>Ga0208783_10001376_pt1 | contig 14446 bp, 15 predicted proteins | sample DEB19_08_DNA_2_FD_184529 | JGI IMG/M metagenome (GOLD analysis project Ga0208783, IMG submission 184529) | Aqueous microbial communities from the Delaware River and Bay under freshwater to marine salinity gradient to study organic matter... | ecosystem: Environmental > Aquatic > Marine >... | reverse complement strand
GTTCCTGCTCTGCCGGAAATAGTTGGTCCCAGACCTTCTCAATCTGCAGCATGGCGATGCACACCTTGGCTTCGTCCGCCTGATTGTCCGTTGCGGTCAGGAGTTGAGCGACCCGCGTCTTTAGGTCAGGGGCGCGGAGGATCAAGCGCAGCTGCTGGACCACGTTGGCTTCCAATTCGATCGCCGGCAACCGTGGCAGACCGGAAGCTCCTGCGTGCTCCTTGTTCTCGCGGGTGTGGATGTAGTACCGGTACAGCTTGCCGGCGCCCTTGCGGGTCCATGCCACGGTCAACGCCCGACCATCGGCGCCCTCAACGATGCCCTTGAGCAGGAAGGGAATGGCGGCGCGGGTGTTGTTGCCTCGGGTGCGCGGGCTGACTTTCAAGATGGACTGCACTGCCTCCCAGGTGCTGGGCTCAATCAGAGGCTGGTGCTCACCTTTGAACCATTCTTCCTTATGTCTTAACTCGCCCAGGTACGTCCTGTTGCCCAGCAGTTTGTAGATCAGACCCTTATCGATCAGCTTTCCCTCGCGGACATTGCCGTCCTGGGTGGTCCAGGCCTTTGATGTGACCCCGTCCATACGCAACTCTTTCATGAGCTTGGTGGTGGAGCCCAGTTCCACGAACCGCGTGAAGATGTGCCGGATGATCTTGGCCTCGCGCTCGTTAGGGATCAGGCGGCGGTCCTTCACGTCGTAGCCTAAAGGTGGCACGCCACCCATCCACATTCCTTTGCGCTTAGACGCCGTGATCTTGTCGCGGATGCGCTCTCCGGTCACCTCCCGCTCGAACTGCGCAAAGGACAGCAGCACGTTGAGCATCAACCGGCCCATGCTGGTCGTGGTGTTGAACTGTTGTGTCACCGAAACGAAGGACACACCGGCACGTTCGAATACCTCGACCATCTTGGAGAAGTCGGCCAGGCTGCGAGTGAGACGGTCAATCTTGTAGACCACCACGATGTCAACGCGGCCTTCCTCGATGTCATTCATGAGCCTACGCAGTCCAGGGCGTTCCATGTTGCCGCCAGAGAAACCGCCATCGTCATAGTCGTCTGCTACCGGAATCCAGCCCTCGCTGCGCTGGCTGGCGATGTAGGCGTGACCAGCTTCCTTCTGGGCATCGATGGAGTTGAAGGACTGGTCCAGGCGTTCGTCGCTGGACACGCGGCAGTAAACGGCGCACCGCTGGCGGCGCTTGAGAACCTCGCTCATTTGCGTGCTCCCTTCTTCGCCGGCGTTTTAGGTACTGCGGTGGTCTTCAGGCCAAAGAACACCGGCCCAGACCAAGCGGTGCCGGTAATCTCCTTGGCGATGCGCGAGAGGCTGCGGTACGGGCGTCCCTCATATTCGTAGTGGCCGTCGACCGTGGCCATCACCTGGTATTCCTTGCCTTGGTACTCGCGGGTGAGGATCGTTCCCGCCATTAGATGGAAATCGCGCTCCAGCTTCTTGTTCTGGCCGGAATCCATGATGGCCTGGATCCTGCGCTTGTTGCGGTCGACCATGTTGCGATCGATCTTGCGGAACTCGATCTCCTGCAGTCGGAAAGCGATGCGCCGTTCTAGGAACTGGCGGTTGTGGGTCGGGTTGTCTGTCCCAAACAGGCTCTTCCAGAGGGCCTTGATGTCAGACATCGACAAATCGGGCAAGGAGGTGATTTGTGCCAGCACCGACGGTGGCGTGGCATAGGGTGATTGCGTGGTGGTCATTTGGACTCCGTGACTTTGGTTGACGGGTCCGTATGAACGCTCTGGTGGGCGCAAAAGCCAAGTCCTAAATGCCTCTTCGAGGCCGCATTTGCGGACTTCGCGACAGATTGATCCCACACACGGGATACGCCCCGCGCCAGCAGGGCAGTTACCTCATCCATGCGCTCTGATACGGTCATGGAGTCGGGTGGGCGGCGGTTGATTTCTTGCATTGGTTGCCAGTCCTTGATGTTCAACGATCGAAGGAAAAAATTGTCCCCGGGGGACCATGGCAAGGCCAGTGGGAAGTTTGGGACTGGCTCGGAGAGATGCGGAGAATTGCCGACGGCCGCAAAAAGCGGGTGGCATTGACTTCAAGAATTGATGGCGCTATCGATTCAGAGGTTGACCATTGCGCGTGAACCGATCAAACGTATCCTCTTCTGCCTCATCATCTTCGTGTGTCGGGCGTCGCCATTCAGCCTGAGGCAGCAGCAGCAAAGTGAGCTTGTAGTCGTACTGACCAGCGCTTTTGACCAACTCTTGAGCGCGGACATAGCCTGGTTCGTTGGCGAGCCAAGTGTTGGCTCGAACATCTTGCTGGCTAACGGTCGTTTCTGCATTGGCGCTGTGGGCCAACGCCGTTTTTGGAAGCTCAATGACGTTCTTTCGGGTGGCGAAATATGCCCTTGACTTGAATGCATCCTCGTTCGATTTGGCCCAGAGCATGTGGTCGTCACGGCTTGCTATCAGGATCGCGCGCTCTGGCGCGATGTCGATCCACCGCAGAGCCGCTGCGGTGAGCGAGACGCCGTATCGATCTGCGCAATGTCCTATCAGATCAAAGCTGATGGGCTGGCCGTTGACTTGTCTACGGAAGTCATCGTACGGCATCAGCAGTGTCGATGCGAATTGATCTGCCTCGGCTTCGATGTCCCGTTTACTGCGTTCACCCGTTGAGATCTCATCGTCGAGGCAGGCGAACTCATTCTGGAGTTCCCGATGCACCATGTAATGCCCAAATTCGTGGGCGACCGTGAAACGCTGCCGCCCCTCCGAGCCGTTGCCGTCGTTGTAAACGATGAGCCACTTGGTCTTTGACTTGTTGGCTTTGAGCATTCCCTCGAAGCCATCAATGTGCTCGCCCTGGATCTTGGTGATAGGGGAGTCTGGGAAGCACTGGTGCGTGTATTCAAGCGCCAACTGTTGTACGTCCACCGGGTATCGATTAATGCCCAACACCTGGTTGAGCATTTCCGAGATTTGGTTGGCAACAGCCATCGGGCGCTTGTGCTTGGTCATTCGTCTTCCCAGGCGTCCAGGATTTTTCGCAGCTTCTTCTTTTCGAGGTCTGGCAGCAATTGGTATTTGCGGAAGAAAGCTTCGTCAGCTACTTTGTTGTTGGGGGTTGGCTCTAGAGAGCTGACCAAAAATTCAGCAGTCACGTCGAGCGCTACAGCCAGTTTGTTGATTTTTTCCAAGGATGGATTGGCCTGTTCCCTGTTTTCCAGCTCCCACAGGTAGCTCTTACTGGAATCGGTCATCTGGGCCAACTGCTCAAGACTTAGCCCTTTTGAATTACGAAGGTGCTTGATTTTTTCACCGAGAGGTGATGCCACTTGTCGCTCCTAACTTGTCCACATGGATACCCACAGGATACCACCATATCGAACGAATCCGTACCTGCTTGACATGATCAGCAGCCGCCAGTAATAATCCGCACAAGTTCGTTTTAACGAACGATTCCGGTCGGTGGGGTATTTCGGCTCCCCTGACTCTACGGTGGCAGGGCCATGGATGCGCAAGACAAGGATGCGCACGCAGGCCAGAGCGACAAGGAAAAAACAAATGGCAGCCTTCAACTATCGCGATCTCGTGCGCCAGGTGCGCAACCAGTACTGGGAGTTTTACTTCCAGGCTCGAAAAATCGAACTGCCCGAGGAGGCGGCTTGGAGTCAGCCCGAAAAGGATGTCCAGACCAGCATCCAAAAAGGCTTCGATGCCTTGGACGAGGGCAGACTGACTTCCGTCTATGCAGAACTGCGTCGCGTGAAGACCATGGCATCAGTGCGGGGGGGCCAGGCATTGCGCAACACTGTTCCGCTGGGGCATGCGATGTTGGACGACTTTGAGCACCACATCAGTGATGCTGAGCGGGCGCTATGGGCATTGATCAACTGGCCGAGCCAACTTGCCGAGGCCGAGTCAATCATGCAGGCCGATGCGGAAATCGGAAAACGCACATGGCGGCGGATCCAAATTCCGCCCGGACAAGAGCTGCACCATGACGCTGCTGATATCGCCCCCCTGCGTCAAGCCCTGGCTGAAGCCTTCACACCCAAGAAAGGCCGACCCCGTGCATGCGAGATTGATGTGCTGACTCGCCATCTTGATGGTGGGGTGCAGTTGGACATCCGCGTAGAGGACAACCTTCAGCGCAGCCTTGAGTTTGGGGCAGATGACAAGACGATGTGGCGTGACGTGCGTCCGCCCCTGCGAATGACCGCCATCATCTACCCCGAAAGTGGCGTGATTGACTTGTTGGTGGTGGGCGGTGAGAAGGCGCGACAAAAGCTCATCGGCCCCTTGGGCACGCATGTGTTCAAGAAGCCTCTGGAGCCGATGGCTGTGAATCAGCCGCTTTTCCTGCTCAACCGGCTGCGTGAAGGTGTCATACCGGACGAGCACAGCGGGCTGGATCTGCATGACCATGGTGTGCTGAAGGTCCGGCTCTCTGAGTGCCGCCTTCGCTCGGTCCAACGGCCTCTGTGTGATTACGTGGTCAAGCCGCCAGCAGACAAGGACGCGCCTGATGCATTGGAGTGTGTTCGTATGCAGCACACAGCGACGCTCATGGGCACTGGCTTCAATTTCATCAGCGCAACCGTGAGTCTGTATTTCATACCAGAAGGGGACTCAAAGAAAGGTCGGGCGCTGCATATCGGTTTGAAGCCAACGGGAATCAGCAACCTGCGGGACATGGAAGAAGCGGATGCCCGACTGGCGGAAAAGCTCGTACTGGCATTGGGGGTAATGCAGCAGCCACCGACCGCAGAAGCAGCCGATCAACCTGCAACTGCCGTTGAAGGCGCCTGATCGTGGGCCCCATCAATGCGCCTGCATTGGCGGAGCTGTCCAGGTTGCTGGAGCAGCCTGGGCATCATCTTTTGCCAGATGCAGTGTGGGTCAGTGGCCAAGCTGAGGTGTTCAAGCATCTGAGGGATGTTCAGGCGCTGAGTCTTGGCCCTGAATTGGCCGACGGCGTGTTGTGCCCAGACTGCATGAGCGGTGCAATCCAGCCCGAACAAGTCGCACATGGATCACAAATTGAGCTTCGGGCCTACTGTGGCGAGTGCGGCTGGGTGCCGCTGGCAAAAGAGCGAGCGCGTCTTTGGCAGGCGAGCCCTGCCAAGGTTGCCGACTGGCTCAACGCGTCATTGGGATTGAGGTCGCGGTATCAGGTCACGGAGATTGTCAACGGCGTGCTGTGGCATCTGGGGGAGCGTGAATACAAGCGGCATCGTCACAGCCTGTTTTTCGGATGCCAACTGGCAGCAAACCAAGCCGAAGTGGACAAAGCCCTTGATAAGGCTTCAGCGCCCGGCATCAATCTGACCATCACCACCAGTGACATTGAAGTTCTACAGCCTGGGCGACTGGGTCGTCGGTTGTTGGTGCCCCTGAGAGCCGTTGCGCAACTTCGCAAGGGCAGCTTGGTCATTGAAAACCTTGAAGCCTATATCGATGGCCTTGCCCCTCTCGTCGTCTCAGACGAAACATCGCTGCGGCTTTTGGAAACCAAACGGGTGGCATTGATCGGCGGTGCCGAAGTCTCGCTCTCACCGCAGGTATTCAAATTCCTGAAGGTGTTGCTTGACGCTGAAGGCGATGAGGTTCACAAGCGTCTGCTTGCCAAAGCGCTTGAGATTCCAGAAAACTTTAAGTTTGCCAACATCAAAAAGCGGCACGCTGAGGTGTTCGAGACCTTTGTGCAATCAGACCAGAAGGGCTACTACTGGCTGCACCCCGACTACCTGCTATCCGAAGGGGGGTGAACCGATCAGCACTCAACCCCCTCAATATCAACCGCTTACTTTTGAAAGACAACAAATGACTGGAAAAAACCAACACGTAGTTCGACGTGACGACCAATGGGCCGTCCGTGGCGAAGGCAATACCCGTGACACCTCGCTGCACAACACGCAGGCCGAGGCAGAGCGCGCAGCGCGCGAGATCGCGATCAACCAGAAAAGCGAGGTTCTGATCCATGGAAGAGACGGTCGCATTCGCGATCGCAACAGCTATGGCAACGATCCATCACCGCCCAAAGGCTGATTTGCCCAATAAGCGACCTTCAAGAACGGCCCGGACTAACCCTCCGGGCCTTTTTGTTTCTGGCAGGTGTATTTGCCGCATTTGCCCACCCCTTTAGGCCTCTTTGCCCACCCCTTTGCCCACCGGTCGTTTCCGAAACTTTCCTCACGTTTTCGCAATCACTTGAAAGGAGAAAAACGTGAGTGTTAAACACCTCAATCAACGGCAATTGGCTGACCGTTGGGACCTTAGCGAGGCCACGCTGGAACGCTGGCGCTCTGAGGGCATCGGTCCTGTCTTCCTCAAACTGCAAGGCCAGGTCCGTTACCGGATCGAGGACATTGAAGCCTTCGAAGTCAACAGCCTGCGCCGGAGCACATCCACGCGTGAAGTGATCGGAGGTGCAGCATGAGCACCGATCTGACCTTCACGCCCGAACAGGTGCTGGCCACCCCGGCAGGCACGTTGGCGCAGCAACCGGCTGAACTGCTCTTCAGCATCAAGAGCGCCGCCGCTGATTTGTTGGCCGCTGGCAAAGCCCTGAGTGATCACATCGATCAGGCCATCGACTTCAAGTGGGGCGAGCGCGCCCGCAACCTGCGCCACGACGCTGGCAAGGACACCGGGGTCGTGCATTTCGATGACGGCGATGTGCGCGTCACTGCAGAACTGCCCAAGAAAGTCGAGTGGGACCAGACCCGCCTGGCCGACATGACACGTCGCATTACCGAGAGCGGTGATGACCCCAGGCAGTACGTCGAGATCACCTATCGCGTGAGCGAGACCAAGTTCAACGCCTGGCCCGAAACCCTCAAGTCCGCCTTCGAGGTTGCCCGCACGGTCAAGACCGGCAAGCCCTCGTATCGCCTCGCCCTCATGAAGGAGTAATTGCCATGTTCTTCAAAAAGAAAACTGCTGTTCAGAAATTGCGTGAGCGCCCTGACTGGTACGTGCGCGAACTGCCCGAGGAAATTTTCGTTCCGGCACTTGATGGGCATCGCCCAGATGACATGACCATCGCGCTGGAAGACGCCACGCTGGACGACCTGGCCTTTGCCATCGTTGGCATTGAAGCCCAGGTGGCACAAGCCCGTCGTGGTCTTAGTGGCCTGCGTGAACTCTATGAGCAAGCCCGCAAACGCGGAGGCAGCGGCGCCAATACGGTGTCCGAAGTGTTCTTCACCGACGAATTTGCGGAGGTGGCCAAATGAACCTGCCCATCATCACCGCAGACCAACGCCTGGCAGAGCGCCGTGGCGTCAAGGGCGTCCTGGTCGGCAAGTCCGGCATCGGCAAGACCTCCCAGCTCTGGACGCTGCCCCCGGCATCCACGCTGTTCTTCGATCTTGAGGCCGGTGACCTGGCTGTCGAGGGCTATGCAGGCGACACCATCCGTCCCCGCACATGGCAGGAGTGCCGCGACTTCGCCGTCTTCATCGGTGGGCCGAACCCGGCCCTGCGAGATGACCAGCCCTACAGCGAGGCTCATTTCCAGGCCGTGTGCCAGCGCTTTGGTGATCCAGCCGCGCTGGACAAGTACGAGACGGTGTTCGTTGACTCGATCACCGTGGCCGGCCGACTTTGCCTGCAATGGAGCAAGGGCCAGCCACAGGCCTATTCCGAGAAAACCGGAAAGCCCGACAGCCGTGGCGCCTACGGCCTGATGGGCCAGGAAATGATCGGCTGGCTCACCCATCTGCAGCACACCCGGCGCAAGAACGTTTGGTTTGTCGGGATCCTCAACGAGGCCTTGGACGATTTCAACCGCCGTGTTTTCACGCTGCAGATTGATGGCTCCAAGACCGGCCTGGAGTTGCCCGGGATCGTCGACGAGGTGATCACGCTTGCTGAGATCAAGGCCGATGACGGCAGCAGCTACCGCGCTTTTGTGTGCCAAACGCTCAACCAGTGGGGCTACCCGGCCAAGGACCGCAGCGGTCGCCTCGATGCCATTGAGGAGCCGGACCTCGGCCGGCTCATGCGAAAGATCGCCGGCCCCGCGCGTCCGGCCAGCGAGCGCCTGGACTTTGCCCGTCCACAGGCCAGCGTCGCTGAACCCGCCTCCAACACCACCCCCGCAATTACCTCTCAGGAGTCCTGATCATGACTTTCTTCGATTTCAACTCTGCCGCCGAGCAATCCAGCTACGACCTCATCCCCAAAGGCACTGTGGTGCGCGTTCGCATGACTATCAAGCCGGGTGGCTATGACGACCCGTCCCAGGGCTGGACCGGCGGCTATGCCACCCGCAGCATGACCACCGGTTCTGTTTACCTGAACTGCGAGTTCGTGGTGCTCGAGGGGCCGTTCGCCCGTCGCAAGATGTGGTCCCTCATTGGGCTGTACAGCGCCAAGGGTGCCGAGTGGACCAACATGGGGCGGACCTTCATCAAGGCCATCCTGAACTCCGCTCGCGGCATCAACCCCAGCGACAGCAGCCCGTCCGCTCAAAACGCCCGTCGCATCAGCGGTTTCTCCGACCTGGAGGGTATTGAGTTCGTCGGCAAGGTCGACTGGGAGAAGGACCAGAACGGCCAGGACAAGTGCGTCATCAAGTCTGCCGTCACACCTGACCACAAAGAGTACTCGGCGCACATGAACGGCGCAGCGCCTGCGGCACCCAGTGCGCCGGCTGCCAACGCCTATGCGCAGGCCACCGGACGCGCACCGGTGCCGGGTCGTCCCAGCTGGGCTCAGTAAGGGGGAGATGCCATGATTCTTCGCCCCCGCCAAGCCTTGCTTGTGCAGAGGACCCTTGCGGCCCTCGGCGAGCATGGCAATACCCTGGCCGTTGCGCCCACCGGGTCGGGCAAGACCGTGATGCTGTCGGCCGTGGCCGGCAGCCTTCTGGTTGAGCCCGATGCCAAGGCCTGCATCCTGGCCCACCGTACCGAACTGACCGGGCAGAACCGGTCCAAGTTCGGGCGCGTGAATCCTGGTCTAAAGACCTCGGTTTACGACGCCAACGAAAAGTCCTGGGATGGCAACGCCACCTTCGCAATGGTGCAAACGCTCTCGCGCAAGGCCAATCTGGAGCAGATGCCAACACTGGACCTGTTGGTCATTGATGAGGCGCATCACGCTGTCTCGCCCAGCTATCGCGAGGTCATCGACCAGGTGCTGGTCAAGAACCCGAAGGCTGCCATCTGTGGCCTGACCGCCACCCCGAACCGGGGTGATGGAAAGGGGCTGCGTGAGGTGTTCAGTAACCTGTCCGACCAGATCACCCTGGGCGAGATGATCGCCAGCGGTCATCTGGTACCGCCCAGGACCTACGTCATTGATGTCGGCACACAGGAAGCCCTGCGCAAGGTGCGGCGCACCGCCATCGACTTCGACATGAACGAGGTCGCGTCGATCCTCAACAAGACCCTGATCACGGAGTCCGTGATCACCAATTGGAAGGCCAAGGCGCGTGACCGCAAGACCATCGTGTTCTGCTCAACCGTTGAGCACGCCACGGATGTCTGCACGGCATTCAATCAAGCGGGCATCAATGCCGTCCTGATTCATGGTGAGTTGTCTGATGTCGAGCGCAAGGATCGGTTGGCTGCCTATGAAAACGGCAACGCCCAGGTGGTGGTCAATGTTGCAGTCCTGACCGAGGGTTACGACTACACGCCTACATCCTGCGTGGTCCTGTTGCGCCCGAGTTCCTACAAGTCCACCTTCATCCAGATGGTGGGCCGGGGTCTTCGCACGGTTGATCCGCAGGAGTTCCCGGGTCTGGTCAAGACCGACTGCATCGTGCTGGACTTCGGCACGGCCAGCCTCATGCACGGCGCACTGGAGCAAGAGGTCAATCTTGAAGGGCATGACCACGATGGGGAGGCACCCACCAAGGATTGCCCGGAATGCGGTGCCATCGTGCCTTTGGCAGTGATGGAGTGTCCGTTCTGTGACCACGTATGGGAGCGCTTGGAGACCCCGGATGCTGGTGTGCTCGACAAGTTCGTGATGAGCGAGATCGACTTGCTTAGCCGCTCGAACTTTCGCTGGTGCGACCTCTTCGGCGCAGATGACGCGCTCATGGCCACGGGTTTCAATGCCTGGGGCGGGATCTTCTTCCTCAACGGTCGTTGGCATGCCATCGGTGGCGGCAAGGGAATCAACACCTGTCTGCTGGCGGTGGGTGAGCGCACGGTATGCATGGCCAAGGCCGACGACTGGCTGAACGACCACGAATCCGAGGACTCGGCGCACAAGACCCGTCGCTGGCTCAACGAATCGCCCACACCAAAGCAGCTCCAGTATCTGCCGCCAGAGTTGAGGGCTGACTTTGGTCTGACCCGCTACCAGGCCTCGGCGCTGCTGTCCTTCCGGTTCAACCGCAACGCCATCGTTCGTCTGGTCAATGCGGCCAACGATGCCCACGCCCACCAGGTTCTGGAGGCTGCGTGAAATGTGCCGTCTGTCACCGCAAAGCCAAAGGGTTCGGCTGGTTCAACCCTCGTGTGCCCCATTCGGATCCTTCTCGCCACAACGACAAGTGGGTGTTCTGCTCGCGTCGCTGTCAGGAGGCCTTCTCCAAGCTCATGAACAAAACGGAGGGGCAGATGATCGACCCCAGTGACATGGAGATCGCCGCCATGCAGTCCTGCCTGGCCCCGCTGGGTGAGTACGTGGGCTCCATTGGCATGCAACGGCCACTGGCCGACTACAGCCGGCAGGAGGTTCTCACACTCATCGATGTGGTCGTGTCCGCTTATCAGGACCGCATGCTCGAAGAGCATGAACGCATGGCTGCCAAGGACCGTGCCTTCCTTGAGCAGCGTATTGCCACGCAGGCTGCAGGCCGGCAGCAAGGACGGGTGTGATGCTGGACTTCAATCACCGTCCCAAATTTCATGAACAGGTCGGCTCGCTCATTGATGACGCGCTGGCGCTGGAGCGCGACGCGCAAACGCGGCGTGACTATCTGGGCGCTTCACGCCTGGGAGTCGCCTGCGAGCGTGCGCTCCAGTTCGAGTACACCCGCACGCCTGTGGATCCAGGCCGGGAGTTCTCTGGTCGATTGCTGCGGGTATTCGAGGTGGGCCACCAACTGGAAGACCTCGCCATCCGTTGGCTGCGCCTGATCGGGTTTGACCTGTACACCCGCAAAGCTCAGGGTGGTCAGTTCGGATTTTCCGTGGCGCGCGGCCGCATCAAGGGACACGTCGACGGCATCCTGAACAGCGGACCGGCGTCACTGGGTATGGGCTATCCCGCGCTGTGGGAATGCAAGACCATGAACGACAAGTCCTGGCGCGACACAGTCAAGAACGGTGTGGCCAAGTCCAAGCCCGTCTATGCCGCGCAGATGGCGATCTATCAGGCCTACATGGAGGCCAGCATTCCGGGGATCTCGCAGAACCCTGCGCTCTTCACAGCCATCAACAAGGACAGCCAGGAAATCTGGTTCGAGTTGGTCCCCTTCGATGGTGGCCTCGCTCAGCGCATGTCCGATCGGGCGGTGCGTGTCATCACGGCCACCGATGCGGGGGAAGTTCTTCCCCGATTCTCGACCACGCCAACCCACCAGGAGTGCCGCTTCTGTTCATGGCAGGAACGCTGCTGGGGTGGGTCTTGATGCATGAGTCTAGCTACTTCGACTTCAACGATGCAGCGGATCGCTTACCCGGGACGACAGAAGATATCGAAGGATTGCGCCATGCGCTGATCGATCGGCTCGAGTCCGTCCTGCTGTTCCTGTTCCCCCAAGGGCGTATCCGGGGTGGGAAGTTCTATGTGGGTGACATTGACGGTTCACCCGGCAAGAGCCTCGTGGTTGAGATGGAGGGCGCGCGACGCGGGCTTTGGTTCGACTTCGCCACTGATATGGGTGGCGATGTGTTCGATGCCTGGGGCCTGTCGCGCAACCTGTCCGTCAAGACAGATTTCACCCGGATCCTTGAAGAGGTTCGGCAATGGTGTGGCGTGGCGCCACCCATCAGCAAATCCATCAAGCGCGACGTCCGGCAGCAGCCGGTCGATGAACTTGGCCCCTACACCGCCATCTGGGACTATCAAACTGCCGACGGCACGCTGATCGCCCGGGTCTACCGCTATGACCCAGAGCCTGGCCGCAAGGAGTTCAGGCCCTGGGATGTGCGCGCCCGGATGTGGCGTGCCCCTGATCCGCGTCCGCTTTACAACCAGCCAGCCATGGCGTCAGCCAGGCAGGTAGTGCTTGTGGAGGGTGAGAAGTGCGCCCAGGCTTTGATTGAGCTTGGGGTGGTGGCCACCACCGCCATGAACGGCGCGCGCGCGCCCATCGACAAGACCGATTGGTCGCCCCTGCGGGGCAAGGATGTGGTGATCTGGCCTGACCGGGATCTCCCCGGCTGGGATTACGCAGAAAGTGCAGCCAAGGCCTGCGTCGCGGCGGGCAGTCGCTCGGTCGCCATCGTTGTGCCGCCCGAATCAAAACCAGAGAAGTGGGATGCAGCTGATGCGGTCGCCGAAGGCTTTGACTGCAAGGCCTTCATCTCAGCTGGCGACCGCATCACGGTCAAGACCAGCACCTCGGCTCTGCCCATCTACACCATGGGCGAGATCCTGGATGACGACACCCCTGTGCCAACTGATCTCGTCTCCAACCGGATCGTCATGCACGGTTGCGTCACCGTGTTCGGCGGTGCGCCCAAGGTCGGGAAAAGCGATTTCCTGCTGGCGTGGCTTGCCCACATGGCCGCTGGCGTGGCGTTTTTGGACATGGTGCCTGCGCGACCGCTCAAGGTTGTCTACATCCAGGCCGAGGTTCGCTACCCGTACCTCAAGGAGCGCATGCACAACATCGTCCTGCCCAAGGAAGCATTGGCGCTTGCCCGTCGCAATCTGATGGTCACGCCCCAGCTGCAACTGGTCCTCAACGACGAGGGGTTGGAGCAACTGATCCAGTCCATCAGCGCCCACTTTGCTGGCGAGCCTCCAGACATCATTGCCATCGATCCGATTCGAAACGTGTTTGACGGCGGCGGTGTTGGCGGTGAGAACGACAACGACGCGATGATGTTTTTCCTCACGCGTCGCGTGGCCAAGCTGCACCTTGCGGTCAATCCGGACGCGGGCGTGATCCTGGTCCATCACACCAAGAAAATCACCAAACGCCAGTTCGAAGAAGATCCGTTCCAGGCCTTTGCCGGCGCGAGCAGCCTGCGCAGCTACTACTCCGCCAGCCTGATGCTGCACCGGCCTGATGAGGCTAGTACGGTGCGTCAACTGATTTTCGAGTTGCGCAACGGTCCTGGACTGCCAACCCGCTGCGTCGACAAGGTCGATAACCAGTGGATGATCGTGAACGGCAGCGAGCGGCTGGTCCTCAAGGAATATGGTCATCGGCTTGATGCCGAGCGACTGCGCAAGCTCGATGTGATCCTGCAGATCCTGCTCGACGAAAGCCTAAAGGGCAACTGCTACACCGCCAACCAGTTCGCCGAAGCCTTCGAAGGCAAGGCCGGCCTGGGCGGCGAGCGCACCATCCGCGAGCGTCTGTCTGCCCTGGCCACACAGGGCTACATCAAGTATTTCCGCAACGCACAGGACTACGGGCTGCCCTCGATTGGGCGTTCCAAGTTTGGCTACCTGTGCGTCGAGGACATGGTGGTCAACCTGCCCCAGGGCGACCCAGATCCGGACACCGGCGAGGTGCCCACGGTGCCGCATCGCGTCCTTCCCACCCACTACAAGTGCCCGCTTTCCGGGGCGGCTATGCCCGTCGAGAACCCGGAAGTGTGGGTCTACCCCGAAACCAGCAATGACCCACAGGAGTCCGAATGAACACGATTTGCCAAGATAGAGACATCACGGTTGGCGCGTTGGCGAGCGCACGCATTGGTGCGCAATCGCACGCACGCGCCATCATGTGCCGCGCTTTGGAAAATGCCCGCTTTGGCCAGCATCTGTGCGATGGCACACACAAGAGCACGCAGGAGCAAGTTGGCAAAAACAGGGGCGGAAGTTGGCAAAGTTTTGCCAACTGGATTCAGTTGGCAGACCGTTGCCAACTTAATTCCATTACGAATCAACGACTTAGCCATTTTCCGGTTCAGTTGGCAGTTGGCAGTTGGCAAAAGTTGCCAACTGAGCCAAGTCCTTGTTTTTATTCACTTTCTGCCACTTCTGAAGTTGGCGAAATCTCCCCCTCCTACTACGTAGGAGAGGGGGCTGATGCCCTCTCTCCGTTACGTAGGGATCTTGCCCACTCGGTCGATCCGGTGCCGGCATCACGCACCGTGGTCCTTGCGATCGATCTGGGCACCACCACCGGATGGGCCATGCGAACGATGGACGGTCAACTCGCCCATGGATTCACCAGCTTCCGGCCCAGCCGCTATGAGGGCGGTGGCATGCGCTACCTGCGATTCAAGCGCTGGCTCAGCGACATGCGCCACCTGGCCAGCGACATCCACAGCGTGTACTTCGAAGAGGTGCGCCGGCATGCCGGGGTGGATGCAGC
>Ga0208783_10001375_pt1 | contig 14448 bp, 8 predicted proteins | sample DEB19_08_DNA_2_FD_184529 | JGI IMG/M metagenome (GOLD analysis project Ga0208783, IMG submission 184529) | Aqueous microbial communities from the Delaware River and Bay under freshwater to marine salinity gradient to study organic matter... | ecosystem: Environmental > Aquatic > Marine > Coastal... | reverse complement strand
CCCAGATATTGGTCCCGCTTTGCACTAGGGATGGAAGCTGTGCGCGCGAGCGAGCTCAACATGCCGACCTCGGTCAGTGTCGCCCCCAGTTCATCATGCAAGTCCTGGGCCACGCGCGTGCGCTCCTGTTCCAGCAAGTGCTGGCGTTCAGCGCGCTGGCGCTCGAGGATTTGCGCTTCCAGTTGCCGCGTTCGCTCGGCCACTTGGCGATGGAGCACGGCCGCCCACCCCAGGGCGGCGAGCGTCATCGTGCCCACCACGGCCAGAATCCACAGCACCTTGCCCAAGGTCCACCACGACGGAGCCTCCAACAACGAAACATCGGCCTGACTTCGCAAAAGGATGCGGAACGATCTGGCCCGCCATTCCTCGCCCGCCTGCCACTCGCCAGGATCGATCAGACAGACGCCCTTCACCAAAACTTTGCTTCCGTTTTGCAGGTCGTCGAATGCCCATTCACCCTCGCGCGGGCGCAGGTAGGCGTGGAAAATGAACCCGTCCTCCTGGAGGATCAGGTAGCGCTCCGCACCATGCACGGAACGATCCAGCACCTTCGCCGCCAAATTGATGAGACAGGAGTCGTGTTTTCCCCTCAGCGCCTCGTCGTGGGTGATGCCGGTCGGTTCCAGCGGCCTTCCCGAGGTCAGTTTGCGGTATATCGCATCCTGCATCACCGGGGTGTACTCGCCCTGCGCCACGAAGCCAATGGCCTCCACGCGGTCGCCTAGTTCCAGCGGCTCGCGCAATTCGGTGTGCACGGCGATGCCCTGCTCTCCATCTTGCAGGAACAGCAGCCGACCCGGGTCGAAATAAATCACCGTGCCAGCCACCTTGACGCGGTGTCCGAATGATTCCTGCGGGGTGAATTGCAACAGGCTGTTGATCGGGCGCGTCGGCACGGCATATGGGTCCGTTGGCGCAGCTTCCACGACCACCAAATCCTCTGCGCGCGGCACCATCAGGCGGATGGCAAAGAGCTGGCGTTGATGATTGAACTGGGTGGAGCAAACGCCGCGCGCCCGCACCGTACTGTCGAGCAGTTCCTCTGCGCTGCGACCACCCAGGCCCGGCACGTAGACCGACAGACGGCCGCCGCCGGTGGCGATTTCAACCAGATAGAAGCCCGACGCATCGAGGAATTGCACCGAACGCACGATGCCTGCGATCTCCACCAACTGGCTGTCCTCGCGCCCGCCCGCCAGGCGTTCGTAAATGACTGGTTTGGGGTTGGGCAAAGGGGACTCGCCCAGCACCGTGATGCGGCTGGGGATGATGATCGGCGCATATTCGCCCGGGCTGCTCGTGCCTTCCACCTCGACCAGTTGGCCCGCGAGCAATTGGGGCGTGGGCGTGTTGGTGGAGTATTGCAGGTAAATGCCCGACGTGTCGTCCTGAATGAATCGCGAGAATAGCGGCTCATTGAAAAACGTCACCACCCCCCGCAAACGCACCGGTCTTTGTTCGCGCGCCTCCTGAACGGACAACGCACGGACCCCTGCGGCGGTGGTCAAGACTTCCGGAGCGGCGTTCTGGGCAGGGCTGCTGGACGCAACGGCCAAGAGCATCGCACCGGCGCACCACCCAAGCCTGCGCTCCGAGCGCGGGTGCGCAGGGCGGCGGAATTCATCGAAGTGCATGGACCGATACTAATGCGGCTGGGGGATTTCGGCCAGTGTCGGTGATAAAAAGCGCGCAGATTTACTCGGGCGCATAGACCCGCACGTAATCCACCAGCATCTGCTGCGGGAAGCTCGTGGTTGCATCGGGATATCCCGGCCAATGGCCGCCGACCGCCACGTTTAGGATGAGATGTTGCGGTGCGGTGTAAACCCACTTGGCGCCCGCAGGAAGCGTGTCTGGACTCACGCTGAAGTATCGTTTGCCATCGAGGAACCATTCGATGCGGTTCGTCGTCCACTCGACAGCATATACGTGAAATTCATCGGCCAAGGCTGCGCCGTCAGCCACATTGGTTTTACCGCTGATGGCCTGGTTGCCCGAGTAACCGGGCCCGTGAATCGTGCCGTAGAGCGTGTTCGGTTCGCGCCCGATATTTTCCATGATGTCGATCTCGCCGCACTTGGGCCAACCGACGGCGGTGATGTTGGTTCCCAACATCCAGAATGCCGGCCAGATGCCCTGCCCCCGCGGGACCTTGATGCGTGCTTCGATGCGGCCGTAAGTCCACTGCCATTTGCCCTGCGTCTTGAGGCGGCCCGAGGTGTAGGCGCTGCCTTGGTGCGATTCCTTGAGCGCTTCAATCACCAGGCAACCATCCTCGATGCGGGCGTTGTTCGTCCGGTCAGTGTAGTTCTGCAACTCGCTGTTGCCCCAGCCGCTCGCGCCGAGGTCGTAGTTCCATTTGGCCGCGCGGGGCGAACTGCCGTGCGGTTGATCGAATTCATCTGCCCAGACCAGCTTCCGACCGGGCGCGGGATCTTCGGTCGCACAGGCGGAGCACAGGGCGGAGCAGCACACGGGCAACAGCAAGGCCACCGCCATTTTCCTGAACAGAGGGGAATTCCACATCTGACCATGGTCAGGGCGGGGCAAAGAATTCCAAGCTCCCCAAGTGGGTAGATTTGCCGGTCAATCCCCGTAGGTCCGCTCAGGCATTGCGCACAAACATCTTCCCCGGCAACTGGCGGATGAGGCGCTTCATCTCCAGGCTGAACAACGCCACGCTCGTGGCTGAGGCGGGCAGGCCGCACTTGCGGATCACATCGTCAATGCTCAATTCCTCCTTGCCGAGCACTTCAAAGACTTTCTGTTCGCTCCCGGACAGCTCCAGCGCAGGCAACATCCCTGTCTCGGACGGCGACGGCGGGCGGTTGCTGGCGGGGAAGAGGTACTCAAACTCGCTCAGGATGTCCTCGACGCCTTCGCACAGCTTCGCGCCCTTCTTGATAAGGTCGTGGCAGCCCTTGCTGCGCGGCGAATCAATGCGACCAGGCACGGCAAACACCTGGCGGCCATATTCGGTGGCAAAGTTGGCGGTGATGAGCGCGCCGCTGGTCATGTTCGCTTCCACGACGACGGTGCCCAGCGTCATGCCGGCGACGATGCGATTGCGGATGGCGAACGATTGGCGGTCACCGTTGCGGTTGAACGGAAACTGCGAAACGACCGCGCCGCTCGCGGCGATGCGCTCGAAGAGTTCGGCGTTCTCGGGCGGGAAGACGATGTTGATGGCGGTGCCGAGCACGGCGATGGTGCGGCCCTTGGCGCTCATCGCGCCCTGATGCGCCGCCGTGTCAATCCCCCGCGCACCGCCGCTGATGACCGTGACACCCGTGTAGGCGAGTTGATATCCCAGCTTGCGCGCCGTCTCGATGCCGTAGTGCGTGGTCTGACGCGATCCGACGATGGCGACGGAATTTTTATCCGCCGGAGTCAGCGAGCCTTTCACATAGAGCACCGCGGGAGGGTCGTAGATCTCGCGCAGCAGGGCCGGGTATTCGTCGTCGGATTGCGTGATGACGCGGCAGCCGTAGGCGCTAATGCGCTTGAGTTCGCCCGCGAGGTCCACGGAGTTTTCCCAATCCGCGATGGCGGTGGCGGTTTCCTCGCCGATGCCGCGCACGGACAGAAGCTGTTGCTTGGAAGCCTTGAGAACCGTCGCGGCGTCGCCAAAAAACTCCAACAGCTGGCGAACGCGCACCGGCCCAACGCCTTCAATGAGATTCAAGGCCACCAACGCTTCCCGGGAATCCATGGCCGCAGCTTAGTGTCGCGCTGGAATCCGGCAAGTCCGACGTAAGGATTATTCAGGCTGGGCGGGCCGCGCCTCGGCGATCTTCGCCAGCAACGTGTCGCGTTCTGTGGAGTCGCCGCCGCCGCAGTGGCTGCCGACGTGCGTCTCGTGATCATGGCCGTTGTTGGAGAACGCACCGCGGGCATTGGCGGCGGGGGAATTGATGGCGGCCTTCGCCTCCGCGAGGTGGCCCTTGCCGATGCTGAAGCCGTTGAACGCCCGCTGCTGCAATTCGGCCGTGGCGGCGCAGGGCTTGGGCTTTGCACCGAAGTTGTACTTGAAGTTCTTCCAGTTGTCCCCGGATTGGTAGTTCGTGCCGAGCGCGCCGCTGGGATCGTAGCCGCAATGGACCATGCAGTTATCGCAGCGCGGGTCACGCGCCACGCCGCCCACCACGCCGTATTTCTCCCAGTTCACGGTGTCGAGCATCTGCTGGTAGCCGTCGTAATGGCCGTCGGTCATCAGATAGCACGGCGCCTTCCAGCCCTTCACGTTATACGTTGGAATCGCCCAGGCCGTGCAGGTGAGATCACGCTTGCCGGCGAGAAATTCCTGATACACCGGCGTGCCGAAGATGGTGAACAACCGCCCCCATTCCTCGATCTTGGCGAACTTGGCCACCGTCATCTTGCGCGTGAGGAAGAAATCCTCGGGCTTCTTGCCCAGCCGCTTCACCATGTCCTTCTTCGCGGCGTCGTAATCGTAGCCGGGGGAAATGGTGTGGCCATCCACGTTGAGCGAGCTGAGGAACTTGAACATGTCCTCCAGCTCCTGCACGTCGGTCTCCCGGTACACGGTCGTGTTGGTGGCCGTCTGGTAACCCAGGATCTTCGCCATCTGGATCGCAGCCACGCATTCCTTGAACACGCCTTCGCGCTCAACGATCAGGTCGTGCGTGAACTCCAGTCCGTCCACGTGGACATTCCAGTAATGCCACTTGCTTGGGGCGATGACGGATTTGCCCTTCGCTGCGGCATCCGCATTGCGGATGGCTTCGGCTTCCTTTTCGGTGACGAGTTGTTCCGCAACGAGCTGCTTCAATTGGGGCTCCAGCGCGGACGAAAAATTCGCCGCCATGTATTCCCGCATCTTCTTTCGCATGAACACGCCGTTCGTACAGATGTAAACAATGCGGCCTTGCTCGAGCAGACCATTCACCAGTTCCTCGATCTTGGGATAGATGAGCGGTTCACCACCGCAAACGCTCACCATGGGCGCGTCGCATTCGGCAGCCGCGGCAAGGCACCGTTCCAGCGGGACCATGTCCTTGAGGCTGGTGGAGTATTCGCGGATGCGCCCGCAGCCGGTGCAGGTGAGGTTGCAGGTGTGGAGCGGTTCCAGTTGCAGCACCATCGCAAAGCGCGGCGTGCGTCGAACTTTATGTTTGATGATGTGGCCGGCGATCTTGGCCGACAGGGCGAACGGAAAACGCATGGCTTATCTTAACGGGCTTGGGCTAAGAAGATGTCCGGTGATGGCTCAGGCAACGTTGAACTGGGATCCTCGGGCTTCGGCTCATTCTGGAGCAGCCCGGGGATCAGGAAAGTGGCGGGCGAAACGCTCTGCGATGAATTGATACCGCTGCAACCCGTGCCCATCGCCACCAAGGCAGGTACGAGCAGCCAACCGACCGCTTTCCTTTTTAATTTCACCCGCCGCGCAGTATAAATCCCATGATGACGCGTGCAACGCATTATTCGAGGACCTTGGCGGCCAAGGCAGATCGGCCGGATTGCCAGGGCTATGTCTGTTGGGGCGCAATACTTTGGCTGGGCGCGCTCATGCCCGCAGCTGCTGCTGACAGGATCCCAACAAACGCTCCCATCGCCTACTTGGAGCAGCAATTGGCCCAAGCGCGCCGCCAGCAGGCCGCAGCTCCGGATTCTGCTGCTGCCGCTTCGCAGCTGGCCCGCGCGTGCTTCTATCGCGCCGAGTTCCCCACGAATGACAACCACCGTGCAACTCTGGCCCGCGAAGGGATCGCCGTCGCACGTGTCGCCGTGACCAATGATGCCAGTCACGCCGCCGCGCACTACTACCTTGCCATGAATCTCGGCCAGCTTGCGCGTACCAAGTCCCTCGGCGCCCTCTCCTTGGTGAAGGTGATGGAGCAGGAATTTCATCAGGCGCTCGCGCTGGACGAGCAGCTTGATTACGCGGGACCAGATCGCTACTTGGGGCGGTTGTACTTCGAGGCGCCAGCCGCTGTCAGCGTGGGCAGCCGCACGAATGCACGGAAGCACTTGACCCGCGCAGCCAGGTTGCAGCCCGATTATCCCGAGAACCGGCTCAACCTCATCGAGTCGGCGCTGCGCTGGAAGGAAACGAAAACAGCCCGCAAGGAGGCCGAGCATTACGCTGCCGCCTTGGCAGCGGCGCGCGCGAAATTAAGCGGGGAAGCCTGGCAGGCCGCCTGGCTCGACTGGGACGCCCGATGGGACAAGGCGCGGACGGCTCTAAAGCTTGCTCAGCCCTAGTTACGTCTTGCTCGCGTCCACCTTCTCTGCGGTCGCGGGCTTGAACAGGAAGAACATCACCGTCATCCCGGGCAGGGACAAGTCCGCCGCGTTCGGGCGGCCATCCCATTTCACCGGCTGGGTCTTTACCGGTTCGGCATGACCTTCGCCGGTGCCGCCGTAGCGCTTGGAGTTGGTGTTCAACACTTCCACCCACAGGCCTTCGCGCGGCACGCCGACGCGGTAATGCGGACGTGGCACCGGCGTCATGTTGGCGACCACAAGCAGGATTTCCTCGGTGTTGCTGCTGTGGCGCACGAAGCTGATGACGCTGTTGTTGCTGTCGTTGTTGTTCACCCACTGGAAGCTCTGCTGTTCGTGGTCTGATACGCCAAGGAATTTGTGGTCCGTGTAAAATCGGTTCAGGTCTTGGACGAGCCGGCGCGTGCCCTCGTGATCGCTGAACTGCAGCAGATGCCAGTCGAGGCTCTTGTCGTACGCCCATTCTCCGGACTGGGCAAATTCACTGCCCATGAACAGCGTCTTCTTCCCGGGCCAGGCCCACATCCACGCGTAGAGCACGCGTAGCTGCTTCGCTTTGTCCGGGATATGATACGCGCCCATCTTGAAGAGCATGGATTGTTTCCCATGCACCACTTCGTCGTGCGAGAAGGTCATCATGAAGTTCTCGGTGTTCTGATAAATCATCCCGAACGTGAGCTGGTTGTGGTGGTATTTCCGGTGGATCGGGTCCCTCTTGAAATACTCCAGCGTGTCGTGCATCCAGCCCATGTTCCACTTGAGGTCGAAACCGAGGCCGTTCTCCTTGGCGGGCTTGGTGACGCCGCCCCACGCGGTGGATTCCTCGGCGATCATCATCACCCCGGGGAAGTATTGGTGCACGGTGCTGTTCGTATAGCGCAGGAAATCGATCGCCTCCAGATTCTCGCGCCCGCCGTGTTTGTTGGGGATCCACTGGCCCGCCTTGCGGGAGTAATCGAGGTAAAGCATCGAAGCCACGGCATCCACGCGCAGGCCGTCGATGTGATAGCGGTCGAGCCACGTCATCGCGCTGCCGACGAGGAAGCAACGCACCTCGGGGCGGCTGTAATTGAAGATCAACGTGCCCCAATCCTGATGTTCACCCTGGCGCGGGTCTTGGTGTTCGTAAAGGTGCGTGCCGTCGAAGTGCGCGAGCGCAAAGAAGTCTTTCGGAAAATGCGCGGGCACCCAGTCGAGAATGACGCCGATGTTGTTCTGGTGCAGCACATCCACCAGATACATGAAATCCTGCGGCGTGCCGTAACGATGCGTGGGCGCATAGAAGCCGGTCACTTGGTAACCCCATGAGCCGTCGAAGGGATACTCGGACAGCGGCATGAACTCCACGTGCGTGAAGCCCATCTCCTTGACGTATGCCACGAGTTCCTTTGCCAGCTCGCGATAGTTCAGCGGACGATTGCCGTCGTCGGGATTGCGCCGCCACGAGCCGAGGTGGACTTCGTAGACCAGCATCGGCTCCTTGAGCCAGTCCGTCCTGGCGCGCTTCTCCATCCACGCCGTGTCTCTCCACTTGTAGTTGCTGACATCCCAGACGACGGAAGCGTTGTTGGGCGGACTTTCGAAATAGGAGCCGTAGGGATCGGTCTTAAGCCGCATGGCGCCCTTGCGGGGGACGATTTCGTATTTGTAAAGCGTGCCGCCTTCGAGTCCGGGAATGAACACCTCCCAAACGCCGGAGTTGCCGAGCGAACGCATCGGGAAATAGCGGCCGTCCCAATGACAGAAGTCGCCCACCACCGAAACGCGCGCGGCATTCGGCGCCCAGACGGCGAAGGAAACGCCCTTCACTCCATCGATCTCGCGCAAGTGCGCGCCAAGCTTCTGATAAACGCGATGCTCCGTGCCCTCGTTGAAGAGGTACAAGTCCTGTTGGCTCAACGTCGGCAAGAAGCAATAGGGATCATGGAATTGCCGGATGTCGCCACTGCCCTTCTCCACGCGGAGGCGGTAGCGGAACACTTCCGCCTGATCCGTGATGAATACCTCGAAGAACCCGAGCGGGTCGAGTTGCTCCATCGGGTAACGCTTCTCCGTTTTGCCGCGGATATCAACGACCTCACAGCTCTTGGCGCCCTGCACAAAGGCGCGCGCCACCACGCCGCGCTGCCCGTTGTGCGTGATGGGATGCATGCCCAGCAAGGCGTGCGGCTGGCCGGTCTGCCCGCGTAAAAAATCATCCAGGTCTTTTCGTGTGGCTATCATGGCGGGGGTTCCCTTTTTGCAGCTGCCTACTTCTCCCGGATGTGATCGTAAATGTTCATGTAATGCTCTCCCGGATGGTTCCAAGAGTAATCGGAACGCATCGCGTTGATCATCAGATGCCGGAAATGCTCGGGATATTGGTAATAGCAGGCGATGGCGCGGTTCAAACCCGACTCCATGCCCGCATTGTCCGCGTGATCGAACACGTAACCGTTGCGCTCGTGCAACGGACGGTTCGAGTAATCCTTGTCGAACACCGTGTCCACCAACCCGCCGCAGGCGCGTACGATCGGCACTGTGCCATAGCGCATCGCGATCAATTGCGTGAGGCCGCATGGCTCGTAACGGCTCGGCACGATCATCATGTCCGCCCCGGCGTAAATCAGCCGCGCGAGTTCTTCGTTGTAGCCGATTTCCAGATGGCAATCCGGGCTGTCGTTGAGGTGCTGCTTCAGCCCGAGGAAATGGTCGTTGATCCCCTTCTCGGGACTGTTGCCGAGCAAAACGAACTGCGCTCGGTTGTTCAACGAGTGGAAAATCGCATGGCGCACCAGCTCCAGGCCCTTTTGTTGATCCAGGCGGCCGATGAAGGCGATGATCGGCTTCTCACTATCCGCCAGCCAGAAGCGGCTCCGCAGGGCGCGCTTGTTCTCATACTTTTTCTCGATGGTCTGGACCTTGTAGTGTGCCGGGATGTGCGGGTCGCTCTCGGGATTGAACTGATCGTAATCGAGCCCGTTCAGCACGCCGCCGTATTTGCATTGGTGCACGTGCAGCGTGTGTTCGAGGCCGAAGCCCTGCCCGTCGTCCTTGGCCTCCCACGCGTGGCGCGGCGAAACCGTGGTGACGAAGTTCGAGTACACGATGCCGCCCTTCATCAGGTTGATCGCGTGATGGTTATTATTGTCCTTCAGGCGGTCGTGATGGAAGTAATGCTCGGGCCGGTTCAAACCCGTCGCGCGCAGAATGTTTTCGCCGGTCGAGCCTTGATGGCGGAAATTGTGGATCGTGAAGCACACGCGCGGATGGCGCATGCCCAGGTGCTGATACATCTCATACAGCAAAACCGGCACCAGCGCCGTCTGCCAGTCATGGCAATGGATGACATCCGGATGCTTGCCGGTCTTGAGCATGAACTCCAACGCCGCCCGACAGAAGAAAGCGAAACGTAGCACGTCATCGTTCTGGCCATAGTAGACCCCGCGGTTGAAAAAATTGTCGGCGGAGTGCGGCTCGATGAAGAAACACTTCCGCCCATGAACGAACCCAAACCAGACTGTCGCGGGAATTGCGCCGCCATACCACGGGACCATCAAGTTTTCATATGCCCGCGTCAGACTCCAGATGTGGTCGTAACGCATGTTGTTGTATTTCGGCAAAATGATCTCGACGGCGTTGCCGCGCATTTCGAGTTCGCGGGCCAGGCCGTAAACCACGTCGCCCAAGCCGCCCACCTTGGCCACAGGCGCCAGCTCGGAGGAAATCATCATCACGAACATGGGCGAGACGCGATGCTTCGGCGGCGGCGGCTCCGCAACTGGGGCGGGCTTGGCCTCCTCCTTGGGTTTCAACTCCGGCACTTCGCTGATGATCTTCTCTTCGGAAACCGGCGTTGAAACGGGTGCTTTGGGCGTTGGGACCGCCGGCTGAGGCGTGGGCTTGGCCGTCGGAGTTGGCGCAACTACCCAGGGTTTCTCCGCGATTGCCGGGGTTCCTGGTTTTAGCGGCGTGGCAACCGAACTTGCCGCGGGTGCGACAGCCGCTTGCTTGACGGGTTCAGCCTTCTTTGCGGGCGCTGGCGCAGCAGCTTTTTGCTCCACCTTCGGATGCACAGCGGCATCCAAGGCATCGGCCAGACTTGCCAGACCCGAAGTCGGCGCACTGGCGGGCTTATGGACCGTTGCTGACGGAAGCGAAGGTGTTTCGGTGCCGCCAGCCCTGGGCACTGCCGGCGCGTTAGTGGCTGGGGTTGCTGTGGCCTGCGGACTGGTCGGTGTCGTTACGGCCGGGGCTGGCGATGGTTGGGGTGAGCGTTTTTTTGCCATAGCGCTGATGACGCGGGTGGTTTCCGTGTCGCGTGCCACGCAACGAGGCTAGCCATGTGCGGCAACCAACCAAACAAAAAATTGAATTCAGGCGGATTTTAATACAGTTGCTCGCAAAGTGCTCGCCGAGAATTGGGTTGCAGGTCATGTTTTAAGCACCTACTTATCGCTTGTGCTTGAAGAAGTGATCAAAGACCGCTCCGGTTTATGGTTGGGCATCGAAAAGCGCCGCGCGGGAGCCGATTTGGACGTGGTCGTGCGCTTGAAGGCGGAGGGCAATTACGTGCTCCATTGGGGGCTCGCTCGCCAGCAGCCCGGGCAATGGCAACGCCCGCCCGAACACCTCTGGCCGCGCCAGACCCGCGCCGTTAACCAACAGGCAGTGCAGACACCCTTCGCCGCCGGCGCCGAGGAAAAGCAGGTCATCCTCCGCCTCAAAGACGGCCAGGCCTCGCCCTTCCTCGTGTTCGATGTGTTCAATGCCGACACCAACCGTTGGGAGAACAATCAGGGCAAAGATTTTTACGTGCCTTTGTCCGAATTGAAACCCGCTCCCGCTCCACCCCAGCCCGGCGTTGTGCTCGACCAACAGCTGCGCGCTGCGCAAGCCCTCTTCCGCAAAGATTTCTCTCTCGACTCCGGCGGCCAACTCGCCGCCGCTGTCGTTGGCGGTGCCGAAGCATACGAAGTTAACCTGCTCACCGATGTGCCCGCGCCGGTTGCCTTGCACTGGGGCGTGCAGGAAAAGCCCCGCGCACCTTGGCAGTTGCCTGACGCAGCGATTCGCCCGCCGCAGACCGGGGAATTCGGTGAGGTGTCCGTGGAATCGCCGTTCACCGAGGCCAAAGGATTGCGCCAGCTTCGTTGGACGGTTCCCGCAGATGTCGCGCCGCCCGCCATTGGCTTTGTTCTGCACCAGACGGAAGCCAATCAATGGCTCAAGCATCGTGGTCAAAACTTGGTGCTGCCTCTGGCTCGTTCCGCCGCGCGTGGAACACCGCTGGATGCCTTGAGCCGGCGCATCGTCGAAGGCGAAGTCGGCGAGCATGGATGGACGTTGATGCACCGGTTCAATCTTTGCCACGACTTGATTGAACAGGCTGGCGATTCCCGAGATGCCTGGGCCGCAATGTTTGTCTGGCTGCGCTATTCGGCCATACGCCAGCTCGACTGGCAGCGCAACTACAACACCAAACCCCGCGAGCTGGCCCACGCACAAGACCGCCTCACAACACGACTGGCCGTTGCGTTCGTCCATCAGCCCGCCCGCCGGGATCTCATCCGCCAGATGCTCGCCTGTCTTGGTCGCGGCGGCGACGGTCAGCGGATTCGCGACGAGATTCTCCTTATCATGCACCGCCACCACATCAAGGAAGTCGGCGGCACATGGATGGAGCAATGGCACCAGAAGCTGCACAACAACACCACGCCCGACGACGTCGTCATCTGTGAAGCGTTCCTCGCGTTCCTGCAAGCGAACGGCGATGTGCGCGCCTATCATGATGCGCTGGCCGCGGGCGGTGTTACGGCGCAACGCCTCGCCAGCTTTGAACGGCCCATCACGCTGGATCCCGAGTGGCATCCCTACTTGAAGGACGGCCTGCTGCACGACTTCGGCAACTACCTCGTGCTGCTCAAGTCCGTTCACTCCGGCACAGACCTGTCCACGGCCATCAACAACGGTGGGCATCTGCTCGACGGCGGTTCGCGCGACACGCTCGGCTGGGTGCTGCACAACTTCAAGAATCCGCACTCGTCCGCGGTGGATTTGGTGCCGGCGATCACAAATGTGCGCCAGCAACTGCACTCGCGCCTGAACCGCGAAGGCAACGTGGGCGCGGTGAAGGAATTGATTTATCTCGACCTGGCGCTGGAACAGGCCTTGCGCACCGGCATCGAACGAGCCACGCACGCCAGTTTCAGTGGTGAGGAATTGCTGAAGTTGATTGATTGTTGCCTGACCAATCTGCTGCTTGTAACGCAGGCATGCCCGGAAAACTCGCAGCCAGGCATCGCTGCGCTGCGCGCCGAACTCCCCCAATGCCAGCGCGAATGGCAACGGCTGCCTGCCGAAAACCGCTTCACTGCAGAATGGGCCTTGCACGCCAAGGCCGCCCTGGACCGTTTGCGCCGCGCCGTCGAAGGTCAGATTGACCATGCTTATCAGTTGCTGCAGCCCAAGGCGGAAATGCTCGGCAAGGAGTTTCACGCTGATGAATGGGTCGTGAAGTTGTTCTCCGAGGAGGTGGTCCGCGGCCAGTCCGTGTTCCTGCTTTCCATGCTGATCCATCACTTCGACCCCGTGTTGCGCAAGCAGGCCAAGCTCGGCGACTGGCAGGTCATCAGTCCCAGCACCGCCGCAGGTGAGGTGCATGTGGTGGAATCATTCCGCACGGTTCAAGGGCAGCGATTTGTGCGGCCCGCCATTATTGTGGCCGAGAAAGTTTTTGGCGACGAAGAGCCGCCCGAGGGGGTGCGTGCGGTCATCACGCCCAGCTCGGTGGATTTGGTTTCTCACGTCGCCGTGCGCGCCCGTAACGCCAGCCTGCTGTTCGCGACCTGCTTCGACCGTGCCTGTTTTGACCAGTTGAAGGCGCTGAAGGGGCGCACGCTGGAACTCAAAGTCAGCGCCACGGGCGACGTGCTGTTCGAAGAATCGAAGGTCAAGGCGACCAAGGCGAAAGCGGCCCGTCCGGAGGGCCGTCCCGCCGCAAAGGGCGCTGCAATCAAACCAACGCTCGACGTTCTCGCCATGAAGGACTTCGCCCAAGGCCGCGTCGGCGGCAAGTCGTGGCACACGAAGCAACTCAACGAGAAGCTGCCGGATTGGGTCCAAACGCCCCGCTCCATAGCGCTCCCCTTTGGAGTGTTCGACGCCGTGCTCGCCGACAAGGCCAACGCCGCCGCGGCCAAAAAGTATCGGGCCTTGGTGGATGGCACGGGTGACGCTCCGGAGCAAAAGTTGGCGGAGATTCGCACCACCTTGCTCGAGCTGGTCATCCCCAAGCCGCTGCAGTCTGATCTGGAGGCCGCGATGCGCGAAGCGGGTTTGACGGCTCCCAGGGATTTCAGTCTGGCGGCCGCGCGCATCAAACAAGTCTGGGCTTCGAAGTGGAACGATCGCGCATACTTCAGCCGACAGGCGCGCGGTTTCCCGCACGGCGCCGTGCAAATGGCGGTGCTGATACAGGAAGTGATCGAAGCCGAGTTCGCCTTCGTCATTCACACCGTGAATCCGTTCAACGGCAAGCGCGACGAAGTGTATGCGGAAGTGGTGCTGGGTCTGGGCGAAACTTTGGTGGGAAATTATCCCGGCCGCGCGTTGAGCTTTGTGTGCGCGAAGCACGGCGGCAAACCCAAAGTGCTCGCCTATCCGAGTAAAAGCGTTGGCCTCTTCGGCGGTGGGTTGATCTTCCGCTCCGACTCCAACGCGGAAGACCTCCAAGGCTACGCGGGTGCCGGTCTTTACGACAGCGTGCTGCTGGACGATCCGCTGGAAATGACGCTGGATTATACGTCGCAGAAACTGGTGTGGGACGAGGGCTGGCGTGCTGGGTTGCTGGTGCCGATCGCGCAAATCGGCGAAGTGGTGGAAGAAGCCCTCGGCTCTGCGCAAGATATCGAGGGCGCCTACAGCCGGGGCAAATTCGCCGTGGTGCAGACGCGGCCACAGGTGGGATTGTAAGATGAATGGCAAATACGAACCCACCCCTCTCCCCTCCCGGGAGGGGAACTATTCTGCGAGCGCGTCCTGCGAGGTGCCCCCCCCGGGAGGAGCTAGGGGTGGGTCCGTTGCAGGTAGGGCGGGCAGTCCCTTGCCCGCTGCGCCTGCTCACCAACGCAATCAATCCCAGCCCGACAGCGCGCACGCAGTGACGCGTCCTGCTTTTCGCATCGGCAACCAGACCGCCTTCTCTGCCCGCTCCGT
>Ga0208783_10001373_pt1 | contig 14450 bp, 13 predicted proteins | sample DEB19_08_DNA_2_FD_184529 | JGI IMG/M metagenome (GOLD analysis project Ga0208783, IMG submission 184529) | Aqueous microbial communities from the Delaware River and Bay under freshwater to marine salinity gradient to study organic matter... | ecosystem: Environmental > Aquatic > Marine >... | reverse complement strand
CGGTCCGGGACGCGCGCCCACGCGTCCAGGACGCGCAGGCCACCGTCCGTGGCGGGCCGGGTGACGGGGACGGAGATCGTCGTCATCGCCCTCGCATCGTACCGCGCCGGGATGGCGGGACGATCTCCGAGCCTTCTTCACGGGGTGGGGGCTCGCAGATCCGCGACGGATGCGGCATCCTTCACCGGTCACCTCGTCGCGCGGTCCCGCTGTCGATCGGGAGCCGCACCCCAAGGAGTGAGACCTCGATGGAGCAGGGATCGGTCCGGCGCCGGCTCGTGCGTACCGGACTTCTGACGGTCACGGTCGCCTATGCGCTCGCCAGCCCCGCGGGCTCGTTCGTCCTTGGCGCGGATGGCTCGGTCTCCACGCGCGAGCAGGTCTGGAAGCGGAGCGACCAGGACGACGACGGCCTGGACCTTCTCCCCGATCTGGACGGAGCGGACGCGGACGATGACGGGATCCTCCTGACCGTGACCTCGAACGCCGACCGAGACGACACGCGCGGCGATGACGGCACGAACGGCGCGAAGACCGTCACCGCCAACCTGGACGGGGACGACACCCGCGGCGACGACGGGACGAGCGCCGGCGACGGCGGGACGATCACCGCCAACCTGGACGGTGACGACACGCGCGGCGATGACGGCACGAACGGCGCGAAGACCGTCACCGTCAACGGTGACGGAGACGACACGCGCGGCGATGACGGCACCTCGGATGGCGACCTCACGGCCGGCGAGGACGGGACGGATCACGGCGACGACACCGAGCTCCTGGACGACGCCCGCGCCTGACGCCCCGACGGGCGCCCACCGCCACTGCGAGGAACGCACCGCTGGCCGCCGCTCCGCTCCCTTCCTGGTCGTTCGCCCCGGGAACCGAGGTCGGCGACGGGCGGACGGTGGTCCGGCTCCTCGGTGGCGGTGAGCGATACGAGGCCTGGCTCGGTTGGGACGATCACCTTCTCGCACCGGTCGTCCTGAAGCTCCTTCGTCCGGGGGAGGCGGAGGACGAGCGGGCGCGTCGCGCGATCGCGGAGGAGGCCCGGGTCCTTCGTTCCGTCTCGCATCCCGGGATCGTCCGCTGCTTCGGGGCGGACCTTGACGGCGAGCGTCCCTATCTCGTCCTCGAGTTCCTGGACGGTCCGCGCCTCTCCACCCTCGTCCGGCGCTTCGGCGCGCTCGCGCCGGAGCAGCTCGTCCCGCTCGGGTTGGAGCTCGCATCTGCGCTCGGCTACCTCCACCACGAGGGGCTCCTCCACCTGGACGTGAAGCCCCAGAACGTGATCATGGGCGCGCCACCGCGCCTCATCGACCTCTCGATCGTGCGCCGGATCGCGGACGTGGGCTCCATCGCCGGGCTGCTCGGGACGGAGGCCTATCTCGCCCCCGAGCAGGGGGACCGTTCGCGTCTCCACGCGATCGGACCGGCGTCGGATGTCTGGGGACTCGGCGCGACCCTCTACGAGGCCGCGAACGGGTGGCGCCCCTTCCGCAAGGCCGCTGCCGGTGAACCGGTCCCCCAGCTCACCGAGGACGCGCTCCCGCCCCACGCCCGCGTCCCGGCCCGCCTCGCCCGCCTCATCCTGGCCTGCCTGGACCGCGATCCGGCGGCCCGGCCCACCGTGATGGAGCTGATCCGCGAGCTCGAGGAGCTCGCACCTTCGGCGCGGGACGTCGCCCTCCGCCGGCTCCGCCGCCGGATCCGCTGACGCGCGGAAGGACGAGCGGCCCCCCGCTTCGGACCGGCCGGGCCTCCCCCCGGCGCGCCGCTCCGGCTATCGTCCCCTCGCACACCGGAGGACCGGTCACGAGGGAGAGGGCGATGAACGAGCGCACGGGTCGCCAGGCGGCGGGGAGCCTCCTCCTCGCGCTCCTCGTCCTCATCGCCGCGCTCCCCGGGCATGCGCTCGCCGCCCGGCCCCTTCCCGCGCCGATCCTCCCGCTCACCGCGGGGCTCCCCGTGGAGTGCCCGTCGCGCCGGGTGGGAGAGGGGAACGATGCGGTCACCCTCCGCCAGGCGGACGACCTGATGGACGATCGCTACCGCCTCGGCGACCACCCCGAGATCCGGCTCCCGCACGATCTCACCTGGCGGGAGAACCCCTTCGGCGAGGGGAACTGGCTCGTCCGCTTCCACGGCCTCTCGTGGGTCCGGATCCTCCTGGACGCGTGGCGGATCTCCGGCGAGGAACGCTACGCGCGGCGGGCAGTCGCGGTCATCGAGGACTGGATCGTGGACAACCCGCGTGGCGCCGCCCGGAGCTGGTGGTCGTGGTACGACCAGGCGACGGGGATCCGGGCCGGCGTGATCGCCTGCGCGGCCGGGATGCTCGGGATGACGCCCAGGATGCGCGACGGGCTCACCGTTCACGGCGCCCTCCTCGCGAGCGCCTCGTTCTACGTGGGGGTGGGGAACCACGCCCTGGACCAGGACCTCGGCCTGATGGACGCGGCGCGGGCGCTCCGGCGCCCGGACTGGCTGCGGATCGCCCGCGACCGGGTCGCGCGGCTCGTCCTGGCGAGCGTCAGCCGCGCGGGTGTGACGAACGAGCAGTCCGTGGGCTACCAGCGCTACAACTACCAGCGCTATCTCGCGGCGCGGATCCGCCTCCAGCGCTACGGCGTGGGGCTCCCGGCGGGCTTCGGGCGGGTGGACCGGATGCCGGAGATGCTCGGCTGGGCGACCCTCCCGGACGGCCGCTACGACACGATCGGGGATACCGAGCGGGACGTCGCGTGGGCGATCCCCGGGACGCTCGCGGAGTTCGCGGCCACGGCCGGCGCATCGGGCCCTCCCCCCGGCCGGACCCTCCGGCTCTACCGCGAGGACGGCTGGCTCTTCGCGCGCACCGGCTGGGGGAGCGAGCGTCCCTTCGGGGACGAGGTCGCATGGTCCCTCCGCTTCGGCCCGGCGCCCTATATCCACGGCCACGCGGACGGGGGCTCGATCACCCTCTGGGGGGACGGTGCGCGCCAGGTCGTGGACCCCGGCAAGTTCACCTACACCTCCGGCACCTGGCGCGACTGGTTCACCGGACGCCACGCCCACAACGTGGTGAGCGGAGACGGGTTGCCGGACGGGGGCGCCTCGAGCGGCCTCAGCGCGTGGCGCGCGGACGCGACCCGGATCGATGCCACGGTCGCCACGACCCAGGGGGCGGGGACGGCGATCGTCCGGCGGATCCTCTTCTCGCGCCACGGCGGCTGGCTGATCGTGGAGGACCGGGCGAGCTCCGCGGCCTCCCGGACCTGGCGCCAGCGCTGGCACCTCCCCGAGGATGCCGATCCGATGCTCGCGAAGGGGGCCGCCCACACCCGCCGCGAGGGCGGCAACCTCCTCATCCGGCCCCTTGCCGGGGGGGACCTCGCGATCGTCACCGGCGGAACGGATCCGATCGGCGGCTGGGTCTCGTGGCGCTACGGCGAGCGGATCGCCGCCCCGGTCGTGGAGGTGGTCCGGAGCGGGTCGAGCGCCCGCTGGATCACCCTCCTCGTCACCGGGCCGGGCCGTCCCACCGCGGAGGTGACCGACCTGGAGGTGACGGAGGACGGCTACCGCCTCACGATCGCCACGCGCGGCCGGACCGAACGGGTCGTCGTCACCCGGGACGGCTCGTCCGTGGAGGAGCTCCTCCCGCCCGCCCGGCGCGGCTGATCGCCGACCCTAGCCCGCGCCGGCCCGCCGGAGCCGGTCCATGACGGCGCGCCCGATCCCGTCCTCCGGCACACCCTCCACGACGAGCGTCGCCACCCCGGCAGCCTCCGCGGACCGGAGGAGCGCGAAGAGCCGCGGGGCGAGGTCCGCGGCATCCCGGAAGCGCCCGATCTCGCGGACCCCCGCGGGCGCGGGAAAGCGGCTGACGATCCCGATCGACCCCGGCGCGGCGCTCGTGGCGAGCTCCCTCGCCAGGGCGACCGCTCCGTCCGGCGGCGCGACGAGGACCCGGCAGGCCGGCGCGTAGTGGCGGTGGCGCGTCCCCGGCGAGGCGGCGAGATCGGCGGGAGCCGCGCCCGTGCCCCCCGCGAGGGGCTCCGCGACCGCGGCGATCGCCTCGCGCGTCACCGCGCCGTCCCGGAGGATGACCGGCCGCTCCCCGCGCGCGTCCACGACCGTCGATTCCAGGCCCACGGCGCAGGGGCCACCGTCCACGACGATCGCGATCGCGTCACCGAGCTCGGCCAGGACGTGGTCCGCCGTGGTGGGGGAGGGGCGCCCGGAGCGGTTCGCGGAGGGCGCAGCCACGGGGACGCCCGCCGCGCGCAGGAGGGCGAGCGCCACCGGGTGGGCGGGAACCCGCACGGCGACCGAATCGAGCCCGGCGGTGGCGGCGCGCGGCATCTCCGGCGCGGCATCCAGGACGAGGGTGAGCGGACCCGGCCAGAAGCGCGCGGCGAGCCGCTCCGCGAGCGGCGTGGGACCCGTGGTCACCCGCCACGCCGTCGCGGCGTCCGGGGCATGGACGATCACCGGGTTGTCCGCAGGCCTGCCCTTCGCGTGGAAGATCCGGGCGACCGCATCCGGGTCGAGCGCGTTCGCCCCGAGCCCGTAGACCGTCTCGGTGGGGAAGGCGACGAGCGCACCGGCCCGGAGCGCGGCCGCGGCCGGCGCCAGCTGGTCCGGGTCGGGTCCGGCAGGATCGGCGACGATCCGCCGCGCGCGGCTCACGCGCCGCCGGTCAGGCGCCCCGGCCCGGGAGCTCGCCGGCGCGGACCAGGTGCTCGCGGCGCCACTCGCGCGCGTCCGGGATGCCGGAGAGGACGAGCGCGCGGTCGATCTCCTTCGTGAGGAGGTCGAGGGCGTGGCCCACGGCCGGCTCCCCGCCGAGCGGGAGCGCGAAGAGGACCGGCCGGCCGAGGAGGACCGCCCGCGCGCCGAGCGCGAGCGCGATGAGGACGTCCGTGCCGCGCCGGACCCCGCCGTCCATGAGGACGACACCGCGATCCCCGACCGCCTCCGCGATCGCGGGGAGCGCATCGAGCCCGGCGATCGCCATGTCCAGCTGGCGTCCGCCGTGGTTGGAGACGACGATCCCCGCGGCGCCCATCTCCACGGCACGCCGCGCGTCCTCCGGATGGAGGATCCCCTTGACGAGGACGGGCATCCGGGTGACGGAGAGGACCCACGCGAGGTCGTCCCAGGAGTAGGTCGGCTGGATCGCGTCGTCCAGGACGCTCGTCCCGCGCTGTGAGCCCTCGCGCCGGATGAGGCAGTACTCCACGCCCTTCGGGAGCCCGTAGCCGTCCCGGATGTCGCGCTCGCGGAGCCCGGTGACCGGCGTGTCGATCGTGAGGATGAGCGCCTCGTGGCCGGTCGCCTCCGCCTCCTCGATGAGCGCCTGCGAGCGCGCCCGGTCGGAGAGGAGGTAGAGCTGGAACCAGCGCGGCGCACCGGTGGCGGCGATCTCGTCGAAGCCCGCGCTCGCGCAGGTCGAGAGGCAGTAGGTGAGCCCGCGCGCCGCGGCCGCCCGCGCCACGGCGACCTCACCGTCCGGGTGGCCGTTCCGCTGGAGCGCCATCGGGGCGATCGCGAAGGGCTGCGGCCAGCGCCGCCCGAGGACCTCCACCGACGCGTCCCGCGGCGTGTTCGGGACGAACATCCGGGGGACGATCCGCCAGCGCTCGAAGGACGCGCGGTTGTCGCGCATCGAGACCTCGTCCGCGGCGCCGCCCGCGTAGTAGGCGCGCGGCCCCGGGGCCATCGCGGCCGCGCCCGCGGCCTCGATCTCCGCGAGGTTGAGACAGGCCTTCCAGGGCTCCTGCTCCGTCATCCCGGCCTCCCTACGCCAGCCCGCGGATGCGCATCGCGTTGGCGTGCGCGGGGAAGCCCTCGTGGTCCGCGAGGGCGAGGGTCGTGGGCGCGAGCGAGGCGAGCCCGTCCGCCGTCAGGTCCGCCACGGAGAGCGTGGTCAGGAAGGTGCGCGCCGTGACGCCACCGTTCACCTTGGCGAAGCCGCCGGTGGGGAGGGTCGCCGGGACGCCGATGCAGAAGTTCGCCGCGCTCACCGGGCTGTTCTGGCCGAGGAGGACCTCCCCGGCGTAGCGCAGCCGCGCGAGGTCGCGCTCCGGGTCGCGGGTCGCGATCTGGAGGTGCTCCGGCGCGTACTCGCCGGTGAAGTCCACCGCGTCCGCGATCGTGTCGAAGAGGATCGCGCCGCCGAGGACGGTGACCGACGAGCGCGCGTAGGCCGCCCGCTGCTCCGGAAGGTCGGCGATCTGCTTCGCCGCCTCCGCATCCACCGCCTCCGCGAGCGCCCGCGAATCGGTGACGAGGATCGCCGCCGAATCCGGGCCGTGCTCCGCCTCGTTCAGGAGGTCCGCGGCGAGCCGGACCGGGTCCGCCGAATCGTCCGCGATGATCAGGCTCTCGGACGGGCCGCAGAGCATGTTCGTGGCCACGCCGCGCGTCTGGGCGAGGACCTGGGCGATCGTCACCGCGGGGCTCCCGGGGCCCACGACCTTGGCGACCTTCCCGATCCGCTCCGTCCCGGTCACGACCGCGGCCACGCCGGCCGGTCCGTTCGCACGCAGGACGCGGGTGATCCCGAGCTCGTACGCGGTGGCGAGGACCGCCGGGTCCACCTCCGCGGTGCCGGGCATCGGCGGGACGATGACGGTGATCTCCGGGACCCCGGCCACCACGGCGGGGACGCCGATCATCACGAGGACGGAGGGGAAGGAGCCCTTCCCGCAGGGGACGAAGAGCCCGGCCGAGGGGATCGGCCGGTGGACCTCGCCGACGACGACGCCGGGCGCGATCTCCGTCCGCCACGCGGGCATCGCCGCGAGCTGCGCCTCGTTGAAGGCGCGCACCTGGCGGATCGCGACCCGGATCGCGGCGAGGAGCGCGGGGTCCAGGCCGGCGTGCGCGGCCGCGATCGCGGCCTGGGAGACGAGAAGCTCGTCCGGGGTGATCTCCGCCTTGTCGAAGGTCCGCGTCGCGTCGCAGACGGCGGCGTCGCCGCGCGCCGCCACGTCCGCATAGATGCGCTCGATCGCGCTCACGAGACCGGGGTCGAAGATCGTGTGCGTGGAGCGGGCGTGGATCTGGGCGCGCTCGGCGGGATCGAGCTCGGACCAGACGCGCAGGGACAGAAGCTTCATGCGGACCTCCCACCGTCGATGATGACGGACGAACCGGTGATATAGGACGCCTCCGGGGAGGCGAGGAAGGCGATCGTGGCCGCGATCTCGTCCGGGGACGCGACCCGGCCGAGCGGGATGTGGCCGAGGATGCCCGCGAGCATCGCAGGGTCCGCGAGGTAGGCCTCCGTCATCGGTGTCCGGACGTAGCCCGGGCAGACCGCGTTCACCCGGATCCCGCGCGGCGCGAGATCGAGGGCGAGCGAGCGGGCGAGGAGGACGGCAGCGCCCTTGGACGCGTTGTAGTCGGCGAAGCCCGTCTCCGTCTGGAAGGCGTTCACGGAGGCCACGAGGACGATCGACCCGCCACCCGCGGTCATCCTCCGCGCGGTGGCCTGGCTCGCGAGGAGGAGCCCCCGCACGTTGACGTCCATGACGCGCGCGAAGGTCTCCGGGTCGAGCGCGAGCGCGTCCTTCCCCTCGCCATCGATCCCCGCGGCCGCCACGAGGACGTGGAGCCCGCCCGCAAGGGCCTCCGCATCCGCGGCCGCGCGCTCCATGGCGGCCGGATCCGTCACGTCCGCCACCCGGCCCGCGACGGCGGGGACGGGTCCACCGCTCCCCGCCCACGCGGCCTGCGCGAGCGCCCGGAGCTCCCGCTCCGCGGCGGCGACCTTCTCCGGGGTCCGGCCCACGACGAGGACGGCGGCCCCTTCCGCGACGAGACGGCGCGCCGCGCCGAGCCCGATCCCGGACGAACCACCCGTCACGAGCGCGCCGCGCCCGCGGAATCGGCGACCGTCTCCCAGCTCCATCGCGGGAAGGGTAGCGGAGCCGCGTCGCTCAGCCGGGAGCCTGCCCGCACAGGAGGCGGGCCGGGTTCGCGACGAGGAGCTGCGGGAGCGCCGATCCGGGGAGACCGGCCGCGCGGAGGATCGCCGGCACGCCGGTGAGGAGATGGTCGTAGCCGCGCCCGCCGAAGGCACGCAGCTGGCTCTTCGTGCACACGTCCTGGGCGAGGAGGAGCCGGTCCGCCCAGCCTTCCTCCCACGCCGCGCGGACCGCGGCCGCCCGCTGCGCATCGGTCGGCATCCCGCGTCCGCCGTAGGCGTCCTCGTCGCCCCAGATGTCGATCGAGACCGAGACGCCCCGCGCGGCGAGCGAGCGGATGATGCCGAGGTCGCCGAGCGAAGGGTCGAGGTGGCAGAGCGCGACGCGCGCCGGGTCCACCCCCGCATCCAGGATGCGGTCCACGATCGCGTGCCCGTTCCCGCCCCACGGATCGAGGTGGACGAAGAGCGCGACGCCGCTCTCCCGCTGTGCCCGGCAGGCCGCCGCCAGGACGCGCGCCTCCACCGGATCGAGCGGATCCGACGTCCCGATCTCCCCGATGACCCCCGCCCGCACCCCGTCCGTCCCCACCTCCAGGTCGTGGAGGATCTCCGCGAGAAGCGCATCCTCCGAGCGGCCGGCCAGCTCGGGTGGATGGGCGCGCGCGATGTAGCGGCCGCAGCCCATGACGATCCGCAGCCCGCTCCGCTCGGAGAGCGCCCGGAGCCGGCGCGGATCCCGACCGATCTCCGGGAGCGTCAGATCGACGATCGTCCCGCCCCCGGCCGCCCGGAAGCGGCCGATCTCCGCGGCGGCCAGGTCGAGATCGTCCAGGACGAGGTTGTCGCGCACCGCGAAGGGGTTCGCGCGGACCGTGGTCTCGCTCTCCGGACCCACGCGCAGCGCGGCGATCCGCTCCCCCTCTGCATCCGCGGGGGGATCGAACCAGCAGCCGAGGTCGATGAGGAGGTGCTCGTGGACGCTCGTCACGCCGAGCGCATCCGCCGCCGCGGGCCCGGTGACCGTCCGGACCGTGGTCACCCGCGCGGGGCGGCCGGCGCGCCGTCGAAGCCGGGTTCGATCGCGACCGCCTCGGCACGGATCGAGGCGAGGATCCGGTGGCGCAGGCGGAGGAACTCCGGTGTCTCCTGGAGGTCGAGGTCGCGCGGCCGGGGGAGGGGGATCGCGACCTCCTCCTTGATCCGGCCGGGGCGGTTGCTCATCACGAGGACGCGGTCGGAGATCGTCACCGCCTCCTCCACGTCGTGGGTCACGAAGAGGACGGTGAGCCGGTGCGATTCCCAGATCCGGACGAGGAGCTCCTGCATGAGGAGCCGGGTCTGTGCATCGAGCGCACCGAAGGGCTCGTCCATGAGGAGGATGCGCGGCCGGTAGCAGAGCGCCCGGGCGATCGCGACGCGTTGCTTCATCCCGCCCGAGAGGCTCCGGGGGAGGGCGTCCGCGAAGCCGGCGAGTCCGACGAGCGCGAGGTGCTCGTCCGCGATCCGGCGCCGCTCCGCCGCGCTCCGCCCCTCGCCCTTGAGGGCGAACTCGATGTTCTGGCGCGCCGTGAGCCACGGCAGGAGGGTGTACTGCTGGAAGACGACGCCGCGGTCGCGCCCGGGGCCGGAGATCGGGCGGCCCGCCACGCGCACGGTCCCCGCGCTCGGCTCGATCAGCCCGGCGACGATCGAGAGGAGGGTCGACTTGCCGCAGCCCGAGGTCCCCACGATCGAGACGAACTCGTTCTCGCCGACCGTGAGATCGAGCGGCGCGAGCGCCTCCACCGGCTGCCGGCCGGGGAAGGTCTTCGCGACCCCCTCGATCGCGAGGAGCGGGGTGCCGCCGCCGCTCACCGGTCCGCCCACCGGAAGAGCCGCCGGCCGGCGGCCTTCATCACCTGGTCCGTGATCAGGCCGAGGATCCCCAGCACGATGAGGTAGCCGATGATCGTGTCCGTCTGGAGGTAGCGCTTGGCCACCGTGATCCGGTAGCCGAGGCCGGTGGTGGCCGCCACGAGCTCGGCGAGGACGATCCAGGTCCACGCCCAGCCGAGCGAGATGCGCAGCGTGTCCCAGATCCCCGGCGAGGCGGCGCGCAGGACGATGCTGCCGAGGATCCCCCGGTCCCGCAGGCCGAGCGTACGGCCGATATCCACGAGCTCGCGCGGTGTCCGCTTCACGTTGTCCATGACGAGGAGGACCTCCTGGAAGAAGGTCCCGATGAAGACGATCGTCCACTTCTGCGGGTCGCCGATCCCGATCCAGATGATCGTGAGCGTGACGAAGCCGACGACCGGCATGTAGCGGATGAAGTCGACGAGCGGCTCGATCGCCGCCTCCGCCACGCGGTAGGTCCCGATGAGGATGCCGATCGGGACCGCGAGGAGCGTCGCGAGGACGAAGCCGATCCCGATCCGGAGGACGGAATCCCCGATATCGAGCGCGAGCGTCCCGTCCGCCCATAGCTCGCCGAGCCGCCCCACGACCGCCCCGGGGGAGGGGAGGAAGCTCTCCGGGGCGAGCCGCAGCTCCACGGCGACGATCCAGAGGAGGAGGACGAGGCCGAAGGCGGAGGCGGCGATCGCGACGTAGGCGCGCGCCGAGATCTCCCCGAAGAGGGCAAGCGCAGGCGGGCGGCGCCGAGTGCTCGGCACCGCCCGCTCCGTGGCTCCGTCCGGGGTCGGCTCGCCGGTCACGCCGGCCGCCGGACCCCGCTCGTCATCCGTCGCATCCCGTCAGGGCGCGACCGCCTCGATCCAGGAGAGATCGATGAGCGCCGTCTCGTCGACGTCGTTCGCCATGATCCCCGCCGCGAGGGCGATCTCCTTGACGTCCGCGATCGTGCCGCCGTACTCGCCGCCCGTCATCAGCGCGTGCGCCTCCTCCAGGTCGTAGAGGTCGACACCCGCGAAGGCGGTCGTGAGCGAGCCGACCTCGGCGCCCACCGCGGTCTCCATGATCGCCTGGCCCTCGGTCTGGTTCATGTCGTAGAAGCCGACCGCGTCGCCCCACGCGCGGAGGAGCGCCTGGATCTGGCCGGGGTGGTCCGCGAGATAGTCCGTCCGGACGGTGAAGACGTCACCGATCAGGCCCGGCCGCTCGCCGGCGGTGTAGAGGAGGCGGAGATCCGCGTTCTCGCCGAGCGCGGTCGTGATGTACGGCTCGTAGGTCACCGCGGCATCCACCTGCCCGGTGGCCACGGCGATCGCCGCGTCACCCGCGGGGACGGGGACCTTGACGATGTCGTCGATCGTCAGGCCGTTCTGCGCGAGCGCGTAGCGAAGAAGGATGTCCGAGGTGGTCCCCTCCTCGTAGGCGACCTGCTTGCCCGCGAGGTCCGCCACGGAGCCGATCGCGGAGCTGACGATGATCGCGTCCGCTGCGTTCGACTGGTCGAGGAGGAGGACGATCGTGAGCGGGGTCCCCTCGGAGGCGAGCCGGAGCGCCGTGTGCGTCGCGATGTTCGCGCCGTCGATCTGGCCCGAGACGAGGGCCGCGTTGATCTCGTCGTCCGTATCGAAGTTCGTGACCGTGGCATCCACGCCGTTCGCGGCGAAGAGCTCCTTCTCCGCGGCGATCCACCACGGGCCGTAGCCGATCCACGGCTCGGTCCCCATCCGGAAGGTCCCTTCCTCCACCGGGAGGGGGGACTGGGCGAGCGCGCCGCCCGCCAGCATCCCGGCCAGGCCGAGCGCGGCGATCGTGGCGACCGCGGGACGGCCGAAGCGCCGGCCCTTCGAGGCGTCGTTCATTCGGGTGCTCCTCTGCTTCCTGGGATGTCTCGCGCACACGGGACGCGCTGCCGCCCGCCGTGCGGAGCCGAAGGATAGCCCACACACGCGGGCGCTATCCTCGCCTTCCAGTCGGCCGGCTCCCGCACCATGGACGGTGCCTGCGTGCGGCCGTGCGAGCACCCGAGGATCGTGCCGGACCCCGCGCCGTCTCCCGCCCGCCCCGCGCCGCCCGCGTTGCGCCGGAACCTCCTCCTCGACCTCACGGGCGCCGTCGGGCTGGGGACCACGATGGTCCTCGTCAACAGCCTCCTCCCGAGCGTCGCGCGGCGGGAGGGCCTCGAGCCCCTCGGCCTCGCCGCCCTCGCGGCGGCCCCCTTCCTCGCCAACCTCCTCGGTGTCCTCGCGGGGCGCTTCGGACCGCGGACGCCGCGCGGTCTCGGCCTCATGCGGGCGGCCGGAGCCGCGCTCCTCATCGGGCTCGTCCTCCTCCCGATCCCCGCCTTCTTCGAGGTGATCGCCTTCGCCTTCTGGCTGACGATCGCCTTCGGCATCCCGATGCAGCACCGGATCTGGGCCGCGATCTACCCCGTCCGCCGGCGCGGGCGCTACCTCGGGGTCATCACCACCGGGCGGACGGCCGCCGCCGCGGTCGCCGCCCTTGCCGGGGGCCTGATCGCGGACCGGATCGGGGGCCTTGGTGCGATCGCCATCGGCGGCGGGATCGGCGTGATGTGCGGGCTGATCGGCGGCGGGATCCGCGCCTCGCTCGCCGAGAGTGGCGGGAGCTTCGCGGTCCGCGAGACGTGGCGCGCCTGGCAGGAGGTCCCCGCGCTCCGGCGGGTCGGCTGGGCGCAGGTCTTCTACGGTGGCGGGCTGATCGCCGCGGGCCCCCTCTACGCGCTCGTCCAGGTCGACCGCCTCGACCTCACGCTCGCCCAGGTCGGCTCGGTCGGCGTCGTGGGGGCGCTCGCCGCGACCTTCTCCAGCCTCGCCTGGGGCGCCCTCTCCGAGCGCCGCGGCGGGCTCGGGATCATCCAGCTCGGCACGATGCTCGGCGCGGCCTCGATCGTCCTCTGGGCGGTCGCCCCATCGATCGCCTTCCTGTGGGCCGGGGCCGCCCTCGCCGGCCTCGCGAACGCCGCGATGGAGACCGGCTGGCCGAGCCTCGTGGCGGAGCACACCTCCCTCGCCGACCGGGCGAAGGCGGTCGCCGGGCTGAACGCGCTCACCGGCGCCCGGGGGCTCGTCGCCCCCTTCGTCGCGCCGCTCCTCGTCCAGACCGGGATCCTCGGTGTCGAGGCGGCGCTCCTCCTGTGCGCGGTCGCCACCGCGCTCGGCGCCCTCCTCTACAGCGGGATGCGTCCGAGCGGCGAGGTCCGGCCCTGGCTCTCCCGGGTGGACGCGGGGGCGCAGCGCGGGATGCGCCGCGCCCGCTCCCTCCTTCCCCCGGCTCCCGGCCGCCGCTGACCGGGCGCACCCGGTCCGCTACCCTCCGCGCATGCCCGCCACCGACCGCCCCCGGATCCTCGTCTGCCGCCCCGTCCCCGGCGAGGCGCTCGATCGTCTGCGCACGATCGCGGAGGTGGAGGTCTGGCCGGGTCCGCGCCCGGCACCCCGCCCGGAGCTCCTCCGCCTCGTCGCGGGCCGCAGCGGCCTCCTCGTCGTGGGAGACCGGGTGGACGAGGAGCTCCTCGATGCCGCAGGGCCCGGCCTGCGCGGGATCGCCCAGTTCGGGGTCGGCTACGACAACGTGGACGTGGCCGCCTGCACGCGGCGCGGGATCCCGGCCGGGAACACGCCGGACGTCCTCTCCGGCACCACGGCCGAGATCGCCTGGGCGCTCATGCTCGCCGCCGCGCGCCGGATCACGGAGGCGGAGCGCTACCTGCGCGCCGGGCGCTGGGCGACCGGCGGCTTCGGTGACCTGATGGGCGTGGACGTCGGTGGGGCGACGCTCGGGATCGTGGGGATGGGCCGGATCGGGCAGGAGGTCGCGCGGCGGGCCCTCGGCTTCCGGATGACCGTCCTCTACCACCAGCGCCGCCGCCTCGATCCGGCGCTCGAGCGCGAGCTGAACGCGACCTTCGTCCCCTTTCCCGACCTCCTCGCCCGCTCCGACTTCGTCACGATCCACGCCCCCGCCACGCCCGAGACGCGCCGGCTGATGGATGCGCAGGCCTTCGCGCAGACGAAGCCCGGCGCGATCCTCGTGAACACCTCGCGGGGCACGCTCGTGGACCAGGAGGCGCTCCTCGCCGCGCTGGATGCCGGGCGGATCCGGGCCGCCGCGCTGGACGTCACGGACCCCGAGCCGCTCCCCGCCGATCACCCGCTCGTGGGCCGGGACGACGTCATCGTCATCCCCCACATCGGGTCCGCCACCCACGCCACCCGGGCGCGGATGACCGAGCTGTGCGTCCGGAACCTGGAGGCGGCGCTGCGCGGCGAGCGGATGCCCACGGTCATCGACCCCGGCGTCTATGACCGGCCGGCAGGCGCGGGAGGCAGCGCCGGATGAGCGGACGCTACGTCCTCGGGATCGATACCTCCACGACCTCGACGAAGGCGATCCTCGTGGACGCCGCCGGCCGTGTCGCCGGCGAGGCGAGCGCCACCTACGACGCCGATTCGCCGCGGCCGCTCTGGAGCGAGCAGGACCCCCGGCTCTGGTGGCGGGCGACCGGCGAGGCGATCCGCGGTGTCCTCGCCCGGACCGGGGCGCATCCGGACGAGGTGGCCGCGGTCGGGATCGACGGGCAGATGCACGGGATGACCCTCTTCGATGCGGCGGGCGAGGT
>Ga0208783_10001372_pt1 | contig 14454 bp, 10 predicted proteins | sample DEB19_08_DNA_2_FD_184529 | JGI IMG/M metagenome (GOLD analysis project Ga0208783, IMG submission 184529) | Aqueous microbial communities from the Delaware River and Bay under freshwater to marine salinity gradient to study organic matter... | ecosystem: Environmental > Aquatic > Marine >... | reverse complement strand
AGCACGACCACAAGCAAGGCGCTCCGCCGCCACGAGTGCCGCAGCGACGCCATCGCGAGGAACGCAGCGTGCCGAAGGGTGGTGGCCGCCGCGACCATCATGGGCGGCCTCCGATCTCGAGCGACGACCCGAGCAGCGGCAGGATCGATTCGTCGTGCGTGGCGACGACGAGCGCCGCGCGCGCGTGGGCGCATGCGCTCACGAGCAGCTCCGCGATCGCGCGCTTCATGCGGGGGTCGAGGTTTCCCGTCGGTTCGTCGGCGAGGACGACGGGCGGCTCGGTGATGAGCGCGCGCGCGATGGCGACGCGCTGCCGCTCGCCGTGCGAGAGCCGGTCGATCGAGCGCGATTCCTTTCCTTCGAGTCCGACGCGCGCGATGAGTTCGCGCGCGCGCGTCCGCGCGGCGGCGTCGAGCTTCAGGTGATCGTGCAGCCGCAGCGGGAGGAGGACGTTCTCCACGACGTCGAGGCTGGCGACAAGCTCGAACGTCTGGAAGACCTGGCCGATCGCTGTCCCGCGGACACGCCGACGGTCCGCTTCATCGGCGCCGAACGGTCGCCCAAGCACGCGGACCTCGCCCTCGGCGGGAACGAGCTCGCCCGACAGCAGCGCGAGCAGGGTGCTCTTTCCGCAGCCCGACGGCCCGCGGACGGCGAGCGACTCGCCTGCGCGCAGGGCGAACGCGGGGGTCGATAGTCGGAACCCCGTCTCGGGACGCACGAACACGAGGTCTGTGGCCTCGATCCGCAGCGTCTGGTCGGGTTCCGACGGGGTCATTGCGGACAGGGTACCGAGCGCGCCGATAGTCGGAGCCATGAGATTCAGACCCAAGACCCGCCGAATCATGATGATCGTCTTCGCGGTCATCGTCATCATTGTGATGGTTGTGCCAACGATCGCACCGACGGTCGTCGGCTGCGTTCCTGCCAAGCAGCGCAGGGCGCCATCTCCCGAACCCGCGGCCCCTCCCGCTGGTCCCGTGAGCGTGCACACGCCGAACGCGCCCGTCGCGTCGATGGTGCTCGCGCTCGCGCCGACTGCGATCGTCTCCGGCCCGTGGGCGTCCACGGACGGCGACCCCGCGTACTGGAAGCCGTCGAGCTCGGACATCGCGCGCGTGCAGGCCGCAGAGCTCATCGTTCTGAACGGCGCGGGCTACGAGCCGTGGGCGCAGCAGGCTGCGCTCCCGCGCGCACGAACGGTCGAGCTCGCGCTTGCGCAGGGCGTGCGCGACAAGCTCATCGAGGAGCGGGGCGACACGCACAGCCACGGCCCCGAGGGCGAGCATTCGCATGCTGGCTTTGCGTTTACGACATGGCTTTCGCCTGCGATCCTTCGGGAGCAGGCGCGCGCGCTCGCAGCCGAGCTCGCGCGCCTTCGTCCGACGGAGAAGCCCGCGATCGACGCGAAGCTCGTCGAGCTCAACGCGAAGCTCGATGAGCTCGACGCAGAGCTCAAGGAGCTCGCGCGAGCCCAGCCGAGGTGGCTGGGCTCGCATCCCGTCTACCAGTACCTCGCGCAAGCGGGCGGGCTGACGATCGACTGCGTGCATTGGGAGCCCGGCGAGATGCCGCTCGAGATCGAGTGGACGAAGTTCCGCCAGATGCGCGCGAACGCGCCGATGCCGAAGGCGTGGATGCTCTGGGAGGGCGAACCTGGTCAGGCAATCCGCGACCGGCTGGCCGCCGACGGCGTCGGCGTCGTCGTGTTCTCGCCACTTGGCGCTGGAGACGCGGCGAACCGCGATTTCCTCGCCTACTTCAAGGACCGCCTGAAGGCGATGCGGCAGGCAGTCGCGGCGTAGCGCGGGCGGACTCTCGGCTACCATGTGGGAATGCTGATTCGTCGCTGTTTTGTCGCGCTGCTTGCGCTTTGCCTCGCCCCGGTCGCGCTCGCGCAGAACGAGAAGAAGGAAGTCCGTCCCGCGGGCATCTGGTACGGCGCCAAGGAGGCGCGTCCGAAGCAGAAGGGCGCGGTCCGCCTCGCCTGCTACAACGCGGAGAACCTGTTCGATGACTTCGACGATCCCGAGCTGTCCGGGCAGTACGACGACATCAAGGAGCAGACGAAGGAGCCGCGCCTCAAGGCCATCGCCGAGATGATCCGCAAGCTCGACGCCGATGTGCTGTGCCTCGAGGAGATCGAGTCGAAGCGCGCGCTCGAGTGGTTCCGCGACAAGTACCTGAAGGGACTCGGCTACGACCACATCGCCAGCATCGACGCGGGGTACTACCGCGGCGTCGAGCAGTCGGTCTTGTCGCGCATCCCGATCGAGAGCGCCCGCGTCTACAACGGCGAGGACCGCGTCATCAGCGACATGGCGCCGCGCTGCTCCGACGACTCCGCGAAGCGCCTCGGCGGCGAGTGGTCGCCGCCGAACAAGAGCTCGCCCACCGAGCAGTTCCAGCGCTCGCCGCTGCGCGTCGACCTGAAGGCGAAGGACGGCTACGAGCTGACCGTGTTCGTGTGCCACTTCAAGGCGGGCGGCAAGGACTTCGCGCAGCAGCGCGAGTACGAGGCGCTGCAGGTCGAGGAGTTCGTGAGCGATGTCATGGCGGCGAACTCCGACGCGAATGTCGCGGTGGTGGGCGACTTCAACGCGATGCCGAACGACATGGCCACCAAGGCGCTGCGCATGAGCCAGCTCGGGCTTGTGAGCGCGTACGACTGGCGCTTCGACAAGAAGGGCGACAAGGACCTCTACACGACGCACGCGAGCGGCCGCGCGATCGACTTCATCATCATGTCGCCCGGGCTCGCCGCGGACTGCGTCGAGAGCTCGTACTTCGTGCTGGGCACGCTGCACGCCGCGAGCGACTGGGACTGGCGCAAGGCCGACGAGATCCCGCCGCCCGCGGGGTACGCGAGCGACCACTGCCCGGTCGCGATCGACCTCATGACGAAGCCCGACAAGCCGGCGGGCGCGTTCTCGAAGGAGAAGCCGAAGTTCGAGGAGAAGAAGCCGGTCACGATCGATGCGCCGAAGGGCCTGCGTCCGATCGACGGCGGCAAGAAGGCGCCCGCCGATGCCGTGGCGCTCGCGACCAAGCTGCAGGCCGCTGGCTGGATCTACTTCATGCCCGAGCCGAAGAGCAAGGCCGCGAAGTGGGGCAACACCGACACGCGCACCACATGGTTCCCGGGGTACTGGAAGAACGCGAAGTCGGGCGGGACGAGCGTCGCGCAGCCCGGCGAGGCGGATGGCTTCAAGGGCGACGGCCAGGCGAAGCCGAAGTGGAAGGACGGCGGATCGCCGAAGGCGCCGAGCTTCGTCGAGTGGCTGTGCTCGACCGAGGGTGGCATCGCGCCGGAGTGATCCTTCGTGCCGCGCACCTGCCTGGCACCAAACTCAGCCCTGGCCGAGCAGGCGCATCACTTCCGTCACATCCTTGTCGCCGCGCCCCGAGACATTGATCACAATCGCCTCGCCGCGCTTCATCGCGCGCGCAGCGACCAACGCGCCGTGGATCGCATGCGAGGTCTCGAGCGCGGGAATGATCCCCTCGAGCCGCGCGAACAGTTGGAAAGCCTCGAGCGCCTCGGCGTCGGTCGCCGCGAGGTACTCCACGCGCTTCGTGTCCTTCCACCAGCTGTGCTCGGGTCCGACACCTGGATAGTCCAGCCCCGCGCTGCACGAGTGGACATCCGCCGTCTGGCCGAACTTGTCCTGCAGCACATAGCTCATCGATCCGTGCAGCACTCCCGGAGTTCCCCAAGTCAGAGGCGCCGCATGGTCACCCGGCTTCGCGCCGCGGCCGCCCGCCTCGACGCCGATCAACCGCACCGAGGGATCGGCGACGAACGGATAGAACACGCCCGCTGCGTTCGACCCACCGCCGACGCACGCCACGACCGCGTCGGGCAGCCGCCCAAGCTTCTCGAGGCACTGCGCGCGGCACTCGCGGCCGATCACGCTCTGGAAGTCGCGCACCATCATCGGGAACGGATGCGGCCCGACCACGGAGCCGATGATGTAGTGCGTCTTGCCGACCGAGCCCATCCAGTCGCGCATCGCCTCGTTGGTCGCGTCCTTGAGCGTCCTCGAGCCCGAATCGACCTCGATCACCTTCGCGCCCATGAGCTTCATGCGGAAGACATTGAGCTTCTGCCGCCGCACATCCTCGCTGCCCATGTACACGCAGCACTCGAGCCCGAAGCGCGCGCACGCGGTGGCCGTCGCCACGCCGTGCTGGCCCGCGCCCGTCTCGGCGATGATGCGCGACTTCCCCATGCGCTTGGCGAGCAGCGCCTGCCCGAGCGCGTTGTTGATCTTGTGCGCGCCCGTGTGCGCGAGGTCCTCGCGCTTGAGCCAGATGTCTGCGCCGCCCGCGTGCGCCGAAAGGCGCGGCGCAGGCGTGAGCTGCGTCGGGCGCCCTACGAACTCGCGCAGGAGCCGGTCGAGCTCGCCCTGGAATGCCGCATCGGCGCGCGCCTCCCGATACGCCGCGTCGAGCTCCTCGAGCGCCGCGAACAGCGTCTCGGGGACATATCGCCCGCCGTAGGGCCCGAACCGGCCGCTTGCATCGGGCACGCTCGAATGGTCGATCGCTCGCGTCATGTGGAGACAGCCTGCTGGGGCGCCGCGGGCTTCGGCCGCGCGAAGATCGCCATGATCGGCCCCGAGAGGGCGTACACCACGAATCCCGCCGCGAGCGTCTCGCGCGGCCACCAGATCGCGAAGAGCACCGGCAGCACGACGCGGATGAGGGCCGGGAACGATCGCCGCGACCGCAGCACGCGGTTCACGAAGTGCGAGTAGCGGATGCTCGACACCATCGCGAACGCGACGATGAGCATGACCGCGGGAATCCCGAGCGCGGCCGCGCGTGCGAACGCAAGCCCGTCCTCGATGCCCACATGCTGGTGCAGGATGTACTGGTGCAGCACGATCAGGCTCGCGACCGTACCGCCGGCGCCAGGCGACGGCAGGCCCTTGAAGTAGAGGTGGTCCTCGGCCTTGTCGCTGCGCACCTCGGCGTTGAAGCGCGCGAGGCGCAGCGCGGTGCAGCACACATAGAACGCCGCGATCGCCCACAGGAGCTTCGCGTACGGCTGGTCGGCAGGCCCGAGGATCTCGTGTCCGCCCGTCGGCCCGTAGTAGTGGCTCACGAGTCGCAGCGTCATGAACGCGGGCGCGACGCCGAAGGTGATGACGTCGGCCAGGCTGTCGAGCTGCGCGCCCAGGTTCGAGGTCGATCGCGTGAGCCGCGCGACGGTCCCGTCGATCGCGTCGAAGAACATCCCGAGGAAGATCAGCCCGCCCGCGAACGACAGCGTCGAGTAGCCGAAGGCGCTGTCCTCGATCTCCTTCGCGGCGTAGTGGATGGCCGCGAAGCCGCAGATCACGTTGCCGAGCGTGAGCAGGGTGGGCAGCACGCTGGCGACGCGACGACGCTTGCGCCGCGGACGGCTTTCGGGTCGCGGTCCATCGGTCGAATCGGTGGTCATGGCTGCGCCTCGAGCATCGAGGGAGGCAGGATATCCGCGAATCCCGCCGTGACGATGAGGACGGTTGCCCGGCCCTCGATCCCGCGCTCGGCCAGCATCAGGGCCGCGATGGTGGGCGGCGGCAGCACATCGAGCGCCTTCGAGCCCTCCTTCTCGGGCGGCACGATCGGCCGCTCGAGGATCACGAGCGCCTCGTCGGGGGCGAGCTCGAGTTGCACGCGGCCTCCGTCGAGCTCGCGCGGGCGCGCCCGCGGCTGGCTCGGGTCGAGGTTGAAGCGCTCTGGACGCGCGTCCTCGGTAGTCAGCCGCGCGTCGACCCGCGCGCGCGCGCCGTCGACGGTCGGGAGGCACCAGCCGCGCAGCCAGAGGCGCACGATCGAGTCGCCGAGTGAACGCGGCCTCCCATTGAAGAACACGGTCCGCCCAGCGTCGATGCGCAGGTTCTCGATGTCGGCCCAGTCGGGCAGCATCCCGAGGCGCGTCGAGTGGATCTGGAACGACCCGCCGAGCGACTCGAGCAGCGTGGCGATGTCGGCGAGCTTGGCGCGGTAGATCTCGAAGCCGCCCTGCGCGAAGCCGGAGTCGATGCGCTCGATCGATCCTTGCGTCAGAGATTCCGCGAGCCCGTCGTGGCGCGCCTTCGGATCGATCGGCACGAACCAGCGATGGAGCTCGAGCCCCGGTGCGGTCGAGACCGTCATGCGCGCAGGCGGTGCGTCGCCCGCCTTCAGCACCATGCTCGGTGGAGCGGTCCTTGCGCCCGGCGCACAGGCAGCGAGCGCGAGCAGTGCGCTCGCGCCGGCGGCCGACCTCAGCTGGAGCGATCCGCGCTGCACGCCTACTCCCACGCGCGCGCAGGCGCGTCGTTGATCCGATCGATGAGCGCGCGCAGGCGGCTCCACGCGCGGCGGTTGAAGCGGAAGGCGATGCGCGGGAGGTCGCGGTGCTCCTCCTCCTCCTCGAACGCGCCCACGCGGCGGAAGGTCGTGTCCTTCTCGCAGAGGTCGGCGCGGAAATCGCGCTCGAGCGCACCGAGCTCTGCGTCGCTCACCTCGGACTGGAGGCGCAGGACGAGGTCCTTGCCGACGAACCGCATCGAGTGGTAGCGGCGGTAGAACGCGACCAGCTCCTCGACGGCCGCATCGACATCGCGGTGGATCGAGTAGAGACCGCGGTCCTCGGGCGAGATCAGCCTGCGCTTCGCGAGCGGAAGCACGCAGCCCTTCTCCCAGTCGCTCCAGTAGTCGCCGCCCTTGTGCTCGAGCATGACCACGGGCACGAGGTTCGACTTGCCGGTCTGGATGAGCGTGAGCGCCTCGAAGAGCTCGTCCTGCGTGCCGAAGCCGCCGGGGAACGCCGCGACCGCGTCGGAGTGCGCCATGAACATCAGCTTTCGCGTGAAGAAGTAGCGGAAGTTGATGAGCTTCGGGTCGCCGTCGATCACGCTGTTCGCGCCCGCCTCGAAGGGCAGGCGGATGCGCAGTCCGAAGCACTTGTCGACATCGGGGCCCTCGTGGCCCGCCTTCATGATGCCGTCGCCCGCTCCCGTGATGATCATCATGCCCGCATGCGAGATCGCGCGGCTGAAGTCGCGCGCCATCGCGTAGTCGGGGTCGGTCGGCGGCGTGCGGGCGCTGCCGAAGATCGAGATCTTGCGGGTGCCGCGGTACGGATTGAAGATGCGGTACGCGTGGCGCATCTCCTTGAGCGCCGTGCGGACGAGCTTGAGCTGCCCGAGGTCGGCGCCGTCCGCGACCAGCTTGAGCCCCGACAGCATGATCTCGGCCACCAGCTCGCGCGCCTCGGGGTTCGACTTCACGCCCGTCTCTGCGAAGAACGAATCGATCACCTTCTCGATGTGCGAGAGGTCGAGGGCCGCTGGGCGGTCCTGCCGCTGGGATTGTCCGGGTCGAGGGGTGGGTTGCTGGCTGTCGTTCTGGCTCATGTGTTTCCTGGATCTTCCGCAGCGGGGCGGTCCCCGACAATCCACTAGGGCTGCGGCTTCTTCGGCTCTTGTGCCGGGTTCGCTGCCGAATCGCCACCCTGCGGGTCCGCGACGGGCGGGTTGGCGGGCGGCGTCGCCGCGGGCTCTGCAGGCGAGACCGGGGCTTCGGGCGCGGAGGAGATCCCGGGCAGCGGGGCGATCGACGCCTTCGGGTCGGACAGCGTGCCCGACACATCGACTGCGAAGATCTGGCTGGTGACGCCGCCGATGACATCGCTCAGGATCGGGATCGTCCCCTTCGCGAACAGGCGCAGCCCGACCGCAAAGGTCGGCAGGTCGACGGTGCCCTTGCCCTCGAGGTCGATCGTGCCTGCGTTCATGGTGATGCGGCTGACCTCCGCGGTGTTGCCACGGATCGCGAACTCCGCGTCGGTCGCCGAGATCGTGCTCGACATCGGCAGCATGAGCTGGGTGAGCTGGAGGACGCGCATCGCCACGGGCATCGAGGCGAGCTTCGCGTTGCGGATGGTCACGCGGCCGTTGCCCGTGCGGGTGTCGGCTGTGCCCGACATGCTCCCGCCGAGGTTGACGAATCCGCTCAGCCGGCTTGCGTTGCGTGCGACGAGCCCCTCGGGCTTGGCGTCGGCGCGCAGCGCGTCATAGTCGGCCTCTGCGATGCGCACGCGCGCGGCGTAGGTGTCCTTGTCGAAGTCGAGGTCGGCCGACAGGTCGAAGCGTCCGAAGGCGACATCGCCGGAGCCCGTCACGGTGAAGCCGCGCCCGCCGTCGCGCGTGGCGAGCGTGGCGTTGGTCGGGCCGATCCAGCGGTCGAACACGCGTCCGCCCTTCGCGGTGAGGGTGGCCTGGAAGTCGATCGGCGTGGCGCCGCGCGGCTCATAGCGGAAGCGCAGCGGCAGGTCGCCGTCGATCTCGCTGAAGCGCGTGCCCGCGTTGAACGAGGCGCCCTCGAGGCGCACCGTCCCGCGCATCGTGTAGAGGTCGGGCTCGGCGGCGCTGCCATTCTGCGGCCAGCGAAGTCCGAGGTCGTCGATCACCAGCTCGAAGCGCTTGGTCGCGAGCACATCGCGCGCGCGCGCCGAGAAGTCAAGGGGCGGCGGAAGCTGCTCGCGCAGCGCGGGCGAGAGCCCGTTGGTCAGGAGCCGCATCGACGCGAACAGGCGGTTGTCCGCCCGCGCCTCGTAGTTGCCTTTCACTTCGAGCGAGCCGGCGTGGGCGCCGTGGACGGTGCCGTGCAGGTCGAACGCGACATCGCTGCCGTCGCCGCGGATGAAGTCGACGCCCTGGAAGGTGAGCTCCAGCGCGCCGTCGGCCGGTCCGAGCGAGAGCTCGCGCGGAGCGATCGCGAAGCGCTCGACCGTCTTGCCTTCCGCGACCGCGCTCTCGAAGGTCGCGTCGAAGCGGCCCTTCGCGTTGCGGTCCTTCAGGAGGTCGAGCACGCCCTTCGCACGCAGCAGCAGGATCTCGCGCACCAGCGCGCTCTCGACGCGGCAGCCGGCGATCGCGACCTTGAGTCCATCGCCGCCCGCAGCGGCCGACTCGGACAGCGGTCCATCGATCCGCAGCGTGCCGTCCGACTGGTCGCCCTCCGCAAGCGTGAAGACGAGTCCGCGCGCGCGCAGTCCCGCGGCCTCGACGGCGATCGCACCCTCGGTGCGTTCGGCGCGCGTGCGGTTTCCGTCGAGCGTGAGCTCGATCGCGCTCGGAGTGAGCTGGCCCTGCGTCCGTGCGCCCGACTCGTCGACGGTCCGGCGGATTGCGCCGCTGATCGAGCCGCTCGGCGCGTAGCGACTGAAGCGCTTCGCGGCCTCCGCCGGGTCGGGGGAGAGGTATCCCTCGAAGGCGCGGCCGATCGGGATCTCGGTGAGCGTGAGGTCGATCAGCCTGCCGGGACCCTCGAGGTCCGCGGTGGCCGAAGCGGAGATCGATCCCGTGCCGTTGTGCCCCGTGCAGTCGCGCACGACCACGCGCTCGGGCGTGAGCTCGATCGTGGCCTTGCAGTCGGACAGCACGAAGTCGGGCGGCCATGGGAGACCGTCCTCCGCGAGCGCGGCGCGGCCCTGTTCGTCGGGCGCCGCGGTCCCGTTGCGGAAGTCGATCCTGAAGTCGAAGCGCTCCTGTCCCGCGTTGGGCCCAGTGGTCTCGGTCCGGACGGAGCCGTCTAGCGCGATGTCGCCGCGAAGCCCGAGCGACGAGAGCAGTTCGCCGGCCGGCGCGAGGTTCGTCCCCGGCCAGCCCGCAGGCACCTCGTTCACCGAATGGGGGATCGCCGCGAGCAAGGTGGGATTCAGTGCGTCGGCGCTGTCCTTGATCCGCATGTCGATGCGCATGCCGCGCGACTTGTCCGCGAGCCGCGGGATGTCGACGCGCCCCGACACCGTCAGCAGCCCGCCTGCGGGGGTGACCGCGGTGATGCCGCCGTTGGCGATCTCGATCGCCTCGTCGAGCACGGTGAACGATCCCTTCTCGAGTCGCAGCGGATACGGGAAGCGCGTGAACACGAGGCCCGCCTGGCGCACATCGACCTGGCCAGTCACCTCGACGGGCTTGCCCCAGCCCGGCTCGGAGAACACGCGGATGTCGAAGCCGCAGCGGCCGCCGAGCCGAAACGCGCCCGCGTCGCGCGAGCGCTCGAGCCGCTCGCGCAGCGCCGCGGTCTCTGCGCCGTCGCCAAGCCGCGTGAGCTCGGCGCGCTGCGCGACGATCAGGTTCTCGTCGGGCAGGAGCCCGGCTTCTCCGAGCTGGCGCGCCGCGCGCTCGTCGAACAGGAGCTGCAGCGCCTCGCGAGGCGCCTCCTCGAACGCGCCGAACAGGCGCGAGTCGATCGGCGCGTCCTCGCACTTGATCTTCAGGTCGATGAGCGCGCCCTGCGTGATCCCGTGCAGCTTGCCTTCGATCGCCACCACCGCGCCGCCGGCGCCCTTGCCCTCGATGCGCTCGACGGTGACATTGTCGTTCGTGAAGGTGATGCGCCCCGAGACATCGTCGAGGCGATACGGGAACTCCTCGAACGCGCCCGATCCCTTCTCGAGCACGAGCTCGCCCTGCGACCGGACCTCGCCCGGCACGCCCTCCGGGCTCGGCGCGTCGCGCGAGACCTGCGTGCTCACGCGGATCTTCCAGCTGGTGATGTCGAAGTCCGCGAGCAGCCTTGTGGCGCCGCGCGGCAACTGCAGCGTGTCGGGCGCGCCTTCCTTCGGCGGGGGCGACTCGAACGAAGGGATCTCGAGCTTGATCTTGAACGGTGCGATGCGCGCCGCGTTCTCGACCCAGGTGTCGCGCTGCTCCCACTCGAACGGCGGCAGCGACTCGACGGGCAGGCGCACCTCAAAGTCGCCCTTGAAGGGCAGCGCGATCACGCGCGGATCGTCCTCGGACGCGCCGAGCTTTCCGGCGACATCCTCGAAGTGCAGCACATTGCGCTCGAGCCGCAGCGAGCCGGTGTCGAGCTTCATGCGCGGGGTCGCGACGAGGTCGACCGCCTTGCCGCCGGCGAATCCGCCCCATGCGTTCGCGAGCGCGCCGCCGCTCAGGCTGTCGACGGGCAGGTTGACGGCGGCGCCCCTCAGGTCGATGAGCGCGAACGGCTCGCCCGTCGGCGACGAATCGAAGCGCGCGCGCGTGATGCGCCCCGCGACATCGAGGCGGCTCATCCAGTTGCGCACCGAGATCGGCGCGACCGCGAGCTTCCTGCGGTCGATCTCGAGGTCCTCGCAGGTGATCGAGACGGCCTCCGTCTGCGGATCAAAGCGGCCTTCGATCGCGCGGATCAGGAGCTCGCCCTTGTTGTCGGGCCGCCCGGTCAGCGCGAAGCCGAACGCGGTCGGGCTGTCGGTGTCGGGCGCCACGCGCCCTGTGAAGCGCAGCTGGCCGAGCTCGGAGTAGCCCTTGCCGGTGAGCACGCCGTTCTCGAGCACGAGGTCGTTCACCGAGATGAGCTCGGGGCGCTGCGGTCCGCCGCCCTTGTTGTCGGCGGGCTTCGGGTCGAGCGCGAGCACCGAGAAGACACCCAGCCGGTCGGCCGACTCGACGAGGCGCAGTCGCAGTTGGTCGACCTGAACCGAGCGCACGAAGAAGTCGCCAAACAGGAGGCGCGCGAGCGAGAAGTGCACCTCGATGCGGTTCGATGCGATGAGTTCGCCCGCGATGCCGTCCCAGCCCGGCACCCGGACCTTGAGATCCGAGAGGACGATGGTGTTGAGCCCGCCGAAGGCGATGCGCGACGCGAGCACCTCGCCGCCGATCGCGGCGGACGCGCGCGGCAGGATCAGCTCCGCGAGCGTGGCGGGGCGCGTGAAGTGATAGACGGTTCCGGCAAGGGCGAGGATCGCCACCACCAGCACGGCGCGGAGCCACCGCCTCACGCGCGGCGCAAGCCACGGCGTCCGGCGTCGGCGAGGGATTTTCTCTGCGGAATCCATGCGGCGGAAGGGGGTTGGGATTCTACGCCAAGTCGCAGTGTGGCCGTTCTCGTATCATCGTCGTTTCCGAGGCCCTGCGGCAGGAAACCGCCCTCGGCCGACCCGTGCCAGAGCCATCCCGATCCAACGCCCTCTCGACCTTTCCCGTGGGTTCCCGCGGGACCGCGCTCGTCACGGGCGCGTCGCGGCGCGTGGGGCGCGCGGTCGCGGTCGAGCTCGCGCGCCAGGGATTCGGCCTGCTCCTGACCTACCGATCGAGAGGTTCGGAGTGCGTCGGTACGGCGCGGATGGCGACGGAGGCCGCGCGCGCAGCGGGCCATGCCATCGAGACGGCATGCGTGGAGCTTGATCTCGGCGATGTCGCGGGCGCCGAATCGTTCGCGCGTGCGGTCGAGGGTGCGCGCGTCGCGCGCGGCGCGTCGCTCGACGCGATCGCGCACAACGCATCGGCGTATGAGGAGACCCCGCTCGACGCGATCGACCCTGCAGTCGTCGAGTCGTTCCACAGGATCGAGGTTGTGTCGCCGCTCGTCATCACCGAGCGCCTCCGCGGCGCGCTCGCGTCGTCGCGGCTCGAGGGCGGCGGCGCCGTCGTCTTCTTCAGCGACATCCACGCGCTCGGCCGCGCGCGCCCTGGCTTCGCTGCGTACAACCTCGCGAAGTCTGCGGTCGACACGCTCGCGCGCCAGTTGGCCGTCGAGCTCGCGCCGAAGGTGCGCGTTCATTGCATCGCGCCGGGGGTGGTGATGTGGCCCGACGATTTTCCCGAGGAAACCAAGGCGCAGATCCTCGCGCGCACGCCGCTTGCGCGCGCAGGCACGCCTGAGGAGGCCGCGCGGCTCGTGCGGTTCCTGATCCTCGAAGCGACCTACTCGACCGGCGGCACGATCACGATCGACGGTGGTCGCTCGCTGCGGTGAGCGCCGCTACCTGCCCGGTTCGGCCAGCTTCGGCGCGATGCGGCGGTACTCGGCCGCGCCGCTCGGCATCTTGTGCAGGTTCGCGAGTTCCGACGCCGCGCGCGGCTCGTCGCCTGCGGCGCGGAAGGCGAGCACGGCCTCGGCGCGTGCGTACGGATCACCGGGATTCGCGGCCACGCAGTCGCTCCATGCCCGCGCGGCGCCAGCGAGGTCGCCCGCCTCCGCAAGCGCGAGCGCAAGCTGCTCGGTGAGCGCGGGCTTCGTGCGCGCGGCGGGTTCGAGCGCGGCGAGCATGCGCGCTGCGTCGCGTGCGCGCCCGTCCTTCCGGAGCGTGCGTCCGAGGAGCAGCCGGAACTCAAGCGCGTCGCGGTCGAGCGTGGCCGCGCGCTGCGCGGCGCCGACGGCGGCGTGCGTCTCGCCTGCGGCCAGGCAGATCTCGGCGTCGAGGGCGTCGTTCCACGCGTCGCGCGGCTTCGCGTCGCGGCGGCGCTTGGCGAGCGTGCGCGCGCGGTCGAGGTCTCCGTCCTGCACGGCGGCAAGCGTGGCCTGCAGGAGAAGCCCCGCGTCGTTCGCTGCGATCGAGAGCGCCTGGTCGAACAGGCGCCTCGCGTCGGCGCTGCGTCCGCCGCCCGAGGCGAGGAGCGCGGCGAAGGCGATCTTGGCGTCGTCGCGCTCGTCGGCAGCGATCGACGCGACGGCGCACGCGGCGGCTTCGGAAAGGAGCGCCTTGCGCTCGTCGCTTGCAAGCGTGCTGGTCGGCAGCCGCGCATGCGTGAAGAACGCGCGCGCGGCGATGGCGTTCGCCGCAGGCGCGGCGGAACTTCCCGCAGGGGCCTTCTCGAGCAGCTTGCGCGCGATCAGAACGGCCTCGTGGCTGCGCTCGGCCGCGAGCAGCTTCTCGATCGCCTCGGTCGCGTCGAGGAGTTCGCGCGCGCTCAGCGCGTCGGCCGGTTTCTGCGTCGCGGGCGCTGCCTCGGGCGCCGAGCCGCCGCAGGCAGCCAGCGCCGCCGCGGCAGCGAGCACGAGAAGTCGGAGGAGCGGCTGTCGCGGCATGGGCGGGCACTATCGCACAAACCCCTGCGAAACGCGCGCCTTGCGGCTTTCCAAGGCAAGTAGAATCGCCGCCTTATGTCATCAGGCTCGACGCACGGATCCGCATCGCCCGCCACCGAACTTCCCAAGGCCTATGTGCCCGCCGAAGCGGAGGGCGCGGTGCGCGCCAGATGGGACGCCGCGGGCTGCTTCCACGCCGATCCGAAGTCGCCGGGCGAGCCGTACGCGATCTTCATCCCGCCGCCGAATGTCACCGCGGCGCTCCACCTCGGCCACGCGTTCAACAACTCGCTGCAGGACCTCCTCACGCGCTACAACCGCATGCGCGGCGCGAACACGCTGTGGATGCCCGGCACCGACCACGCGGGCATCGCCACGCAGACGGTCGTCGAGAAGCGCCTGCTGCTGCAGGGGAAGAAGCGCACCGATTTCACCCGCGAGGCGTTCGTCGAGAAGGTGCAGGAGTGGAAGGACGAGTACGAGGCCACGATCCTCGGGCAGCTGAAGTCGATGGGCTGCTCGTGCGACTTCGACCGCACGCGCTTCACGATGGACGAGACCTGCGCGACCGCGGTGCGGCACGCGTTCTTCACGCTCTTCAAGGACGGCCTCGTCTACCGCGGCAAGCGGCTCGTGAACTGGGATCCC
>Ga0208783_10001370_pt1 | contig 14469 bp, 12 predicted proteins | sample DEB19_08_DNA_2_FD_184529 | JGI IMG/M metagenome (GOLD analysis project Ga0208783, IMG submission 184529) | Aqueous microbial communities from the Delaware River and Bay under freshwater to marine salinity gradient to study organic matter... | ecosystem: Environmental > Aquatic > Marine >... | reverse complement strand
TTTCCGGCCATCCTTGAAGGTGGCGAACTTGCAGGTGTCGGACAGGGCGCCAGAGCCGACGGCGACCACGGCATCGGCGTGGCGGGTCTTTTCCTGCACCATGGCGATGGTGGGCTCGTCGCAGTGTGTGTTGCCGGGCAGCACCAGCTCCTCGATTGTGCCCAGCGCCTTCAGGTGCTTGGCCACGCGCTTGCCCATGGCCTCATGGGTATTGACGTCGGAGACGACGGCGATGCGCTTGCCGAGCTTCAAGGGTGCCAGCATGTCGGCCTCGCCGCCATCGAGGTCTTCCTCGATGCGGATTACCTCGAAGGGGACGGTCGCGGTCTTTCCCGTCGCCGGGTCCTTCCAGTGGCCGGCCACGACATCGCTGATCAGTTCATTCCAGTCGGTCATTTGTGTGCACTTCGCGAGAAATCGACGAGCTTCTGGTTCCACCCGGAGAGCTTGGGCCAGAGCTCGGAATAGATGCCAAGGAGCTCCTGGTAGCGAGCTGAATCCTTGGTCCGTGGACGGAAGGTCCTCGACGGCTTGCCGGACATGGCGGCTGAGGCTTTCGGCACGGTGGCGTACCAGCCCGCACCCTTGGCAGCCGCCATGGCGGCGCCGAGGGCGGAGGCTTCGGCGGTTTCAAGCCGCTTCACCTCGCGGTTGGCGGCATCAGCCAGGATCTGGCACCACAGGTCGGAGCGCGAGCCGCCGCCCACCGCCGCGAAGTGCGTGATGGGTGTGGTCGCATCGGCCACCTGGTTGGTCATCATCGCCTGTTCGAGCGCCACGCCTTCGAGCAGTGCGCGGTAGACATCGCCGCGCGAGTGATTGCCGGAAAGGCCGGCAATGACGCCGCGCGCGGCGGAGTCCCAGTATGGCGTCATCACGCCGGACCAATAGGGCACCAGCACCAGGCCGTGCGCGCCAATGGGCGAAGCGGCGGCTTCTGTCTCCAGCGCCTTGAAGATCGCCGGGTCCTTGCCCGGGTTCACGTTGAACAGGCGCTCCACCATCCAGTTGACGAGGAAGGTGCCGGTGCGGATCGCGGTTTCGAAGGAGAAGCCTTCCTCGCCCACGGCCATCATGGTGCGGAAGGCGCGGTTGGCGGCGTAGTGCCTGCCATAGCTGCCCGACACCGCGGCGGTGCCGAGGTTCACATAGGCGCGGCCCTCGAGGAAGGTGTTGGCGCCGGTGCCGGCGCATTGCCCATCGCCGCCGCCGGCGATGACAGGGGTTCCGGCTTTCAGGCCGGTGAGCTTCGCCGCCTCGGCCGTCACCTCGCCCATGATTTCGCCGGGGCGATGCAGCCTCGGCATCTGGTCGCGGCGCAGGCGCGCGGCCTTGAGCAACACGTCCGACCAGTCATAGGCGCCGACATCGAGCAGGCCCATGGGGTCGGCGGAGGCCGTGGAGGTGGCCCACTGGCCGGTGAGGAAATGGGTGAGCACGCCGTGGACTTCCGCCGTCCTTGCGGTCTTCGCCCAGACCTTCGGCATGTGGGTCGAGAGCCAGCGGCAGCGATAGAGGCAGGGGGTGACGTCAGCCGGCTTGCCGGAGATGTTGTGGACGGCTTCGGCACCCAGTTCGGCGACGATGTCCTTCACCTCCTGCTGCGCGCGCTCGTCGAGCCACAGCGTGCCGGGGCGCAGAGCTTTGCCCTTGGCGTCGAACTGCGCGAAGCTTTCGCGCTGGTTGGAAATGGCAAGGCCGGCGACGCGCTTCATGTCGATCTTCTTCGACAGATGCTTCAGCGCCTTTGAGAGGGCGCCGGTCCAGTCGGAGACCTCCTGCTCGAACCAGCCGGGATGCGGGTTCGACAGCGGCACGGGCGCACGGCCTTCGGCCACGATGCGGCCTTTCGAATCGAAGGCGATGGCCTTCGTGGCCGTGGTCGAACTGTCGATGCCGATGACGAGATCGCCGCGCATGGGGTGGAAAGATTCTTTCTGATATGAAAACGGAGGCGGCACAAGGCCGCCTCCGCGTTGCGTGACTTAAAGGCCCGCGTCGGCGACGGCGGCATCGATCGCCGCGGCGATCGTGTCCATGCACTTCTTCGGGTCGCCGCCGAAGTCCTGGCCGGTGAGCAGCTTGCCGAGGTTGACCGGGATCTCGTTGTTCGAGAAGCCAGCCCACAGCGGCATGTCGGGCTCGGAGGCCATGTCGTTGTCGATGATCCACTTGACCATCTCGAGGTGGCGGGTGGTGCCGGGGCCCACCTTGGCCTTCTCGTTGACGCGCGGATCGGTGAACGACGACAGGCGCATCGGGGCGAAGCCGCCGATGAGCGTGCAGCGGGTCATCACGTCCTTCGAGCAGGCCCACTGCATGAACAGCCAGGCTGCATCGATGTTCTTGGAGTATTTCGACAGGCCGAGGATCGAGCCGCCCTGGTGGGCGCGGTTCGGCACTTCGCCGAAGCCCACTTCGGAGGTCGGACGCAGCGGCTTGCCGGTGAAGGGCTTGGCCGGCATCCACAGGCCCTGCACCTTCGAGTCCGCTGCATCGAGGCCGGGGAAGAACTCATCCCACGACTCGACGAGCGCACACTGGCCGGACGCCATCATCTGGAACTGGCCGTCCCAGGTGGAGTTGAGCGACTCCGGCGGGGCGTTCTTCACCCACTCCATGTAGGTCTTGAGGCCTTCGATGCCGGCCTCGTCGTTGCCCTTGAACTTCTTGTCGGCGCCGAAGATCGAGCCGCCGGCATTCCACACCACCTGGGTCCAGTCGCAGTTGAGCGAATAGTGGCCCGACTTGGCCTGGAGGCCGGTGCCGTACATGCCGTTGGCCTTTTCGGCCTCGGTGATCTTCTTGACGGCGGCCGTAAACTCTTCCTCGGTGGTCGGCACGGCGATGCCGTGCTTCTCGAGGATGTCCTTGCGGTACATCAGCATGAAGATCGGGATGTCGAAGGGAATGCCGACCCACTTGCCGTCATACATGGCGAGGCCATCGACGAGCGGCTTCGAGAAGTCATCCCAGTCGAAGTTCGGCATCGCGAGATCGGGCTTGTCCTTGTAGTACTGGACGGGGTCGATCGTGTCCTGCGCGAAGGTGGCGACCCAGGACTGGTCGAGGTAGTAGAGGTCGTAGGTGCCGAGCTGGCCCTGCACGTCCTGCGTGGCCTTGGCGAGAACCTGCTCGAGCGGAACGATTTCCACTTCGACCTCGATGCCGGTCGGGTCGGTGAATTCACTCTTGATCTTGTCGAGCACGACGGTCGGCGGCGTTGCTTCCGAGGTGTAGCGGATCTTCGTGCCCTTGAACTTGGAGCCGACGTCCTTCAGCCACTGGGTGACCGAAGCGTCCTGCGCCATGGCCTCGGTGCCGATCAGGCCGAGATTGCCGCGGAAGCCGCGCGAGCCGCCGAGCATGCCGGCCGAGAAGGCCGAGAAGCCGACGCCGGCAAGGGCCATCTTCTTCATGAAGTCGCGCTTGGAGATGCGGCGGGCGGCAAAGTCGCGCGCCACATCGGCGATGAAGGTCTTTTTGTCGTAGTCTTTGAAGCTCATCGAAATCCTCCCATGGGTTTGAGCTTTAGGTTCTCGCGCGCGGTTCACTCTTTCAGGGAGCCAAGGGTGAGGCCGCGCACCAGATTCTTTTGAACGAGCAGGATGAAGATGAAGCCCGGAATGATCGCCGCCGTGCCCAGCGCCGCGATGAAGCCCCATTCATTGCCCGTCGAGGTCACGAAGGTCTGGATTTTCACCGGAACGGTTCGGATCTCGGTTGTGAGGAAGAGTGACAGCAGGAACTCGGTCCAGCAGAAGATGAAGACAAGCACCGCCGAGGCGGCGATGCCGCCCTTGACCATCGGCAGCACGATCTTGCGGAAGGTCTGGAACCTGGTCGCGCCATCGATCATTGCCGCCTCGTCCACGTCCTTCGGCACGTCGTCGAGGAAGGACTTCATCAGCAGCACGGCGATGGGCAGGTTCATCAGCGCGTAGATCATCATCAGGCCGAAGTAGCCGGCGTAGAGATTGTCGGTGTCCCGCAGGCCCGCCGTCTTGTAGATGGTGACGAGCGGCACGAGGATGGCGATGGGCGGCATGAAGCGCTGGCCCAGAACCCAGTTGAGGTAGCTGTTGCGGCCCCGGAACATCATGCGCGACACGGCATAGGCCGCGAACACCGCGATCGTCAGCGTGATCACCGTCGACCCCAGCGAGATGATGACCGATTCTAGGATCGACTGACGCGAATCATAGGCAGCTTCGCCACCGACGCCCATGCCGAGGCCCTGGTCGATGGCGAGCTGTGAGCGCGACATGCCGAACAGCGTCACGCCATAGTTGATGAAGGTGGGCACGAAGTCGAAGAAGTTGACGCGGTCCTTGTCGAACACCGCGGAGATCGGCTTGATCGAGGTGAGTGCCCACCAGAAGATGGGGAACATGAAGATGGCCACCACGGTGACGGCGGCAACGTCGCGCAGGATCTGGAGGGGGCGCGAGGTTTCCATCACAGCTTGACCTTGAAGATCTTCATGAACAGCGACGAGATGACGATGACGATGATCAGCGTCAGCAGGGCGATCGTCGAGGCATAGGGGAAGTCAGCGTTGCCGAAATAGATGCGGCCGGCATAGGAGGTGAGTGTCTCGGTGGCCGTGCCGGGCCCTGAGTCCGTCATCACCTTCACGTAGTCGAAGGCACGGAACAGGTCGATGCCGCGGATCAGCACCGCGATGGCGATGACCTTGGACATCATCGGCAGGGTGAGCCTGAAGAAGGCCTGGGTGGCTGTGGCGCCGTCGATGGCCGCAGCCTCGAAGGGCTCCTTGGGCAGCGAACGGAGTCCTGCCAGCATGATCAGCACCATGAAGGGGGTCCACTGCCAGATCTCGGCGGTGAGCACGCCAGCCATGGCGGTGTTGGCGGTGCCGAGGATCGAGAAGCCGGTGGGGAATATCCCCATCGCGATGAGGCCGCGGCTCAGCACGCCGAAGGAGCCGTTGAGCATCAGGAGAAACATCATGCCGGTGACGGCAGGCGGGATGACGAGGGGCAGCGTCATCAGGGCGCGCAGGATACCGTAGCCCTTGCGATCCGAGTCGAGCAGAAGGGCAATCAGCATGCCCAGCACCAACTGGAAGACCAGCGCCACGCCCGTATAGAGGAAGGTGTTGTAGATGGCGTTCCAGACGCGTTCGTCGCCGAGGATCTTGGTCCAGTTGTGGGTGGGGTCGAAGACCATCTTCCGGGTCGCCGCGTTCTTTTTGTAGAGCGACAGCGTGATTGCATAGACCAGCGGATAGATGCCGAAGACCACCATCAGCGCCGCGGCGGGAAGCAGCCAGGGCACGGGGCTCTCGGAGGCCAGCCAGCGCGGCAGCCACGGACGGCGTTCCGTCGCGCGGGCCTCGAGGCTGGCGGAATCGGCGGGCATTCAGGACGGCTCCCATGTTCCGGCATGGCCCGGCGTTGCGGGCAATTGCATTTGTTATTTTGAAATTGCAAAAGTGCAGGGGAATTCGGCGGGAGTCAACGGCCACTGACCCTTTGTCTGCGTTTTCGCAACGCAAACAATATATTGCACTGCAGCAGCACTGTTGTTCGGCGCTTAGAGCGCGTGGAAGCGGGTGTCGGCCTGGTCGAGGCGGCGGCGGATCTGGGTGACGAGGAGCGACTCGTCCGGCACGCAATTGTCGTAGGTGAGGCGGCCACCCGCCTTGACGGGCTTGACCACCTTCGCCCCCTGGGCGAGGCCGAGCGGAACGGCATTGGCGTTGCGCGCCTCTGCATGGGTCATGGCCCAGGCGCGGTAATCCGTCTCGCCGATGCGGCCGAGGATTTCGCCCACGCCAAGGTCGCGCTTCGCCACCGTCACGCATTCGGCCACGGGCTGTTCCAGCGGCACCATGTCGGCCCGGCCGTGCAGCACGGCACGTGCGGCAGAGAGCGGCACCTCGAGGCTGGTCAGGTGATAGGGGCGCGTCAGTGCGAAATAGGGGCCCTTGCCGACCTTGAGGTCGATCAGGCGTTCCTGCAGGCGCGGGTGGTCGGTCGTCACGATGCAGAATACGCCGGGTGCGACACCCTTGCCGATGGAATAGTCGACGCAGCCCCTCTTCGAAAGCACACCGCCATCGGACTTGGGGATCAGCACCGAAGCCAGTTCCTCGCGCGTGGCGGCGGGGCCGTGCATGCCGGGCACGTCGGGCACGAGGCCGGTGCAGTTGGCGATGGCCACCATCTCCACCATGGTCTTGGATCCGTCGACGAACTCGACCAGCATGCGGGCGTTCATGTTGCGGGCCGCTGCCTCGGCTTCGTAGTCGGCAGGTACGGCGTCCCACTTCAGCGGATTGTTCTTGCCCTTGCCGGCGCATACCACCTCCAGTCCGATGGACTGGGCAAAGCCGATCAGCTCCAGCGTGGCGGCGGGCTCGTCGCCGGCGGCGCCGGTGTAGACCACGCCCGCACTCTTCGCCGCCTGGTGCAGGTGGCGGCCGATGGTGATGTCGGCCTCGACGTTGAGCATGACGACATGCTTGCCGCTGGCGATCGACTCGAGTGCGAACTGCGTGCCGGTGTTGGGGTTGCCGGTGGCGTCGATGACGACGTCGATGCGGCCGGACCTGGCGAGCACCGCGGGGTCGGACGTGATGGCGATGTGGCCGCTCTCGATGGCCGCGTCGATGGCCCCAGGCGTTTCGGCATAGACGGTGCGGTCTTCCGCGAAGCCAGCCATGGCGGCGGCGGCGCGGGCCTGCGGCGGGCGCATTTCTGCAACCGCGCCCAGACGCAGGCCGGGCATGCGGTTCAGCTGCACCATGATGTCGGTGCCCATCTGGCCGCAGCCGGCAAGGCCAATGGTGACGGTTCTCCCCGCTTCTTCGCGGGCCTTCAGTTCGGAAACGAGCGGGGAGACGCCTGCGATCACTTCTTCTTCGTGCCCTTCTTGACTGTGGCCTTGGCCTTGGTCGCGGCCTTCTTGGGCGCATCGCGCCTGATGGGGCCCACGACCGAGAGCGCATCGCCCTTCTTCAGTTCACCCGGTTGCTTGCCGTAGGTCTTAAACCGCGCCAGCACGGTTGTCATCTGCTTGTCGGAGAGCAGCACGGGCTTGCCCGCCTGGAGCGCTGCCCAATACTGGTGGCACAGGGTTTCCACTTCGCCCGCGCGCCACAGCGCCTTGGGCAGGTTCTCGGCAAAGGCGATCTGGCCGTGGTTGGCGAGCAGGCAGGCGGACCGGTCCGTCATCGCCTTCAGCATCACGTCGGAGAGCTCCTGCGTGCCATATTCGGCATAGTTGGCGCAGCGCAGCGTGGTGCCGCCGGCAATGCCGATCATGTAGTGGAAGGGCGGAATGTCTTTCCGGAGGCAGGATAGCGCGGTGGCGTAGATCGAGTGCGTGTGCACCACCGCATTGGCCTCGGGCCGGTGCTTGAAGATGTCCATGTGCATGCGCCACTCGGTGGAGGGCAGGTATTCGCCCACATAGCCGCCATGGAGGTCCATCTCGACGATGTGCTCAGGCTTCATCCTGTGATACGGGATGCCCGACGCCGTCATCAGGAAGCCCTCGGGCGTTCTCACGCTCACATTGCCCGATGTGCCCTGGTTGATGCCTTCCTCGTTCATCTGGAGGCAGGTGTCGATCACCGCTTCGCGGAGGTCGAGATACTTGAGCTTGGCCATGTGATGCATTCCCGGGTTGGAGTCAGGTCAGCGGCTATAGACCGCGGGGGCCTTGGCCGACAAGTGCCGGGGGTGATTGACGCCCATGCGGCGAATGCGAGAGAGTGCCGGAAAGCAACAGGAAAGACGGCATGGGGCAGGAGCAGTTGCGCGGCATCGCGGTGGTCGATGTTGGTTTCACCAACACCAAGATCGCGCTGTTTTCGCCCCGTGGCGAAGTGCTGGCCGAACGCAAGACGCCGAGCCTGCATCTGCCAGCTCCTCCCTACAAGCACATCGACCCGGAGCCCATGGCGGCGCTGTGCCGGACGGCGCTGCCCGAGCTCGATGCCATGCTTCCCATCGATGCCATCGTGCCCACCGCCCATGGCGCGGCCATGGCCTGCCTCGACGCCGAGGGAAATCTCGCGCTGCCGGTAATGGACTATACCAGCGAGCCGCCGTCGGAGATCACCGCCGCCTACGAGAAGATCATGCCCTCCTTTGGCGAGGCGCTGTGCCCGCTCCTGCCCATGGCCCTGACCCATGGCCTGCAACTCTACTGGCAGCAACATGCGTGGCCCGAACAGTTCCACAAGGTGCGCATCCTGTTGCCATGGATCCAGTATGTGGGCTTCCGGCTATGCGGTGTTCCAGTCACCGAAATCTCGGCGATGGCCTGCCAGACGCATTTGCTCGACATTCGGGCGCAGGAACCCTCCAGTACGGCGCGAAAGCTCGGCTGGGACGCGCTCTATGCGCCGCGCGCCAAGGCGTGGGAGACAATCGGCACGCTGTTGCCTGAGTACCGCGGCGCGAGCTTCCGCGGCGCGGGTCGCGTGCTGGGCGGCGTTCATGACTCGACCGCCAATTTCATGCGCTATGTCTGCGCGGGGCTCGACCGCTTCACGCTGGTTTCGACCGGCACCTGGAGCATCAGCTTCGATCCTTCGACATCCGTCGACGTGCTGGACCCGGCGCGCGACACCAACACCAACACCGACGTGCTGGGCCGCAACGTGTGCTGCAGCCGCTTCTTTGGCGGCATGGAGTTCGCGGCGGTGGCGAACGGCGCCCCCGCCGAGGCGGCAAGCCTCGCCTGCGTGGCAGACCTGGTGACGCGCGGCACTTTTGCGGTGCCGTCCTTCACCATGACCAGCGGGCCGGTGCCCGAGTCCCTTGGCAAGGGCTACATGGATGGCCCGGCGGCGGAGAGTACGGCGGAACGCGCCTCGCTCGCGGCCCTTTATTGCGCGCTGATGGTGTCGGAGCAGCTCGACGCCATCACCTCGCAGGACGATGTCATCGTCGATGGGCCTTTTTCGCAGAACCCGGTGCTGCTCGGCGTTCTGGCGCAGCTGCGGCCGTCGCAGAGGGTGAAGGCCTCGGCGCTGCGCGATGGCACAACAGCAGGGGCCGCGGCGCTGGCGATGATCGACGGCGGCAAGCTGCCGGCCATCGGGCTGAAGCTGGCGGAGGTGGCGGCCTCGGAGATACCGGGACTCGCCGCCTACCAGGCGGCGTGGCGCAGGATGGCCTACGCCGGGCGGTGAGGCTCAGAGACCCGTCGTCGGCCGCGGGTTCGTTCCGTCGAAGAAGCGGGTGTAACGGAAGGGCGAGGGGTCGACGCAGGGTGTTTCTCCCGTCACGATCTCGGCCATCAGCTTGCCCGCACCCGGCCCCAGGCCGAAGCCATGGCCTGAGAAGCCGGTGCAGAGATGGAAGCCCTGAAGCCTCTCCACCTTCGAGATGACCGGCACCGCATCCGGCACCGCGTCGATGGCGCCGCCCCAGCGTTCGGCGATCCTCATCGGCTTGAAAACCGGGTAATAATCCTGGAGCTGCCGCGCTGCCTGATCGAGCACGTCAGTTACCGGTGCGGGATCGAGGATGCGCACCTCCTCGAAGGGCGACACCTCATCGAGCGCCCAGCGCCGCTTCAGTCGCGCCTCCTCGATGAAGCGCTTGCCCAGCCTCAGGCGCAGGCCGTTCCAGTCCAGCATCAGCGCGGGCAGGAATTCGCGGAACAGGCGGAACGAGTCCGGCACGATGTCCGCGACCGAAAAGTGGTTGTCGGTGATGGTGTAGCCGCCATCCATGCGCTTGCGGAACGTGAAGCCGCCGCCGGAGCAGGTGCGCGTCAGCCCGGTCTCGAGGGGCTCCGTGCGCATCACCGAGTTGATGACGGTGAGCTGCGGCAGCGCGATGCCGAGATTGCCGCAGAAGCGGCGCGACCAGGCGCCGCCCGCAAGTACCACCGTGTCGCAGGCAATCGTCCCTTTCTCCGTCACCACGGCGGAGACGCGCCCGGCCTTCGTCTCCAGCCCGCGCACGGCGCAGTTGGTGAACACCTTGCCGCCCTTGCGGCGCAGCGCCTCTGCCATCAGCGGCACGGCGACGAAGGGCTCGGCCCGGCCATCGTTCGGCGTGAAGAGCGCGCCCTTCCAGGGCTTCGTGCAACCCGGCTGCAGCGCATTGGCTTCCGTTGCGCCGATCATGCGCGTTGCAAGCCCTGCGGGCCTGGCGTTTGTCTCGTACCAGGTATTCTTCAGGGCGAGCTGTTGTTCCGTCTCGCACAGATAGAGGATGCCGCACCGCGTGAAGCCGGTCTGGCCCCCGACGCGCTGGTCCATGCCGTCCCACAGCGCCATCGAGATCTGGATCAGCGGGATTTCGCGCGGGTCGCGCCCCATCTGGCGGCACCAGCCCCAGTTCCGGCTGGACTGTTCGGCCGCGATCTCGCCCTTCTCGAGCAGCACCACGTCGAGCCCGCGCTCGACCAGTTCGAGGGCGGTGCAAACACCGGCAACACCGCCGCCGATGACGCAGACGGCGGCCTGCTTCGGAAGCTGGGTGTCAGGGGAAACGCGTTTGATTTTCGGCATGGTTCGAATCTAGCCCGCCTGCGCAGGCGCTGTCACCAGCAGTGCGTGCATGGCCCCCTCACGCGCGCGGGTGGGCCTTGCGGTATTGCGCCAGCAGATGTGCGCGGTTCACTTCGGTGTAGACCTGGGTGGTGGAGAGGCTGGCATGGCCCAGCAACTCCTGGATCACGCGCAGGTCGGCGCCATTGGCCAGAAGGTGCGTGGCGAAGGAGTGGCGCAGTGCGTGCGGTGTTGCGGTCTCCGGCAGGCCCAGCGCGCCCCTCAGCCTTGCAATCAGAAGCTGGATGTTGCGGGCATTGAGCGGGCCGCCCTTCTCGCCGCGGAACATCGGTTCCTCCGGCGACAGTGCGAAAGGGCAGAGTTCGCGGTAGCGCGCGATGGCCTGGCTGGCCACCGGCAGCAGCGGCACGAGGCGCGTCTTGTTGCCCTTGCCGGTGATGGAGAGTGTGGTGGCTTCGGCCTGCGCCGCCGTCAGGTTCAGCGCCTCCGAGATGCGCAGCCCGCAGCCATAGAGCAGCGTCAGCACAGCCTGGTCGCGCGCCAGCACCCAGCGTGGCGTCTCGCCGGTGGTCAGCGCATCTGCCTTGGCCACCTGGCTTGCCTTCTCGGGCGAGAGCGGCTTCGGCACCGCATGCGGCAGCTTGGGCGAGCGCAGGGCGGAGAGGGCGGCATTGCGGAACAGCCCCGTCCTCTCGGCGTGGCGATAGAAGGAGCGCAGGCTGGAGAGCTGGCGCGCCAGCGTGCGGCTCTCGACCCCGGCCATGCGACGGCGCGCGAGGAAGGCGCGGAAGTCGGAGACGGTGAGTTCGGCGAGGTCGCGGTTCGACGGCGCGTTGCCGAGATGGTCGCTCATGAAGGCCGCGAACTGCCCCATGTCGCGGCCATAGGCCTCCAGCGTCTTGGCCGACATGCGGCGCTCGGACTTGAGGCTGGCCATCCAGCCCTGCACGGCGGCAAGGGCATCGGGGCGCAAGCTGGTGGCGAAGTCGGACATGCGCCGGGAGGTTAGCGGGTGGCGGTAAACATTCGCTCACCATGCACAAGCGCCTGCGGCATCAGTCGATCAGCGGCACCTGCGGGCTGGCGTGCCGCGGCATGTGGCCCGTCAGCCGCGGATCGGGGTGAACCTCCACCATCATCTGGCACGGGCGGAAGCCGGAGCGCTGGTAAAAGGCCAGTGCGGAGGGGTGGTCGAAGTGGCAGGTGTGCACCCACATGCGGGTGATGGGCTGGGCCCATGCCCGGCTGAGCGCCTCGTTCATCAGAAAGCGCCCGATGCCGCCGCCCACGGCGGACGGCACCAGGCCGAAGAACGACAGTTCGCACTGCCCCGCCTTCCGGAAATCGAGTTCCACGAGGCCGATGTCCACTCCATCCCTCACCGCCGCGTAGCAGAAGACGCAGGGATCGCCGATGATGGCGGCGAGCTTTTCCTCCTCCATCATCAGCCGCGAGAACCACATGATGTCCTGCCCGATGGCGCAGAACAGGGCGCGGAAGCGCTCCGTATCGGCCGCCCCCATGCGCTCCAGCGACAGCCCCGGCATGGCAGGCGCGGCCCGCACGGCGGGCCGCTCCGTCATTTCGAGGTGGATGACGATGTTGGCAAGCTGACCCGGGGCCAGCGGGTAATCGCCGGAGGACAGCGGCGCGTGCATCACCGCATCGTCGGGATCGAGAACTGTGCGCCTTCCTTGATTCCGGAAGGCCAGCGCGCCGTCACCGTCTTGGTCTTGGTGTAGAAGCGGACCGAGTCCGGGCCATGCTGGTTCAGGTCGCCGAAGGCCGAGCGCTTCCAGCCGCCGAAGGTGTGATAGGCCAGCGGCACGGGGATCGGCACGTTGATGCCCACCATGCCGATCTGGCAGCGCGCGGCGAAGTCGCGCGCCGTGTCGCCGTCGCGGGTGAAGATCGCGGTGCCGTTTCCATATTCATGGTCGTTCACCAGTTTCAGGCCTTCGTCGTAGGACTTGGCGCGCACGACCGAGAGCACGGGGCCGAAGATCTCTTCCTTGTAGATTCGCATGTCTTTGGTCACGTTGTCGAACAGCGTGCCGCCGAGGAAGAAGCCCTTCTCGTAGCCCTGCATCCTGAAACCGCGGCCGTCGACCTTCAGGGTCGCACCTTCCTTGACGCCGGCATCGATGTAGCCGACCACGCGGTCCAGCGCCTGTTGGGTGACGAGCGGGCCGTAATCCGCCTCGCGGTCGGTGGAGAGGCCCACCTTCAGCTTCTCGACGCGCGGGATCAGCTTCGCGACCAGCGCATCGGCCGTCGCCTCGCCGACCGGCACCGCGACCGAGATCGCCATGCAGCGCTCGCCGGCGGAGCCGTAGCCCGCGCCGATCAGCGCATCCACCGCCTTGTCCATGTCGGCGTCGGGCATGATCAGCATGTGGTTCTTGGCGCCGCCGAAGCACTGCGCGCGCTTGGCCGCGTTGGTGGCGCGCGAATAGACGTAATGCGCGATCGGCGTGGAGCCGACGAAGCCCACTGCCGCGATGTCCGGATCATCGAGGATGCCGTCGACGGCTTCCTTGTCGCCGTTCACGACATTGAAGATGCCGGCGGGCAGCCCCGCCTCGAGGAAGAGTTCGGCCAGCCGCATCGGGCAGGACGGGTCGCGCTCGGACGGCTTGAGGATGAAGGCATTGCCGCAGGCGATGGCGGGTGCGGCCTTCCACAGCGGGATCATGGCCGGGAAGTTGAAGGGCGTGATGCCGGCGGCGATGCCGAGCGGCTGGCGCATCGAATACATGTCGATGCCGGGTCCCGCGCCGTCGGTATAGTCGCCCTTCAAGAGATGCGGGATGCCGCAGGCGAACTCGACGACCTCGACGCCGCGCTGCAGGTCGCCCAGCGCGTCCGGAATGGTCTTGCCATGCTCCATGGAGATCAGCGTGGCGATCTCCTCGGCATGCAGGCGGGACAGCTCGAGGAAGCGCATCATCACGCGGGCACGGACCTGCGGGTTCCTGGCGGCCCATTCGGGCTGGGCGGCCTTGGCGTTCTCCACCGCGGCGCGGAGTTCGGCAGGCGATGCCAGCGCCACTCGTGCCTGGACCTCGCCGGTGTTGGGGTTGAACACGTCCGCGAAGCGGCCGGATGTGCCCTTCACATGCTTGCCGCCGATGAAATGTCCGATTTCCTTGACCACAGGGGTCTCCTTCCCAATCTGAAATGGTGGCGCAACCTAGAAGGCGGCTGCCCGGGCGGCAAGGGTCAGCCCCGCCACCGGGTTAAGGCCAGCGCGTTTCCGCTGCATCGGGAAGACCCATGCGGGAACCGCAGCAATCGCCCGGAACGCCTGCTGCAGCGCAGCATGGCTGGATCGGGGTTGCAGTCCGCAGTCAAGGACGCCGCAGCGCCACCGCCGGAACCCAGGCGTAGCCGTCATCATCGAGGATGACGCATTCGCGCAGTCCATGCGGCTTGTCGATCGTGCCAGCCAGCACGGTGAAGCCCAGCTCCCGCGCCCTGGCCTCGGCCACATCCGGGTCGCAGCCGTAGAGCCTGAGCTCCACCCCCGCCCCGCGCGCTTCCAGCCCCGCCACGATCCCGGAGAGCGGATGGTCACGATAGGCGTGGTCGGCGTGGAACATGAAGTCCTGGCCGTTCCAGCGCAGGGCTGCGAAGTCCTCATCGTCATAGAAGCTGGTGGCGCCCAGCACCTCCGTGGCGAAGGTCACGGCGCGTGCCACGTCGCTCACCAGCAGGTTGAAGCCAAGGCCCCTCAGGGCGCGGCCATAATCCTCGGCGGAAACGGGCGGTGTCTTGTCCGGTGATCGCGTTTTCATGAAGCGACGTGAACACATGCACGTTCGGCGTGCAAGTTCCACATCACGGCGCAGGCGGGAATCCGCTTCGGGTCGGCGATGCCATGGCGCTTCATGGCGATCAGAAACACCACTGCCGCATCGGCCACGGCCTCCGGGAGATCGGCGGCAGGCAAGCCCTGCTCGAGA
>Ga0208783_10001369_pt1 | contig 14472 bp, 9 predicted proteins | sample DEB19_08_DNA_2_FD_184529 | JGI IMG/M metagenome (GOLD analysis project Ga0208783, IMG submission 184529) | Aqueous microbial communities from the Delaware River and Bay under freshwater to marine salinity gradient to study organic matter... | ecosystem: Environmental > Aquatic > Marine > Coastal... | reverse complement strand
CTCGGTGGCGACCTCATCGTGGCGCGGCCGCCCGGACCGGCGCCCGATCCGTCGGCCGCGGGGACGCCGGCACCGCCGACCCCGGTTCCGACCCCGACCCCGGCCCCCTCCCCGAACGCCGCGGAGATCGAGCTCTGGGCGCACCTCCCGAGCGACTTCGCGGCATCCTGCGAGCGGATCGCCACCGACGCGACCGAGGATGTCCTCGCGGGCGCCCTCTGCCGGCCCGCCGGGAGCCTCGGGATCGCGGAGTACTACCTCTATCGCGATGTCGCGGCGATGACCGCCGCCTTCGAGGCCTCCGTGCCGGACGGCCTGAAGAAGGGCCGCTGCGGGACGGGCCCGGCCCGTGGGGCGTACACCCTTGGTGGCAAGCCGGCCGGCCGGATGGCCTGCTATGTCAACCCGGGGAGCGCCGGCGGGGTGATCGTGGCGTGGACGACGGAACCGCTCCGGATCCTCGGGTACGGCGTCCGCGAGGACGGCGACTTCGGGGCGCTCCAGGCCTGGTGGGTGGAGGAGTCGGGACCCTTCTAGCGGCTCTCCCACCAGCGGAGGACGCGCAACGCGCGGAAGGTGAGCCACGGAGACGGGTCGCCTTCCGGGACATCGACCGTCACCCACGCGCGCCCGGCCAGTGGGCGCCCCTGGCGCCAGCGACCGTCCGGTCCCCGGAGAGCGCGGATCGCGGCGATCCCGTCCGCCAGCTGCGGGTCGGGCGGCGTCCCGTCCCGGAGCGCAGCTGCCCGGAAGTGCTCGACGGCCCGCAGGACGGAATATCGCCAGCGTCCGGGCTCGGTGAGCTGCGTCACCCAGGGGCCCACGACGGAACCGTCTCCCGCGCGGTAGAGGAGCCGCCGCTCGAGGAGGTAGGCCTCCCCGGCGTGCCGCGCGGCGCGGAGGGCATCGCTCCCCCCGGTCCGCTCCTCGTGGTCGAGGAGGCCGATGACGACATTGAGCGTGGAATGGAAGGACGAGCGGAGGGATCCGTTCACCCACTCGCAGTTCCAGCCACCGTCCGCGAGCCGGTGCGCGGGGAACCACGCCGCGAGCGTGCGGAGGTCCGCCCCGAGCCAGGCACCGTTCGCGAGCGTCATCGCGTTGATGCAGGCATCGACCTCACCCTCCCAGTAGGGCAGGTCGTCGAATTCCCAGCGACAGACGGCGGCGAGGCGGGCAGCGGTATCCCCGAGAAGGGCGGCATCCACCCCCCACTCGCGGAGCGCGGTCAGGGACCAGGTCGTCGCGGTCCACGGCTGGCCCGCACCCGGGGCTCCTTCCGGGCCCTCCGGGTCGAAGTCGGCCGGGAAGTACGCCCCGCCGGCCCATCGGCCATCAGGGTCCTGGGCCGCAAGGATCCGGGCGCCGATCCCCTCCGTGGCGACCCGCGCGCGGGTCGCCGCCCAAACGGGCTCCGGGAGATCGAGGAGGTCGCGCTCCACCTGCCAGCGGAGCGCGGGATCGGTCGCGAGGAGCCAGTCCGCCGAGGCGGTGTCGATCACCCCGGGCGGCCGCGGTCTGCGCGGTCGGCGGCGCGTGCCCGCTCCACCGCCCGCTCGAGGGCCGCGATCTTCACGCCCTCGTAGACGAAGCGCCAACCCTTCGCCTCCATCCGCCGGATGAGCCGGACGAGGGAGGCCTTCGTCTGGGTCTTGCTCGCGTTGTCCGCCCCGTCCGTGCTGATGACGAAGATCACCTGGCCGATCGGGTTCCGCGCGTCGACCGCCTTGATCGCCCGGACGGCCGCGTCGTAGAGCGGGGTGAGCCCGCGCGGGTTGAGCGTCTTCAGGGTCATCCGGGGGACGCTCGCGATCGGCCGGTCCGTGTAGAGCTCCCGGTAGCTGTAGGAGTTGAAGAGGCTGAGCGAGTAGGGGGCGAGCTGGGTCTTCGCCTGCCACTTGGAGAGGAAGGCGTTGTAGAGCCGGACGGTCCGGCGGGCCGGCGCGCCCTGGATCGACCCGGTGGCATCGAGGAGGACGGCGATCGTGGGCGCCATCGCCACGGTCACCGTGTCGTCGTTCGAGGTGACGCCCTCGACCTCGGCGGTCGCGCTGTTCACGACGCGCTTGGCGGCGATGTCGTCCGCCGTCACCGCGTAGGTGGCAGTGCAGACGATCGTCTCCCCGGGGTCGAGCTTGCCGTCCTGGTCACCGACCGTGGCGAGTGCCGGGCAGCTCTCGTCATCCGTCAGGTCGTCGTCCACGACGACCGGTCCGTCCAGCGGGACGTTCCCGGTGTTCGTCACCGTGAAGGTGAAGGGGATGAGGAAGCCGACGGTCTGGGCGAACTCGCGGATCGTGGATGCCTTGACCAGCCGGAGCCCCTCGATCCGGTCGTTCTCGACCGTCGCGCTGTCTTCGTTGCTCGTCGTGCCATCCGCCTCCGCGGTCGCGACGTTCTCGACCGAAGGCTCGCCGAGATCGGCGACATCGATCGTGTAGGTCGCGGTGCATTCGACCGTCTCGCCGGGGTCGAGATCGCTGTCGTTGTCCCCCACCGTGGTCAGCGCCGGGCAGCTCTCGTCGTCCGTCAGGTCGTCGTCGATCGTCACCGGGCCGGCGAGCGTGATGTTCCCGGTGTTCTCCACGCTGAACGTGTAGCTGATGACGTCACCCGCGGCGTCATACGTGGTGACGTCCGCGGACTTGTCGAGGGTGAGCTCGGGGGTCTGGTCGGCGCTGACGGTCTCGTCGTCCGTCGTCTCGACCTCTTCATCGTTGGGGTCCGTGCCGGTCGCGGTCGCGGTGTTCTCGACGGAGCCGGCGTCCAGGTCCTCCTGGGTCACCGTGTAGGTGGCGCTGCAGCTGATCGTCCCGCCCGGGGCGAGGCTCGCGACGGGGAGGGTGTCGTCCCCGCAGTCGAGCGTGCCGAGGCCGGGCAGCGGGTCCTCGATCGTCACGTCCGTGAGGGTGACGTTGCCGGTGTTCTCGAGGTCGAAGGTGTAGACGATCTCGTCGTCGACCGCGGCGTAGGTCGTGACGTCCGCGGACTTGTCGAGGGTGAGCTCGGGGGTCTGGTCGGCGCTGACGGTCTCGTCGTCCGTCGTCTCGACCTCTTCATCGTTGGGGTCCGTGCCGGTCGCGGTCGCGGTGTTCTCGACGGAGCCGGCGTCCAGGTCCTCCTGGGTCACCGTGTAGGTGGCGCTGCAGCTGATCGTCCCGCCCGGGGCGAGGCTCGCGACGGGGAGGGTGTCGTCCCCGCAGTCGAGCGTGCCGAGGCCGGGCAGCGGGTCCTCGATCGTCACGTCCGTGAGGGTGACGTTGCCGGTGTTCTCGAGGTCGAAGGTGTAGACGATCTCGTCGTCGACCGCGGCGTAGGTCGTGACGTCCGCGGACTTGTCGAGGGTGAGCTCGGGGGTCTGGTCGGCGCTGACGGTCTCCGTGTCCTCGTTGCTCGTCGTTCCGTCCGCCTCCGCCGTGGCGGCGTTCTCCACCGACCCCGCGTCCAGGTCTGCCTGGGTGATCGTGTAGGTGGCGCTGCACTCGAGGATCTCGCCGGGGTCGAGGTCGGCGTCGTTGTCCCCGATCGTCGTGAGGGCGGGGCAGGTCTCGTCGTCCGTGAGGTCGTCGTCGATGGTGACGGGACCGGTGAGCGCGACGTTCCCCGTGTTCTCCACGCTGAACGTGTAGGTGATCACGTCATCGACCGCGGCGTAGGTGGTGACATCCGCGGACTTGTCCAGGGTGAGCTCGGGCTCGGGGACGATCGTCGTGGGCGAGGCGACGACCGTCTCGCGGCCGCAGGAATCGGTGATCACGAGCCGGATCAGGCAGTCCGTCTCCTCCGAGACCTCGGGCGCGGTGTAGGTCGTGCTGATCGCGCCGTCCTCGGTCTCGCCGGTCTGGGCGTCGAAGGTGCCGCCGCAGGTGTCCGACCACGCATAGGTGAAGGGTGCGCTGCCGGTGAGGACGGTCGGCTCGAGGAGGGTCTCGCCCGGCGGGATCGTCTCCGGGATGGCGGCGTCGATCTGGGCTGCGCGGTCCACGCCGGCGTTGAGGAGGATGAGGTTGAAGAAGACGCGCTGGGCGGCGACATCCTCGGCGTCGCCGTCCTTGTTCAGGCTGTGGCCCGCCTCGGTGACGACCCAGCCGGCGTCCTCCAGGCCGAAGCCGCGGCCGTAGGCGATGATCGCCGCGGGGCCGTCGCTCTTGATCCCTGCCACGACATCCGACTGGTCGCGGTCGAAGGAGACGACCGTGGTGGACTCGCGCCACTCGCTCCCCTTGAGCTTGTCCGGCAGGTAGACCTGCTCCGAGCCGTTGGTGTGAGCGTCGTCCGTGATGCCGAGGAACTGCATCCCCGGGTCCGACCCGTCCTCGAGGTAGGCATACGGCGGCGTGGCGTCCTTGTGGCTGCCGTCCGGGACCGCGCCGTTCGTGGTCAGAAAGTTCATGTCCGGGTCGGTCCCCGGGTCGCTCGGGTCGTCCAGGTTCTCGAGCACGCTGAACGCGTGGCAGCCGGTCCAGATCGCCCCGCCCCCGAGGTTGAACGCGAGAAGGTCGGAGTGGGATGCCCAGGTGGGGTCGGCATGGGGCATGACGTAGACGTCGTCGCAGTCCGTCAGCTCGTCCGGGTCCTTGTAGGTGTAGGCCCGCGCCTCGTTGGGGATGCCCGCGTTCAGGAAGTAGGCAGCGGCGATCGAGCCATTCTTCGCGTCCAGGACAGCGCGCGGCCAGTAGGTGAGCGTGCGGTAGAGCGGCAGGTCGGTCTCGGTCGCCAGCTTGTCCACGACCACGCTCGGGTTCGCGGTGAGCCATGCATCGAGGGCGGCCTTGGCGGCGGGATCCGCGAGGGTCTCCGCGCGGATGACGAAGGCGCTGGAGCGATAGGTCTTGGACGTGGCCGATCCGGTGCGGTTCGGGAGGACGGATGCGCTGAAGTCCACGCCGTCCGCCTTGCCGTTGCCCGCGTTGCCGCCGACCTTGCCGTCCGCGATCACCCAGTCGACCGGGAGGTTCCGCTTGGCGAGGACCTGGTAGAGGAAGCCGTAGGGCTTGAGCGCGTTCGCCTTGGTCTGGGGCGACTGGCCCATGTCCACGATGTAGGCCCCGGCCGCGTAGGTCGTGGTGGTGGCGGCGGGGGTGGCGGCCCGCCCGGGGACGATCGCGAAGAGGAGCGCGAGCAGGGCCAGGAAGACCGCTGCGAACGTGCCCCCGGCGAACGACGGCAGACGATGGGTCGACATCACGGCACCCCCTGGCTTCCCGATGCGGACGCCATCCCGGCGGGCCGCGCATAGTGGATCTCGACGGATGCCCCCGCCACCGGCTCGCCGTCCACGACGACGACACCCGAGACGTGGAGGGCGGCGAGCCGGCCATCGGCCAGCTCGAACGCGTAGCGGATGACCGGCTCCTCGCCCGCGAGCTCGTCCTCGTGGCCGTGGTCCCCCACGACTTCGAGGCCCGTCTCGCGATACCAGTCGAGGAGCGCATCGAGCGGCGCCTCGAAGACGAGGCGGCCGGCCGGATCGGCGACCGGCTGGAAGGGGACTCCCGCGACCATCGCGACGACGCGCGGGAGGTCGTCCGCGACCCGCCCCCGGGCCGTGAGCGCTGCGGCGAGGTCCGCCGGGGCGAGCGCCCCGTGATCCACGGTGATCCAGGGGATGCGCTCCGGGTCATCACCGGGGAAGAGGTCGCGAAGCTGGAGCGTCTCGCCGTCCAGCCGCCGCTGATGGGTGAAGGCGGCATCCCCAAGGTCGATCAGCTCGTCCAGGGCGTATCGCCCGGCGGCCGCGGCGACCACCCCGGTCCCGGTGGTCAGCTCGCCCTCCAGCCCGGCGACCCGGTAGTCGATCGCGATCTCCGGCTCGGCGAGGAGAAGCGTGACGGCATCCGCGAGCGCCGCGGCGGCCGCTTCCGGAGCCGGGGCGACCTCGGCTGCGGCCACCCCACCCGTCGCAAGGGCGACGGCAACGATCGTCGATGCGCACACGGCGCGCGCTGCACAGATCACGTCACATTCCCGTATCTGCCCACGGCCCCTGCGCTTCACGGAGAGCGCGGGCACTGGAATGTGAGGATAGCGTGCCGAAGGCGATCCCCGGCTTCCGGGGTCGCTCCGGTGTGGCGCGGAGGCACCGGGACCAGGACGGAAGCCGGGCCGGGCGACCCGGTGACCGTCTCGCAGCGATCAGCGACCCTTGCCGCCCTTCTCCCGCACCACGTTCTCGGGCTTCTCGATGACGATCCCGGCACCCCGCTCGACCACGATCTCGACCACCACGCGCGGGCCTTCCCCGACCGTGACAGCCTCGGGCGTGGCGCCCGGGGACGCCGCCGGACCGTCGGCGCCGGAGGCGGGATCCGTGCCATCGGACGCGGTCGCCAGGGCCGCGGCCGCGTCCTCGTAGCGCAGGGAGTCGATCACGGGCTCCCCCGTCCCCGGATCGGTGGCGATCCGGATGACGACCGGCACGATCGGCTCCCCGCCCGGATCGCCCAGCCGGCCGGCGACCTCGATCGTCCGGCAGTCACCGGGGGCCACGACACACGGAGCCGCGGCACCCATCCGGATCTCCGCGCGACCCGACCCGAGCAGCCCGAAGACGAGCGGGGCGATCTCGTTCCGCAGCTTCTCCGGGAACCGCTCGGGAAAGAAGAAGAGCACACCCTTGCCGAGGTCGCGCTTCGTGTAGGCGACCCCATCGGGAGCCCTCCGGTACTCGAGGCGCCCGATCCGGATCTCCTCCTGCGTGTCCAGCTCCGACCCGCCCGCAGGCGTCGTCAGGATCCGCTCGCTCGGACCGGCAGGGTCGAACTCGATGACGAGCGTCCCCCCGGCCCCCTGGCCCTCAGCCGAGAAGGTGGCGGTGATCCGGAATGGGACCGTCCGCTCGAACGTGGCGGCATAGGCCCGGCCGAGCAGGGCGACCGCGGCGCCGTCGATCTGCGCGAGGTCCATCGCCGGCGCGGGGCCGGTCTCGGGCGCCGGGGTGGCGGCGAACGCCGGGACGGGAACGAGCAGCGCCATCGCGAGCGCGACGGGGAGGGGGCGGTAGCGGCGCATCGAGGCTCCTTTTGGAGGGCGACCGAGAGGCAGGACACCTCCCCAAGGTCCGAGGATAGCGGCGAGGCGGACGCTGTCGATGGCCGGGCCCGCGCCGCCTCCTCGCGGACGGCATCGCGGGAAGCGTGCCTAGACGACCCCGATCCAGTCGAGGAGACCCTGGAGGAGCGCCAGCCCGCCGAGGAGGAGGAAGGCGAAGTAGAGCGCCGAGAGGACGAGCGTGGCATAGCCGAGGAGGATCGACCGACCGTCGCGCTGGAGCATCCCGATGGCGAGGAAGAGGATCGCCAGGCCCGGGAGCGTGTTGGAGAAGGGGATGAGCCCGAAGGGCGCCATGAGGAGGATCGCGCCGACGATGAGCATGAGCCCATTGACCCGGGCCATGAGCGTCCCGTGCGTGAGGGCGGGGATCGATGGCCGGCTGATCCGCCCCAGCCGGTGGATCCAGACCGTGCTCTTCTCGAGCGCGAGACGCAGACGGTCCGCGGGGAAGGTCTTGCGCATGAGCCGGTCCGGCAGCCACGGGGGACGGTCGGCCATCACCCCGACCCCGATGAGGACCATGACGAGCCCGAAGGCCGTGCTGATCCCGGGGATGGAGACCGGGACCATGAAGGGGAGGGTGAGGAAGATGCAGAAGACGAGCATCCCCTCGCGGCCGATCGCGTCGAGCACCTCGCGCAGCGTGACCGACGCCCCGGAAAGGTGCGCGATCACCTGGTCGACGCTCTCGGCGAGCGGCAGCTCTGCCCCCTCGTGCCCCGTACCCTGCAACTCCCGACTCCCTCTCGCCGATCGGTGGCTGATGCCCGCGCGGACCAGGCGGGATGCCTCGGCCGCTGCGTTCCTAGTAGACCACCTCCGCGCGGGTGGCGTGATGGGGACGTTCACCCCCCCGGGACTCCCGATCGCACGCCCCGGTCCGCAGGGTGGTCGCCGTGCTGCAGCGCGAGCCCCGTGCCGACCGGCGCATCCACGGCGCTCGCCGGCCGGACGAGGCGCGCGGGGAGCCCGCCCCCCGCGCGGGACCCGGGACCACGCTTGACGTGGGCCTTTCCGATCGTAGGATCTGCGGGAACGGCACCACGCCTCCGTCGACGAGAAGGAGGGCGGTCGCGTCGCCGCCGATGAGGCCCACCCTCCGATGCGCATCCCTCGCCGCCTTCCGCTCCTCGTCGTCGCGAGCCTGACGCTCTCCACGGCCGCCGCGATCCCCGCCGCTCCGGTGGCCGCCGTGGATCTCATCAGCCTGCCGGTCTACAGCGTCGCCGGCCCGGGGGTCGACGCCGAGGCCGCCCTGACGATCGACCGCCTCTTCTCCTTCAGCTCCCCCGCCTACGATGGCGACACCGGACGTCTCCTCATGCTCGACGAGAGCTTCGACGCGCTGCCGCTCACGCAGACCGACGCTCGCGGCCGGGCCGACGAGGACAAGCAGGAGACGGTCGCGACGGGGCTCGACCTGAAGGAGCTGCGCGCCCGCGCCGTCTCGAAGGAGCTCCTCACCACGGACGATGCGATCCAGCTCGCCTCCGCGCTGTGGTCCGACGCGGGCGTGCCGCTCCTCGGCGGCGCCCGCGTCGCGGGGCGGCGCGTCTCCCCCGCCGGGCAGGGCGGGATGGGTGCCACGGCGGACGCGGCGACCACACAGCTCCGCTATGCCCCCGTGAAGGGGACCAAGGGTGCCTTCACCGCGCCCCTCGACATCACGGTCCGCTACGGGCTCGACATCGCCGGCATCCCGCTCCTCGGCCCGGGGGCGAAGGCGTCGGTGACCTTCGACCTCGCGGGGAAGCCGACCCTCGTCCATGCCGCCTTCCCCGTCCTCGAGCCGGCGGGGACGGTCCAGGCGATCGATGGGGCCACCGCGCGGAAGCGGTGCGCCGAGCAGCTCCCACGCGGCGCCGCGAAGCTCGCCACGAGCCTCGCCTACATGGTCCCCGAGCTGACCCCGAACCTCGGGACGGTCTACCCGGTCTACACCTGTACCGGCGTTGGCCCCCGGGGCATCAGGTACGGCCCCCTGACGATCACGGCCGTCGCCGAGGACTACGAGCTCCCGCGGATCACGAGCCTGCGCGCCGGGATCGCCCGCGACGGGCGGGTCAGCGCGACCGTCCGGGTGACCGGCGGCGAGGCGCCCTACAGGGTGACCTGGTCGAGCTCGACCGGCTCGCGGATCGGCGCCGGACCGCGCGACCGCTCCGTGGAGTACGTCGTGAGCCCGCGCGACGGGCGCGGCGATGCCGAGCGCCTGACCGCGATCGTGCGCGACCGGAACGGACGGGTCGTCTCGGCGACCGCGACGATGAGCCTGCCGGACGCGGCCGAGGCCCCGGTCCGCCCCGCCGCCTCGGGCGTGCAGGTCGGCGGCGAGTTCAACGTGTACGAGTGGACCTGCGTGCAGCAGAGCTCCGCCGGCTTCCAGAGCGAGTTCTCCTCCGAGGGGGTCCCGATCTCCTTCCGCTTCAACGCTCCGAACGCCTGGGAGCGCGACTTCCGGGACACCGTGACGAAGTCCGGCAAGGACAGCAGCTACGTCGACAACGTCGACCTCGCCTGGTACACCGGCCACGGCTGGCCGGATGGCTTCACCTTCGACAACGCCACGAAGGACGATGACGCGATCAGCACCTCGACCTCGGATGCCCGGTGGGGGAACGGCGACCTCGAATGGCTCCAGCTCGACAGCTGCAACGTCCTCCAGTACGCGAACAGCGCGGGCACCACGGTCTGGGAACGCTGGGCGAAGGCCTTCGACGGCCTGCATCTCCTCAACGGCTTCCAGAGCGTCGCATCGTGCATCGACGTCCCCGGCGGCAGCGCCGGGCGCTTCGCCGACTGGATGCTCGGACGGGAGATCGGCCCGGCCTCCCTGCCTCCGGTCTTCGTGAAGACCGCCTGGCGGCTCATGGCGGCCGAGCTCCAGCCGGCCGGTCGGCAGTACGTGACGATGAGCGCGGTCGGCGCCGGCGGGCTCACGAACCTCACCGACTACTTCTGGGGGCGCGGGGCGACCGGCCCGGACATCCCGAAGGCGCAGATCACCGGCTACGTGTGGATCGTGGGCACGGTCTGACCGGCGCCCGACTCCCGATCGCCGATCGATGACGCGGTCACGCCGCTCTTTCACGAGGGTGACCCGGAGGAGGGATAGGGACGAGGGGGGCGGGGCGCCGCCACGCACCATCGGCAGGTCGGGGGGAAAGGTGGCTCCGGCGGTAGGACTCGAACCTACGACCAAGCGGTTAACAGCCGCCCGCTCTACCACTGAGCTACGCCGGAACGGACGCCGCGCCCCGGAGGGCCGGCAGGCGGCGCCGTCGCGGCGCCGGGCGAGAGGATAGCACCTCCGCCCCGGGCTGCGACCCCGGGGCTACGCGCCGATCCGCGGCCCCGGCGTGAAGGTGGCGGGCTCCCGGACGATCCCGTTCACGATCCCGATCGTGTCCGGCAGCTCCACCCCGGCTTCGTCGATCGCGAAGTCGGGGAGCCGCCGGAGGACCTCGGTGAGGACGATGCGCATCTCGGCGCGGGCGAGGGTCGCGCCTAGGCAGCGGTGTCCGCCGATCCCGAAGGTCAGGTGGCGGTTCGGGCTCCGGTCCACCCGGACGGCGTCCGGATCCGGGAAGGCCTCCGGGTCCCGGTTCGCGGCACCCCAGAGCATGAAGAGCGTCTCGCCGGCCGCCATCGCCTGGCCGCCCACGACGCAGCCGCGCGTCACCGTGCGCGCGAAGCCCTGGACGGGGGGATCGACGCGGAGGAGCTCCTCGATCGCGGGGCCGAGGAGCGCGGGCTCACCGATCAGCCGCTCGCGGAGCGCGGGGTCGCGCTGGATCCGGAGGAAGGCGGAGGAGAGCGCGGCCATCGTCGTGTCCACCCCGCCGATGAGGACCATGACCGCGAGGTCCTCGGCCTCCTGGGCATCGATCGTCCCCTCCGCCTCCGCGCGCACGAGCCCGGTGAGGAGATCCTCGCGGGGGGCGCGCCGCCGGGCGGCGAGCTCATCGCGCATCCGGCCGCGCAGGCCGCCGATCGCCACGGTGGCGGCATCCCGCTCGGGGTGCCCGGCCCGGTGGTAGCTGGAGCGGTGGATCGGCTCGGCGAAGGCGTGCCACTCCTCCACCGGAAGGCCGATGAGCGCGAGCGTCGTCATCGCCGGGACCGGGTTCGCGAGGTCCGTGACGAGGTCGCAGCGGCCCGTCTCGATGAAGGCGTCGATGCGCTCCGTCGTGAAGGCGAGGATCTCCGTTTCCAGCCGCTCGATCGCGGGGCGGGCGAACCAGGGGTTGAGCAGGTGGCGATAGCGCGTGAGGTCGGGCGGATCGGCGTTGAGGGGGATGATCCGGCCGACCCTGGTCGCGGGGAGGACGACCTCGCGATCGGACGAGAAGCCGGCGTCGTCCATCGCCACCGCCTGGACGTCCGCGTAGCGGCTGACGACCCAGAAGCCGTCGTCGTAGCGGTCGCTCCAGGCGACCGGGCAGCGCTCCCGGAGCTCCCGGTAGGTGCTCCACGGGTCGTGCGCGAAGCCCTCCGCGTGGTGGTCGAACGGGTAGCGCGGCCCATCGTGGACGGGCTCGGGCGGAGCGGCGCGGCGGGTGGGTTCGTGCGTCACGGCGACCTTCCACGGGGTCGGCGCCGGGTGGTTCATCCCGGCGCTCCTGGCTTCCCTCCCCCGCCCGATAGCCTAGCGGCCGGCGGTCCCGCCGGCGCGGGCTACGGGAAGGCGGCGAGCGTCTCGCGGACCACGTCGAGGAAGCGGGCGCGATCGATCCCCACGCTCACCGAGACGTTCGGCGGCTCCCCGGAGAGGCGCTCCCGGTCGATGACCGTGCGGCCGAGCGTCAGCTCCGAGTGGGTCTCCACCTGCACCCGGTAGTCCTCCGTGGTCACGAGGCCGGGGAGGGCGAGGTGGGCGACCGCGACCGCATCGTGGATCGGGGAGCCGTCCCAGCCGTAGCGCCGGGCGTGCCAGCCGGCGAAGAAGCGGAAGAGGTCGGCGAAGACCCGCCCCGTCCGCGTCCCGAGGCTCGCCCAGGCATCGCTCTCCGCCACGGGGACGAGCGCCTGGTGGGTGACGTCGATCGTCACCTGGGTGAGCGGGATCCCGGCCGAGAAGACGCGGTCCGCGGCCTCCGGGTCCACCCAGATGTTGAACTCCGCGCTCGCGGTCCAGTTCCCCTCCCCCATCGAGCCGCCCATGAGGCAGATCCGCGCGATCCGGTCGCGCAGCTCGGGGTGGGCGCCGAGGAAGAGGGCGATATTCGTGAGCGGGCCGGTGGGGACGAGGGTGACCGGCTCGGACGCGCCGCGCACGAGCTCGGCGAGGAGCGCGATCGCGCCCTCCGGACGCGGGGCGGCGAGCGGCGCCGGGAGGTCCGCCCCCTCGAGCCCCGAGGTGCCGTGGACCTGCGCCGCGGTCCGGAGCGGACGGACGAGCGGACGGTCCGCGCCGGAGGCGACGGGGATCTCCGGGCGCCCCGCGAGCGCGAGGATGCCGAGCGCGTTCCGGGTCGTGGCCGCAAGGCCGACATTCCCGGCCACGGTCGTGATCCCGAGGAGCCGGAGCTCCGGGCGGGCGAGGGCGAGGAGGATCGCCAGCGCGTCGTCGTGGCCGGGGTCGCAGTCGAGGATGATCGGGGTCGGGGTGGGCATCGGGGCTCCCTGGTGGGTGGCGGGCCGGGTCAGCGGGCCCGGAGGGTGAGGACGAGGCACTGGAGGCGCGCCGCGAGGAGCGCCGCGAAGAGGGCGACCGCGATATCCCAGGCGAGCGCGACGCGGTAGCCATAGAGGTCGACCGTGGGCCCCACCTCCAGCCCGAGCCGGTGCCCGTTCACGTCCAGCGCGACGATCGCGGCGAGGATCGGGAGGAGCGGCGCCCAGCGCCGCCGGGGGCCGATGAGGCGGGCGGCGAGGAGCCCCGCGATGACCGCGACGAGGAGGAGGGTCGCGAGGAGCGCGAACGCGGAGAGGGGCATGGCCGGAGCGTAGCGCGGCCGGGGTCCCCGCGCCGGACGGGCGCTTCGGACCGCCCGCCCCTGACCGATGGCGCTAGGCCGCCGGGCCGGGCCGGAGGAGCCTCGGGGCGAGAACCCGCACTCGTCCGAGGAGGGCGTCATGGGTCATGCGCGACCGCTCCCTGCCGGCGCCCTCGTGCGCACCTGCCCGCGCGGCAGCCTCCGCTTCCGCACGACCGCCGACCTCCCCGAGACCGACCGGATCGTGGGCCAGGAACGGGCCGTGGAGGCGATCGACCTCGCCGCCCGGATCGCCGGCCCCGGCTTCAACGTCTTCGCGCTCGGCCCGCCCGGCATCGGGAAGATGACGGCGCTGCGCCACGCCCTCGAGCGCCAGGCCGCGGCGACCCCGGTCCCGGATGACTGGTGCTACGTCCACGACTTCGCGGACCCGCAGCGCCCGCGCGCGCTCCGCCTGCCGGCAGGGATGGGCCCCTCCCTCCGCGACGCGATGGCCCAGCTGTGCGTGGAGCTCCAGGGGGCGATCGTGGCGGCCTTCGAGAGCGACGCCTACCGGGCCCGGCGGACGGAGCTGGAAGAGGAGGCCGAGCACCACCGTGAGGCCGCGATCCACGCGCTCGAGGCGGAGGCGACCGCCGTGGGGCTCGCGATCGTGCGCACCCCGATCGGGCTCGCGGTCGCGCCCACCCGCGAGGGGAAGGTCCTGGACCCGGATGCCTTCCACGCCCTCCCCGCCGAGGAGCAGGAGCGGCTGCGCACCGCGATGGAGGGGATCGGCGCCCGGCTCGAAACGCTCCTCCGCGAGCTGGCCACGACCCAGCGGACCCTCCGTCACGCGGTCCGCGAGCTGGACGCGGAGGTGACGCGGGCGGCCGTCCGGCACCTGGTGGACGACCTCCGCGCACGCTTCTCCGGCCAGGAGGGCGTCATCGCCTTCCTCGACGCGGTGGAGGCCGACGTCACCGAGCACGCCCCGGAGATCCTCGCGGTGGCGGCCGGGCAGGACGGGGAGCGGAGCGATCGTGGCGCGAGCCAGGCGCTCGCCGCCTTCGCGGCCGCGAACGGCGGCGCGCTCCCGGATCCCTTCCGGCGCTACCGGGTGAACGTCCTCGTGGACCGCGACGGCGCCACCTGCGCGCCCTTCGTGGTGGAGGACCACCCGAGCGTCGCGAACCTCGTGGGCCGCGTGGAGCACGCCGCCCACCTGGGGACGCTCGTCACGGACTTCACCCTCATCCGCGCAGGCTCCCTCCACCGGGCGAACGGGGGCTATCTCGTCATCGACGCCGAGAAGCTCCTCACCCAGCCCTACGCCTGGGAGGCGCTGAAGCGCGCCCTCCGGACGCGCGAGGTGCGCGTGGAATCGGTGGGCCAGACGCTCGGCCTGATGACGACCGTGGCCCTGGAGCCGCAGCCGATCCCGCTGGAGCTGAAGGTGGCCCTCACCGGCGACCGGCGGCTCTACTACCTCCTGTGCGCG
>Ga0208783_10001368_pt1 | contig 14476 bp, 15 predicted proteins | sample DEB19_08_DNA_2_FD_184529 | JGI IMG/M metagenome (GOLD analysis project Ga0208783, IMG submission 184529) | Aqueous microbial communities from the Delaware River and Bay under freshwater to marine salinity gradient to study organic matter... | ecosystem: Environmental > Aquatic > Marine >... | reverse complement strand
ACACGGCTTCGCGGAACGTCTCCAGGCTGATGACCGAGACCTGCTCAAGGTCGGCGGTGATGTGCCCCTCCAGCTTCATGCCGCCGCCGCGCCAGGGCGTTGCCCGGATCTCGGCGGTCAGCGAATGGAGGGCCGGAATCTTCAGGCGCTTGGCCAGCGCCTTCAGCTCATCGGGATCCGCCGCCAGCTTCTCGGTGGAACCCAGCTTGGGCACGCGGTCGACCTGCAGCGGGCGGGAAAATTCGATGTGCGGCGTCCGGTTCTTCATGGCGTGGGCTCCTTGAAACTGACTTGCCCCCCGGCAATGGCTGCGGCGTCCTGCTGGGCCAGGTGTTCGCGCTGGCCGCGCATGTAGGCGGCGAGCAGGCTTGCGCCGCCGGGTTTTGGATCGTCCGGGAACACATTGCGGCCGATGGCGGACACCAGAGCATCTCCCTCACCGGCCAGTGCCGCATCATAGGCGGCCACCCGGCCATAAAAGACTTCGGCCATCTTGCGCACCTTCTTGCCGACCGAGATATCGCCGACACCCAGCTCGCGCAGGGAGCGGTCCATGTCACGGAAGAATTCATCCACCAGGTCCTGCCGGAACCCGGGCTCGGTGCCCTTCAGCCGGTCGAGCACGAGGTAGGTGTGGAATGCGATCATGTCGAATCGCCCGTCCAGCGTGTCCGCCACGCCCCAGCGGGCGTAGAAGGCAGGGTGCCGCGCGGCAGCCACAATTGCCTCGTAACAGCGGCGTTCCGGCATCGGGGAGCGGTTGAAAAGTCGTTTCAGGATCATGTGATTGCGGCTATCGGAATAGATGGTTCACGAGTTTCTTATACGATTCCGCCGATCAGGGGATTAGGAACAAGATTGCGGCCCATGAAGATTGCCAAGACACGCCTTTTTACCAGACTGTTCGCCGCCGCGGGCCTCGCCCTCCTCCTCGCGGGCTGCTCGCCCAAGCTTGACCACCGCGGCTACATGCCCAAGCCCGGCGCCTTCGACCAGATTAGCAACGGCATGACCAAGATGGAAGTCGAGGGCATTCTCGGCACGCCCTCCACCACGGCCTCGGTGCAGTACAAGGGCGACAGCTTCTACTACATCACCCAGATTACCCAGCAGAAGGCCTTCCTGACCACCGAGACGGACCGCTCCGTCATCGCCATCCGCTTCACCGAGGACGGCAAGGTGAAAAGCTATGCCCAATATGCCCTGCAGGACGGCCGGGTCATCGACATGAACACCAACAAGACCCCCGTCTACGGTGAGGACACCTCGATCATCAGCGCCCTGCTTCGATCGTCCAAGGGCACCCGCACCGGCCCGATGCTTGGAGGCAAGTTCTAAGCCTGCTAAGCTCGCCCTCCATGGATCTCATTCTCAGGGGTGGCCGGGTCGTCGATCCGGCCCAGGGCTTGGACGGCGTAAACGACGTGGGTTTCGCGAATGGCAAGGTCGCGGCCATCGCATCCCGGCTCGACAGCGCCACGGCGGAAGTCCGCAACGTATCGGGCCTCATCGTCTCACCGGGCCTCATCGACCTTCACACCCATGTCTACTGGGGTGGCACCTCGCTCGGCATCGATGCCGAGGAGTTCTGCCGCACCTCGGGCGTCACCACGGCGGTCGACACGGGTTCCGCCGGGCCTGGCAACTTCATGGGCTTCCGCAAGCACGTCATCGAGCGCAGCCAGGTGCGCATCCTCGCCTATCTCCATGTCAGCCACGCCGGCATCTATGGTTTCTCGAACACCGTGATGGTGGGCGAGAGCGAGGATATCCGGTTGATGGACCCGGTGACGGCGGCTGAGGTTGCCGACGCGAACCGCGATGTGATCGTCGGCATCAAGGTGCGCGTCGGGCGCCATGCCTCGGGCGACCAGGGCGTGGCTCCGCTCAACATCGCCCTGCAGGTGGCGGAAGAGACCGGACTTCCGCTGATGGCGCACATCGACGAGCCGCCACCCTCCTACGAGGAGGTGATCGGCATGCTGCGGCCGGGCGACGTGCTGACGCATGCCTTCAGGCCCTTCCCGAATTCACCCGCTACCGCGCAGGGAACGGTCAAGCCCGCCGTGCTGGCAGCGCGCAAGCGCGGCGTGCTGTTCGACATCGGCCACGGCATGGGCTCATTCGCCTTCAGAACGGCGCGCGCCATGCTGGCCAACGGCTTTGCGCCCGACACAATCTCGTCTGACGTGCACGCCCTGTGCATCAATGGCCCCGCTTTCGACCAGGTCACCACCATGTCGAAATTCCTGTGCCTCGGCATGAGCCTGTCCGACGTGATCAGGGCCTCGACCGAGAATGCCGCCTTCGCCCTGAAGCGGCCGGAACTCGGCAGCCTGCGGCCGGGCAGCGTGGGCGACGCGACGATCCTGTCGGTGGACGAAGGCAGCTTCGACTACGTGGATGTGGTGGGCGAGCACTTCGAGGGCCGCCAGCGCATCACTTCGCGCGGTGTGGTGATCGGCGGCAAGTGGTGGCATCCGGCGTGAGCGCCGTCAGGCGCCGCTCACGATCCCCTCGATCTCCTCATACACGCCCGGCGCCGCAACGATCAGACTGTTGCCCTTGAACAGGCCGTCATGGCTGAGGAAGTCGCTCACCTTCGCGCCAGCCCCTTCGCACACGGCGATGGCGCCCAGCGCATCCCATGACCTGATGAGCGGTTCGAAAAATCCGACAAGCCGACCCGCCGCCACGTAGCACAGGCCGAGTGCGCCCGAGCCGTCGCGGTAGAACATGCCGCCCCTCTCAAGCAGCCGGGTGAAGCCGGGCATGAATTCTCCGGGGCCACTCTTCGGCGAATAGCCGGCATAGGTAATGCCATCGCGCACCGAGAGTGCCCTGCTGACAGCGATCGGCTTGCCATTCAGCGTGGCGGGAATGTTGCGGCCACCGGCAAAGAGTTCGTCACGCGCCGGGGCATGGACCAAGCCGAACTGCACGATGCCGTCCTGCATGAATGCGATGGACACGCACCAGCTCGTCATGCCGAGAATGAAGGGCTGCGTGCCGTCGATCGGATCGACGACCCAGATGCCCTGCCCAGGCGTATACTCCGTCGGCTGGGTTTCCTCGCCGAGGAATGCATCCTGCGGGAAGGCCTTGGCGAGCCGGTCGCGGATCAGCAGCTCGGTATTGACGTCCGCTTCGCTGGCAAGGTCCTGCGGACCCTTATTCTGGATGGTGAGCTGGTCACGGGTGTTGAAATAGGCGAGCGCCACCTGGCCAGCCTCCTGCACCAGTGCCAGGCCGAATTCAAATCTCTCGTTCATCTCAGTCCTTCCACAGCCAGGCCGCGCCGCGCACGCCACTCGCATCGCCGTGCTGGTTGCGCAGGATGGGCGTGTGGAACACAGTGGAGAATGTGCGCGCCGCCAGCGCGGACGGCAGGTCTTCATAAAGCTCGTCGACGTTCGACATGCCGCCGCCCATGACCAGAACATCGGGGTCCAGCGCGTTGACGACGGTGGCAAGGCCGCGTGCCACCCGGTCGATGTAGCGCCGCCACAACAGGTTGGCGAGGTGGTCACCCTGGCGCTTCAGCGCCATGATCCCGGCGGCCTTCATCTCCACGCCCTTGTGCGCCGCATACTGTGCTTCGAAGGCGCGGCCCGAGCACCAGGTCTCGATGCAACCAACGCGGCCGCAGTAGCAGGCCTGGCCGGGAATTTCAGTGGTATCCGGGAAGGGCAGCGGATTGTGCCCCCACTCCCCACCGGAATTATTGGGCCCGTGATGGGCGCGCCCGTTGACAGCAATGCCGGCACCAACGCCAGAGCCGAGGATCACCGCGAACACCACCTTGTATCCTGCCCCCGCCCCATCCACCGCTTCGGAGGCCGCGAAACAGTCGGCGTCGTTCTCCACCCTGATGTCGCGCCCGAGCGCAACGTGCAGGTCGGCCTCCACGGGCTTGCCCAGTATCCAAGTCGAGCTGGCGCCCTTTCCCAGGCGGCTCTTCGGCTCGAGCGAGCCGGGAATGCCGATACCGACCTTGCCCTGCCGCCCGGTCTTCTGCTCCAGCGCATCGACCATGGTGCGGATCGCTTTCAGGCAGCCTTCATAATCATGGCGCGGCGTCGCCTCGCGCAGGCGCAGCAACTCGCTCCCGTCACGCTCCATGGCAACGCCTTCGATCTTGGTGCCGCCCCAGTCGATTCCGATCAGCATGACTCGTTCCCTTTCGGGTTATCTCGCCGCGCCCCAGATACAAATGCAAGCAAAAGAAAACCCCGCGCGGATTGCTCCGCGCGGGGCTGCATTGAAGGGCGGTGGTGCCTAGTGACCAGCCAGGACGGCCAGCAGCAGGAGCGCCACGATGTTGGTGATCTTGATCATCGGGTTCACGGCGGGGCCCGCCGTGTCCTTGTAGGGGTCGCCGACGGTGTCACCCGTCACCGAGGCCTTGTGGGCATCGGAACCCTTGAAGTGCTTCACGCCGTGGGAGTCGACGAAGCCGTCCTCGAAGGACTTCTTCGCATTGTCCCAGGCGCCGCCGCCCGCCGTCATCGAGATGGCGACGAACAGGCCCGTCACGATCACGCCCATCAGCATGGCGCCCACGGCCGAGAAGGCCGCGGCCTGGCCGGCGATGGCGTTGATGACGAAGTAGACGACGATCGGCGAGAGCACCGGCAGGAGCGACGGGATGATCATTTCCTTGATCGCGGCCTTGGTCAGCATGTCCACGGCGCGGCCGTAGTCAGGCTTGTCCTTGCCGGTCATGATGCCGGGCTTCTCCTTGAACTGGCGGCGCACCTCGACCACGACGGACTGGGCCGCACGGCCAACGGCCGTCATCGACATGCCGCCGAACAGGTAGGGCAGCAGGCCGCCGAACAGCAGGCCGACGACCACCCACGGGCTCGAGAGATCGAAGCTCACGGGCACGTCGGCGAAGTATGTCTTCAGGTCCTGCGTGTAGGCGGCGAAGAGCACCAGCGCGCCGAGGCCCGCCGAACCGATGGCGTAGCCCTTGGTCACGGCCTTGGTGGTATTGCCCACCGCGTCCAGCGCGTCGGTGTTGTGGCGCACTTCCTTCGGAAGGCCCGCCATTTCGGCAATGCCGCCGGCATTGTCGGTGACCGGGCCGAAGGCGTCGAGCGCCACGATCATGCCGGCGAGAGCGAGCATGGTGGTGACCGCAACGGCGGTGCCGAACAGGCCGGCGAGGCCGTAGGTCACGATGATGCCGGCGACGATGACGAGCGCCGGAAGGGCGGTCGCTTCCATCGAGACCGCGAGGCCCTGGATCACGTTGGTGCCGTGACCGGTGATCGAGGCTTCGGCGATCGAATTGACCGGGCGCTTGCCGGTGCCGGTGTAGTATTCGGTGATCCAGATGATCGCCGCGGTGATGATGAGGCCCACCACGCCGCACCAGAACAGGCTCATCGGGGTGAAGGCCTTCTCCGGCGTGCCGAGTGCGACGTCCATGCCGCCGAACACGAGGTTGATCACCGGGTAGAGCGCGATGAGCGAAAGCACACCCGTCGCGATCACGCCCTTGTAGAGCGCGCCCATGATGTTGTTGGATGCACCGAGCTTCACGAAGTAGGTGCCGATGATCGAGGTGATCACGCAGGCGCCGCCGATGGCGAGCGGCAGCACCATGCCGGCGAGCTTGAACTCGGCCGGGAGTGCGATGGCCGCGAGCACCATGGTGGCGACGGTGGTCACCACATAGGTCTCGAACAGGTCGGCCGCCATGCCGGCGCAGTCGCCGACGTTGTCGCCCACATTGTCGGCGATGGTGGCGGGGTTGCGCGGATCATCCTCGGGGATGCCCGCCTCGACCTTGCCGACCATGTCGCCGCCGACGTCCGCACCCTTGGTGAAGATGCCGCCGCCGAGACGGGCGAAGATCGAGATGAGCGAGGCGCCGAAGGAGAGCGACACCAGCGCGTCGATCACCGTGCGGCTCGTCGGATCAAAGCCGAGCGAGTCCTTGAGGAAGCCGAAGTAGAGGGTCACGCCGAGCAGGCCGAGGCCCGCCACGAGGAGGCCCGTCACCGCACCCGCCTTGAAGGCGAGGTCGAGGCCGCCGGCCAGCGACTTGGTGGCCGCCTGCGCCACGCGCACGTTGGCGCGCACCGAGACGTTCATGCCGATGAAGCCCGCGAGACCGGACAGGATGGCGCCGATGGCGAAGCCGATGGCCGACCATTGGCCGAGCAGGAGCCAGGCGATGACGAAGATCACAACGCCGACGATGCCGATCGTGGTGTACTGACGGTTCAGGTAGGCCTTGGCGCCTTCGCGCACGGCAGCAGAAATCTCCTGCATACGGGGTGTGCCGGCGTCGGCGGCCATCAGGCCGCGCGTCGTCACGATTCCGTACACGATGGAGAGCGCGCCTGCGAGCACGATCAACCAGAGTGCAGTGGTCATGTTAAACCCTTGTGTTTGTTCACGTTTCCCCAGAGCCCCGTTTACGGAATCATCCGCGTCATCCCTGCCCCGGAAGGTGGCAGAGGGTATGCCGCATCGACGGCTTTGAGGCAATAACCAGAAAATCCCCCAGGAAAGGCCAGTTCCCGCCCAAATTCGGTCTTATTTTAGGTTTATATTCCTCAATCTGAAAGACAGGGAGGGGTTCGTGACGGTCTGGCTGAAGGGGTTGATTTTCGCGGCCTTTCTGGTGCTCCTCGGAACCCTCGCCCTGCCCCGCGGGCTGGAGGCCGCCCGTTACCTGGCGGGCCCGCGCGATGCCGCCGCCACGGCGTCATACCTCCTCACCCATAAGACTGCTGACGATTTCACCGCCGCCGCTCGCCGGGCGCTGGCCGACAATGACGAAGACCTCGCCGCCTCCATCGCCCAGCTGGCGGCGGAGCGCGGGGCGCCGCTGCCCGCCGGCCTCGCCGCCTCGGTCGAGGCAGCGAAGCACCGGGCCGCCGCCCGCAGCGGGGCAGACGCCTGGAACGGCTTCGTGACCGGCGACGCGCCCAACGAGGCGGCACTTGCGGGTGCTGTTGCCGCCGACCTGACCGGCGTGGGCGACTTGCGCGACCTCTACGACCAGGCCGTCCGCTATGTTTCGGGCGAACAGGTCGATCCCCTCATCATCGGCCTTGCCACGGTGGGACTTGGACTGACCGCCGCGACGGTGGCCACGCTGGGCGCCACCGTGCCGGAGAAGGCGGGCGTCAGCACGCTGAAGGCGGTGAAGCGCGCCGGGCGGCTGTCGCCCCTTCTCGCCCGCGAGGTGGGCGTGGTGGCCGCCAATGCGCTGGACGGGCAGGCCCTCCGCATGGTGGGCACGTCGCTGGCGAGGCTGGACATCGCCGCGGCACGCGCCGCCTCGGGCCGCGTGCTGAAGGCCGAAGCCGTGACCACGCTCAAGGGCCTCGGCGCCGACGTGGCGACGATCGGCGGCAACGCCGGGTACCGCACGACGGTGGCAGCTCTGGGCACCGCGAAATCGGCGGCGGAGATGGGCGTGATCGCGCGCCTCTCAACCCGCTTCGGAACCGCCACGCGCGCCGTGATGGTGATGGGCGGCGGTGTGCTGACCCTTGCCAGCGTGATGACCACGGCGGTGGTCTGGTCGCTGTGGCTGGTGCTGTGGATCGCCGGATTTGCCTTCGGCGCGGCGAGGCTGGGGCGAGGGATCGGAAGGTGGCTGTGGCCGGAGCCGCGACCGCGCCTCAGGGCCGCATAGAGTTCTCCTTCAATGGCGACACCCCGGCGAAGGCCGGGGTCCAGCTTTAGGTCGGCACATGCGGTGAGACAGCTGGATCCCGGCCTTCGCCGGGATGACGGCACTTAAAATCAAACCGCCCTTGCAGCCTTGCCCAGCGGATGCCGCGCCAGCCAGACGATCATCACCAGCGCCAGCACCACCATGGGGAACACGGCGTAGTTCACGCCCGCCCAGCCGAACCACGCCAGCAGCTTGCCGGCAAGGAGCGAGGTGATGGCGGTGGTGGTGAAGACGAGGAAATCGTTGAGGCCCTGGGCCTTGTTCTTCTCTTCCGGCTCGTAGGTTTCGGTGAGCATCGTGGTGCCGCCGATGTAGCCGAAGTTCCAGCCCAGGCCCAGCAGAACGAGGCCGATGGCGAAATTCTCGAAGTGAACCCCCAACAGCCCGGAAACGGCAGCGCCCACCAGCAGCAGCATGCCGATGGCGGAGATCTTCTCGGCGCCGAAGCGGGTGATGAGCGAGCCGGTGAAGAAGCTGGGCACGAACATGGCGAGTGCATGCCACTGGATGACCCAGCTCGAATCCTTCACCGAGAAGCCGCAGCCCAGCATGGCAACGGGCGTTGCCGTCATCACCAGCACCATGATGCCAAAGGCGAGCATTGCGGTCATGGCTGCCACGATGTAGCGCGGCTGGCGGGCGACGACGCCGAGTGGACGGCCCGAGGGCGCATCGTGCTTCTGGGTGAGCGGGATGTCGACGAACAGCAGCAGGCCCGCGCCGGCCACCGCCAGCGCCGCCATGGCCACCCAAGTGCCCGCGAAGGTGACGGGTGCGAAGAGATTGGTCGTCGCCATGACCATGAAGGTGCCGACGAGGGCCGCGACGATGCCGCCCGTCATGACCCACGAGATCGCCTTGGGGCGGAAGGCGGGGCTTGCCGTGTCGGCCGCCGCAAAGCGGTAATAGGAGGCCGAGGCCTGGTAGATGCCGCAGATGAGACAGCCCAGCAGGAACAGCGTGAAGCTGCGCTGGAAGATGGCATAGGCGCCGAGGAAGGCGCCCGCGGCTCCGGCCAGCGCGCAGAGCACGAAGCCCGCGCGGCGGCCGACGCGGCGCATCATCAGCGAAATCGGGAAGGTGGTGAGCGCGGTGCCGACGATCGACAGCGCCATGGGCAGCGTGGCCCAGGCCGCGGTTGGAGCCAGCGTCGAGCCGACGAGGCCTGACGTCACCACGAGCGCGGTGGAGGTGGCCCCGAAGATCGCCTGCGACGCGGCGAGGATCATCGCATTGCGGCGCGCCTTCGCATCGTCGAAGGCGGGTGCCTCAGCCGTCACGCCGTGAATTCCTCAGGCCGCTGCTGGCGGGCGAGCTGGTTCAGCACGCCGTTGACGAAGCGCGGTTCCTCGACGCCGAAGAAGGCGTCAGCCACGTCGACATATTCGCTGATCGCGACCTTGGCGGGCACGCGCTCCATGAACATCAGCTCATAGGCGCCGGCGCGCAGGATGGCGCGCACGGTCGAATCCAGCCGGTGCAGCGGCCAGTCCTTGTCGAGGAGCTTGTCGACGGCCGGGTCGATGGCCTTCTGCTCGCGCACCACGCCATCGACGACGTCCTTCAGGTGGCGGTAGTCGGCCTCGCCGCACTGGCCGTCCTCGAAATTCTCGCCCGCGGCACGCGACGAGAACTGCGCCAGCGTCTCGCCGACGTCGGAGCCAGACAGGTCCATCTGGTACAGGGCCTGCACCGCGCCGAGCCGTGCAGCCGAACGGCGCTCGCGCGGGTACTTGGTGTTGTCTTTGGCGCTCACGAGGCGGCCTGCGTATCGAGGCCTGCGGCCTTGCGGCCCATGAGACGGGAGAAGCGGATCATGTGGAGGGCCGCCTCGGCGGCACCCCCGCCCTTGTCCATGTCATCGACCTTGGCGCGGGCCCAGGCCTGCGCCTCGTTCTCGCAGGTGAGGATGCCATTGCCGATGCACAGGCCCTCCAGCGTCAGGCTCATGATGCCACGGGCGCTTTCTTCCGAGACGATGTCGTAATGCGTGGTTTCGCCGCGCAGCACGCAGCCGAGCGCCACATAGCCGTGATAGAGGCCGGTCTCATGCGCCAGCGCGATGGCACCGGGAATTTCGAGGGCGCCCGGAACGGCCATGCGCTCCCACGTTGCGCCCGCCCGCTCGATGGCGGCGATGGCGCCACGGCACATCTCGTCGCAGAGATCGCCATAGAAGCGGGCTTCGAGGATCAGCAGATGGGCGCGCACCTGTTCGGCGGGTGCAGTGGACTTTTCGCTCTTCATGTCGGTTTGTACTCGGTAAGGCGGGCGACATAGCGCGCCAGCATGTCGATTTCAATGTTGACCCGCTGGCCCAGCTTCATGGTGCCCCAGGTGGTGACGGCCTGGGTGTGCGGGATGATGTTGACGCCGAAGACATTGCCCTCGACCTCGTTGACGGTGAGCGAGGTGCCGTCGATGGCGACCGAGCCCTTGGGCGCGATGAAGCGGGCAAGCTCGTGCGGCACGCGAAAACGGAAGCGCACCGACTGGCCCTCGGGCGTGATCGAAACGATTTCGCCCAGCCCGTCCACATGACCGGATACGATGTGGCCGCCCAGCTCGTCGCCGATCTTCAGGGCGCGCTCGAGGTTGATGCGGGTGCCCTGCCCCCAGTCGGCCAGCGTGGTCTTGGACAGCGTCTCGGCCGAGGCCTGGATGGCGAACCAGTCCGGCCCCTTTTCGATCACGGTCAGGCAGCAACCGTTGCAGGCGATGGAGGCGCCCATGTCGACGGTGCCCAGATCATAGGCGGTGGCGATCTCGAAGCGGGTGTCGCCCGCCTTGCTGACGGCGCGCACGGTGCCGATGTCGGTGATGATGCCGGTAAACATGAAACCCTCTTATGGGCGGGCTTCATAGACGGTCAGGAGGTCGCTCCCAAGCTTTTCCTGCTCGAGCACGGCGAATGGCTGCAATGCCTGATCGAGGCTCAGGCCGGCGAGACCGTCGACACCGTCCGGACCCAGCGTCAGGCCTGAACGGATGAGGTGGAATTCATCGACCAGCCCCGCCTCGAGGAAGCTCGCCGCCACGCGGGCGCCGCCCTCGACCATGAGGCGGTTGATGCCGCGCAGCGCAAGCTCCGCCACCACCTGGGCAGGCGTCCCGCGCAGCACTTCGGCCCCGCGTTTTGCGAGGTGGGACGTGGGCGGCAGTCTGCCGTGGCGGCTCATGACGAAGGGCCTGGGCGAACGGCTGTGCAGGCCCGGCAGGCGGCAGGTAAGCTCCGGGTCATCGGCCCGGACCGTGCCCATGCCGACGAGGATCGCGTTGCACTGGGCGCGCAGCAGGTGGACGCGCGCCCCGGCCTCGGGGCCGGAGATGGCGGTTCGCTTGCCGCGCCCCGCCGCGATCTTGCCATCGGCGGAAAAGGCCATCTTCAGTATCACCTGGGGGCGCTTCTTCTGAATGCGGGTCAGGAAGCCGGCCATGTCATGCCGGGCCTCCTCCGCCTTCAGGCCGGACTCGCAGACGATGCCGGAACGCTGCAGGATGGCATGGCCGCCGCCCGAGACGCGGGGGTCCGGGTCCTCGATTGCCGTGACGACGCGGGTGATGCCGGCGGCGACCAGCGCCTCGGCGCAGGGGCCGGTCCGGCCATGATGCGCGCAGGGTTCAAGCGTGACATAGGCGGTCGCCCCGCGCGCCTTTTCACCCGCCATCCTGAGGGCTTCCGTTTCGGCGTGGGGGCGGCCCCCGGCTTGCGTCCAGCCCGCCCCGACGAGGCGGCCGTCCCGGACGATCACGCAGCCGACATTGGGGTTCTCAGCCGTGGTGCCCAGCGCCCGGCGGCCGAGCCTGAGCGCCACGTCCATCCAGCGCGCGTCGTCAGTTGTCACCGGTCTCGCCGTTGTCGTCCTCGCCCGAGAGTTCGCCCAGAAGCTCTTCGAAATCCTTCGCTTCGCGGAAGTTCTTGTAGACCGAGGCGAAGCGGACATAGGCGACGTCGTCGAGCATCTTGAGCGCTTCCATGACGAGCTTGCCGACAGTATCCGATCGGATTTCGCTCTCACCGAGGCTTTCCAGCCGCCGGACGATGCCGGACACCATGCGCTCCACGCGCTCCGGGTCCACCGGGCGCTTCCTCAGCGCCACCTGGATCGAGCGCATCAGCTTGTCGCGGTCGAAGGGCACGCGGCGGCCCGACTTCTTCAGCACCATCAGCTCGCGCAGCTGCACCCGCTCGAAGGTGGTGAAGCGGCCCGAGCAATCCGGGCAATAGCGGCGGCGGCGAATGGCCGTGCCGTCTTCGGTGGGACGGCTGTCCTTCACCTGGGTTTCTTCATTGGAACAGAAAGGACAGCGCAAGGGATGGTGACTCAGGTGGTGTGGTTGCACCATGTCTGGGGGATGAGGCCGGGTGGGTCAAGGGCCACGATTCGTCCAGGGCGGGTGCGAAGAACCGTCAGTTCTTCACCTTGGTGACATACCCCCTGAAGCCCAGCCCCTTCAGCTTGCCGGACATCTGCACCGGCAACCACAGCTTGTGCCCGTTCTCGAGTTCGGCGACGGGTGCGAAGTCCACGTCATAGCTGTCGCCCGGAACGCCCTTGTCCTTGGCGCGGCCGGCAACCGGCGTCCAGCGCACCGAGCAATGCTGCACCTCGCCCTTCCAGTCCACGTCATCGGCGTCGAGCGTGCCCATGCCCTTGTCGGTCAGCGCGAGTTCGAACACTTCGCGCCCGTCGAACACCTCATGGGTGGATGGGCACGGGCTCTCGCCCACCGTTCCCATGCGCAGCACCGCCGTCACGGGGTCGATCACGCCACCGGCGAGCGCTGCGTCCAGCTTGGCCTTGCGTTCGGCGTTCTTCATCGGCGGATCATAGGTCGGTGCGCCGTCGTTCCAGGTGACGGTGGTCACCTTGCGCATGTCGGACTGATCCCGCGTGATCCTGTAGACCACGGGCTCGGGCGGGGCATCGCCCAGCCGGGTCTGCGCCTCGGCGGTTGCCCCGAATTCCGAGAAGGCGCGGCTCACGCCATTGGTCTCGATGCGGGCCTCGGCGCGGGCCTCGCCGCCTGACAGGTCCAGGTTGAGCTTCACAACCGTCACGGTGAGGGGGCCCACGTCCACATTGTAGTTCACCGTCACGCCGGCAGCCTGCGCAGTGGCGGGCGCTGCCGCCGCAAGGCCCAGGACCAGAAAGCCGATCATTCCATAGCGCATGCTGCGGACCCGTTCCGTAAGCTCCAGTTGAGCCTGTCTTCCCCCGGTTCTATGGCGAGAGTGTGATGGATCGGAGCCGCGTGCAAGGGGTCGGGGAACCGTTGCCGTGGCAGCCTGCCTGCCTTTCACCCTCCGGGCGAAGGCCGTCATTTCAGCCTCCGGCGACAGATCGTGCATGGCAGGCCGGATCAGTCGATCAGGCGGAATGCCGCATCAAGAGGATTTTTGTCATGGAGCGCTTGTTCCGTGCATCAGCCGAAGTTAGGTTCCCGTTCAGCCTTCGACAACACACGACATGGACGGCCCGATGGACAGCTCCCTGCCGACGCCCCACGACTACAGCCTGACCGGCCCCTCGAGCCGCTATGCGCTGGAACATGGCCTCGCCAATGCCGAATGGTACCGCGCGCCGATCCCGCGTGCCAGGATGAAGGAGCTGATGAAGCGTTCCGACGCTCCCGCCATCCGCGACACCATGATCTGGATCGCCGCCTTCATCGTCACGGGCGGCCTCGCCTTGCACTTCTGGCCCACCGCCTGGTGCATTCCCTTCTTCTTTGCCTATGGGGTGCTCTATGGCTCGTCGACCGACTCGCGCTGGCATGAGTGCGGCCACGGCACTGCCTTCAAGACGGCATGGATGAACGACGCGGTCTACCAGGTCTCCTGCTTCATGATCATGCGCGAGCCCACCGTCTGGCGCTGGAGCCACACGCGCCACCACACCGACACCATCATCGTCGGCCGCGACCCGGAAGTGGCGGTGATGCGGCCCACCGTGGTTCTCAAGGTGATCCTGATGTTCTTCGGCGTGCCGCAGGTGTGGGGCGCCATCAAGAGCATGGTGCGCCATGCGCTGGGGCGCCTCAGCCCCGACGAGGCCGACTACATTCCGGAGATGGAGCGCGCCAGGGTCTATCGCACCGCGCGCATCTGGCTGGTCATCCATGTTTCGATCATTGCGTTCTCGATCGCCATCGGCTCGATCCTGCCAATGCTGTTCGTGGGGCCGCTGCCCACCATGTATGGCGCGTGGCTGCACATCGTCACCGGGCTCACCCAGCACGCGGGCCTGCCGGAAAACGTGCTGGACCACCGCGTCAACTGCCGCACCGTCTACATGAACCCGGTGATGCGCTTCATCTACTGGAACATGAACTATCACATCGAACACCACATGTTCCCGATGGTGCCCTATCATGCCCTGCCCGCGCTCCACGCGGAGATGAAGCAATACTGCCCGCCGCCCTATCCCTCGACCTTCGCGGCCTATGCCGAGATCATCCCCGCGATCCTCCGGCAGATCCGCGAACCGGGCTGGTCGGTCGAGCGCCCCGTCCCGCGCGAACATCCCGTGCACGCCGTTCCGGCTGAATGACTGGAGACTGACCGACATGCCCAACTGGATTGCCGCTTGCAGCCCCGGGGACATCGACCCCGAGGATGTCATGCGCTTTGACCACGGCGGCCGCACCTTTGCGATCTACCGGTCACCCGATGATGAATACTACGCCACCGACGGGTTGTGCACGCACGAGAAGATCCACCTCGCCGACGGGCTGGTGATGGACAACATCATCGAATGCCCCAAGCAC
>Ga0208783_10001367_pt1 | contig 14476 bp, 14 predicted proteins | sample DEB19_08_DNA_2_FD_184529 | JGI IMG/M metagenome (GOLD analysis project Ga0208783, IMG submission 184529) | Aqueous microbial communities from the Delaware River and Bay under freshwater to marine salinity gradient to study organic matter... | ecosystem: Environmental > Aquatic > Marine >... | reverse complement strand
GTATTCCAGTGATTTCGGCGATGTGCCCTTCTACGTGATGGAGTTTCTGGCCAATGCGAAGCCCCTCACGAACTACGCGCACGAGCAAGCCCTAGAGCTTCACGAGCGGGTCAGGCTGTTCAAACTGGTCTGCGAGGCTGTTTCCCATGGGCACGACCGCGGAATAGTCCATCGTGACCTCAAGCCCGGCAACATCTTGGTGGACGCAAACGGCAGTCCTAAGGTCATCGATTTCGGCGTAGCCCGCAGCACGGATTCAGACCTCGCCCTTGAGTCCATGAAGACAGACACGGGCCAGATGATCGGCACCGTGCAGTACATGAGCCCGGAGCAGTTTGGGCCCGACCCCGACGATCTCGATGGCCGCGCAGATGTGTACTCCCTTGGGGTCGTCCTGTACGAGCTGCTGTCTGGCTCGCCGCCGTACTCCGTGAAGAAGAAAGCCCTGCACGAGGCCAGCCGGGTCGTGTGCGAGGAAGTGCCGCCACCCCTGAGAGCTGTCTCGAAGGCCATACCGCGGGACATCAGCGCGATTGCCGAGCGAGCCCTCCGGAAAGACCGCCGGCACCGGTACCACACGGCCGGCGAACTTGCAGCTGACCTTGGGCGGTTTCTGGATGGCAAGCCCGTAAAAGCCCAGCCGAAAGGCATGCTCGACCGGATGTGGCGCCGCGGTCAACTCAGCAAGCCGATCAGCAGGCGGGCAGGTTTGGTTTTGATATCAGGAGGAATTCTTGCCGTTGGGATTAGCCAGCTTGTTGGGTCACGGGTTCAGGACTTCGAGGGGTATCGGCCCCAGAGAGCCCAGCTCAAAGCCTCGGCTGTTTGGACGCCGACAAGCCTGAGCGTCCGCGCGGGGAACTTTTACAAGCTCACCGCAATCGGCACCTGCAAAGACAGCTCCGGCGTAACCTTTGGCCCCGAGGGAACGGACCCGCCGGACCCCCTAAGCCTGCTTGGACCGCCGGCAGACGTTCAAGAAAAAAGTGACGGTCCCTCATATGGCCAGATCATCCCGCGGCGCCTCTTGATCGCCCAGATTCGCGACTCCAGAATCCTCCTTCCAGTGGGGGCAGACCTGACGTTCGTGGCGCCTTGGACGGGTCCCCTCAGTTTCCGGGTCAACGATGAGACCGAATCGCCACAGGCCGTCACGGGAGACCTTCGTGTGACGCTCGAACGAGTCTCCCGCCCAACCCTCGTGGACAAAGACGGCAGGACAACGATCAGCACGCGCGTCGGTAAGACCAAGTACCTGCTCTTTGAGCCCGAGGGTATTCGCTGGCAGTTTTCCGGAGTTAAGAGTGCTCTTGATGAGCCAGACTATCCAGTTCTGCTCAACGGGATTGCATGGTGGCCACTACCTGACAAGCCCAACACCGAAGGCTGGCGCGAACTGATGGAAAAGAACCGCACGCCGCTGCTAAAGACTCGGGCGTTTGCTTGGGCCGCCATCCCAAATGGCCCGAAGCCTCACGTCGCCGTGCTTTCAGCCAATAGCAGCGCCGTTACCGCAGGAGGGCCCTCGCCGGAGCAGCCGGGGCTCATGTTTCTCGGCTCGTCATCAAAAGATCATATTGCGGACTGTTCAATCACACACTGACAGCGAGCAAGCCCCGCGGATATATCAGCGACGCTGCCGCCCATGCCAATACTGATCGTGTTGATACACGCTTGTTCAAAGACAAGTTACGCACGCACGAACGCAACCATTTTTCGGGGAGACAGAACTTATGTCTGAACCAGAAGCCACGTTTTTTGAACTGGGCAAAAGGCTCGTGTCAGCGCCCTCGCTTCCAGAAGATATCGCTCAGATCCAAGCCCGGGTTGCCACTCTCAAATACGTTAACGATGCTCGCGTCCAGCGAGAGGCTGCAGTAGAACTCGGCCGCGAAGCCGTCCGCCTGCACGGATTAGCACTGGTCCCGCTGGATCTTCGTGATCGTGTCCGCGAGCGCGCGGACGGCACACTGGGGCACGTTGATGAGTCTGGGCCCACGGCGACTCACGATACCGTGTCACCAAGCCCGCGACCGAAGCCTTCCGGAAAACAAGACAAATCATCGTTGTCGAAGTATGCAGCCCCCGCAGGGTTCATTCTTCTCGTGCTGCTCAGTAGGCTCGCGTGGAAAGTGGACTGGACGACGCTGGCCAAGCGACCACCTTCCCGGCCTAGCGTAAAAAGGGGTAGCGCCCTTCCCTTTGAGCAAGAGGCCCGTCTCTATGAAGAGCAGGCGAAACGCTGGGCGGGGAAAAAGCCGGATCCCGGGCAACCCGCGACGTCATCGCCGTCGCTAGGTCAACGAAACGTAGCGATGCTTGAGGCGACACAAAAATCGTGGGCGGGCATGCAGGCCATAGATGCAGAGGCAGACAACACAGATTTCGGCGCCTACCCGAGCAAGGGGATGCGGCAGATCGCCTATGCGTATTCCCAGTTGCCCCTCACCAACGTCGATCCTGCGTTCGTGCAGCATGTACGCCGGAACATAGACGCGCTCAAAAAGGCTGCAGCTATGCTCGACCGCATCGAAGCCAAGCGAGATGAGCTAGACGCTCAGGAAGGCCGGGCTGCGGACATCGGCGCAGCACTGGGGGCAGCAGCAGCAGCCAGCGACGGCGCTTCACCGCAACAAGCCGCTGGCATTAGAGATTTTCTCGGACTTATGGCAGCCGCAAGCACGTCGGGGGCAAGAAGTCAGTTTGAGAACGAGTGTGCTCCGGTACTTCAGCAACTTCAAGCTGAGGCAGACGCGCTTGTTCAAGCGGAGGCCGCGCTTGCAGACCATCTGAGCCGGAAATACGGCGTGCCTTTTATCGACCCCTTATGAGTAGAGCCTGATGATGTCGCGTACACACGCATTCGATAGATGCAACTGGAACACTGCCGAGGTTGATCCTATCCCGTTCACGCAAGGGGTGATGGGAATCGCACTCGCCGGATTCGGCGATCGCTTCTCGGGAATGAGCCGCGAGTTATTCGCGCGTGTTTTCAGAACATCTCACGATTGAGCACCGACACGACTTGCCAACTGTATGGTCACAACGGCCTATCTAAGTCGCTGTCCTATGAAGTGTCGTTCCTGTGGTGTCTGCAACAACCTTAAATGTCGAGGATAAATATGAACAAAGAAACGCTCACAAATTTGAATTTCGCCGGACGATTCATTAGCTGGGCAGTGTGCGTTGCGATAGGCGTGTCACTCGCAGCGCAACTAACCGGGGTGCAGCTAGCCGGTGGGGGTGGTTCCGGGAGCGCGCGCATGCGTTTTGTTGAAGTTCTTTTCAAAGCTCTATTCACCAATTGGGCTACCTTCTTGGGTGGTCTCTGTGGTGTGGGCGCCGGCGAAGCGATTATTCGGAAGATCATTTCGAACTACTCTAAGGGAAAGAAGTCGTAAACATCGCTTGGTTTCGCTGGTCAGGGTCGCCCAGCAGACGATCACGAGGGGAGACGAGGACCTTCCCTACTCGGAGTTCCGGACGCGAAGTGCCATGCTCCCCCCGTGGGAAGTCTGCGAGTTCGATCTGGTCGTGCACAAAGTCAAAGGCAAGTGGCTCATCTACAGGATCACTGGGAACGTGCGCGAGGCCCAACTACCCGAGAAGCAGGACGAAAAGAAAGGGTCTGCGTCCAGTCACTGAATGCTAAAAAAAGCGGCCGGGATATGTTTCAACCCCGGCCGCTTCAGATTCCTGCTTCGCTTCGCTGGCCACGCGTGCGCGACAATCAGCGGCTGAGACGGACAGCACGGCTGCTAGGACGGAAAGTTTTCAAGAGTACTTGCCATGCGGTACTCTCCGTATCACGCGACTACCGCACAACGGAAAGCATGGCAGTCGCGGCCCGGGGTGATTGTCGTGGTTTCCGTTTGAAGTGGTTGACTTCCCGGGCAATAGGAGCTGGTCTGAAGAGACCCAAAGTGCACCATGGCATGAATCGTCGCGACGCCGAAAGGGTTGCGAGGAAGATTGGCGCCACGGTGTCTCCGTTAAGGAGGACCGGTGAAAACGAGTGTATCTTTCCGAGCGGGCGGCGAGTGAGAATCAACGCGCGTCGTAAAGACGCGCCAAGGTCGCTCGTCACCGCCATCTTGAGAGAGATATGACTCACTAATCCGATTGAACTAGGGGTTTCCCTACCGGGCCACCGGCCGAAATGCCGGTGGCCCCTATTTTTGATCCTCCCTTGCTGAGCAGGCATTTGGTTCCGGTTGCGGAGGCGTTGCGAGCGTGGCTCTCCACAAGGGGCTACCCCATCCACGCCCGACACGCCGCCCGATAGCCACACGATGCGCAGTTCATCGTGCTCGGCGCTGGATAAAACACCCCCGACTCGATAGCCCGCCAGACCCGCTCCACGCCAGCCAGAGTGCGTTTCACGGCGGCTGGCTCGACCTCGCGAACGTGCTCCTCGATGACCGGCTCCTTGGTCTTTGTGAGAACCAAGAACCGAGTCGCGATCTTCTTCCCCGGGCTAATCTCCGAGGCGAGGTGCGAGTACAGGAGGAGTTGCTCCCCGGAGTCCTCGACTTGCTCCTGACTCCATTTCCCACGGCTGGTCTTGATGTCGGTCACCACCAGCGTGTCCGAGTCTTCCGTGAGCAGATCGACCCTCCCGTACAAATCCGGCACGCCTTCGACCAGCATGCCCCTGATCTCCTCCTCGACGCCCAGCACCCGCCCCTGAACGCTCGCCGCGGGGCTACTCAGGAAAGCCGTGAGCATCCGCGAGGCTAGAGCATCCAGCGAGGCCCGTGTCTCTGTGGTGCCGAACTGGATCGCCTCCGGGTCGTGCGGCAGCCATGCACTTCTGTAGGCGAACAGCAAGGCATCGAGGTTGGGCTTGGGATCGCCGGACAGGATCGCTTGGAAGTGCTGCTCGACGGCCGTGTGAATCCCGGTGCCGAACACGAGCGCGCTGGACACACTCTCCTCGGGCAGGCCGTCGACGTAGCGGAACTTGTACTTGAGCGGGCAGGTCCGGAACGTAGAGAGCGCCGACCACGAGATGTAGTCCCTGCCCGTGAGCCTCTTGGCGACCTCGTTGGCAGGATTTGCGGACTTCGTGGGCGTGAGCACCGGCAGCAGGGCTTCTCCTACTCCGGCGATCATCGGCCACCCCCAGTCGTCGCGTAGGCCCCGTTGCCGTTCGTGCTGGGGCTGGCGGTTGGCTCGTCGGACTTCAACTCGTCGATCAAGGCCGAAGCCTGCCGGATGCCGAGTTCGTCCGCCGTGGTCAGGCCGAAGCGTTCCCGGAGCAGCCCCACGAGGTCGATCTTCCGGCGAGCGGCAATGGCCCTGATGGCTTTCACCTGCGAAGCCGTAGCAGGACGCGGGCTGGGCTGGTTCGAGAACTGCGGGGCCGAGAGCCTGTTCACGCTCGCGCCGCTGATGGCCGGACTGGTGCGCACCTCGATGATCTCCTGCGGCTGGCTGGGTTCGCTCTGGCCCTCACTGGTCAGCCGGGCGATCTGGTCCTCGACGGCCTGCTCGCACGACGCATAGGCCCTGCGAACGACGACCTGAAAGCCCTCGTGGTCTTGGAGCAGGCTGGAATCGAGTTCAGCCTCGATGGTGCAGGAGGCCGAGGCACTGGAGAAGCCCGGCAAGCCGACCTTTTTCGAGACGCCTGCATGGAGTTTCAACATGGGGGTGAGGTTCCTGTTGGGTGGTTGGGTCGGGCGGTGGTACGGCGGCGTTGATTGCACCGCCGCCATGAAACGCCCGTGATTCAGATATCTGGAACGGAAAAGCGACGAGCGCGGGTGCAGGGAGGCTTGGGCACCTCCACCACACTCCGCGCCCGTCACTTGTTGGGGGTCGCTGGGGTCTTCTGGCCGTCGAGTCAGCAGGTCACGCTGCTCGGGCCGCCTGCTTCGCGGTACTGGCCCTCATGTCGGCCTTGGCCTTCCGGCGGGCCTGCTGCGCTCGCGAGTAGAACGGCGACCGGAAGCCGCCGTCGCCCAGCACCGCGTCCCAGTCGACCGTGCCCGTTTCCGGGAGATCGACCAGCAGCACGTCCAGCAGGCACTCCGGGTCCAGATCAGAGCCAGAGTCCTTGGGGCCGGTCAGGACGAAGCCCCGGCGCCGAATCTCGTGGGAATCCTCGCCGGTCTTCTGGGCCACGGCGTCGAACAGGTCAGAGTCACTCATGGGTTCTCGATCTCCTAGGAAAAGGGGAAACACGGGGACACGAACACAAACACCGGCCGCCAACGCAGCGAGCCGGAAAAAGGGAAACACGCCCGGCAGCCAGAAGGGCGGACGGGGACAAGAAGTGAGGCGCGCGGTCGCCGGGCGAAATCGCCGCCCTATTCCGCGGTCATTACAGGCATGCAATCACACGGCCATCGCTGTCGCGCTCGGCCTGTACCGCTTTCGCGTTGCTCGGGCCATTGATAGTGGCGAGACTGAACGCGATCCGAGTAGGAAGCTATGGAGTTGCCATACCCATGATCGAACGCCTCGCGGCCCGGATACTCCTGTGGGGCGGCTATCGGAGCCGCTCGCTAACCACCAACCAACGTCAGTTCAGTGATTCAGTGAACGCGATCGAGCAACTGGTCGCGAAGACTGCCGAGCCGATCCTGCGCGGTCGTCGCCCTGTGCCGCTCATGCCGGGCATCTCGCCTATCATGCAGGGGTGGTCAGCCTTTATGACGATCGAGCACGTCAACGCGGCGAACGAGGCACTGCTTGCTCTGATCCCGGAACTTGAAGCCGGACGCCAGCCAGACATCGGTGACATCAGCCGGTTTGACTACCCCGACGATTGCGGCCCCGAGGTCATGCCGCGCTTTCGAGATCTAGCGGCCCGAATTGTGGGCCTGCCGCAGACGTATCCCCTCACAGGCCGTGGCACGTTTCTGCATCCGTTCTTCGGGCGGCTGAATAGTCGTGCTGCTTATGCCCTGCTGCCTTTTCACTTGCGGCTTCACGTCCCGCAGATTCGCCGCAGCATCGAGATCAACGGCCGCAAGTGAGCGTCATTCATCCACTCCGCCTGCGCTATTCCAACGCCTACTTGGTGGTCGGCGATCGCCCTATTCTTGTCGATACCGGATCGCGCGGCGATGCCGCGAAGATCGTTGCCGGCTGCGCTGCGGCGGGCGTGAAGATTCGCGACCTCGCGCTGATCCTGCACACGCACGTGCATTCAGACCACTTCGGCAACACCGCGGAGTTGGCGGCCGAGGCCGGCTGCCCTGTCGCGTATCACCCCGGTGATCGACCGCTCGCCATACGAGGGAACAACGGCCCACTCCGAGGCGTGGGGCTACGCGGGCGGATTCTGGCGCGGTTGCTTGCCCATCTGCCATTTCGCACGCGGGCGGCTGCCATCGATGCCGACGAAGGCAGCCGGCTTGATGCGTTTGGCGTTTCCGGTTCGATCCTGCACACGCCGGGGCATACGCCCGGCTCGATCTCTGTCCTTCTCGACGCCGGCGACGCCATCGTTGGCGACGTGATCATGGGGGGCTGGGCGGGAGGTGCTATCCGGCCATCGCAACCCAACTTCCACTACTTTGCCGACGACCTCCCGGGTGCCATGGCGAGCGTTGACCGTATTCTCGCCGCGACCTCCGGGCGGCTATTCGTGGGCCACGGGGGACCGTTGAAACACGAAGCCGTCGTGAAGTGGCGCCGCAGGCATGATGGCAGGAGATGAATCAGGCCTTCGCGGACCTTGCCGGAATGTTCATCGTCATGGACGATGCTGCAGTCGGTAGCCATGACCGTGGCTCTTCAAATCTGTCCTTAGCGCTCCGTGAAATGACACTGTTGGCGAACTGCGGAGCAGTTGTCACTGCGGTTCTCGGCTGCTTCGGTCTGTTGTGTCCGAGTGCTGTCAGCCGCGTTCTTGGAATCCAGCCAGATCGACCGCTAGGCATCTCTGAAGTCCGCGCGACCTACGGCGGTTTTTTCCTGTGTCTCGGCATTGGATGCTTCGTAGCCCAATCTCCCTCTGCCTTCACCGTCGTGGGCACCGCTTGGTGCGCTGCGGCCGCTGCCCGAGTGCTGTCCTTGGCCGTCGACGGGAGCCGTTCGTGGCAAAATGTGGTCGGCATTCTGTTCGAGGCGAGCGTCGGCGGGGCGATGTTGACAGCGAGGCTCTAACCACGCGAGAAAGCCGAGTCGTGTGGAGAATTCCTCGGTCGTGAGCCATTGATCTTTGCCGTTCGCCAAATAGCCATGATCCTTCGTATCTTTCGCGTTGAGATTGATCCATCGACCCGTTCCGCATTTGAGGCGGGGTTTCGGTCACTGTCCGTAGATGCTGTGAGGTGCGCCCCCGGCAATCTTTCGTGCGAGATTGGAATGCCTACTCGATGGACGCCCAATACTTACTAAATGATCAGCAGATGGCGCGACGAAGATGCCTTGGTGGCCTTCGCAGGGCCGGAATGGAACACACCCGTGATTCCCGCTGGTATGGAGGCTTACGGTAAAAATCTGTCCGTCGAGCACTACTGGATTGACGACTCTCCCATCGGCGAACCACGCAATTCAGCGGACTCGCGATAAAATCCGGCGGTGTGGAAAGTCCAAGGTCGTGAGCCGCTGATTGCTCGCGGACGGAATGCGAAACATGCCTCCCCTCCGCAGGATGCTTGGGTCCCTGCTGGCGTTTGGGGCGTGCGGAGCGTCCTTTTATTTGGCGAATGTGCTCGCTGCAGACATCCGGTATCCACTTGCCAGATTCTGCGTAGGCGTTTCGTTGCTGTGCTTTGGTGCAGGGGTGTTTCTGCTGAGTCGGCGGCTGAGCGAGATTCTGGGACGACTGGCTATTGGGGTCTGTGACGTGTTTCTCCGCATTGTGTCGCCCTGATGCCCTTCGAATCCTCTCTCCCGCTGGTCATCGCCTGCCTGCTTGGGGCTGTCGTCGGCTTCTTCGTCTGGCTCCGCGTGCAGTCCCGGTGGTTGCTCGCTGTAGCCATTCTGCTCGCGACTGCTGGCGTCGGCTGCTTCGTGGCCGACCTGCTCGTTGAGACCGACCGCGAGTACCTGCTGGCGTTGTTCCCTCGGCTTGCCCGTGCGGCGGAGAAGCAAGATGTGGCGACGATCATGGCTGCCCTCGACCCCGACCTTCGACCGTTGCGGGAAGAGGCCGAGAAGGTCCTCAAGCAGGTGCGGCCGACGGAGGTGTTGATCACGAAATGCGATGTGGCCGTTGAGCCTGCCAAGAAGCCCCCCGAAGCCGTAGCGAACCTCATCGTGCGGGTGACTGGCAACGTGATCGACAAGGGAACGCCGGGCACTGTTCTCGTGGGCGTAAAAGTTCTGCTCCACAAGAAGAATGGGCAGTGGCTCGTGAAGGATGCCGAGGGTGAGCAGGTCAGACCGGGGCAGGGCAAGTAACGGGCGCAGGTTGAAGACGCGCAGCCAGCCACCCACGCTCCGCCGTCAATGCCTCCGCCCGACTCCTGAATGGCCCCAAGATAGGCCCATCAACAGGTCCCATGTCGGCCCACCACCAGCCCTCGGCATCTGGCTCAACGTGGCTCGCCCGGGTGATCTGCAATTTGCCAATCTCCCGCAGGTCCAGTGCCTCGTCGTAGATGCACTTCACGGCGCCATCACAGCCGACGACCAACTCCATCTCGCTGGTCATGCGGCACCTCCAACACCCCCGCGCCTGAGAATGTTCCTGCGGGGCCGATCCACGAGCAGGTCACCAACAGCAGCCTGAATCTGCTCGAAGTCCCGGGCAACCATCTGCCGGAGCCTGTTGGAATCTCTCAGCGTCTGCGGCTCGATGCCCGTGATCGTCTGCTGGGCTTGTTCGACGAGGGCATCCAGTTCCGGGCTGCTCCTGATGTTCAGCTGCCGGAACCGCTCGAAGAACTCCCGGAGGTTCTCGACGGCGGAGTCCCGGAAGACCTTGGGCTGCCCGTCGTGGAGACCTGTGAGGCGTTCAGCGAGATGCGAGACGAGCCGCTGGAGTTCGACGGCAAAACTCTGCTCGGCGAGTTCGACGGCACTCTCGAACCGCTCACGGACCCGGGCTTGCTCCTGCTGGTAGACGTCGGGGTGCAGGGCCATGAGGTAGTTCGGCGGTTCGATGGTCGGGTACGAGACTTCGAGATCGAACAAGCCGTCTAGCGTGGAGGGATAGTCGGCTTGGTTGAAGAGCGTGCCGAGGCGCCGCTGGGCTTCGGACTTGATCGTGTCGTACTGCGCGGCGAGTTCTCGGGCGGCCTCTTGGAGCCGCTCTCTGTACGTCTGCATCGTGCTGGCGAACTGGCCGAGTGAGTTCTGCGGAAGCAGCCGAATGCCAGCCTCGGGGAACGGCAGCGTGACCGTCCGCCAGTAGGAAGACGCCTCCGACCGCACGGCAGCCACGGCACGGTAGGCGGGGTTCTTGGTGTCGAGAATGAGTTTGCTGGCCGAGAGCAGTTCGCGGTCGGCATGGAACGCGCGGGCCGCTGTCGTGCGCTGCTCCGGGGCGAGGGTCTTACGAACGCCGAGCCATGTGAACGAGAGTCTGACGGCGGCCATCGTTGCCCGGAGCCTGTTGGCCGCGTTGCGTTCAAGTTGGCTGCTCGGCGTGTTGGTGGGTTGGGTTGTGGTCCGGCGAGAACTGGTCTGGCTGGTGTCGTGAGATGTGGTGGTTGCTATGGCCATAGGAAATCCGTTCGAAATGAGTGTGTTTTCACCGATGTGAAATGGGCATTGGAAAGACAGGGGAGATGCGCGAGCTAGCTTGTTTGACCCCCAAGCGGGTGCTGATATTCTGTCCACGCGTCGGCTTTCAAGGTCACTCAAGCACAAGGAGGTTGCGCATGGCTGCCACTCGGTTTCACTTTCAGCTGGGCGAGGTTGATCTGTCGGCGATTGAGACAGATGCCGGCCTACGCCGGGAAGCCAAGAGACTGGTGCCAAAGGTGCTGGAGCAGAGGAACGCCGTTCTGGCCAAGGAAATCTCTGGCAAGGTCACGAAGGCGTTAGGTGGTGGCTCGCTACAGGTGTCTGGGCCAATGGCATCTCCTCAGCAGTTGGCGCGAGAAATGACAAGAAATGCTTCTGTTTCGGATAAGCGAGAGATTGAAGACATGCTTGTTGCACAGCTGACCGACTTGCGAAAGAAGCACCGCAAGCCGAGATGATCTGCTGGGCCAGCGGAACGAAGGGTCGGATAAGGAGCCGCGCCGCGCGTTGCCAAGGGAGCCATCGACTATGGCGTCGCACAGAACGTTCCGAAGAAGTAAGACGAAGGCAAAAGCATTCAGCTTTGCAACGAATCGCGGACGTACTCCGAACGCCACCGCGGAATGGTGCGAGCAGAATCGGGTATCCGCGATTCGTGAGTGCGAGACGTGGTTCGTGAGTCGGGGCTTTGACAGCTACCTATGGCATGGTGGAGGCTGACGGCGTGACGATATGGCCGAAGATGATCACCCAGATCTTCACAAGACGTCTGCCGCCATCGGATTTCCGCGCTGGAAGTCTTCTGGTCAGACAGTCTCGGCGGCTTGCGGCCAACGTCAACGGAGTGCTTTGCCGGTAGCGTTCTGGAATGCAGTAGCTTGTTACCGCCAAGGCTGCCCACACCCCTAGCCGGCCTCTTATTCGAACCAGTTCTTGCATGCGCCATGAATACGAAAGAAATCTCCACGCTTGCCTCACGTCTCTTCGAGCTGCGACTGCTTCCGTCGTGGATTGCTCGTTCCCAAGAAGATCAGGATGACTATGGCGTCGACTATGAGATTGAACCCATCGATGATAACGGCCGGGCGTCCGGCGTACTTTTCAAAGCGCAAGTGAAAGGAGTCGAAAGCCCGTCGCGTGATAGAGAGGGCAGGATCGTATTCTCTCGCGCTGAGGTAGCCCGTTTTCAATACTACACCGAATCTCTTCACGTACCCCTGATCTTTGTCATCTGCGACGTGTCAGCTGAGGTGTGTTGCTGGGCAGTGGTTCAGGGAAATCGAGATATTGAAACGGCGTTGGCCACTGCCGTCGCCGAGAACCAATCCACATTCACGCTCAAGCTCTCTGCTAGTAATACGCTCGAACGCACAGATGACTGCGCAGCCCGTGTCCTTCAAGCGATCCACGCTGCTGAAAACGCTATTACTCTCCGAAGACTGAAGTCTGTGCCGCTCTCTTTTGTTCAGGATCATTTGGGGCATGTTCACGATCCCGCAGCGGAAGCCCGCCGCTTTCGTCTATGGGCTGGCTTCGCGGAAAAGCGAGTGATTGAGGAACTAATTACTGCTGGTGATCTACAAGGAGCCTACGCACGAGCCAGAGCGTTATTCGAGTCACCGATTGAGCCGGCGGACGCACGCTTGCTTGGGGCTTTTCATATGTCTCCTCTCTTCGCGCGCATTTGGATTGGCAAGGGCATGCCGTCCGCGCACGTTGACTGCGCCCGGAACAGAGCCAAGATCGGCGCAGAGATGCTTGCCATAGCGAGGGACAAATCTTGCCGAGCGGACACTCGCCGCTTTATTCGAATCTATGCTCGGGCGGCGCGAATGAGCGTTAATGGGCAGCAGGCCCTGTGGCTTGCAATGAGCGAGCGCAGCCGATCTCCGCGAGGCGAAACGCTCTGCGGTCCCATAACGTACTTGCATAGGCTACAAGCCTCTGCGCGGGTCGCAAGAGACTTCTTTCGTCTTTTGAACGCGATGAACGGTCTTGGAGCAGACGACATGTTTGCTGTGATGCCGCATGCGCTTTCGGAGATTGCGGAGGGAGTTCTCCCATTCATTATGACGCTCCGGCTGTGCGGGCAGGTGGATATGGCGAAGGCCTATGCTGACGCTGTATATCGCTTTCTGCCGTTCTGCGTGGAGGTTGCAAAACGCACGCTGTCGCGCGACAACGCCGTGGAAGTCATCGCTGGGCTCGGCGTGAGACTGCTCTTTTTGTCTGAACCCTCGGATGTGAGGGACCAGTTCGACGCGATCCGGAAGATGGTGGAGTGCGAACCTCAGTTCGACGGCCAACAGGATGTACTTGATCGACTCACCGTCACCATGCGGGAGGCGGCGGAGGTGCGAGATCAGGAGCCAAGTGAAGATGAGATTGACCGCTTTTACGCACAGCAGGCAGCGGGTCTAGGAGTCGATCTCAATGATCCTGACAATGAGATCGCCGAAATTGTCCGGATTGGGATCAAGGACCGCGACCCCACAAGAGTCGCCAAGCATTGCGAGCACATTCACGTGCTCATCGAGAGCTACGGACTACCCGGTGAGATGCTTGGGCTTCCAACGGCTGGAACAAAACGGGTGATGTGCCTGAAATATGGTCACTCGGTGAGTGCCATGCGCCTTGATGACGCATTCGAGTCATTTCGACAACCGCCTGCCCATGGGGCCTGCCGGGTATCTTGTGATAGTTGCGTTGACAAGACGCCTCTTCCTTACAAGTGGCGTTGGTCCAATGAGTGGAGTCATCACCAAGATGATCGTCTGCGTGCGAACCAGAACCGGCCTGATTCCTCTGTGTGATCCGGTGGGAGGTGCCGCTGTATAGTTGGTTCTTTGCCAAAAGTGTCGAGGATATGGTCTCTTGAGTCGCCTTGCGCCACCATATTCACAACCCCGGCTCCCGCACAGCTCTCCGCACCCGGCCGCCACTCGACCGCGAATACACTCCCGCCCGATCCGCCGAGAGGCACCGACCGGAGGCCCACTGCCGCAGGCTCTCGATCTTGTCGCCCGCAGTGACAGCCACGGGCACGACGTTCTGGGCGGCCTGAACGAGCGGCACGTCCAAGAGCGATGCCAGCCTGCAGCACGACTTGATCTCGGCGCCGGTCCAGTTGGTGTCATCCGGCCGGGCTTGCTTCCCGTCCAGCCCGTAGTGCCGCGTGTAGATGGCCCAGATACCGTCCTTCTGGTCACGCCCGGGCAAGTCCACGAAGAACACGCCGTCGAACCTCTCAGCCCGTGCGAACTCCGGTGGCAGTTTCGAGGCATCGTTGCAGGTGCCGACGAAGAAGACATCCGAGTCGTGGTCATTGAGCCACGTCAGGAGCGAGCCGAACACGCGGGCTGTTACACCTGAATCCGTCTGGCCCGATGAAGTAGCCCCCGCCAGTGCCTTCTCGATCTCGTCGGCAAACAAGACGCACGGAGCCATCGCATCGGCCAACTTGAGGGCCGCCCGGACGTTGCTCTCCGACTGGCCCACCAAAGACCCGAGCAGGGCGCCGACATCGAGGACGACCGTGGGCCTGCCGGTCTCGTTGCCCAGCGCCTTCGCGAACTGGGATTTGCCGCAGCCGGGAGGAGAGAGGAGCAGAACGCCGCGAGGCCGGTTGCTCACGGTCCCTTCGCTCTGGCGGCGCATGGCACGGAGACAGAAGGCTTTGAGGTTGTCGAGGCCGCCGAGTTGTTCGAACGACTCGGTGCCGCGGTGGATGGAGACGAGGCCGCTTTTCTTCAACTGTTGGCTCTTCAGTTCCCACAGGGTCTCGGCCTTCAGCGTGCCGTGCCTGACCAGCGACAGCGAGTAG
>Ga0208783_10001355_pt1 | contig 14521 bp, 10 predicted proteins | sample DEB19_08_DNA_2_FD_184529 | JGI IMG/M metagenome (GOLD analysis project Ga0208783, IMG submission 184529) | Aqueous microbial communities from the Delaware River and Bay under freshwater to marine salinity gradient to study organic matter... | ecosystem: Environmental > Aquatic > Marine >... | reverse complement strand
TCGGCGGAAGCTCGACGAGCGTTTGGCCGCCGCGGCCACAGCGAGGAGACTTCTGCCGTCCCGGAGCCGGTGCTACACGTAGGCGGGATGCGCTCTAGATCGCGAGCGGCGCATTCATGCCGAATGAGGGGAGGGGTGCTCATGCCCCGAGAGCCGGCGTAGATGACCAGCGAAGCCAGGATGGCGAAGCGTAGTCATCTCCGAGTGAGCGCAGGCCCCGGAGGGCCGGAGCGAACGTCCGGCGACGGGGCGTGGGCGACCCCGGCCCACGCCAGTTGACAGTGCCTCGCGAAGCGTCTCGTCACTTCACTTGCCGACCCGATACAGCGCCGCCTCGGTGCGGATGACGAACGCGTTGCCGTCGACGGCATACGAGGCGAACGTCCGCTCGCCGCCGCCGATCTGGTTGCGGGCCACCTCCTCGAAGTTCTTGCCCGCCTTCACGACGACCGCCTCGCCGGTCTCGCTCTGGAAGTAGACGAGGCCGCCGGCGTGCGTCGGTGACGCCGAGTAGTTGCCCCCGAGCCGCTGCCGCCAGTGCTCGGCCCCGGTGCGGGCGTCGACGCAGGTGGCGATGCCGTTGTCGGAGACGCAGTAGACCTCCTCGCCGACGCACAGCACGGAAGGCGTGTTGGGTGCGGCCCGATCCATCTTCCAGCGGACGTGCGTGTCGGTCACGTTGCCGCTGCCGCCGGGATCGATGGCGTATACGACCGGCTTGTCGTACCCCGAGCCGAGAAAGAGCAGGCCCGCGCCCTGGACGGGCCGGGGCACCACCGAGTAGCCGCCCGGATAGTCGACACGCCAGATCATCTCGCCGGTCCGCGGGTCGTAGGCGAAGACGGCGTCGCTTCCGGGACAGACGGCCTGACGGCGGCCGCCGACGGTGATGATCGCCGGCGTCGCGAACGAAAAACCCTTCTTGGGCGTCGTCTCCCGGTCCTGCTTCCAGCGCACGTCGCCGCTGGCCGCGTCGAGCCCCACGACGTACTGCACGTCACTGCCGTCGCAGCAGATCACGAGCGTGTCGCCTGCCAGCGCCGGCGATCCGCCGGTGCCGTGCGTCGGCTCGTATTCCAGCCGCCGCTGCCACACGACGTCCCCCTCGAGCGTCGTGCAGGCGGTGCCGTGCGGGCCGAAGTGCACGAACACCCGCTCGCCGGCGACGATCGGCGTGGGGCTCGCGTGGCTGTTCTTCTTGTGCATCCGCACGCCGCCGGGCGTCGTGAAGAGCTGCTTGTTCCACCGGACCGCTCCGGTGGCGGCATCGACGCAGACCAGCCGCAGTGATCGTTCATCGCCCGAATCGGTCGCAGTCGTGACGTAGATGCGGCCACGGCTCACGACCGGTGACGACCAGCCGAGCCCCTCGATCGGCGTCTTCCAGGCGATGTTCTCCGTCTCGCTCCAGCGCACGGGGAGGCCGTCGGGCGCGTGCCCGGCGCCGTCCGGCCCGCGGAACTCGCTCCACTCGGCCGATGCCGGCCGCACGAGCGCCGACAGCGCGCCGACGGCCACCACCGCCATCGAGATGGCCACGCCGCCGACACGGAGCCTCAGCCTGCCATCACCGTCGTCACGCCACTGCATCGTCACCTCCCTGGAAACCTCGAGATCCGCGCCGCACGGAGCCCGCAGCCGTCCCGACGCGGCACGCAGGCCCGACACCGCGGGTTGCCACGATGTCGCGGCGGCCCTCCATTGAAACCCGGCTTTCCGCTGTCGTACACTCCCATCTCCTTGACATCGTATCGCCAGCCGATGTCGCCCGCCCGAGACGCCGCCTGAACGGCCCGGCGATGCCAGCGGCGAGGGGGTATCGTCGTGATCACGCACACCGGCCCGGGCGATCGACGGGCAGCCTTTACGCTCGTCGAACTGCTGGTGGTGATCGCGATCATCGGCACGCTCGTCGGGCTGCTCCTGCCGGCGGTGCAGGCCGCCCGCGAAGCCGCCCGCCGCATGCAGTGCCAGAGCAACCTCAAGCAGCTCGGCCTGGCCGTCCACAATTTCGAGCAGGCCCGCTCCCGGTTTCCGGCAGCGTACCGGCATGCCGGCGGCTATCACGTGGTGGACGAGGATGACGACACGTTGGACCCGAACAGGATGGACGAACTGGCCTTCCTGGGACCCACGTGGATCGTCCTCATCCTGCCCTTCGCCGAGGCCTCCGAGATCCACGACAGCGTCGATCAGGGCAAGCCGATGTCGGCGCCGGCCAACAGGCGGGCTCGTTCCACACGGCTGCCCTTCGTCAGGTGCCCGACCGACACCTTCGCGGACGTGCCCTTCGACGGCACGCAGGTGACGACGGCGGTGAACCTGGGCGACGATTGGGAGCGGGGCACCTATGGCGCGAACGGGTCGCTCGGCTACGCCAATTATATGCTGCCGGAGTCGGCCGGAGACCGGCATGCGCCGCTGTGGCATCGCTGGCCCGGTGTGATGGGGGGAGGCACCGCGGTCCGGCACGCCGACATCAGCGACGGCACGAGCAAGACCGTGATGATCGCCGAACTGCGGGCGGGAATCTCACCGAACGATCCGCGCGGCGTCTGGGCGCTGGGCAAGGGCTCGTCCTCGCTCTGGTGCCACGGCGGAGTCCTCGGGGACGACCCCGGGCCGAATTGCCTCGATCTCAATGCCGACGACATCTACACCGGACCCGAACTGACCGGCTCGACCGGCCAAGGCCGCCTCGTCGAACTGGGGATGCCCGTGAGCGCGGCTTCGTGGCCGAACCACCAGCAGACTGCCCGCAGCATGCACTCCGGTGGCGTCTATGTGACGCTGGCCGATGGCGCGGTGCGCTGGATAAGCGATTTCATCCAGGTTGCACCAAGCACCCCCGGCGACCTGTCGGTCTGGGATCGGCTGATGGTGTCGAACGACCGCCAGAACATCGACGGAGAGCAGTACTGATCCGTGCCGACCGCAGGAAGCGCACGGCCTCGTCCCGTTCCGCCGCGGCGGCACCCGCCATGCCGGCGCAGAAACCAAGATCGCCGCAGAAACCAGGATCCCCGCAGATGTCGCATCATCGCCCACCGCTGACGTCCATGGCCGAGGATCGCCCGACCAGCGTGTCCGCCCGCCGCTGCTCGGTCGCGGCCGTCGCGTTGCTCGCGGCGGTGACGATCGGCTGCGGTGGCGGCGACCCGTTTCGCTACACGCGGGTATCGGGCGAAGTCCGCTACCGTGACGGTAATCCACTGGTCGTCCCGGATCTGCAGCTCGCCTTCTATCCCCTGCAGGAGCCCAAGGATCGCCGCACGCATCCGCGACCGGGCTCGGCCGTAGCCGATGCCCGAACTGGAAAATTCACCGCCGCGACCACCCGCTCTCCGGGCGACGGTCTCGTCCGCGGCAGGCACAAGGTCACGCTGCACACGACCGGCAGGTCCACTCTTCCGATCGACGTGGCCGGCCCCGAGTACGGCGACCCTGCCAAGACCCCTCTCGAGGTCGACACCGAAAAGCTGCCCTTCCAGATCCGGGTACAGCGACCGGCCATCGTGGCGGTGCACGGGGCGGTGACCCACGAAAACGGTACACCGCTCCAGCTGCCCGACGCCGTCTGCGGGTTTCACGTGTCGAAGCCGCTCTCGCGGGACTTCCGGGAGGTCGGGACGGCCGCCATCGACGCCCAGACCGGACAGTTTTCCTCCGTGTCGCACGGCGACGGCAACGGCCTCTTCGCCGGCTCCTACCGGGTGACGATCCGCGCCGCCGACGGCGGACCGCTCGATCCGACGGTCGTACCGGAGACGTATGCCGATCCGCGGACGAGCCCCCTCACGTTCGACACGGCGGCGTCGCCGGTGACGCTTACCCTGCCAAAACCTTGATGCTCACGGCCGATCTGCTGATTCACCGCCCTGGCGGTGTCAGCCCGTCGGGGTGAAGAGCTCCCGCACGGCCGGCTTCGTCACCTTTCCCAGCGCGTTCCGCGGCAGCTTCTCCACGACGAGCCACCGCCGCGGAGCCTTGTAGGGCGACATCCGCTCCTTCGCCCAGCCGCCGAGCACGGCGGCGTCGAGGGCGACTGCCCCACGTGGCACCACGGCTGCGGCCACCACCTCGCCCCAGGTGTCGTCGGTCAGGCCCACGACCGCGCACTCCGCCACGTCGGGGTGGTCGAGCAACGCCGCCTCGATCTCCAACGCACTGAGCTTGTAGCCGCCGCTTTTGATGATATCGACGCTCGACCGGCCCAGGATCCGGTAGGAGCCCTGCTCCACCACGGCCACGTCGCCGGTGCGGAACCAGCCGTCGACGAACGACGTCGCCGTGACGTCGGGAGCGTTCCAATACTCGCGAAACACGGCCGGCCCTCGGACCTGGATCTCACCCGGCGTGCCCTCTTCGGCCACGAGCACTCCTTGCTCCGCCACCAGCCGCACCTCGACGCCAGGCAAAGGCACGCCGACGAAACCGGCCCGGCGCGGACCATCGTAGGGGTTCGAGAGGGCCATGCCGATCTCCGTCATGCCATACCGCTCGAGCAGTTCCTGTCCGGTCAGCCCGGCCCAGGTGGCGTGCACGCTCGCCGGCAGGCCGGCGGAGCCCGATACCATCAGCCGCATCCGCGAGAACCCGCCGACGACTGCCCGGCGTCGCTCCTCCGGCAGCGCAGCGAGCGTCTCGATCAGCTTCACGTAGATCGTCGGCACCGCCATGAAGAGCGTGTAGGCGTCGGCGGCGACGCGGTCGAGGACGCGGTCGACGTCAAACGCGGGAAACGCCTCGATCGTCGCACCCGACCAGAGGCCGCAGGCCTGGATATTCACCGCCGCGTGCACGTGGTGCAGAGGCAGGAAGAGCGGGATCGAATCGGTCGACCTCCATCGCCACGCGTCGACGAGCGACTCGATCTGCGCCCGGATCGTGGCATGGGTGTGCACCACGCCCTTCGGCTTGCTCGTCGTGCCGCTGGTGTAGAGCATCAGCGCGCGGCGTCCGGCATCGATCACCGGCAGGTCGCCCGCATCGAGCGGGCCCGCGATCTCGTCGACCAGGATCATCTCGGCCCCCACGGCCGCCGCGGCTGGCCGCAGCCTTTCGGCCGCCGCTGTGGTGGTGAGGATCGCGGCCGCTCCGGAATCGGCCAGCGCGTGCGCGAGCTCCGCGGGCGTCGCCGCCAGGCCCAGTGGCACGGCGACGCCACCGGCCCGCCAGATGCCCCACAGGCCCGCCACGTGGAATGCACCCGCCGGCACCACGAGCGCGACACGCGCCTCGTCGAGATCCTGCCGCGCCTTAGCGGGGCTGCCGTCCAGAAGCCGGCGGGCGACGGCCGCGGATCGCGCCACGAGCTCGCGGTAGGTGTGAGGGACGCCGTCGGCAATGATCGCCACCGCGTCTCCGTGGGAGGCGGCACGTTCGATGACGGGAAGCTGCTGGTTCATCGCCGCGATTCCTGCGCCGCTCGGCCCGACGCTAGCCCACGATCGACCTGATCACGAAGAACGCCAGCGACGGGCCGACGAGGCAGCCGAGTCCCGTGAAGAACGTCGCCGTCATGGCGCCGTAGGGCACGAGCCGCTCGTCGGTGGCGGCCAGGCCGCCGGCGACGCCGCTGGTGGTGCCGAGGAGTCCGCCGAAGATCATCGCGGAACGGGGGTTGTCGAGCCCGATCGCCGGGGCCACGAGCGGCGTGAGCGTCATGCAGAGCACCGACTTCACGAGCCCCGCCGCGACACTCAGCGCGATCACCTCGCTCGAGGCGTGCAAAGCCGCTCCCGTCACCGGTCCCACGATGTACGTGGCTGCGCCCGCGCCGAGTGTCGTCAGGCTCACCGCGTCGCGGTAGCCGAAGACCCAGCCGACCACCGCGCCAACCACGAACGACACGGCGATCCCCAGGGCCAGCGAGAGCGCACCGGCGAGCCCGGTGCGTCGAAAGACATCCAGCCGCACGCCGAACGCCGTCGCCACGATCGCGAGATCGCGGATCATCGATCCGCCCAGCAGCGCGATTCCCGAGAACCATTCGACGTCGGCCAGCCCCTGCTTTCCGCCCGTCGCGGCACCGCCGACGTAGGCGAGCACGAGTCCCACCAGGATCGCGATCGCCGAGCCGTGCACACGGCCGCCTGTCAGCCGCCGCGACAGCCAACTCGAGACCGCCATGATCCCACCCACCATGGCCAACGCCGTGACGAACGGGTAGCCAGCGAAGACAGGGTCGACGATCTCGAACATCCTCCGCCAGACATCGTCCGGGACAGGGTTCATGAGGATGCATCTCCGCCAGACGTGGTCGCGTCCCAGGGGTCCCGCGCCGCGTCGCCACAACCACCCCCGCCGATGCGGTTCACGACCGGCACCAAGAGCAGGCAGCCGATGGTCGCCCCAGCGCCCGCCAGAATGGCTGCCGAGCCGCCAGTCACCGCAGCCCGCACGTTCTGACTGGCCGCGATGGCGACGGCGACCGGTACGTAGACGGCACCCCAGTACAGGATGCCCGTCCGCGTGGCCGGTGCCAGCGGAGCCGACCGCGACATGCGATCGGTGATCAGGATGAGCAGCAACATCGCGATGCCAACGCCGCCCACATTGGCGTCGATGCCGCAGGCGATGCCGAGCAGCCGCCCTGCAAGCAGGCCGCAGACGAGCGAGAACGCCAGAAGTGCCGACCCGTAGATCGCCATGCCGCTCGCCCTGCCTTCCCCGGTGGAGCCGCACGATGCCCTGGTGCGGCAGCGGCCCGTTCCGCTGGGCGGTTAGAATAGCAGACCACCGGGCGCGGGTGATCGGCGTTCAGACTATAGAGAGAGCCTGACCAGGTGGGGCCCTGTCGCGGCCGGAACCGTCGGTCTTTGGGGAAGCGGCCGTCTCTGTGGCAACGTTTCCGCTCATCGACCGTTCAACGCCTGACGTTTCCTGCCCTCACCCTCATCGGAGTGGCCCTGCCATGCTCGTCCGCGCGTGCCTGCTTGTACTCGTGTCTCTCGCCCTCGGCACCGGCGCCGCCCGCGCCGACGAAGCCGGCCTGCGGATCCGCTTCGGGCTCACCGACGGCGAACCGACCGACTGGAGCGGCACGGTGGAGGTCTCGCCCGGCGCGGTCACGCACATCGGCGGCTGGCGGTTCGGCAAGGGCGACTCGATCGACGGCGTGAAGGGCTGGACGACAAAGACCCGCCCGCTCGCCCAGCAGGGCCGCGGCAACAACGCGAAGAAGGCCGCGCAGCGGGCCGCCGACCGCAAGGGGGCCGCGCCGCAGAAGCCCACCGATAACGGCGTGGTCATCAGCATGTCCGGCGTGACCGATGCGTCGCAGGTCACCGTCCGCACGAAGCAGGGGGAGTTTTCGGTCGCACTTCGCGACCTCGCCTACGGCAAGATCGAGAACCGTCTCGACGGCGCCGTCGAGGTGGAGCGGGCGGCTGCCGCGGCGCCACTGACGACGGCGCGGACCGACGAGGACTACCCCTCCGTCGCCGTGGCGGCCGACGGCACGACCCACGTCGCCTACGTGGAGTTCACGCACGGCGACCGCTCGGCCTACCGACAGCTCGAGGCGCCGGAGGGTGCCGGCGCGAACGCCAACAGCGGCCGCGGCTGGAAGGCCGTGCCCGGCGACATGCAGTTTCTCGCGGCGCCGACGGGCGGAGACCGGGTGCTGCTCCGCTCCGGCGGGCCGGCCGGCTGGAGCGAGCCGGTCGAGATCAGCCCCCACGGCGGCGACGTCTATAAGTGCGGCGCCGCGGTCGACGGCCGCGGCACCGTGTGGGTGGTCTGGTCGCAGAACATCCGCCACCCGTCGCCAGAGGCCGACTTCGAGATCGTCGCGCGTCCGGTCGTGGCCGGCCGCGCGGGCGAGCCCGTGAAGCTCTCCGCGCATCCGGGAAGTGACCTGAATCCCGCGATCGCGACGACGGCCGATGGCCGCGTCTGGTGCGTCTGGCAGGGCGTCCGCGACGGCGCGTTCCGCATTCTCGAGCGGCATCAGGCGGCCGACGGCTCATGGTCGCCAGAGCGGGTGGTGAGCCCGCAGTCGCGAAACTGCTGGACGCCGGCGATCGCGGCCGCCCCCGGCGGCGGCGCGACGATCGCCTGGGACACTTACGAGAAGGGAGACTACGACGTCTGGATGCGGGAGTATTCCGGCGATGGCACCGCCTCCGCGCCGCTCGCCGTCGCCGACACCGCCGACTACGAGGCCCGGCCGTCCCTCACCTTCGACCGCGACGGCGGCCTCTGGATCGCCTACGAGATGGGCAGCCCGTCGTGGGGCAAGGACTCCGGACCCTACGACAACGGCGGCAACCCGCTCTACAAGGGGCGGCAGATCGGGCTCATCGTGCGGAAGGCGGGCCAGTGGCTACAGCCCGTGCAGAGCCATCTGGCGGCGCTGCCGCACCCGGCCGCGCGGCGCGGCGTGAAGAACCAGCGGGTCGCGCCGGTGGAGCCGGGCGGTGAGTCTCCCGAGCAGGAGCGGGCCGCCGAGCTCCAGCGCGACCTCGCCTACAACAACCTCGCCCGCATCACCTGCGACCGCGCCGGCAACGTCTGGCTCCTGTGCAGGAGCCGGCAGAACGACTTCCGCTTCCCGCTCGTCGGCTCGCTGTGGCTCAGCTGGGCGCTGGTCTACGACGGTGACTCCTGGACGGGGCCGATCCTCGTGCCCAACTCCGACAACCTTCTCTACAACACGCCCGGCGCCGCGGCCCTGCCGTCGGGCGGCATCGTGGTGGCGCACTCGAGCGACCACCGCCAGGATCGCTTCGGCCTGATCGACGACGGCACGCCCGCCGTCGGCGGGGCCCAGGATCCATTCGACAACGACGTGTTCGTCACCTGGCTGGATTCGGCCGCCACCCCCGGGAGCGGCATGCGGCTAGAGCCGGCGAAGTATCCGCCCAAGAACGTCGCCACGCCGGTCGAGGCCACGCTGTCGGAACGGGCCGACGTCGACCGCTGCCGAGGCCAGCGGATCACCGTCAACGGCCGGACGCTGCGGCTCATCCGCGGCGAGTACCACCGCCACACCGAGATCAGCGGCGACGGCGGCGGCGACGGGCCGCTCGAGGACATGTGGCGCTACGCGCTCGACGTGGCGCAGATGGACTGGCTCGGCTCCGGCGACCACGACAACGGCGCCGGCCGAGAATACACCTGGTGGCTGACGCAGAAGACGACCGACGCCTTCCGCATCCCCGGCCGGTTCGAGCCGCCGTTCACCTACGAACGCAGCGTGGCCTACCCCGAGGGTCACCGCAACGTGATGTTCGCCCGGCGCGGCGTCCGCACCCTCCCGCGGCTGCCGAAGATGGACCGCAACTCCACCGGCTCCGCGCCCGACACGCAGATGCTCTACAAGTATCTGCGCCACTTCCAGGGCGTCTGCGCGGTGCACACCAGCGCCACGAGCATGGGCACCGACTGGCGTGACAACGACCCCGTGGTCGAGCCGATGGTGGAGATCTACCAGGGCGACCGGCAGAACTACGAGCGGCCGGGCGCCCCGCGGTGCCCGACGGCCGACTACTCGATCGGCGGCTGGGAGCCGCTCGGCTTCGTGAATCTGGCATTGCTCAAGGGCTACAAGCTCTCCTTTCAGTGCTCGAGCGACCACCTCTCGACGCACATCAGCTACGCCAACGTGTACGCCGCGGACCTCTCCCGCGAGTCGCTCCTGCAGGCAATCCGTGAGCGGCACATCTACGGCAGCACCGACAACATCGTGGCCGAGTTCTCGGCCGAGGCGGGCGGCCGGCAATACATGCTCGGCGACGCCTTCACGACGACACAGCCGCCGCGGCTGCGGATCCGCCTGCGGGGCACGGGTCCGTGGGCCAAGGTGACGCTCGTGAAGGACGACGTGGAGATCCCGCTGGCCTGCGGGCCCACACCGGAGTTCGAGCAGGTCTGGACCGACCCCGCCCCCGTGGCGGGCAAGGAAAGCTACTACTACGTCCGCGGCGAGCAGGCCGACGGCGAACTCGTCTGGGTGTCGCCGATGTGGATCACCTGGGCGCCGCCGGCCGCGCCATGAAACCTGATCGAGGCGGCGCGCCGCACGGCTGGCTGACGGCAGCCTGCCTCGTGCCGCTGACACTCGTGGCTGCGCGGCCCGCCCTGGCCCACAATCCCGACACGAGCTACGCACAGGTCGCGATCGCTCCCGACGCCGTGACGGTGAAGCTCACCTACGACGTCACGTCGCTGGTGCGGATGCATCCCGCCCTCGACGCCGATGCCGACGGCCGGCTCGTGCCGGAGGAACTCGCCGCGGCTGTGCCGAGGCTCATGGCCTTCCTCCGCGACCAGGTCGCCTGCGAGATCGACGGGGTGCCCGTGCCGCTCGCGGAGCCGGGGCCGGTGGCCTGGCCGCCCGACGCCGGGCCCGCGATCGCCGCGGCCGACTTCCACGCGCCGACGTCTCTGGTGTCGTTCGGGTACCGGCTGCCCACGCCGCGGCCGGCCGCCGACATCTGGCTCGGGTTCGGCTTCTTCGACGTGCTCGGCCTGCAGCACACGGTGCTCGCGTCGATCGAGCACCGCGATGCGACCCAGGAGCTGCTCTTCACGGCGTTCGAGCCCGACTACCTCTTCGAGGCGACATGGCCCGATGCGGGCCGGCCTGCCGAGGCGGCCACCGGCGCCGCGGCCACGGCCGTTGCCCGCGAGCCCGCCACCGGCCGACGGTCCTCGAGCTCCGGCATCCTCTCGCGGCTCTGGCTCTTCTTCCGGCTGGGGGTGGAGCACATCCTGATCGGCTACGACCACATTCTCTTTCTGCTCTCGCTGATCCTCGTGAGCGATCTGCGGTCGCTCGTGAAGATCGTGACGGCCTTCACCGTTGCCCACTCGATCACGCTGGCGCTGGCGACGCTGGGCTGGGTCGACCTGCCGTCTTCGCTCGTCGAGACGGCGATCGCGGCGACGATCGTCTTTACGGCACTGGAAAACCTCTGGATCAAGGACGCGTCGGGCCGCTGGCGGCTGACGTTTCTCTTCGGGCTGATCCACGGCTTCGGGTTTGCGGGTGTGCTTCGCGACCTCGCGCTGCCGACCGAGGGCTTCGTGCGGGCGCTCCTGGCCTTCAACCTCGGCGTGGAGGTGGGCCAGCTGGCGATCGTGGCGGCGCTGGCCGTGCCGGCGGCGGCCCTGGCCAGATCGCGTCATGCCCACCGGATCCGCGGCTGCCTGTCGATCGCGATCGCCCTGGCCGGGCTCGGCTGGCTCGTCGACCGCGCGTTCGGGTTCGCGATCATGCCCTGGTGACGCAGGTCGAGCCTGTCCTGACCGGCATCAGCCCGGCTGCTTGGCGGCGGGCAGCAGGGCGTGCGGCACCACGAGCCGGTTTCGCAGCCGCATGGCGAGCAGCTCGTTCCTGATCGCCTGCCGACGCACCAGTCTGAGCAGGTTTTTGTTCGCGGTGACCATTCGAACGGCCCTTTCCGGAGACGAGGACCGAACGACCCCCGTCCTTGAAGTACGCATCCCGTACGAGCTTGTTCGCCGTGCCCGGCGACGATGCCGGTTTTGAGTGGCCTGCCGGCCCGACAGGGCTGCGTCGACCGCAACCGCCCGCGGGCGGCGCGGCCGGTTTTCACGGTTTTCGAGGGGCGTGCGGCTGTTCGCCGGTCTCCGCCGTAAACCCCATGCTCGCCATCCACTCGGCCGTCCTGGCGGGCCAGTCGCTCACCGGCCGCACCGGCTGCCGCCGCATGCCGAATCCGTGGCCCCCCTTGGCGTAGACGTGCAGGTCGGCCGCGATGCCGTGCCGCTTGTACTCCAGATAGAGCATGGCCGCCTCGATGGGGTTTCGCCCGTCGTCGTGGGCCACGACGAAGAACGCCGGCGGCGCGTCGGCCGGCACGGCGAAGCCCTGGCGAAACTTCTTCGGGTCGTCCTTGTCGAGGAAGCCGCCGCCGTACACGAAGACGAGGAAGTCGGGGCCGCGGGGATCGTCGAGGCTCGGATCCTGTGGGTAGGTGCGATCGCCGCGGTCCCAGGCGGCGTGGCCGGCCAGGTTGGCACCGGCGGAGAAGCCGAGGATCCCCACCCGGCCCGGATCGACGCCCCACTCGGCGGCACGGTGACGGACGATGCCCATGGCCCGCTGGGCGTCCTGCACCGGCAGCGTGAAGTGCTCCGGCTCGTCGCGTGTCGGCGTGCGGTATTTCAGCAGCACCGCCGTCACGCCGAGCGAGTTGAGCCATTCGCAGACCTGCGTCCCCTCGTGCTGCCACGAGAGAAACATGAAGCCGCCCCCCGGCGCCACGATGACGGCCGGCCCGGCCGCCCGACCTGCCGGCTGGCCGGCCCGAGAGCCGGCTTGATAGATGGTGATGGTTGGGTCGGTAACGGCGGTGACCCGGTTTGGCTGCGGCCCGCCGTACGACTTGATGAGCTTTTCCGTCGCCTCCGACATCGGCCGCATGGCGGTGGGCGGACCATTCGGCCAGAGCTTCACCGTCACGGGTTCGGCAGTGGCCGCCCGTGCTTCACCGCCACACAGTGCCATGGAGATCGCCCCGACGGCGACCGCGATACGAAACCGTTCCATGCTGACCTGCCTTCACTGTCAGTGCCGCGGGATCGGCGCCGCTGGCTGCCGCCAGCCGGCGACGGCGGGGATCGCTCGGAATCGAGGGTATGCTACGCCAGGATGCCGCCACGGCACCAACGCCCGGCAGCCGTCCTGGCGCCTGGCCCGGTTCGACGGCGCCGCACAGCCCCATCATCGCCCATGCACCCGCTTCCCAGCCCGCCACGGCGCTCCTCGAGTGTGCGCCGGCCGTCACCCGCCATCCTCGCGGTCCTCGTGCTCGCGCTGGCGGCGACCGAACGGGCCGATGGCGCACCACCCGGAGGCTGTCGGCTGCTGCCGGCGTTCTATGAATCGCACGAAGCCGCACAGGACTTCTTTCCCTGCGGTTTGTATGGCACGGCCGCGGCACACCCGATGCTGGGGATGCCGCCGGCGCTGGCCGCCGAGATCAACCTCGAGCGGTTCTCGCAGTACGGCGTGAACACCGTGCTCGGCAGCCTGGACATGGCGCAGCGTCAGGGCAGGCCGGAGCTCGGGGAACTCGGCCGGCTCGTGTACGGCACGCTCCTGCCCCGCTACGAAATGAAGGCGCTGCCGAATGTCACCACACAGGGCTTCCGGTACGACGCCGAGACCTTCGCCGGGATGCAGCGGGACGCGCCGCCACTGTCGGCCGCGGAAATAGCCACCGTCGAGCGGAAGCTGGCCGGCAGGCTGGCCCTCGCGGCAGAGGTCGCCGATCGCTATGCGGATTCGATCCTCGGCTTCATCACCGATGACGAGCCGCGGCTACTGGCACCCGCCGCGGCCGCGGCGCAGCTCATGGAGAAGCACACTGGAGCCCTGGCGACGTTCCCCATGCCGACGTTCGAGACCGCCGTGAGGTTCTCGGACGGTGCGCAGCCGATGATCGCGAATTGGTACGTCTGCGGCGACGAGTGGCGCGACAGCTGGTGCATCGCGGAACGCATGCGGTCGATCGCACGCAGCCTGCCCGGTCGAGTTTTCTGGTTCATGCCGCTGGCGATCTCGTTCACCGGGGCACACGAGGCGACGCTGCCGAACCTCCTCGATTCCCGGCCCCTGCGGACGGAACTGCGACTGCAATGCTGGTCGGCCGTGGCGACGGGCGCCAAGGGACTCCTCTTTTACAACCCGGGGGGCTGGGCCTTCACGTGGGGCGGCAACGAGGACTCGCTTTTCGATGCGATGGGGCGGCCCAACGCACCGCATCCGCGGCAGGACAACCTGGCGGAGATCCGGGCGCTGGCGGCAGACTTCACCGCGATCGGTCCCGTGCTGCTGCCGGCTTGTCCGATCGCCGACACAGGAATCCGCATCGATCGCGAGACCGTGAGCTACCCCATGTTCACCGGTCCTGCCATCGACTGCGGCCTGCTGCGGGACATGGCGAACGGCCGCGACTTCATCGTCCCCTGGAACAACGACGTCGACCGCGACCGCGCCGGCACGCTGCATGTGCCCGCCGACCTCCTGGCGGGCGGGCGGATGGTCTACGACCTGCACGACCTGCGGCAGGTCGACCTCGGCGGCGAGGGCGCGCTGCCCGTGTCGCTCCCTCCGGGCGGCGGCCGTGTCTACATGCTGGGCGACGCGGCCGCGTTCGCGGCGGTGCGGGACGACATCCTGCGGCACCGCGTGCGTCCCGAGCGCGTGCGGGCCCGCACGCTGGCCAACCGACTCCGCACGAAGGCCGGCCCCCGGGCACCCGACGAACCTTTCGCTGCGGCCGCCGCCGCCAGCGCACGGGCGGAAGAGGCCGAGGGACGCCGCGATTGGGAAGCTGCCGCCGCGGCCTACCGTGAGGCGGCCGACGGCCTCGAGGCGCTGTCCGCCAGGCTCCCGACGGCGGCCGTCGAGGCGACGCTCGACCGGGCGGGCGAGATCGTCGCCGCCGCCGACGATCTGATGCGGACGCACGACGCCCGTCTCTACGACATTCCTCCGATGACCGATACCGTCAGGCTCTCCGACCCGAAGCTGCCGGTGCAG
>Ga0208783_10001352_pt1 | contig 14539 bp, 20 predicted proteins | sample DEB19_08_DNA_2_FD_184529 | JGI IMG/M metagenome (GOLD analysis project Ga0208783, IMG submission 184529) | Aqueous microbial communities from the Delaware River and Bay under freshwater to marine salinity gradient to study organic matter... | ecosystem: Environmental > Aquatic > Marine >... | reverse complement strand
GTGGGAAGACGGGGTCAACCAAGTCGAGATGATCGAGTCCGACTTCGGCCGGATGCACCCGCCGTATGAGCTAGGCTGGGAGTGGATTCAGGATCAGGCTCGGCGCTTTGGGTTCAAGCCAGACGTTAACGAGTTCGAGACGGTTGAGTATGATGACGTAGCTTATACGGATGTGCTGGCGTCAGTTGGCGAAACGCCCATTGAATACTCTGACAGCGCATTGGCCACGCGCCTAGCTAGGTTGCACGTTTCGGATATTCGATACGTTGCTGGCGGCATGGGATGGATCGCTTGGGACGGAGCCAAGTGGGCTATTGATCGGAGCGAGAGGCACGTTGCTTATGCGCGCAAGGTTTGCTCGGCTGCTTCGGCTGAGGCTCGCGAGAAGATCGACTCGGCGCAGAAGAGTGAACGGATCGCGGCGCGCTGTGCGTCTTACCCGGTGATCGTCAACGTAGCCAAGCTGGCGCGGACAGATGCGGCGCTGCAAGTATCCACTGAGCAACTCGACGCCGACATCTACCTGCTCAACTGCCGCAACGGCATTGTCGATCTGCGGACGGGGACGCTCATGCCGCACGACAGGTCGAAGCTCTGCACGAAGGTGACTGCTGTTGAGGTGGACTTCGAGCGTGGCTGTCCGCAGTGGAACGCATTTCTTAATGAAGCCTGCAACGGCGACATGGAACTTAAGGCGTATCTGCAAAGGCTGGCTGGTTACAGCGCGACTGGTAGCACAAAGGAACATGTCCTCGCGTTTGCACATGGCTCCGGGGGCAATGGCAAAGGGACGTTCCTTGGCGCGTTAGGCGCCATCCTTGGCGATTATGCCACGGTGGCTAGTGCGGACGTTTTCCTGGCGTCGAACCAGCAGCGCCACCAAACGGAACTTGCGGCCCTTATGGGCGCTCGGCTGGTTCACGCGCAGGAGATCGACCCGTCTCGCAAGTGGGACGAGGCGAAGGTGAAGAGCCTGACCGGCGGGGACAAGATCAGCGCCCGCTTCATGCGCCAGGATCAGTTTGAGTTCACACCGCAGTTCACGCTCGTTATCGCAGGCAACACGAAGCCAGAGATTACTAATGTGGATGACGCCATGCGGCGCCGGATGCACTTGATCCCGTTCGAGACAAAACCGGCGAAGAAGGATGTGGACTTGCCGGACAAGCTGAAGGAAGAATACCCGGCGATCCTTGCGTGGGTGGTCGAGGGCGCAAAGATGTGGTTGGCCGAGGGATTGAACCCGCCCCCGGCCGTGCTTCGTGCTACCGAAGACTATCTGAGCGGCGAGGATGCGCTCGGTAGGTGGATCGAGGAACGATGCGTGGCTGGCTCTGAGCTTGAGATGTCCACGACCGAAGCCTTCGAAGACTTCCGCGAATGGTGCCGGGAAGAGAACGAGTCGAAGGGCAAGGATTGGAGCCAACGCAAGTTCTCGGCGGAGATGAAAGTCAAGGGCTTTGACATAACAAGGGATAAGGCTACCCGGACGAAGCGGGTGTTTCGAGGTCTCGAACTTCTGATTGGCGATGAAGACCGGATGGTGATCGATGCCATGAGCGAAGACGCGGCTGCGGACTTCTTTGGTATTCAGATTAGTTTCGACAGCGATGAGGACGATTGAGTATGGCTAAGTATGCTCCATATGTATGCGCGGTTTGCCACACCGGATACGAGGATAAAGATACCGCGATGGTTTGCTATGAAACTTGCGCGGAGAATAGCCCAGTAGATAGACCGGCCCATTATAACCAAGGGGGCATCGAGACCATCGAGGCGATTAAGGCTTCAATGAGCCGCGAAGAGTTCGAGGGCCACCTAAAAGCGAACTGCATGAAGTATCTCTGGCGATACCGGCATAAGGGGAGGCCTGGTCAGGACTTGAGAAAGGCCAGGTGGTATCTCGACCGATTGATAACCGAGGTCGGCGGTGACTGAATAGAGAAAGGGGGCCGCTTGGCCCCCTTAATCTTTATACGTTAGTCGGGACTACGGCTTGTCCGGTTGCGTTTGTGAACGCGGCGTCTGCCTCGTCTTTAGTTTCAAACCGTCCAAGGAATACGGTTTCGCCGCGCATCATGGCGTTGGCCTGATAAAGTGTCCGATCAATCGAGGGGAAGTAAACCTCGAACACGCCATGAGACAGCTTCTGGTTTCGTTTCGGCACCACGGGCTTACGAGTGATGGGATCACGGTCGCGCAAAGGTTCGAGCATGACGAGGTTGGCATAGCGATTGTCGGTCGGATCACCGTTGCGGTGCCGCACAGTTCGGTGCGGCCAATGTCCCGTGGCGAATAGCCATGCAAGGCGATGGGCCATGTAGGTCGAGCCAGCAAGCCTAATCACCAAGTGACCTTGGGGGGTTTTGGTCCCCGCAATGTCGCCAGGCTTGACACGGCCGATTGTAACCTTCCACCGAAACAAACCAGTGTCCTTGTCGTAATCGAAGTAGCGAGACAATGTTTCGCGGGACGGCAAGCATTCTGTCGGTATACCCATAAAAACTTCCTTCCGGACGCTTATTCTCGGCGCGGACGCTTAGGTCGGCGTTTCGGGCCACATAAAACCGCAGATTTCTGCGGGGCGGACGCTTAGAGGTAGAAAATCCGTATCATCTCTATAGCACTGGGTATGTAGTTACTTTGTTATACGTTGTAAAGATACTATATACCCAAAGCTATATGGGGGATGCTAAAAAAACATGGCACAAGCGTCCGCCCATTGAAAACAAACAAGTTTATCTGGCCGGAATCTGGCCTCTAAGCGTCCGGATTTGATGTCTAAGCGTCCGCCTGAGGAATATACTAGTAACGCCAAATAGAGGTATCATTCGTCGCCAAAGGGATCGGGCAAGTCGTCCGCATCGAGATTTGATGAGGACACTTGCTTGATGGGCGTGGGGGTGATGTCGATCACCGGGGTCTGTTCCTGATGGCCGAGGTTTAGCTGTCGCAGAGCGTCGAGGTGCAACTGGTTAACATTTACCTGCACGTTCGCTTGCGTGGGTGCTGATTTGTATTTGTCGGGATTAGTCACCCCGGCCAGCCACTTGCGGGTTTCGATCTTGAGCCTGTCCGCTTGGGCGTTGAGGTTGTCGGTCTGATCGGCAATGTCCAGGCATTCATCCGCCCACTGATCCGCCGCAATTGCACGGGCCTGTTCGAACCGGGATTGCCGATCAGGGTCTTTCTTGATCCAGTGATATAGCGAGAGGTTGCTAATGCGAAGCTCACGGGCAAGGCCAGCCATTGTCATGCCGCTTGCCACCTTCTCTAGAAGCGTCTGCTCACCGATCTTGTCGAGGTTACTGGCGATAGTCCGCCGCTTAATGTGTCCTGCCATGTTTCACCTTGTTAGATAGGAGCCGAGGTATACCAGCCACAGGCCGAGGTATATCACGGCAACTAGTTTTGCGTCACGGGCGTGGCTCATAGCACAGCCCATAACAGCCAGATTGTGATTGCCAGTATCCAGTAAAGGATTGTCAGCAGTAGAGGCTTATCCTTGAGCATGAGCCACTCCATGAACGGACTCTAACAGCAATGCTACGGGCCGGGAGATAGGCACTTCGCCCGCCTCGTAATACTTGATCGAGCGAAGGCTAACGCCAAGCGCCGAGGCTAGGGCAGATTGCGTCCATCCTAGCTCTTCGCGCATCTCCTTAAAGCGTTCCGGCGTCACAGCAGCAGCCCCCGCGCCTGACAAGCCTGGCGCATATGGTCGCGGCTCCATCCGTAAACTTTAACTACGTCCCGGTAGGCCGCGATCTGCTGCACTAGTTTAGCGTCAAGCTCCCGCTGCTGCTGTTTGATTGCGTCCATTGCGCGGAAGATGCTGGCCGCATCCATGCAAATTTTGTCGGCCTGTGCTTTCTGCTTATCCATTGCGAGGCTCCTTGTAGGATTCAATTTCAGCACGCATTGACACTGCCGCGCTAGTTGCCAGCGCCAAGCGGTCGCGAAGCTCTTGAAGCTCGTTGTCCTGTCCCTTGATGCTGAAATACAGACCGGCCAAACGCTCCCCGATTGCGATGCAAAGTTCTGCGTTGGGGTTATACTGGGCCTCCTCGATCAGAGCTTTTGTTCCGAGCGTGCGATAGTCGCAGCGATCTTTCCCGCCAATGATAGTCATGCTTTCTTTCCTTTCATTAACACCGCAAAGATTCGCGGATGCTCTCTCTTGATTGCTTCGCGAAGCGCATTGCTGCCGGTTATCATTGACAAGCGGTGTAAGCGTTCGCCCTCTGTTGCGTTATAGTTCTCTCTCATATCGGCCACTGTTACGCCTCTTCACTTTCGTAATGGCTAGCAATTTCGTTCCAGTTAACCGCGCCAAGATCGATCCAATCTTCGATAAACAGGCGCTGCCCTTCCGACATAGAGGCCAGGGCTTCATCGACAAACGCCTCTACGTCACTGCGTGCGCTTTCCGCGGTTACAGTATCGCCGCAAAGGCCAAGCTCTAGCCAATAGTCACCCCAATGAAGGTTGACCATCCAAGTCTCGCGGTTCGTCCATCCATTGTAGGCCATTGCTCAATTCCCTTCCAATTCCGCTTCAAGACGGGTTTCAATTTCTGCCAGCAATTCCTTTTGCTCTGTAAGCCAATCGCGGGTTGCGCCTCTTGCTGTTTCAAGCCGGTCACAAACCTCAAAGAAAGCGGATTGCACAAGCTCAATAGCTTTTGCGATATTGCGTGTATCGGACATCGCTCTTTCCTTTCCAATTAAAACGTCTGCCAATGCTGGCCAGCCTGTAGCAAGCTGGCCAGTGGAGGCGGGCGCCTAGCTAACGAACGCGCCGCCATTGTCCAAAATGCGGGCGATTGCGGACCAAGAATATTCTACATCGCCACCCTTTCCGCTTAACAAACGAACGACACCAAAATCGGAACGCGCCCCCGCCATTGCGGCGGGTTGTCCGTCCAACGTGACGCCCATTGCATTGCCCTTGTCGATCAATTCGAATCGATAATCGCGGGTTGTCTTCGTCATGGTCAATCCTCTCAATTAGTTAAACATTCCGTCATAGTCTTTGCGCACCTCATCGTCGGATAGCTCCCGATATTCTTCGGTCATCCAATTGATAAACATTGCGCGCAAATCTCTTTCGCTCATCATTTCCCATTGAGCCTCAATCAAGGACAAAATCATGCTATCGCGTGTCATTATTCTTTCCTTTCCAATTTGGCGTCTGCCAGTGCTGGCCAGCCTATAGGCAAAGCTGGCCAGTGAAGGCGGGCGCCTAATCCTTAATTACAGTGTATTCCAGGCACGGAGCCGCGTATGGATAGAACGGCGCAGCGTCGAACCATCGCTGAAAAAATTCCTCTCCGTCAGCAGATACAATCCGCCCGTCCAAGCTCTCCGCAAACCTATCCGCTGCGGTAATTTCGTCGTCGTCCATGCCGCCGCAATCGTCATTAATGTAGTAGCAGGCCCAGTTAGCGGGAGCGGTGACAGTGTAGGTCTCAATCGTCATGGTCTTCCCTTTCAATCAATAGCGCCAGCGTCGATCAATTCGGCGCGCTCGCATTCGGTTTCGGTTAGGTTGCTGCAATCGGTGCTAGGCCAAGCAAGCCACACGATAGCTAGGGCGATAAGGGCTAGGGCTAGGCGCATTATGCCGCCTCCCGTTCGTATCGTTCGTTTGCATGGGCCACGATATCCGCAAGGCGCGACTGGTCGATTAGCTCAACGCCCATGCGTTCCTGCATCGACAACAACCAGTCGCCATAGATGCAGACGCCAAGGTCGTGGCCGTCATTCAGGTCACGCATGAACCAGTGATAAGTGTGGGCCAGATCAACCGCGTCAGTCTTGGAAACAGTGTCAGTCATCAAACGTTCCTTTCGTTTCAATGCCCGAACAGTAGGGGCAAGCGTTGCACCCGGTCAATGGCGATCGTATGTGTTTCCACTACGTTTGCCTGAGTTATTTTACAAATGGCTGGAAACAAACGGATTTAATTTTATCTTCCGGTGGAGACGCACAGGAACAGCTTGCACCTGTCGTGCGCGTCTGAACCAATTTGCCAACCCGTTTTACCGGCTTAACAGGCAATCGACCTAGCAAAGTGTTGGAAATCAAAAGATTTCTTATCTGTGCGCGCCTGGGCGCCCGCGCGTATTACAAATTTACCCCCCCCGGCCCCCGCCTGTCGCGGGGGGTGGCGTGCGTATAACCTGACAGACACCGATTTATGCGGGATTTCCGATTGAACACGCCAATCTTGATCGGAAAATTCCATAAAAAATTGGCTGTATTGTTGTTAGAGTTAGTGTTAGAGATGCGCACACCTAAGGAGAAAGACGACATGAGTAACGTTTACGGGTACACGCGGGTCTCAACAGAAGATCAAGTAGAGGGAACCAGCCTTGACGACCAGGCACGCCGAGTAACGGGCGCGGCCATGTCTTACGGTTTAGAGCTAACGCACATATACCGGGAAGAAGGCGTATCGGGCGGTGTGTCGCTTTTTAATAGACCCGAAGGGTGCAAACTCGCCTTCCTTCGAGAAGGTGATACCGTTATCATTTCGAAACTGGACAGAATGTTCAGGGACGCCAGGGACGCACTGAACGTCATTGACGATTGGAGCGAACTCGGCGTTCGGCTAATCATCGCTGATTTTGGCGATGTAATGGACAAGTCGAATCCATTCGCCCGGTTCATGATTGAAATCCTCGCCGTCTTTAGTGGAGAAGAGCGCCGTCGTATCAAGGAGCGCACACTGGCCGGCCGACGCGCCAAACGAGAGGCCGGCGGCCACCTTGGGGGCAACGCGCCGTTTGGTTTCCGTAAGATCGGATCGGGCCGCGGCGCGCGTCTCGAACCGGACCCGGAACAGCAAGACGCTATCACAACCATTAAGGTGGCGCGCCTGAAGGGCTATAGCTTCCGGGACATAGAGCGAATCGTACAGAAGCGGCACGGAATGTACGTGAGCCACGTAACAGTGCGCCGCATCATAAACGGGGAGGGAATTCATGCTAACGGCTGAACGCGCACGCGAACTTTTGCGTTACGATCCGAACACCGGACACCTTTCTTGGAAAGAACAACGCCGGGGTGCGATCCCGCCGGGCCAGCCCATTCGTACACTATCCCATGGATACGTAGTCGTATGTGTGGACTATCAAAGATGCCTAGCTCATCGGTTGATATGGCTAATGGTACATGGCCGCTGGCCTGAGCGCCAGATTGACCACATCAACGGAAACCGCTCCGATAACCGTATCGCTAATTTACGCGAAGCAACCGCGCTGCAAAACCTGCGTAATTCCGCGAAAAGAAAAAACAACACGTCGGGGTACAAGGGTGTATCCTTCGAGAAGCGTACGAAGAAGTGGATCGCTAGGATAAAGTTAGACGCTAAACGCCTACACATAGGGTCTTTTGACACACCGGAAGAAGCGCACTTGGCTTACTGTGCCGCAGCGGCTACACACTTCGGTGAACATTTTTGCGACGGAACCCGAGAGCATGAGCGCGCCCAAGACCAAGAAGCCGACAGTTACCCGCGCCGCAGCCGCTGCGAAAGAAGCCGCCAACTTAATGGCGCAGAATACGAAGGCCGAGCCGAACTTCTTTCTGGCGTTCCTGAAGAAGTACCGCGATGACCCAGTGGGCTTTGTGCGGGACATTCTGCGCACGACGCCGGACCCGTGGCAGATCGAGTTTCTGAAGGCCATCAGCGCCGGACACCGCCGTATCTCCGTGCGGTCAGGCCACGGGGTCGGCAAGTCCACAGCAGCGTCCTGGGCGATGTTGCATTATTTCTTGACGCGCTATCCGGTGAAGGTGGTCGTCACTGCGCCGACATCGGCTCAGCTCTTCGATGCGATGTTCGCGGAACTGAAGCGATGGGTCAACGAACTGCCGGACATCCTCAAGACACTGATCGAGGTGAAGAGTGATCGTATCGAACTTAAAGCAGCGCCTAGCGAAGCGTTCATCTCTGCCAGAACCTCCCGCGCCGAGACGCCTGAAGCCCTACAGGGTATCCACGCCGACAACGTTCTACTGGTGGCAGACGAGGCATCAGGTATCCCTGAGTCTGTTTTCGAAGCGGCTTCTGGTTCTATGTCTGGCCACAGCGCGACCACACTGCTGCTTGGGAACCCGACCCGAAATACCGGCCTATTTTATGACACCCACAACCGCCTGAAGGGCGAGTGGAAGACGTTCCATGTTTCCTGCGTTGACAGCCCCCGCGTCAGTGAGGCGTTCGTCAATGAAATGAAACTGCGCTACGGCGAAGACAGCCCGGCCTATCACGTCCGCGTCTTGGGCAACTTCCCGCCGCGTGAAGAAGATACAGTCATTCCGGTTGAACTGATCGACGCGGCGATGAACCGCGAGATTAAGATCGACGAGAATGCTACGGCCGTGTGGGGTCTCGACGTTGCGCGTATGGGCAGCGACGCCAGCGCGCTTGCCAAGCGCCGGGGTCCGGTGGTGGACGAAGTGCAGACTTGGAAGGGTCTCGACCTGATGCAGCTTACGGGCGCCGTCGTGGCCGAGTATGAGGCGCTGCCGCCCAGCCGTCAGCCAGTCGAAATTCTGGTTGACTCCATCGGTCTTGGGGCTGGTGTGCTTGACCGCTTGCGCGAACTGGGCCTGCCGGCACGGGGCATCAACGTTGCAGAAAGTCCTGCAATGAAGGGGACGTATGCTAATCTCCGCGCCGAGTTGTGGTTCAAGTGCAAAGCCTGGCTAGCCAACCGCGACGTAAAAATTCCGAAGGATGAGCAGTTGTTCGCGGAACTGGCAGCGCCGCGATATACCTTTACGTCGTCTGGCAAGATGCAGGTCGAGAGCAAAGAGGCCATGAAGAAGCGCGGCCTCGGGTCGCCGGACAAGGCGGACGCCGTGTGCCTGTGCTTGGCTACCGACGTTGCCACCGCTATGCACGGCTACTCGATGACTGGCGCGTTTAAGGGGTCTCTGCGCCGTAACATCCGGGGTGTTGTGTAGCCTGAATAGTTGTAGTAGACTATCGCATCCGCTCCTGCGTTGTCTCCTTTCCGACGCAGTTGAGCCGTAAGGCAGGGTCTCGCTCCCCCAGCTTTACGACCGAACGGGGGTCGGTGCTTTCTCCACGCCGGCCCCCGTTCCTAAACCCGTATTTCCAAATAGAATAAAACAGTGTATAACCCTGGCCCAAGTGGGCTGAGGGGCTTGCATGGAAGATATGACGCCGAAGCGTCTCGTTAGGTTTAGAGGAAACCTATGGACGCGATACCGTATGCGGTTGCCCGACTTCATACGAATGCTTGACGAGCAGGACCATCGCTGCGCGATTTGTGGCGTAGACTTTGAACTGGGCAGTAAAGAAAGAACCGGGCCGAATAAGCCTGTCGTAGATCACTGTCATAGTCAGGGACACGTTCGCGGCATCTTGTGCCATGCGTGTAATAAGCTTATCGGTCTAGCCAACGACAGTCCTGACATTCTACATCGCGCAATTGTTTACCTTGCGCAGCGATCCGTGCTATACGGTCCTAATCAACCGGAGACTGGTGATGAAGAAGCCAACCAAAATGCAGAAGAAGATCGGCAAAGTGATGGGTGAGTACAAGTCTGGTACTCTCCATAGCGGCAAGGGCGGTCCTGTTGTTAAGAACCGTAAGCAAGCTATTGCTATCGCCATGTCGGAAGGTCGCAAGGCCGCGAAGAAGAAGTGAAGAAAGACAGCCGCCTTACTCGCGCTGGCGTCTCCGGTTACAACAAGCCGAAGAAGACGCCAAGCCACCCGACGAAGAGCCATGTCGTCGTGGCTAAGGAAGGCGACCAGGTTAAGACGATCCGCTTCGGCCAGCAGGGCGTTAGCGGGTCGCCGGACGGAACAAAGCGCAACGCCGCATTCAAGGCGCGTCACGCACAAAACATTGCCAAAGGCAAGATGTCAGCGGCTTACTGGGCCAACAAAGTTAAGTGGTAAGGAATAGCCGCATGGCGTATCGTAATAACTCCAAGCCGACCAAGAAGGACATGATGTCCGAGGACGAGCAGAAGATGATGCTCGAAGACGGCACCGAAATCTCTTTCGAGATGGAAGACGGCATGGAAGTTGAAGTCGAGGCGCCAGAAGAAGAAGGCGGCGTTACCGAGGACGAGCTTCACGGTATCGTTTCCGGCGAGATCGACGACGCTCAGCAGTTCATCGACGATGTAGTCAGCCCAGAGCGCGCTACCGCCGGGCAATACTATAAGGGCGAACCGTTCGGCAACGAAGAAGAGGGCCGCAGCCAGGTCGTCTCAATGGACGTGCGCGATACCGTGCAGGCCATCATGCCATCTATCATGCGCGTGTTCTTCGGTTCGAGCAACGTCGTCGAGTTCGCGCCGAATGGCCCGGAAGATATTCAGAACGCCGAGCAGGCGACGGATTACGTCAACTACTGCCTGACCCGCGATAACAACCTGTTCATGGTTTGCTACGAGACGTTCAAGGACGCGCTCGTCCGCAAGAACGGTATCGCTAAGGTCTGGTGGAACGAAGACGAGGACGTGCAGACCTACAACTTTGAAGGTCTGAGCCAGGAAGCCTACACCGTTCTCGCGGCCGATCCCGATGTCGAGATCGTCGAAGTCGAGATGGAAACCGGCGAGATGGCCATGATGGGGCCGGATGGCGTCGAGATCATGGTGCCGAAGCCGACCGAATATTCCTGCACGATCCGCCGCAAGACCAAGAAGGGCCGGCTTTGCGTTGCCGCCGTGCCGCCTGAAGAGTTTCTTATCGACCGCCGCGCCCGTAACATCGAAGACGCGGAGTTTGTCGCGCATCGCCGTTATGTGACCGTATCCGATCTCGTGAAGATGGGGTACGAGATGGACGAGATCGAGAACCTTGGCTACGAAACACAGGACGACTTCGAAGGCAACCAGGAGACCTTCGACCGGAATCCGAACGCAACGATTCTTGGCGCGGGTCGCACGGACGTTGCAAGCCGCAAAGTCCTCTATATCGAAGCGTATGTCCGAGTAGACATGGACGGCGACGGCATTGCCGAACTGCGCCGCGTCTGCGTCGGCGGCACCGCTTACAAAATCCTGCACAACGAACGCTGCGACCTGATCCCGTTCGTGTCGTTCTGCCCGGACCCCGAGCCGCACACCTTCTTCGGCCTGTCGATTGCGGATGTCGTTATGGACATCCAGCTTATCAAGTCGAACATCCTGCGCAATATGCTCGACAGCCTGGCGCAGTCGATTCACCCGCGCACGGCCGTCGTTGAGGGTCAGGTTAACCTTGAAGACGTGATGAACACCGAAGTCGGTGGCATCATCCGTATGCGCGCGCCGGGCATGGTGCAGCCGTTCAACCAGCCGTTCGTCGGCCAGGCCGCGTTCCCTATGCTGGCCTACATGGACGAACTGCGCGAGAACCGTACTGGCATCAGCAAGGCCGCGGCTGGCCTCGATGCTAATGCCCTTCAGTCTTCGACCCGTGCCGCTGTCGCCGCGACGATTACCGCCGCGCAGCAGCACATCGAACTGATCTGCCGTATCTTCGCTGAGACCGGCATGAAGGTGCTGTTCGACAAGGCGCTGAAGCTCATCACCATGTATCAGGATGCACCGCGCATGGTGCGTCTGCGCAACCAGTTCGTGCCGATTGATCCGCGCGTCTGGAACGCGAACATGGACGTTGTGGTCAACGTGGCGCTGGGTTCGGGCACGACCGAAGAGAAGCTTAACTTCCTCGGCCAGATCGCGGCCAAGCAGGAGATGCTGATCCAGCAGGGCGGCGTTGACAACAATCCGCTGGTTGACCTGTCGCAGTATCGCAACACCTTGGCGCAGATGCTGGCGATGGCCGGGTTCAAGGACGCGGATATGTTCTTCAAGAACCCCGCGCTCAACCCGCCCCCGCCGCCTCCTCCGCCTCCCCCGCCGTCGCCGGAGCAGATTTTGGCGCAGGTGCAGGTGCAGGCTATCCAGGCCGACATCCAGAAGAAGGCCGCAGAGCTTGAACTCCAGCGCGAAGAAATGATGCGCAAGGACGACCGCGAACGCGATAAGCTCGACGCCGATGTGATGCTGAAGGCCGCGGAAATAGAAGCCAAGTACGGCGCGCAGGTCAATACCGCCCAGATCGAAGCCCTGGTGCAGCGTGACCGCGAAGCTACCCGCCAGCAGGCCGAGACGCAGCGCGCTGTTGCTACTGCCGCTATGCAGGCCGCACAGGCTGCGCAAGCAGCGCCCGCACCCGAACAGCCCCCGATGCCGCCTGAAGGGATGATGTAATGTTCGAAGACTACTACGGCTATCCGTACAATAGTTTCAATATCTTCGACTATCTCCTTCGGGATGGCGCGTTTCCGCGTTTCGATCCCAGCCTTGTTCCGAGCATTAACGAGGTTGTTCCCGTTGAGCCGCAGCCGCAATATGCGCCTGTCACGGCGGAACCCGTATACACACCGCCAACTCTTCTTCCGGTTATACCCGAACGAGTTCCGGCAGAACCAGTGTATACTCTATCCCCGCGCCAGCCAGTTGTAGCGGAGCCGGCACCCGTAGAGCCGGTGTATACTTTGCCTGCGCGCCAGCCGGTTATGCCAGAGCCGGCACCCGTAGAGCCGGCGTACACTCCGCCAACTCTTCTTCCGGTTATGCCAGAGCCGGCACCCGTAGAGCCGGTGTATACTCTGCCCACTCCTCAGCCTATTGTGGCGGAACCCGTCCCTGCTGAGCCAGTATATACGCTACCTACGCCTCAGCCGGTTGTAGCGGAGCAGGTTCCAGCAGAACCTATCTATTCTGCACCTACACCTCAGCCAGTTATGGCCGAAGCTATTCCGGCTATTTCGCCGTTGCTTCCTACTATTTCGGAGTCGCCCGTTGCGGAGCAAACCGCCGCAGTTACTCCGCCGTCGGAACCGGATTGGGCGAGCATGACCGGCTGGGACCCCAGCATGTTGGTGACTACACCATTTAGCGTACTTGCCGACCCCGGTCCAACTTACGATCCGAATATGGTTTTCCGTTTTGATACCGGAAATAAGATTGGCGTACCGAAAGAAGGCGGCGGCTGGGATTATCAGAATGCCGCTCCTGTCGTATTCCAGCCCGGTCAACAGTATGTGCTGACCGACGGGTCTGGCAAGAACGTCATCGCCCGCGCCAGCACTCCGGCGGAGATGCAGAAACTCGTCGATCTGTCGAGCAGCAACAAAGACTGGAATCTGTACCGAGCCGACGAACAGGGTAACTATACCCCCGGCACGCAGCTTTTTAACCGCTCCAACGCAGGCAGTTTTGGCAGCATGATTCTGCCTATGCTGGGTATCGCTGGTGCGGGTTTCGGTCTTAGCGCGTTAGGCCTTGGGGCTGGCGCGGCTGGTGCTGGCGCCGCGGGCGCAATGCCTAGCGTTGGCTCAGTTCTTGCGGATGTCGGTAGCCAGCTTGCCGGCACTAGCGTATTTGGTCTACCGGCTGCAACAACTGCTGGCGGCACTCTCGCCGCTGCCGCAGCCCCCGCAGCCGCGTCGGGTCTTCTCGGAGAAGTTGCCCCAATCGTCGTAACAGGCGCGAAAACTGCCGCCGATCTCGGAACACTTGCGACGGTATTGGGCGCTCCTACCGCGGCCGGCCTAGCTAATCTGGCAAATTCTGTCTCTAGTTTCCAACCGCCAGTAGAATCTACGACGCCCCCGTCAGTAGAACCAACCCCGACCCCGGCGGAAGAGATTGTCGTCGAGGCCGCGAAGAAGCCGCCGCTTGATATTTTCGATATTATGACGCTTCCGGCTTCAACGACGCTAGCGCCGAATACTTCGACTATTACTGAACCTTCGACAGTTCAGCCGCAAGCGCCCGATGAGATCGTAGTAGAAGGTACGCGGCAACCACCGCCGTCAATCGAAGATATCATGACACTTCCGGCTTCAACGACGCTGGCGCCGAATACCTCGACAATTACAGAGCCTTCGACTGTACAGCCCGAAGCGCAGCAGGATACTTTGCTCCGCGACATTATGCGCTATTACTCGCTTGGCAGCGGGCTGCTTGACGCGCTCGGCGTCGGCAAGGGTGGTGGCACCACTACGGCAACGCCGTACACTTCTACTCTCGGCGTTCTGCCGACATTTGGTCGCGGTCCGTTCACGCCATTTCAAGGCGACTATGAGACTTACGGCCAAGGGCCTGAGTGGAACTTCTTTGGCGGAAAGTAATGGATAAGCAAAAACTGATCGACCGCGGCTACCACGCTAAGCGGCTTCTAGAAGACGAGTTGCTCGTCGAATGTTTTGATCGTATTGAGAAAGACGTATTCGACGAATGGAAAGATACTTCAGTGCATAGCTACGATGAGCGCACTGACTTGTTTCTTACGCTCAAATGTCTTGAGCGTTTGAAAGCTCGACTTCGAGCAATCCTCGATGACGGTAATATTGCATCGAGGAGTTAACATCGCAGCCAAAAGGTGATATATGGCCACTGAGGACGGCAACCCCGATACCGGGATCGGACTTCACGAAGCAACTCTTGCCATCAGTAAACTTCTCGGCCCTGAAGAGGACAACCAA
>Ga0208783_10001351_pt1 | contig 14545 bp, 16 predicted proteins | sample DEB19_08_DNA_2_FD_184529 | JGI IMG/M metagenome (GOLD analysis project Ga0208783, IMG submission 184529) | Aqueous microbial communities from the Delaware River and Bay under freshwater to marine salinity gradient to study organic matter... | ecosystem: Environmental > Aquatic > Marine >... | reverse complement strand
CCAGATGAGCCAGTCGCCCGTGCCTTGCGCGAAAGCCTCGTTGCGCGCCTTGGCGAAGGAATCGACGTGGTCCCACTTGAGCGAGCCGGCATCGTTCAGATGCTCCGAGAAGACGAAATCCTTGCCGTTGGCCGCGCACCACGCCCGCGCCTTCTCGACCGTATCGTCGGGAGCTTTCGACCCGATAGCACGCACGAGCGAGAGCTCGTCGAAGGCCGGCGCAAAAGAGCCGAGCATGGTCTCGATGTGGTGCGACTCGTTGCCGCAGATTACGCAGAGAGAAACGCGCATGGCTCTCTCCAGTCTGTAAAAACGAGAAACGCCGCACCTTTCGATGCGGCGTCCCCTTGCGATGCCGAAAACCCTACGGCATCACCTCACGGTCAAACGTACTGGGTGTTGATGATCTGGCCGGCGTTCGAGTTCACGACCTTCTCGGCCGTGTACTGCGAGGCGCGGACGATGTTCGACTTGATCGCCTCATCGCGATAAGTGAACACGCCCACGGCGGGACCGTACTCGGACCAGTTCAGGGTGAATCCAGCGCCACCGCCGAAGTAACCCGAGGAGGCCTCGGTAACGGCGCCGACCCAGATGTAAGCGTTGGACCAGACGTTCGTCGCGCTGTAGGCGATGCCTTCAGCGGCGGCGTCGTAGCTGGCGCGACCGATCAGCACCTCGGAGACGCCGAACACCTCGGCCGCGGCCTGCGTGGACGCGTTGAGGATCGTGTCGCTCGAGAGACCAGCGCCGCGGAGACGGTTCTGGAACTTCGTGCTGGCGCGGATGCGGGTCCAGACGGGAGCCGACATTACAACGCGGAGGTTGCTGGCGGACTCACCGTTCGCGAGGATGCGGTCGATCGCCTCCTGCACGTCGGCACCGACGTCGAAGGTCGCGAGATTGCCGGTGGTGTAAGCCGTGCCGGAGTTCGTCGCGGTGAAGGTCGACGTGTTGAAGATCGCGGAAGCGACTCGGAGCTCGTGACCGAGCAGGAGCTTGCGCTGCGCGAGCTTGGCGGCGACCACCTCGGCGTCGAAGAAACGCGAGACGTCCTGCGCGACCGTATCGTCCACACCCATCTCCACGCCGTATTCCAGCGCGAGGTAGGTTTCCTGATTGTAGGCGGCGGTGGCGCGAGCGTAGGACGAGTTCGGCGAACGCTGCTTGATCTCGTTCTTTAGGAGCTGACCCTGCTTCAGAAGGAAGCTGGGATACTGACCGGCGCGAACCGGAACGGGCAAGACGGGCATGACCCGCGTGCCGACGAGGTTCGACTCCCAGTCTTTCGCCTGCTCGAGAACGCCGGCGATGTCTCCGCGGAAGACCGCGGCTGCATTGGTGTACATGGTAAGAGTTTCCTTTCTTTAGGGTTAGATGTTCTTCGGCAGGAACTCGATCGTCGCACCGCTGGAAGCGGTGGTCGTGAGTGACTTGCCGATGGTGACGGTGCCAGTCGTGGAAACGAGACCAGAGGCGCCGAGGTACAGGGTATCGCCGACCGTGACCGGAGTCGCGGTGATGACGCCCTTCTGGGTGCCGAAGCTGGTCAGGAACGCGACGGTGACGTAGTCGCCCGAGGCGGCGTCGATCTGCGCGAAGCCGTCGCAAGCGGTGCTGGTCGAAAGACCCACGCCGCGGTTGTTGGAAATCACGACGCCGTAGAAGGCGGTGACGGTGGTGTTGGCAAGGAACGTGCCCGTGCCGATGTAGTTGGTAGCCATGTTAGGTTACGGGTTAGAGTTTGATGCGCTCGCCGGCCTGCACGCGGGAGCGGTAGGCGACATAAGCGTCGGAGTTGTGCTTGATGCAGAAGGTGATCGCGGCGGCCTTGTCGCCCTTCAGCTCGGCGGACTTCTCGGCGACGAGCGCCTCGAACGTCTTCGCTTCGGCCTTCGGAGCGGGAGCCTCGGCGGAAACGGCCGGGGCGGCGGGCGCACCGATCGTCTTCGCAAACTCCTTCAGCGCGGCGGAGGCGGCTTCCTTGGCGGCAAGCTGCACGGCGTCTTCTTGCTTCGCGGCCATCGCGGCCGGCTTGTCTTCGGGCTTCGGCAGCATGGACTCCAACTTGGAGAGCCTGTCACCGTAAGCCATCATCGCCGACTCGATCATGCCAGCGACGGCTTTCTTCATTTCCTCGTTCATTTCAGGATTGGGTTCGATTTCGATTGAGACGCCGGAGGCGTCGTTAAACTTTTTCATAATGCGGGAAAAAAGTCCGTCGCGGTTAGCCGCCGGCTCGGAGACGAGGTCGACGGAATAGATCTCGGAGCACCGCTGAAGTACCGTCTTCTTGTCGGCGCCGAGCTCGCTCGGACCGGAGAACGCGATTGAAAGCCCGAAGGTGTCCGGAATCTTCTCGGCGATCTCGAGAACATATGCGCGATGCGGAGAGTTTTGCAGCAGGTGCAGATCGCCGAGGAGCTTGGTTCCCTCGATTCGCAGATCCGCGACGTAGCCGATGATGTCGCCGGCCGACGAGTTGTGGTCGAGCTTCACCTTGAGCCCGCCGGCGTACTGCTCGGCCGCGGCCTTGACCTGCTCGAGCGTGCGGCGGTCGATCATCACGCCGTGACCAAGCGCCGGACCCTCGGAGATTAGGGACACGCCGCGAATGACACCAGCCGCGGCATCAATTTGACCCGCAGAGACGGCAAAGGTGATCGTCGGCTTCATTACTTAATAAGGTATTTCGTCAAGAGCGGGACAAGAATCCCGACGACGGCGAGTCCGCCCATCCACTTGAGGATCTGCTTTTCATGGCCGGCGACCTTGTATTCGACCCATTCGATACGGTCAGCTATCCCGCGGTGGCCCATCGCCTTGTCACCGACAATGGCGCGTTCGATTCGGTCAACGCTCTCCTGTAATTGGTCAAACTTCTCCGGTGTCATTTGCGTGTAGAAAGTTGATGCCTAACGCCCAGCCAGAAATAAACGCACGCGAAGCTGACGGTCAGGATCTCCGGCTGCAGTCCTGCCAGTTGGTCCGACGGTCTTGACCAGATGTACCAGCAAGCGCCGGCGACCATGCACGGCCGCACCATCTGCGTCGAAAAGGCGGCAATCGTCATCAAGCCGTGCATCCAGTTAGGAGCCGTAGCCGGCGGAACGTAACCGGTGCTATTCGTTCCCTCGACGGCCTTCGCGAACGCCTCGACTTCGGCGATCGCAATCTGCTTCTCCTTGAGCGCACCGATCTCGGCGATGCGACGCTTCGAGGCCGACCACTCCTTGAGTTCCGCAACGCCCGATCCGAGGACTTGCGTGATGCCGCCGAGGATTGTTCCACCAGCGGCCGAAGCGAGAAACGAGAGGAGGCTCATGCGTTTAGACTCCGCAGAGCCCCATCGCGATCAGCACCGCGCCCGTGGCAAATAGCACGAGCACGATGATGGCAATCAGATCGAACCTAGCCGCCGGAAGCCGGCTGCGAAGTCTCGACCAGCGGCGCGATAGTGCGGAAAGCGCGTTCGATAAGTTCATGCTCTTGACGCGTGCCGCGGAACTGCGCCGCGGCTTGCGCGAGGATTTCGAGTGCCTGCTTGTTGGTCAGTTGGTTCTGTTCCATGCGTCACCTCGTATCGTCAAATCAGACGCGGGTCAGGCCGAGGTTGGCGGAGATGCAGTCAAGTTGGTACTCATCATCATCAACCGTCTCGGACCAACCATCCCATTGGCCCGTGGCCATGCTCACGTTGCCGTTCTTCAGCACCGTGACATTCGTCTGCTCGGGAGCCGCAGCAATCAGAACCGCACCCGTGGTCGGGTCGAGCTGCTCGGCTACGGGAGGGACGATCTCGACGTTCTGAAGCTCGTAATAATACGCGGGCGGCGGACCGAGGGTGATGGAACGAATGTATAGAACATTCGCCGTGGACGGGAAAACAGAGACGGGGACGATGTTGGTTTGCATGAGTAAAGGTTAGACGATTTTAAGGGTTCCTCCGTCGTTCCAAATGTCACCGGCGGATAGACCTGCGGAAGAAGTAGGCAACGAAGTAAAAGAAACCTTTCCGGTCTCAACGCGGAATCCGCTTCCAGTATCCACACGAACATAGCCGGTGCCCTTGGCGCGAAGATACACGTTGCCGTTAGTTCCAGATGTTGCAACAGCTACAAGATTGCCGGTTCCGCGAATCTCATTTGCAAACGTCGCGTTCTGGCTGCTGTCGAGCGTCAGGGCGGTGGTGCCGACGGTTCGCAGAATTAGCGACTTTCCTGCCGTGTTGGCTGTCAGGTACACATCGCCAGAGACGCTTTGAAGTTCAGCGGTGGTCGTTCCGTTTTCGGACAGACCAAGCAGGGGCGAAGTGCCGCCGATCTGCTGAAGCAGAAGACGACCCGCCGCCGTCCGATACAACGCCGTATCCGTCCCAAACCCAATCCCGCCCGCGCTCGTCGTGTGGGTGGCGAGTTGGAGCTTGCCGTTGCCGGAGTCGGTGGTCGTGCCGAGGAGGAGGTTGCCGGTGGCGGTAAGCGTGGACAAGGCACTTCCAGACTGGGAAAACGCAAGTGCGCCGGTCGTGGCTACATTCTGCACTTCCCAATCCGCAACTGATGTTTGCAACAGCCGCAGCGAGACATTGTTTCCTGATCCCGTCGTCGCCGTAAGCGCACGACCTCCGGTAAAAGTCGCACTTCCAATGCTGATGCCACCCGTCCCGCTGACGGTGAGATTGCGTGCCGTTGAAAGCGTCGTTGTGGTGATAAGCAACGGGAAGGTGCTTCCGGTTGCGTCAAAGATTCCAGCTTGCCCAGTAGCGTCCGAGAATAGCTGATACTGACGACCGCTGCCACCGCTTGAAGTCAGGTTGAGCGTAGCTTGAGCAGACGCGGCTGAAATTGTTGCGGTGCCTCCGCTGACGGTGAGGTTGCCAGCGAGGGTTACGTCTCCGCTGCTAGTAGGAATACGGACAACGTTAGTGATGGTTCCCGCGTGGACGCGATTAATCCTTATTTCGGGAGTTCCTCCAGAGGTTAAACCATAACCATACTCCGCGCCATAGGTATTTGCGCCTCCCGTGTTGGACGAAACACGAAGATAATTTTCCGTGCTAACCGCATGAGGAACCTGAACCTCTAGCTTTTGAGCCGCAGTATGCAGCGGATTGGCAACGAAGCTTCCTGCATTTACAGCCCCCGCCACGCCCACGCCCCCGCTCACCACCAAAGCTCCGGTGGTCGTGGAGGTGGAGGCGGTGGTGCCAAGAACCTTTGCCTGACCAGAGGACGAAGAATAACCAACAATCTCAAACCAACTATCAAAACTCCCTCCAGCGTAACGACCAAATTGCCACAAAACAGTTCCACCTCCATCGTGGTAGCCACGAAGCAAGCCACTCCGAGCAGAAGCGCCAAATGAAAGAATATCGGTTGTAGTTACATTGGCTGCACTAGCGGCAAATGCTGAAGATACGCCAGACGTGATACCTTCGCTTCCGGTAAGAAATTGAGTTGCCTTGGCGCTCCCCGCCACCTGCAACTTCTGCCCGCCGTCCACGGTGCTGCCGAGCAACAGATTGCCGGTGTTAGCAGCAATCACCATCCTATCAGTTCCGCCAACCTTAAATCGGTATGATTGGTCGGTGTATCCAGTATCGAAAACCCACGTATCCTGCGTTCCTGCTACGCTTCCATTAGTTACAAACGAAATTGAACCAGATGTGGCAGCAAGAGAAGACGGAGCCGTGGTTCTGGCTGCAACCCAACGGTTAAAATTAACCTGACCCGTACCATTTGGCGTCAGCGTTAAACTTCCATTCGTCCCCTGCCCCAGCACCAAGCTCGCCCCGCTGCTCCCGCCGTTCAGCGTGAGATTGGTCGCGCTCTGCGCCGTCAGGCTGTTCACATTCGTGACGGCCGTCGGCAGCGACAACGTGACCGCAGCGTCCGCATTAGTAACCGTGACCTGATTCGCCGTTCCCGCAATCTGGGCGGCCTTCCATAGCGAGTTCGTCGCATCACGCACCAGCACCGCGCCCGCGGCCGGCGGAGTGATGATCTGCACGTCGTGGATCTCGTCGAGCTCGTACCCGTTCTGCACGCGCACATAGAGTTGGCCGTTTCCGGCGTTGGCGCGCTGGATGATGCCGACGTAAACCAAATGATTCGGCGCGTACGGCTTGGTGGTGGTGATCGTGCCGGCGGTGGCGCCGAGGTACACCGTGTCCCCGTCGTTGTAAGCGCCGAGGTTGAGTTTATCGACCACGCCAACGCACGTCACCGTTCCGGTCCCGTTCGGAGCGATTGAAGCATCGGAGACAACTCCGAAGGTCTTCGCCGATGTCGCATCGCTCGTATTGTAGGCGAGCTTGACCGAGGCGAAGCCACCCGTCGCCGAGTAGAGATAGACGACCTGCCCGCGGGTGATCGCCACGCTTTCCGCGTTCTTCACCGTTGCGGTCAACGTCTCCTGCGCTCCGGTCGCGTCGATGGTGATCGTGCCCGCTCCGTTCGTAATCGTGACTCCGGTGCCGGCCGTCAGCGTGTTGTTGACGAACGCCGAGCCGTTGCCGATCAGCAGTTGCCCGTTCGAGGGAACCGGAACGAGGTCCGTGAGCGAGGTCGCACCGCCACCGCCTCCGCTGACTCCACGCGCCGCAGAAAGCGTCCAGACCGCGCTCCCGCGGTTCGGCTTCTCGGTGTTGCCGTCGATGTTCGAGACGAACGAGTCTCCGTTAAACGCGACGAGATCGAGCTTGTTGTACGTCTCCCCCGACTGCCACTTGCCTCGCGGATTCAGTCCACGCGGCTCGGCGAACTCCTTGCGTAACTGGTCGATCTCGCCGGCACGCGGGAAGCGCGCAAGCTCGGCCTCGACGATGCCCTTCACCGCGCTCGGCAACGAAGCGGCGTGCTGCGCGATCTTCTCCTCGGCCTGCTTCTCAAGCTCGATGTTCCTTTCGCGCTCGGCCATCAAGGCCGAATACTTCGCCGCGGCGGAGACCTCGAGCGTCTTGAGGATCTCGCCGATCTGCTCGGACACGTCACCGCGGAGCGCCTCGACATACTCCTCGGTCTTCTTGTTGCAGAACTCCTCAAGCTCCGTCCGCAACTGCGGCTCGACCTGCTCGAAAGTCTTCTCGATCTCGGTGCCGAGGTACTCGCGAAGCTGTGGCAACTGCTCAACGAGTTGCTTGAGCTCGCTACGCTGGACGATGGCGAGTTCAATCAGCCGGTCGATCTGGGTCTGGGTGTCCATTTGTAAATGTTAGCTCCGTCCCTTGAGTTGCGTCTGACAAACTGCGTACCGCTGCGCGTTGTCCGGATAGTCCTTGAGCATCGTCGGATTCGCCATGCAGCGCGATAGGAAGTCGTCGCCCTTCTCGCCTTTGTTCGGAGTCGGCATGATGAACTCCGTCTTCGGCGTCTCTGTCGCGAGCTCGGTCAGCGGCTTCTCGAGGATCGGCTTCGCCGCGTCAATCGCTCGTGCGTTCATATCCGCGGCACGGATGGAAAGCTGCTTGCGATACTCGGTAACTGCATCGAGCCAAGCGTTCGGACTGACCGTCTCGCCCTTGATCGCAAGCTGCACCTCGTCCTTGGCGGCGGCGAAGATCGTCGGCTTCGAGACGGAAGTCGGAACCTCGAGGCGCTGCTTGTTCAGTTTCTCGACGATCGCGTTTGCCCACGTCCGTCCCTCGTCGCCGCCCCATCCCATCCAAGCCTGCCATCCCTTGCCCTTGTCCGACCACGTCGAACCCTTCTTGTCGATTTCGTGCCGGTCGAAATAGGCCTTCATCCTGCGAACCGTCTCCGGCGAAAGCGCTTTGCGGTTCTGAATGTCGCGGGCGCGAGCGATTCCGACGGCGGTCATGCCGCGTTGCGACGGCGGCTTGCTGGCGCGTACCTCGAGCGCACGGCTGGCATTTGCGGCCATCCGATCGTTCGGGACGTAGGAGTCCTCGGCGAAGTTGATCGTGATGAGATCCGCGGAGGCGTTGACCTGCTCAACGGGAGCGTCGGGCGTGGCGCCCTCGGCGATGTCGGGCGAAGCCGGAGCAACAGATTCCTTCTGCGTTTGAGCAGCGGAGGCGGCAACTTGATTACCGGCCGAAGCGGCCGCGGCGGGAGTGCTCGGAAGCGAGTTAGTGACGAGGCGGATCGCCGTCTCCGGTAGCTCGTACTTCTGCGCGAGCTCCTTGACGTAAGCGGCTTCCATCGCGATCTGCTCGAGGCGAGCGAATGCGTCGGTGCCTTGCTCCGCGGCGATCTCTTGGAGCGACTTCGCGCCCTGCCGGTTCTCGTTCATGTTCGCCGAGGACTCGCGGCCGACGTCGATCGTCACCTTCGGCGGGAAGCGCCACTCGCCGCGGGTCGCACGCTTGAGCGCGTGGACCGGCGTCTCTCCTGACTCGAGCGGAGGCGGCGGGATCTCGCCGCGGGCGATGGCGTCGAGAATCACCGCGTTCTTGATCGGATCGAGAACCTTGTCGACGAGGACCCCTTGATGCTTCGTGAATACACGGTCGGCCGCGGCAAACTCGGCGCGAACGCTCGGCCCCTTGTAGTCCTGCGTTCCGAAGAGCACGCCTTCCGGGATGCCGATGCCGATCGCGATCTCGTGCATCAAGTGCTGGACGAATCCCGCAAACGCTTGCGACGGACGGGAAGGCATCACCTCGATCCGGTCAGCCGTGCCGAAGTAGCGGATCATCCCGACCTCGGAAAGCTCGTTCTTCTGCGACTGACCGCTCGGGAGCGTGATCGACGGGTTGGGCGTGAAAAGGTTGCGAGGATTCGCTGCCGCCTTGTCCGAGAATACAAGCGCCGCCTGCTGCGACGCGAAGCGGACGCCGGTCTTCTCCGCCTCGAGGATTGCGTAAAGCATACGCGCCGAGCGGATGCAGGAATGAAAGTCGGATACGCCGCGGAACTGATCGCTGCGGAACGGGTCGAAGTAGTGGCAGAAGTTCGACGCCGGAATCTCCTCCGGGTCGAAGTAGACGCCGTCCTTCGTGACGCGGTAGACCTGATATGAGACCGGGCGCCCGAACTCGTCGACCGTCACGCCTTGGTAATAGTTTGCCGGACCTGCAACGAGCGCGTTAGGATTTCCGATGCGAGTCGCCGGCACGATCTGAACCTTGAGTTCCTTGTCCACGCGCCGCAGGACGAAGCCGAAGTCGCCGTCCACCGGGCGCTCTTCGCACCCGATCTGCACGAGCTTGCGGAACGAGTGCCGGCCCGAGACGTCGGCCCGCTTGCACCAGTCGTGGAAGTATTCGTTGACGATGCCGTTGTAGTCCTTGTTGCCCGTGCCCGCCGAGAACTCCTGCGGCGTCAGGTAGAGCGAGAATTTGCGCGTGATCTCGCGAGCCTGCGGGAAGTTTTCGACGAGGTCGCGGGCTTCCCACATCATCACGATGCGGTCGCGGACAGTCTGCGTGGATTCGCTCGGCTGGCCGTACTGCCGCGGCGCGTAGATGCGATCGGTCAGCGCGGCGTTGTAGCTGAAGAGCTCACGCTGGACGCGAGCCTCGAGTCGCTTGAGCGCATAGGCCGGAGCGACCGTCTCGATGGCGCGCTCGAACCACGGGCGGTTGCGGATGACCTTCTGGAAGTCGAACGGCGGGTGCTCCATGTTAGTTCCCGTTAAAACTGACAAAAGTGACCGTGTCGGTCGTCCCGTTCGCGTCGTCGATCGCGGCTTGAATCTGGCCGAGCATCGCGTTCAGCCGGCCGAGGTCGGCGCGGGTAACGCTCTTCCCGTTCAGGCTGTAGCTCGTATTGAGCAGGCAAGCGCGGATCGCCGCGATCGTCTCGGTCTTGAGAGTCGCGAGCGTTCCGGTGTCGAGGCCCAGAAACGGGTTGTCCATCGCCATGCCCTAGCGCATGGCGTAAAAACGGAATCTTACACGCTCGGACTTTGGGGCGCGTACTTGATGAAGCCGGCGATCGTCGCCATGCAGAGCATCATCGCGCTCGTGTCCAAGCCGTGATTGGGCGCGTTGCTTTTGACCTCCCGCCACTCCCAGACGCCGGTGCGGACCTCGACCTTGTGCTCGCCCTTCAGGTGTTCGAGGTAGAGCGGATTGACGTCCTCCGGCATGTCCCACTTCAGGTCGCCCTTGCCCTCGATCGCGAGCGAGAGCACGTCCTTGAAGTAATCGCCGCTCCAATCGTAGTAGTAGACGTCGCCGCCGCGGTAGTCCGAGACCCGAGGCTCGGAGAACGGGAAGTTCACCATCTGCCCAGAGCCCTCGTCCCGCATTGTCCAAGTCTTTCGGCCGTAGCCGCGCATCCCGCGCCAGCCGAACTCGGCGCAGTCACGGTCGACATCTGCCGGCCGGTAGCCGCGGTCCTGCGCCACGCAGGCGTCAGGCACCGCGTAACGCTGTTGAAGTTGCCGAAGCTGGTCTCGCGTTTCGATGCGGCCGAACCAGAGTTGTCGGTAGCGCGGACCTTGCGCCGTCGAGAAGGCGCCGACCTCGACCCACCAATGGTCCTGCTGCCTATCAATCGCCATGAAGCGGATCGCCTCGTCCGGGATCGCTTGGCCGGCGGCGTAAGTTGCGGTCGTGTATCCTGACTTGGTCGTGAAGATTGAAACGGTCTTCTTCTCCACGATCCACGGCCGCGCTTCGCGCTTGGTGCGAAACTCAACGAGCGGCGTCTCGTCGCCGGTCCGCACAAGGTGATTCTGCGCCGCGGCCCACTCTTCCGCGAGGAGCCGCATCGGTCGAGAGACCACGGCCTCGACCCGATAGGAGCGAACATCATGCGGAGCCCATGCGTTTCGCTGCACATATCGGCCGGTGCGCTTCCATGCTGCGCGGGTCGCGTCCGAGTCGTCAGTCTGGTGCTGGCAATTCGGGCACTTGAAATGCACCGACTCGATCACGCGAGTGACGTCCCACGTTTCGTCGTCGCGTCGAGCCTTACGGTCCCATGCTACACCGCCGGCGATCTCGCCGCGCTCGTCGCGGATAGCGAACGCGGCCGGATGTATTCGCTTGCACGCCGGACATTCAACCGACCACTCGCCCTCGTGACCGGAGCGGAATGACGTGTCCTCGACGTTCCCTGTCTCCGCGTCCATGATCGGCGCTTGGCTCACGTTGTAGATCTTGGAGCGCCCGACCTCCTCGAACTTCGAGACGCGAGCGACGGCGTGACCGTAGACCTCCTGCCAGCGCGGGAGCCATATCTCGTCGTTCACCTTGTAGCGGATGGATTGCGACTGCTGCGTTGAAAGGTTCGCCGGATTGAGCGTCAGGAAAAAGCCGCCGAAGTAAGTCTCGGTCGTCGTCCGCTGCGGCCCCGGCCGCGGCAGCATCGAGGAGACCGGCTTGCACCGCTCGAGGATCGGATTGAGCCGGCTCTTCGCGTGCCGCTCGACCATGTCCTCGGTCTGCATCGTCCACGAGATCGGTCCGGGATCGTTGACGATCACCCACGGAATCCAGACGTCAGCGACGAGTGTTCCGCCGACTTGGACCGCTTTCCTGAAGTGAACGCGGCGCACGAGCGGATCTTGCAGCGCGTCGAAGATCGGCAGGAGCCACGGCGTCAGCTTCGCGTTGAACGGTCCCGGCGTCGCGTAGCTCTCCGGCAGCACAACGTGCTTGCGCGCCCACTCGTAAATCGGCGAGCGGTCCGGCCGCGGTAGCCGCCACTTCTCGAGGATCTTCGCGACCTCGCTCATGCCGGCTGCGGCTCCGGCGCCTTCTTCGGCCGTCCTCCGCGCTTGCCGTTCAGCCGCGCAGCCGCGGCCTTGCGGTCAGACTTGACCCGACCTCCGAGGCGACCGAGCGCGACGGCGGCGGGATTTTTTGGTGCGTCGTTCATGGGTAAAAATTGGGGCGGGTGATTAGCCCGCCCCGTGGCGCTTCAGCCGACGTGCGTGACGCGGCCGTTGCGAAACCAGATCGGAACCTCCTTGCTCACGCCGTTCGTCTCGACGGTGTGGACCTCACCAACGTAGTCGGACTGTTGATCGGCGTAGCCAGCGCGATGCAGGACGGTGCGGATGGAAATCAGGCGGGCGGGAAGCCCGAGCTTCTCGGTGATGGCATTGATCTCACGGATGCGGGCGCTGTCGGTTTCGATCAGGTTAGAGGTCATGTTGGTCGTTGTTGTTGGTTGGTTGTCGTTGTTGACGAGACAGACGAAAAACCCAACCGCTCCGGTTTATCAAGCACTTTTTTCAACTATTTTTCGGACAGTCCGAATCACTCGCGGCGGCAAGTTTCCATCTCCTCTCGTCGAGCATGTCGAACCGTTCCCACGCGAGCTCGTGGATGAACCAGCAAGGCGGCGGCTCCTTCGACGGAGTCCCGCGCTCCGGCGCGTCGCTTGCCTCGAGCCAGCCGAGAATCTCCATCGCCGGCCGATCTCCGACAACGCCGACCACGAGGCGACCTTTCGCAACGTCTCGCGGCGTGACCTTGCAATGGTTCCGTGACCTCGACCAGCGGACCTCGATTCGCGTTCCGTCCAGATCCGGCACGGAATAGACATCAACGCCGAGCGAAGGCTTGAGCCCGAGCGCAACCGCCACGGCCATCTCGGCGCACGCCGCGTTCGTGTGATTGTTGAGCAGTTGCCCCGGCCACGCTTCCGCGAACGCCGGCCGGCTCCGCTTGGCTTCTGCGCTGCGCTGACGTGCTTCGCCCGCGGCTATCGCCTCCGCCAGTTGCTCGGCGTCAAGCGTCACCTTCATCGTCACGAGTGCCGGCCAGCGCCTCGGCTTGGAAGTTCGCGATGTTCCCAGCGACGACCTCGCGGATCTCCTCGAGGATCGCGCCGCCCTCGACGTTCGCCTCCGCGGCCGACTTGCCGGCGACCCGCGGCCCGAGTTCGACCTCGAGCTTGAGGCGAAGGAGCAGGTCGAGCTTCTGCGCTAGCACGCCGAGCATTTCCTCGACGACTTCCCGGTCGATCACGTCGCCGGACTCGCGGCGGTTCTTCGCTCGCGCAAGCTCGATCTGCTCGCGCATGAGTTCGGCCTTGAGGTCGGCAAGTGTCTTCGTCGCCGTGTCGCGGCCGATCAACTTCTCCGCGCAGAAGCGCCGCCACTCCTTGATGTTTTCTTTGCGGCCGTCCGGGTGCTTCTTCGGCGCTTCGTCGGGAAAGCGTTCGCGTGCCTCGTAGATCGTCCGCCGGCCGAGGCCGAGTTCCTTCGCGAGCGCGGTCGTGTCCTTGACCCATTCCTCGCCGGCCTGCTTCGCCTCGTACTCGTCGAGCGCCTTGCGCTCCGATGCGGTCAGCGTCTTGCCGGCCTTGAGCCGCTTGACGATGTTCGCGAGGTTCGCCTTCGCGTAGACCTCGACGGGAGACGCGGAGTCTTCGCTCATTATTGGAGCGCCGGGGTCGGGGTTGAACCGCCCTCTGCGGACTGGACGTCCGCCGTGTCCTTCGTGTCACTTCCGGCGCGTTTGGGATAAGGTCTGGCGAGCGGCTTGATACGGTCACGCATTTCAGCGTCAAGCGGCATTAGATAACGATGTTTGCCGAGGATTAGTTTTTCCACGGCGAAGGGATCAAGCTGTTTTGCACCCGCAAGATTTTGCACGAGTCCTTTCGCTCCGATAGATCGAGGATGAGTCAGTTTCCCGTGGATAACATAAAATTTCGCAGGACTTCCCGTTCCCCCATAAATCCAGTTCCCAGCTTGATAAATTCCTCCATGATGCCCTTGCGTCTGATCGGCAAAAGAAACGATCAATCTCAAATTGGGATTGGTTCGTTTCAAAAACCGAATCGCAATCGCAACGATTTTAGAAACCGCAGTCTGATGAGATCGCAACGCAACTCGAACTAACTCAACGCACTCATCTTGTCCAAGGTTGTACGGATTGCCAAGATTAGGGGTTGCACCGCGTCCAAACAAAACGACGCCAATGAACTTTCCGTCTTCCCACGCTCCAACCTTCACAAGTTTGCCTGCCGGAAGACATCGACTGTAGTGCCAATTTTCGACCGCGTGCTTTGCTGATTCATGCGTCGCCCAGTCGATTTTGAGTTCAGGCTTGGCCGGTTTCACGCAAGTCAAACTCCTTTCGGCAATGTGGACAGGTTACCATCTTCGGCTCTAGTTGATCCAGTTTTCCCTGATCCGCTTCTGATCCCGGAGCGAAATCCGGTGGAAGCAATTTGCCAAGATCCGCCGCGTCGAATCCGATGTCCTCGAGCGGGAAGTCTTCGGCTTTGAGCGAGGCGAGAACGTCGCCCAGTTTCTCGTCCCATTCCGCAAGCTCGGCGCTTCGGTTGTCAGCGATCCCGAACGCGGTTGCCTGCGTGCCGGCCAGTTCTGTGCGGACAATCTGTATTTGCTTCCAGCCGAGCTCCTGCGCGGCGGCAAGCGTGCCGTTGCCGGCGAGGACGATTCCCTTCGCGTCGACGACGATCGGCTTCTGCTGACCGAACCGGCGGAGTGACGCCTTGATTGCGTCGAGGTTCTTTTTCCCGTGCTTGCGCAAGTTTGCCGGGTCGAACGAGAGGGTGTCGCACGGGACGGTTTCGAGCTTCATTGTAAAAATTGAACTGTGCGCTTGTTACAAAACTTCGTATCCGTTTTCTTGCGGTTGGTCATACAACCA
>Ga0208783_10001344_pt1 | contig 14597 bp, 10 predicted proteins | sample DEB19_08_DNA_2_FD_184529 | JGI IMG/M metagenome (GOLD analysis project Ga0208783, IMG submission 184529) | Aqueous microbial communities from the Delaware River and Bay under freshwater to marine salinity gradient to study organic matter... | ecosystem: Environmental > Aquatic > Marine >... | reverse complement strand
AAGGGTCTCAGGGAGCAGAAAGGTTTCTGGATCCAGACCGATCAAGCCGCGTTCATTCCAGGCTTTGCCGAACAACTCATCGGTGCCAAAGCCGGCGACAAGCGCACGGTGAATGTGGATTTCCCGGCTGACTTTGTTACCCCGCAGCTGCAAGGCAAGAAGGGCGTCTACGACGTAGAGCTCGTGGAGGTGAAGGAAAAGGTTTTGCCCGAGTTGAACGATGAATTCGCCAAATCATTCGGTGCCGAGAGCCTCGAGAAGCTGCGCGAAGGCGTGCGCAAGGACTTGGAGAACGAATTGACCTTCAAACTCGACAAGAGCGTGCGCAACCAAGTCATCAAAGCGTTGCTCGACAAGGTCACGTTCGACTTGCCCGAAAGTGCCGTGGCGCAGGAAACCAAGAATGTGGTTTACGACATCGTGCGCGAAAACCAGAAGCGCGGCGTAGCCCGTGACCTGATCGAGAAGGAAAAGGACAACATCTACACTGCTGCTTCACAGGGCGCGAAAGAGCGTGTGAAGACCGCCTTCCTGTTCCGCAAGATCGCCGAGAAGGAGGACATCAAAGTGTCCAACGAGGAAATCCTGCGCCGCGTCCATACGCTGGCCCAAGTGTATCAAGTCGAGCCCAAGAAGTTTTTGCAGGACTTGCAAAAGCGCAACGGCCTGATTGAGGTTTACGACCAGCTTGCCAGTGAGAAGGTTGCCGAATTCCTCCAGAAGAATGCGCAGGTTGAAGAGGTGCCCGCAGGCTCACTCAATCCGGCACAGGCGTAGGCCAATCCAGACTCATTCCATCGGGCGGCGGCGAACAACGCTAGCAGCTCCCGCTGTGGCAAACCCGATGCAACGGGCTTTGGTCTCGTTTCGAATTGGCCTACGGTCGTAGGGCAAGAGGGAACCAATGATCGTAGATCGTCATCAGGTCCGTCTGCGTGACCAGCCAGCGTAATGGACCGCAATGCAAAACATAAAATGAGTCAGACGCTGTCACTGTTCACGGCCCTGCTGCTACCGATGATGGGACTAAATGCCGCCCCGCGGTTAAACATCCTCTTCTTCACCGCCGACGACATGAACTATGACTCCAGCAGCGTCTATGGCGGTCCAATCAAGGATCTGACGCCGAATCTGGACCGGCTCGCCGCAGAGGGACTTCGCTTTGAGTTCGCCTACTCGACGGTCGCCGTTTGTCAGCCCGTCCGGCAAACCATGCAGACCGGTCTTTACCCGCATCGCAGCGGCTCGATGGGTTTCTATCCCATCAAGCCCGAAGTGCGCACCCTCAACCAACAGTTGCACGATGCAGGCTACCTCATCTCTATGTTCGGCAAAGGGAGCCATCATCAGCCCTCAGAAAAGTTCTGCGTGGACGTGTCGGATGACACCATTAGTCGGCATCCATCGAAATTGGCGGAGGTCACACGGAAGTTTCTCCGCATGGCTCGCGAACAAGACCGCCCGTTTTTTCACAACGTCAACTGCTACGACCCGCATCGCCCGTTCATCGGCATCCAGAGCACGAACGACCTTGCCGGAGGTGAAGTTCCCAGCCGCTGGATAAATACCGAGGAGGTCACCACCATTCCTGGGTTTCTTGAAGACCTCCCGAATATCCGCCGTGAGCTGGCCGGCTATTATACCAACGTGCGCCGCCTTGACGATGCTGTAGGTGCAGTGCTGGCCGTGCTCAAAGAGGAAGGGTTCGCTGACAACACGCTGGTAATGTTCTATGGCGGCGACCACGGCATGTCTTTCCCATTCGGTAAATCGAACGATTACGAGAACAGCTCCCGTGGTGCACTTATCATCCGCTGGCCGGGTGTGACCAAAGCCGGAACTGTTGACCGCGCCCACCTCGTTTCCACAATTGATTTCGCGCCCACGCTGCTGGAGGCCGCGCAATTGCCGGCACTGGCTGGCATCGATGGCCGCTCGTTCCTGCCCGCGGTAAGGGGGGGAAAGATGGCCGGTTGGGACCGTGTCTTCACGTGCTACAATGCCGCCATCGGCAATAACTGGCTGCCGATGCGTTGCATACGGACCAAAAACCGTTCCTACATTTGGAACGCGTGGAGCGACGGCAAACGCGAATACCACACCGAGAACATGACCGGGCTCTCCTGGAAAGCCATGTTGGCTGCCGCTTCCAACAGCCCGGCCATCAAGGACCGGACCGAATTCTACCTTCACCGTATCCCGGAGGAGTTCTACGACATGTCGAATGACCGTTGCGAACGCATCAATCGGATTGCGGACCCTGCTCATCAGTCAGAAATCGAGGCCATGCGGCAGGAACTGCTCACCGTCATGAAGCGCACCGGCGATCCGTTTGTGGAGTCCTTCGCCAAACGCGACCAGGCTCTGGCTGCCGCCGTTACTGACAAATTGAAAAAGGAATACGGGCGCACCAAAACAACGGCTCGGAGAACCGGAGAGAGCCTTTAGTGGTAATGTTTCCACTAAGTTGCTGGGCTATCTAACTACACTGTAAAATGCCTGACTAGCGGTGGCACCTGGGTCCATAAGAGTCACCACGCTGCCATTTGTGGTCTTGATCGCATTCGTCACCGGCGACCAGAACTGCGTCGTCAAATCTTCACAGCGCCAAAGCGCATAGCTCGCCAGTCCGTTCACCGCGCAACTAAACTGGCTGCCGCTCATTGCTGCGTTGCTGATCGTCACACCACTGTTCGTGGAGTAGCCGTAGAGCCAGAATTGCAGGCGGTCGCGATATTGCTGCTGCGTGGGGGTGAGTGAATTGTTTAAGTCCGTTAACTCCACGGGGTCAGTTTGCAGGTCGTAAAACTCGTCGTGTCCGTCATTGAAGCGAATCAGCTTGTAGCGGCTGTCGCGCAAGACGCGTCCGTCATTCGCTCCAGCCGGAACGCCGAACTGCTCATCGTAGATCAGCCGCGCGGGGTCGCTGCCGTTGGTGAGCGTTTGGGCGAAACTTCGGGAATCCAGGATGGTGCTTGATGGCACGGCGGCATTCGCGCTGGTGCCCGCCAGTTCGAGAATGGTGGCGAACAAATCCACCACGTGAACCGGCGTCACATTCGTTTGGCCAACAGTCGTGACCGGTGCGCCCGCCACGATCAACGGCACATTGATGCCGCCCTGATAAAGTGTGCCCTTGCCCGCTCCGGTGGGATAAGGCGGCTGCAACACGTTGCCCGGCGTGCCGTTGTCGCCCACGAAGATGACGCACGTGTTGCTCAAGTTCACGGCGGTAAGCAGGCGGCCAATTTCTGTGTCCATCGCCTGCACCATCGCGTCGTAATACAGCACGGGATTATTATTGATGTGCGGCGTGGTGCCGGGCAGCGAGGCATAGCTGGGGGCAAGGTTGGTTGGCGGCTTGTGCAGGGGCGTGTGCGGCGCATTGAAGGCCACCCAGGCGAACCACTTGTTTGTGCCCATCGCATTGATCCATGCCGTGGTATCGTCCACCACGTCGGTGGTGGTGTAGTTCGTGTAGTTTGGCGTTTGTGAGCCATTCACGACTTTCGTCCAGCTGCTGTAGTTCGTAACTGCCCCTGAAATGAAGCCTGAGAAATTCGTCCAGCCCCCGATGTTCCTTGGCGAGTTTGCGCCCGAGCCGAGATGCCACTTGCCGAACTGCGCCATCGCGTGGCCTGTGCCCGCGTTTGTCAGTGCCCGGGGCAACGTCCACAATCCGGTTGGTAGCGCGCCGCCGCTTTGCTCGACGACATCACCGATACCCGTGCGAAAGCCATACTGCCCCGTCAAAATGGCGGCGCGCGTTGGCGAACAAACGGGATAGGCGTAGGCGCCGGAAAACAAAACTCCATTCTGCGCCAGCGCTGCAATGTTCGGCGTAGGCGGCAGAGTGGCGCTCGAGTTGGTGTTGTAGAGCGAGGAACTGTCCACGCCGTAATCATCCGCGATGATGAGCAAGATGTTCGGCTTGGTGTCGGCGTGAGCGCACTGCGTGAAACCCGCGCCTAGCAGGCAGCCCACAGCGGCCAGACACAGCAGCGCGCGCAGTTGGGTGTTAATTAACATGCTGGCTTTAATGATGGTCATACGCTTGGGTCAATGCAGTTGAAATGTTTTGCGTTGTTGGCTGGAGAAATGGAGCGCCGAGCACCGCCTCGGCACGTTGCAGCGCTTATCCCAACAGGCCGAGACGGTGCTCGGCGCTCCGAGTTCCGGCTATGGCGTAACGACGGGATCATAGACATCCAATGAGGTTCTGACGGCGCGGAAATAGGCGCTGTCTGCGGTGGAGGTGAGATTGGTCGTCGCCGCGTCGCTTCTCGCGAGCACATTGGTTTTGTTGGCAACCCAACTGGTTAGGTTGGTGGAAATTTCCACGTTGTAATGTCCACCTTCGATGGCGCTCCAAGTCAGGGTGACGGTGCTGCCCGCAAGTTGCGGGGTGTCGAGCGTTGTCGTTGCCTCCGCGCCGCCGAGATAGTTCGTTACGTTCGGCGTCTCGACGCTCGTGAAGTTGAGTGTAGCCGGCGCGCCGTAGTCACCGCTGGTGCGTTGCCCGTAATATTGCAGGCCGATGATATAAGGGAACACGGGTGTGCCATTCGCCTCAATGGTGATGAAGTAGGCGTAAGTGCCGTCGGGAAAATCCGGCGTGCGGCAGAAACGCCCGTTGTAGCGATCAAGATCAAAGTCACCCACCGTCGCCCCGGTCGTTTGCGTATAGCCATGGTCCGCCAAGTGATCAAAATCCTGCACATACCAGCCCATCGGATAATTCACGCTGACGTTCGGACCATTGACCGCATTGGGCTTGCCGATATCCAGCGCCCATTGCGGATAGCTAGTGCGGCCGGTCACGTAGAGGTTCGTCGTGCCGAAATTACCATCGCGTGGCACGTAACCGGTGATCATGCGGCGCACGACTGAATTCATGTTCGTCGGATCGGAGTAACCATACGGCCCGTAGATTGGATAGCCGTCAAAAGCCCAGCCCAGAATCGGCGAATGATTTGTCTGCGTGGGATCCTCCGTGTAAGTCAGGTTGGTGGGATTGTAGGTGATGTGGTCGCCTAGCTGGTAGCGTAACGCCGTCGGGTTGATGTGATGATGCCGTTCACCGGTGAAGGGCTGATGCGAGCCTGTTGGATCCCAGGTCAGCCCCTCGGCGAGGTTGGCGTTGCGTTGCCAGCTTTGCGTAAAGACGCTGACGGCATTCGTGTCGTAGCTGCCGTTGTAATAAAACGCGTCGAGTTGATTATGCACGATGCCGCCATCCACCCACAGCGCGGTGGCTCCGAGCGATGTAAGCGTTTTGTTGACGCCCGGCCCCGGCGGCGTGCGGGCGATGCGCGTGAGCATGTCTTGATTCATGGGCCAGTTGGGGAACGGCTGCGTCTTTGCCGCGTTGAGATACCACGGTCCCATCACGTAGGAAGGCAATGCACTACTCGTGACATAAACGTAGTTCGACGAGACGCGTATGGACAACACCCCGCCGTAAACCGGCTGCGCCTGCGTGCCACTGGATCGTCCGGGTGGGACGGGAATCTCCGTATTGGTCCACGTGGTTGAACCCACGCCGTTCGTCGCAGCGGACCAGGTTTTATAGATGCGCGCGCATTTTGCGCCCGAGAGTTTGACCCACGAATCCACGACTGGTTCAGCCACCGCAGCACCCGCAAACGCTAGGGTTGCGAGCGCGCACAGCATCCACCTGATCTGGGCAGTTTGCAGTTTGATTTTCATATTTGTTCTGTGAGGCGTGGATGATGGATCAGAACGTTAATACGGTGATTGCTTCAAAATCGTTCCGTCTGGGAGCGCTTTCAGAGATGCAGCAAGAGCCATGGGGTGCTGTAATACTCATGCCGCCATCCTACACCGTGCAAAATTAAGCTGCCGTTAAGACGGCAAGGATGCCGGCGCCCACAGGCTCAAGGGGCGAGGAATTTGCTGTCGGTCAATGTGCCCAGAAAAGCCACCAGCGCGCGTTGATCACTTTCGCTGAGGCGCACGCCGCCGTTGGGATGCTTCGCCAGATTCGGATCCAGCGTCGCGCTGCGCTTCTGGCCGGAGCTGTAATGCGCCACCACTTCCGCCAGCGTCGCAAAACGTCCGTCGTGCATGTAGGGGGCGGTGAGGCTGATGTTACGGAGCGACGGCGTGGCAAACTTGCCTTGGTCTGAATCTTTGCCGGTCATCTTGGCACGACCAAGGTCTTTGAATTCGGAGTCCAAGCCGTTGTTGGCGAAAGTCTGACTCTGGAACAGCGGCCCGCCGTGGCAGTGGAAGCAGTCCGCGCCGAATTGTCCGCGACGCGGATCGTATTCCGTCATGAACAATTCCAGTCCACGCTGTTCTTCGGTGGTGAGTTGCTCCTTGCCCGCCAGTGCGCGGTCAAACTTGGAATCAAACGACGTAAGCGTCAGCACGAAGGCTTCAATGGCTAGGCCGATTTTCTCGGGTGTGATTTCCGGTGAACCAAACGCGGCGTTGAACAGGGTGACGTAGTCTTTGGGTGGCACAGGCGGCTCGCCTGTTCCGGCGGGCGTCCCGCCCGACGGCGGAGAGGCGGGTGGATTCTTTTTTGCGTTCGCGTCAGTTGCAACCATGACTGCCTCGACGGTTTCCGGCGGGACGCCGGAAACGACAGGCCGGAGGCCTGTGCCACCCAGCTTCGCCACCACATTCGCGAGCGACTCGTCCATCTCGGTGTGATCCTGAATTGGCATCAGCGCTTGCGCTCGCAGCGTGGGCGCGCGGCCATCCCAGAAGAAGGAGGTTCTCCATGCGAGATTGAACAGTGACATGGCGTTGCGCGTGCCGACTTGTTCGCGCACGCCGACGCTGTATTGGCGCGGGTCGGCAAAGGCGTGTTTTGCATCGTGGCAAGAGGAGCAGGAGAGCGTGTTGTCTTTCGACAACAATCGCTCGTGAAACAGCTTCTCGCCGAGCGCGACGCGTTCCGTGATGAGCGGGTTGTCCTTGGGCAGATCGGGGATTGGAAACGTCGCGCTCATCTGGAATGGATACGCCGTGAACTTCGAGGGCAGGTAAAGTGGTTTCAATGTTGCGGTCGCCACGCTGGCGACATCCGCCTTTAGAACCCGGCTGACATGAAATGCGCCGGGCAGATTCGCGACCAAAGCCGCAGCAATGGGATCACCGTCGCGCGAGTGGGTAGACGAACCATCCTTGCCGAACGACAGCGGACGCGGTGCGTTGAGCAGCGTGGCGATGTCGAAATCGAGATCGAGGCGCAAGTCGTTGGTCAGGGCGAGCGGGGCGGCGAGTGTGATACGGGTGCGATTGGTATCGCGGGCGAGGTGATAGGCCCAGCCATCCATCACGCCGCTGTCGTTGCGCCACATGCCTTCGAGTGCGAGGAAGATATATCCGCCCTGCCAGCTCCAGTGCAGGTTGTTGAGGTTTGGGTTCAAAGGATGGTTGGCGGGGAACTGCGCAATGTTGGCATCGTTCAGTTGTTCGTCTGGGCCGAGATGAAACCGGAGGCTGCGATACTCAGCGGGGGGGACGGAGGCGATGTGAAAAGACGAACGTGACTTCTCCAAATCAAGCCAGGCAACTTCGTTGGTGAGCTCCAGCCAGGACCCATCGGCGCGTTGCAGCGCGAAGCCGTGCAGCAGGTAGCTGATGCGTGTGATAAAAAACTTTTCGCCCGCCGATGTCTGGTAGCGCAACGAGTCGGGCTGAATTGCTTCACCCGAAAACTTGGGCGTGATGCTGATTTCCAGCGACGCACCCATGACCGAGGCCCAAACGCTCAGCACCAGCAGTGCAAACTGGCGTTTGAGGAGAGCGGATTGGAGCTTCATTGGTCCTCAGACGTTGGCACCTTGCGTTTTTGAAATCAACCGCTGGCCGGGGGTAACACACGATTTAGCCCCAGCCTGCCGCCGGCCGAACACAAGACCAGTTCGCATCACGGGTTGATGGTGAACGCGCCGGGCAGAGTGTAGGTCGGCCCAGGAAATATTACGACGATGTTCTGCAATCCCGTGGGTGCCCCCGAAGCCGGAATGGCAAATGTGGCGATGACGGTGCCTTGTGCCGGGCGGGAGAGACTGGTGCCGGGGATGGTTCCCGCAAGGGTTACGCTGGCGGGCTGGACGTCCACTGGCGGCTGCATTGGGGTCGTGGGCAGAGTAATGGTGACAGTCACAGAGGTGCCAGCGCTGGCGCTGCCGCCCGGCGCAAAGGAGGTATTGCCGCCGCCACCGCCAGATGTACCGCCTGCTGAGTCATACGACGCGAGAACGGTGCGGGCCACGCGATAGAACGAGGCATCGCCCGAAACGGAGTTACTGTAGGTGCCGGTGTTCAGAGCGGCGGCAATGTTGGTGGCGTTCGTGGTCCATGTGCTGAAGTCGGTGGTGGATTCCACGCGATAGGTGCCGCCTTCCAGCGCGCTCCAGGTGAGTGTGACTACACTGCTTCCCGCCGCCAGTGTCTTTAGCTTCGGCGCGAGATTGGATTCGCCGAGGAAATTGGTGGTGACGCTTTCGTTGATGCTGGTCTGGGCGCTGCCCGTCGGCGAGCCGTGGAAGGCGCGCCCGATGTTGTAAGGAAACGTGGGCACACCGTTGCTGCTGACGCTAACAAAGTAGGCATAGACGCCCTCGGGAAAGTCCGGCGTCACGCACCAGCGACCATTGTATTCGTCGAGATCGAAGTCCGTGCCCTGCGTGTAGCCGAGGTCACCGAGGTAAGCGTTGTCTTCCATGTAACGGCCCAACGGATACGTGTTGGTCGCTGGGCCGGCCTGGTTGGCTGAAACATTGTAGAGCCGGACGGCCCACGCAGGAATGGTGCTGCGCCCGGTGTTAGCGGGACTGTCAGTGCCGTTCTGGCCGTTGCGAAGGACGTAGCCGGAAATCATCCGGCGCACACTGCTTGCGGCATTGGTGGCTTCCGCATAACCGTAAGGCCCGTAGACTGGATGCCCATCGCGCACCCAACCGAGAATGGGCGAGTGGGCGGTTACGGGATTCGTGCTCTCGCTGTAGGACTTCGTGGTCGGGTTGTAATCCACGTGGTCGCCCAGCAGATAGCGCAGGGCAATTGGGTTCGCGTGGTAATGGTGCGTGCCGGATTGCTCCTGATGCGCGAGGCCGGGGTCGAGCGTGACGCCTTCGTTTACATAAGCGTCGCGATTCCAATAGCCGGTGCCACCGCCACTTTCTCCGGAACCAGTCCACGCAAATCCATCGCGTGAATCGAACATCGAGATGCCATCCACGAAGTAGCCAATCGCCCCGAGACCGGTGAGCGTTTTGTTTGTAGGGAGAGTCGGCGTGCGCGGAATACGATAAAGCACCCTCTTGTTCACGGGATAATTCGGGAAGATTTGTGTGCGTGTCGCGTTCAAATACCACGGTCCCATCACATGACTGCCCAGCCCGGTGGTGCGGAGATAAACCCAATTGGTCGAAGAATAAATCTCCTGCACGCCCGAGTAGGCTGGGGTGCCTTGCGTCTGAGAACCATTGCTCCAGGTGGTAACGGCATTACCTGCGGCCTTATTGGCGTCAGTGGTGTAAATCCGCGCATAACGTCCAGAGTTGGCGGTGAACCAAGAATCAACGATGGGCTGGGCGGGCAATTTCCCCGAGGGGGTCGCGACCACCAGCAGGCTAAGAATACGGATGGCGGTAATTTTCATGCCCGCAATCTGGCACAGCGGACCTTAACCTGAGATTAAGACGAAGGAATTATGGAAAGATTTCTGCCGCTGTCCTTACACCTTTGCTGCGACTGGCTTTCAGCACAGTCGCGCTCCAGTCGCTCCAGCCCTACAACAGCTGCCGCAAGTCCGCCGCAAACGAATCCAAATCTTCCGGCGTTATGTCTCAACTGCACATGAGGCGCGACCCGTCCGGCGTGATTACACCCGTGTTGAACTTCCAGCCACGCCGGGCAACGAATGCAGCGCCGCGGCCAATCGTTTGGCCATTGCATTGCCATGGTCTGCCCGGCGCAACCACGCACCGTCCTGCAACATCCCCACCCACGGGGCCGAGAGAATACGCATCTTCGACGCCAATTGACCGCCTTGCTTGCAGCGATGGTCGAACTCCGCTGCCAGCTGGTGATCGAAAAACACAACGGCTTCGCCCAACGCTATGCCGTTCTTCGAGCCACCAAAGCACAGCACGTCCACGCCCGCGTGCCACTTGATCTCCTAGGGCGTGACGTCCAGTGCCGCCACGGCATTCGCAAAGCGCGCTCCATCCATGTGAACTTTCAACCCCAGCCGTTGCGCGGTCTCGTTCAGCGGGTGGAACTCGGCGATTGAATACACCGTGCCGACTTCCGTGGCTTGAGTGAGGCTCAACATGCGCGGCTTGGGGCAATGAATATCGCTCCGCTTCAGCACCGCATGCAGGACGTCAGTGGTCGGTACTTTTCCGTTCGCACCGGGCAGGAGCAAAATCTTGCTCCCGTTGGCAAAGAACTCCGGCGCGCCGCACTCGGCAGTCTCGATGTGCGCGAGTTCGTGGCACAACACGCTGTGATACGATTGTGAGAGCGACGCCAGGGAGGGGGAGTTGGCCGCCGTGCCATTGAACACGAAGAACACCTCACAGTCGGTTTTGAAGACATCACGCAGCAGGTCGGACGCTTTTTGGGTCCAAGCACCGTTGCCGCAGCTGACGTCGTGGCCGCGATTGGCCTCCTTGAGGGCTGTCCATGCTTCGGGACAAATGCCCGAATAATTGTCACTGGCGAAATGACGGGGGCGTGATGGCAACTCGCTCATGCCCAACGCTAGCCCCTTGCGGGCATGGAGAACGGCAAAATTCGCCAGTATGAGTGTGAGTTTTCCTTCCCTCAGGCACTGCATTTGCTAAAAGCCCCGTGTGTATCTCGAACATTATGGGCTGAAGGAGCCGCCGTTTGCGATCACACCAAACCCGCGGTTCCTGTTCTACAGCACCAAACATCGTGAAGCCTACAACCATCTGTTGTATGGCATCCGCGAACGCAAGGGCTTTGTCCAACTCACGGGTGACGTGGGCGCGGGCAAGACCACCCTTTGCCGCGCCATGCTTGACGCACTCGATGACCAGTTCGCCACTGCGCTCATCTTGAACCCGGTGATGAGTCCGAATGAGATGATGAAAGCCATTGCGATTGATTTCGGTCTCATCGTCGAAGGGATGGACCGTTTGGAGACGGTGGCGATCATCAACGAGTTTCTCCTCTGGCAGGCCAACAACAACCGCGAGTCCGTGCTGATCATCGATGAAGCGCAAAACCTTTCGGACGACTTGCTGGAACAAGTGCGGCTGCTATCGAACCTTGAAACGGACGACCGGAAGCTTTTGCAAATCGTATTGATGGGGCAACCCGAATTGCGCGACCGGCTGAACGCACATCACCTGCGCCAGCTTCGCCAACGCATCACGGTGCGTTACCATCTCAGCACACTGACCCGCGAGGAGGTGGGCGAATACATCCGCCATCGCATCCATGTTTCCGGGGGAAATGGCCGTCCGGACTTCTCCATACCGGCCATCTGGCGCATTCACCGTTATAGCAAGGGCGTGCCGCGCCTCATCAACGCACTGTGCGACAAGGCGCTGCTGGCGGGTTACGTCAACCAGACCGACAAGATTGATTACGGCATGGTGGGACGCGCCATCCGCGAACTCGAAGGCGAAATACACGACTGACCATGAGCCTGATCAACGACGCATTGAAACGCACCAAGGACGTGCAGCAACAGACCTCGCCCGCGGCCGAAGGTCCGGCACTACGACCGGTGACACCCGAGGAAGAGAAGAAAGCCGGCAGCGCCAAGACCTTCTTGTTTATCATGGTCGTTGCGGTGATAGCGGGAAATGTCCTGTTGTGGCTGGCGTTCAGCGAGAAGCCGACTGAAAAACGCACCGCTTCAGTCGCTGACGCGGTTGCCGCATCCCCCGTGGAGTCCACTCCGGTCGCGGAAACGCCCAAGACGACGGCACCAGAGCCTGCTCCAGCGGCGTCCACACCTGCAACTGCTCCCGGCCCGGCTGTAGAGCCCACAATCCTTTCCACCAACGTCCCGGAGCCTGCGCCCAAAGTGGTGTTCACCGAACCTGAGCGCCCCATGGTGCTACGTTTGCAGAGCATCATTTACGGCTCACGTTCTTCGGCGATGATTGGCGGCAAGTTCCTAGTTGTCGGAGACACCATCCAAGGGCACAAAGTCATCGCCATTGACAGAGACACGGTAACTCTGATGGGAGAAGGCAAGACCAACGTGCTCAGTTTGCCGTGACTTGAGCAGGCGCAACTGCTACATCCTGCGCCTGAGCAATGAATCCTCTGCGCGACCTTTTCCGGCGCTCGCCCACCCACGCCCGGGTGGCGCCGTTCTTCATTTTCCTTGGCATAACCTTCGCGCAGGCCTCGCTCGGGCCCGACGCAAAATACTGGTGTTACGCGCTGAAAACCCTCGTCGGCATCTGGATCGTTTGGGAAATGCGCTCAGTCGTCGCCGAGATGCGCTGGGCGTTCAGCTGGGAAGCGGTGGCGGTCGGCGTGGTCATGTGTTTGGCCTGGGTGGCGCTCGACCCATTCTATCCCATGAACCACATCATGATGAAGCCCTTGCCCGGCGATGAATGGGTTCCGTTCGAGCGCTTTGGCGAAGGCTCGGCCATGGCGTGGGCGTTGATCGCCATTCGCACGTTCGGCATGACCATCATTGTGCCGCCATTGGAAGAAGTGTTCTATCGCTCCTACGTTTACCGCATGTTCATCAAGAACGACTGGGAAAAGGTGCCGCTGGGTTACGTTGCCATTCCGTCGCTCATCGCCTGCTCGGCGCTATTCGGCCTGATGCACTATCAGTGGCTTCCTGGTATCCTCTTCGCGCTTTCAATGCACTGGCTGACCATCCGCAAGCAACGCCTCGGCGACGCCATGACCGCCCACGCCATCACCAACTTCCTGCTCGCTGTCTGGGTGGTGTGGAAGGGCGATTGGAAATTCTTTTAGGGAACATTTAACACTCCACCTTCAACGCCGAACATCCCCGGTTCGGACCAGAGCGGGCCATAATGTTGTGAGTTGGATGTTCATTGTTGAATGTTCAATGTTTCCCCCAGATTCTTCCTTGGTGATTCCGTGCATCCTCCACGAGGACGAGCATCTGCTGGTGGTGAACAAGCCGCCCGGCATGAACACGCACGCACCTTCGCCGTATGCGGGGGAGGGGATCTACGACTGGCTGCGTCATCGCGAACCGCGCTGGGCATCGCTGGCCATCATCCATCGGCTCGACAAGGAAACCAGTGGCGTGATGGTCTTTGGCAAAACTCCACTGGCCAATCGCTCCCTCACCGAACAATTCACCGCGCGCGAAGTGCGGAAGCGTTATTTCCTCCTCACGGACCGCCCAATCAAGCGCAACGAGTTCACAGTCAAGTCAGACATCCGGCGCACAGGCGACAAATACACCAGCGGCCCAGGCGGTGAAGGGGCAGAAACGCATTTCAAGGTTGTTGACCAGGAGAGCGGCTCAGAGAAACATCTCCTCGTTCAGGCTGAGCCGCACACAGGCCGCACGCATCAAATTCGAGTCCACGCTGCGGAGTCGGGCTTTCCAATCTTGGGTGACACGCTTTATGGCGGCACATCGGCAACACGTGTCTGCCTGCATGCTGCCGAGTTACAATTCATGCATCCGGCGACGGGTAAGGAATGCGCATTCTCTGCCAAGGCAGACTTCTCCACTGACCGGCGTGGCCCGCTTATCGAGGAGAGCGAAACCAACGCTTTCCGACTCATCCACGGCGCCAGCGATGGCTGGCCGGGTTGGTATGTGGAGCGATTGGGCGACTTCCTCCTCTCGCAAAGCGAGCAACTGCTCACCCCCACTCAACAATCCGAGCTCGCAGCGTTGCTCCGTGCCCATGCCGCACGCGGCGCCTACCACAAACTTCTCAACCGCCAAGTCCGCAAAACCGCATCCGCCGACGCGTCCCCGACCTTGGTCGCTGGAATCGCCGCGCCCGAACGGTTTGAGATTCGCGAAAACGGCGTGCGATACGAACTGAGTTTCAGCGAAGGCTACTCAGTCGGCCTGTTCCTCGACCAACGCGACAACCGCCGCCGTTGCCTGACCCAACACATTGCGGCGAGTTTTCCTTTGCTGGCATCCCAGACCCCAGACCTAAGACCCGAGCTCTTGAATTGTTTCGCTTACACGTGTGGATTTTCAGTGTGCGCCGCGCTGGGCGGGATGCGCGCCACCAGCCTCGACTTGTCCAAGAAATATCTCGAATGGGGAAAACGTAACTTTGCGCTGAACGGTCTGGACCCAAAAGAGCACGACTTCATTTACGGCGACACGTTTGACTGGTTACGGCGACTGGCCAAGAAAGGCCGTGTGTTTGACGTCGTTGTGCTCGATCCGCCCACGTTTTCGCAATCAAAGGAGAGCGGGGTGTTCCGTGCCGCGAAAGATTATGGCGAATTGGTGAAGGCCGCGCTGGGGGTCCTGCGTCCCAATGGCGTGCTGCTCGCCTCGACCAACGCCGCCGACTGGCCACCCGAAGCATTTGTGGATGAAGTGCGTTCCGCTGCGCGCTTGCTGGGACGACGAATCCAACACGAGCACT
>Ga0208783_10001340_pt1 | contig 14614 bp, 22 predicted proteins | sample DEB19_08_DNA_2_FD_184529 | JGI IMG/M metagenome (GOLD analysis project Ga0208783, IMG submission 184529) | Aqueous microbial communities from the Delaware River and Bay under freshwater to marine salinity gradient to study organic matter... | ecosystem: Environmental > Aquatic > Marine >... | reverse complement strand
TCTTCGGTTATCTCCAACGAAACCAAACCAGTTCAGTCCGGGTCTTCCCTGATCTCGGTAAACGGTGGCGAGTTCGGGCAGGATTGCCCGCGTTTGGAAACACCGGGTGTTGGGTCCGAATCATTTGGGCCTTTGATTGCTGATTGGTCGGCGCAGCATTTGGGGCGGGAGTTGTTTCCGTGGCAGGTTCGAGCGTTGACGGGTGCTTTCAGCCATGACGCTGACTTGCGGTTTACGCACAGCAAGGCTTTGGTATCGGCGGCTCGTCAGAACGGTAAGACGACGATGAACGCGGCGATTGTGGGGTGGGCGTTGTCGGAGTTGCCGCGTATTTGGGGTCGCCCTGTGCGGATCATGTCCTCAGCCCACGAGTTGGCCCTAGCCACCGAAGTGTTCGAGGAGTTGCGCGACACGTTCGAGTTGTGGGAAAAATCCGGGTTGTGCAAAGTGACGTGGGCGTATGGGCGGCATCAGGTCAAAATGGTTGACGGCTCTGTCTACGCGGTGAAGTCAGCGACCGGGAAAAAACACGGTGGCACGTGGGACATTATTCTGCTTGACGAGATTTGGGCTATGTCCGAGGCCACCATTTTCGGTGCCCTACTTCCGTCGCAGATCGCTGTGCCCAGCCCGCTGTGTTGGATGACCTCAACCGCTGGTGATGAGTCATCGCGGGCGATGTCGAAATTGCGTGAGCAGGGGCTAGCCCTGATCGACGGTGGGGAACCCGGCGACCTGTACATGGCTGAATGGTCGCTACCGTCGGGTGTCGACCCGCTTGACCCGACCTATTGGGGATTCCCCAACCCGTCGCTGGGTCGCACCATCACGGTCAAAGGTTTACACGCCGCAGCCTCGGCCCCGGATCGGAACCAGTTCCTGCGGGCGCATTGCAACCTATGGGTTGCTGCCGCATCATCATGGCTTCCGGTCGGGCTGTGGAACCAGCGCGTCGCCGAAGACCTGACACATGATGGACAGGGTTCGGTGCTGGCTGTGGATTCCGCTGTGGATGACTCAAAGTACGTTGGGGTGTGGGCACGAAAAAACACCCTCGGCGAGATCGTGGTTTCAATCAAGTTTACGACTGACTCGATACATGATCTGTGGGTGCGGATTGTCGAAGCCCTTGACAGTGATCCGAAACTGACGTTGGCGATTACCCCGTCGCTGGCGGTGCACACCCCCGAAAAGTACATACGCCGTAAACAGGAATGGGGGTATGGGGAACTGTTGAAATGGACTGGTATTTGTCGCAGCCTTATCGGCGAAGGCAAGATCCGTCATGACGGCGGTGAAATGCTGGCAGAGCACGTCGCCCGAGCGGTGCTGGTTCGAGCACAGAACACCATCGTAGTTTCGAGCCAACGGTCACCCGGCCCGATCGAGGCGTGTCGCTGTCTCATTGCGGCGACCGTGATGGTGTCCCGCCCCGCGTCGAGTGGTCGGGTTGCGTTTGGAGTTTCTGCCTAGGGTGCTTGCAAGTGTTTGCAGACGGTGTAATACTGCTAGCAGATGGGTCTTTTCTCACGCAAGGTTGACGCTGTGCACTTCGCCAGTGCACCCGTGAAGGCTGCCGCCGGTGCAGCCAACGTCGGCAACTTCCTGTACTACACCACCGGGTCAGACGAAATCAAAGCCCTTTCAGTGCCGACCGTCAGCCGTTCCCGCGACCTGATTGCAGGTCTCATCGGTTCGCTCGAATTGAAGCACTACCAAAAAGTGTGGGACTCGATCAGCGAGGAATACCGCGAGGTGTACCTGCCATTGGAGCCGTGGATGGAACGCCCCGACCCCAAAGTGTCGCGCTCATTCTTCTTTGTAAACATTTTTTCGGATCTGTTCTTTTACGGTGTCGCCTACGCCTATGTCACCCGGCGTTACGCACCGACCGGCGGTGGTGCACAGGGATTCCCCGCGTCAATGACGTGGCTGCCCGCCGCCAACATGTCATCCATCAAACAGTCCGGCTACCCACAGTTCTACGGCCCATCCGACGAATTGGAGTTCAACGGGCAACCCCTCGACGTGAGCAACATCATCCAGTTCATCAGCCCAATCGAAGGCATCTTGAAGGTTGGTGCCCGCGCCATCAACACCAGCATCTATCTTGATCAGGCAGCCGACCGTTACGCACAACTCGAAACAGTGCCCGGATACTTGCAGCAAATCGACGGTGAGGACTTGTCCGGCGAGGATCTCGGTTCGCTGGCATCCGCATGGGCAAACGCCCGTAAACAAAACGCCATCGGTGCCCTGTCCCGACAGGTTGAGTTCCGCGAATACAAGCAAAACCCGCAGGAAGTCATCTCGGATCAGCGCAAGTATCAGGCACTTGAAATGGCTCGCCTCTGCAACATCCCCGCCTATCTCGTGTCAGCCCCGACCGAGGGTGCGTCAATGACGTATCAGAACGCACAGCAGGCTCGTCAGGACTTGTATCTGTTCGGTGCCCGCATCTACCTTGACGTGATCGAGCAAACCCTGTCGGCTGACAATGTGCTGCCACGAGGCCGCTATGTCGAGTTCAACATGGAGGATTATGAAGGGGTCGCCCAAGACACCCCACAGTCCTCTGACAACCAAATGGAGAACGCATGATTGAGTTTGTATCTGTCCCGATCACCCTCGATGCCGCCGCTGGCGAAGAGGCACCGCGCACGATAACTGGTGTGGCGGTGCCTTGGGATACGCCCGCGACGGTGAGTAGTGGGGAACGTGTGGCGTTCCGTAAGGGCGCGTTTGACGTAAACGCAAAAGCCCCGAAACTGCTCGAAGGTCACGACATGTCACAGTTGCGTGGCGTTGTTACCGAACTGGTCGAAGCCGAAGAAGGTCTGCTGTTTACAGCGAAGTTCGCTCAGACCCGCGCCGCCGACGAAGCCATTGCCTTGATCAAGGCTGGCGCGTATGACTCGGTCAGCGTTGGTGCTGTCCCCGTGAAATACAAGTTTGACAAGAACGGCACAATGGTTGTGTCGCAGGCAAACCTTGTCGAAATCAGTCTTGTGGCTCAGCCCGCGTTCGCGGATGCTGTGATCACAGAAATCGCCGCCTCCCAGCCCGAAGAGGGCGAAGAGGTTGTCGAACCACAACCCAATGACATTCCTGAGGAGGAAACCATGTCACAAGAAACCCCAGCGGTTGAGGCTTCGGCTGAAATCGTTCCCACCGCGCCGATTGTGTTCGCTCAGGCGAAAAAGCACGTCGAGATGCCAACCGCCGTTGAATACATCGCCGCAGCAATCGCAGGTGGCGATCAGTGGCGCGCAATGTCCGAAGCAATCCGCGCAGGAGCACCGGACATCGTCACAACCGACACACCCGGTGTCCTCCCGACACCAATCGTGGCACCCGTCTACAACAACTTCATTGGTCGCCGCCCCGTCGTCGACGCTGTTGGTGTTCGCGCAATGCCCGCAGGTGGCAAGGTGTTCATCCGCCCCGAAGTCACCACCCACACCAGCATTGGTGCATCCATCGCTGAGCAGTCACCGACCGCAGGCACAATGGTTGTTTACAACAACCAGGTCACCAAGCAGATTTTCGGCGGCTGGGTCAGCATCAGCGAGGCTGACATCGACTGGACAGATCCGGCAATCCTGAGCGTCGTTCTTGACGACATGGGCCGTATCTACGCCAACGCCACCGACAACTACGCCGCAGACACGCTCGCGTCGGGCGCATCAGTAACTGTCAACTTTGCAACAGCATCGCTCAGCGACCCGGCAACGTGGGCATCGTGGATCGGCGTTGCAGCATCCACCATCCTGTCCGGCTCAAACGGCAACCTTCCTGGTCACCTGTTTGTTTCGCCGAACATTTGGCAGGAACTGCTTGCCCTTACCGACACGGCAGACCGCCCGCTGTTCCCGCAGGTTGGCCCGATGAACGCCTATGGCAATCTTGGCCCCGCCCAGTACGGCGGCAACGCCTTCGGCCTTCAGGTTGTCGTTGACCGCAACTTTGCGTCGAGCACACTCATCATCGGTGATGCCACCGGCTACGAACTGTTCGAGCAGCAGAAGGGTGCACTCAGCATCGACTCGCCGTCAACGCTGTCGCGCACGATCGCATTCCGTGGCTACTTCGCCGCGCTGATGATCGACTCGACCAAGTTTGTCAAGGCCGCGTTCGTCTGATACTGATCGGGTAGACACGAGGGTTCTGTATGGCTAGCGCAACAATCACGCACGTTCGCCGCATAGACAACTATGCAGCCGTACAGACCCTCACCGACCTCGAAGTTCAACCCGGCGACACGGTCACCGTCTCGGCGGTGGCTCTCACCGGGTTCAACGCAACCGCAACCGTTTACAGCACCGAGCCGTACTACCTCGACGGTGTCGACGACGAGGGCTACCTCGTTTTTGACTATGACCTTCCACGGCCTAACCAAATCATCTACGCCAACACAGGCGATGACGTGGCCTACGAATCAGAATCAGGCACCGTCACCTACACCCAATCCGTAACATGGATCGTGGCGGCTGACGTGCTGGCATGGCTCGGTATCGACGTGGCAACCGCCAACGACACAGCCTTCGTGACAACATGTGTAAACGCCAGCAACGCTTGGTGCTACCGCAAACGCCGCGAAGCCGGGTACATCGACTCAATGGGCACAGTGCCCAGCGCAGACGTGAAACTCGGTGCCGTTATGTACGCCGCGACGCTGTACCGCGAACGCGGCTCGGTCGACTCGTTTGCATCGTTTGACTCGATGAACATTGGTACAAGCCCGTCAGCAACCCTTGGTCGCATTATGCAGCTGCTGGGTTGTGGTCGAGCGCAGGTGGCCTAATGGCAGCCTCGGGGATTCTTATCGACGCTGTGAACGCCGTGAAAACGGCTCTCACCGCGCTCGGCTTGAAACCCGTTACCGATCCGCGCAACGCCCGCCCGCTGTCCGTTTTCATTGAACTACCAACCGTCTCCGCGTTTACATACAACGTCGGTGACATCACACTTCGCTGCCGCGTCTTGGCTCCACCCCCCGGGAACCAAGACGCGGGCGACTACCTCATGACCATCGCCGACCAAATAATGAACTCGGCGATTGCCGTCACTGACTTGTCACCCGGTGTGGTGTCCGTCGGTGGGCAAGACCTACCAACCTACGACCTCACAGTTCGTGTGGCCGTTCAACGCCAATAGGAGAACACAATGGCAACCACAACGTTCCTCTCGAACGCAACCGTAAACATCACCCAAGGCATGACCTCATACGACGTGTCGGATCAGTGCACCTCGCTCACCCTCACCATCGGTCAGGATGAACTCGAAGTGACCGCGTTTGGCGATACAGGCCACAAGTACGTCGGCGGCCTCCAATCCGTCGAAGTCACCATGACGCTGTTCCTGTCGTACGGCACAGGCGAGATTGAGCCGCTTATCGCTGCCGCCGTCGGTCAGGGAAACACCACGCTCGTGATCAGCCCTTCGGGAACCACCGAATCAGCCAGCAACCCCGAATACACCATCACGAACGCCATGCTCGCATCGGCTCCGGTTATCAACTCATCCGTTGGTGAACTGGCAACCGTTGACCTGACGTTTACTGGTGGCACTTGGGCACGCGACATCACCGCACCGTAAACACACCTAGTGGGAGAAACACATGAAAATCAAAATGCAAATTGTTGAGTCGAGCGGCGAAACGTATCAGGTTGAAACCAATCTGTTTACCGTTGTCGCCCTCGAACGCAAGTTCAAAGTCAAAGCATCCGACCTCGCGCAAGGCATCGCTATGGAACACCTAGCGTTCCTTGCGTACGAGTCGTGTAAACAGCAGTCCATTCCGGTGCCGCTGGCGTTTGACGACTACATCAAAAAACTGGATCACATCGAGATTGTTGACGAGGAACCCGCAAACCCTTCCGAAAAGGCACCTACTCACGACGACTAGCGGAGTTGCTGGTTGTCACCGGGTGGTGGCCTCCCGAATTAGAGTTTGAGACACGAGATCTTGCCACTGTCATTGACGTGTTGAGCGAACAAGCGAAGGAGGCGAAACGTGCCCGTAAACACTAAAACCGAGTTGGTAGGTGCCAAAGATGCGATTCGTTCCCTGAACAAGATCGAGCCGGGTTTGCGTAAACAGTTTGCTGCGCAGGCAAGCGACATTGCTGCACCAGCAATCCGTGAGGCACAGGCGCGTTATCAGCGGATCGGTGTGCCGTTATCCGGTATGACTCGCGCATGGTCACAGAACGGTCGCAAACTCTTTCCGTACAACGTGGCGAAGGCTGTGCGTAACGTGAAAATCAAACTCGAAGGTGATCGCCGCCGCACTGCTGTCATCCTTATTGAGCAGCGCGACGCAGCCACCGCAATTTTCGAGACAGCAGGCCGCAAAGACCAAAACAGCCTTGGCGACGCGCTTGGGCCGCTACGCCCGAACCACACTCGTGTCCTTGGGCCGTCACTGTTCGCGCACCGCAACGACGTACAACGCGAAATGGAACGAGCAGTGCTGCAAGTAATTGACCGTGTAAACAGAGAGTTGGCGTAATGGCTGTCAGTATCCCCATCATTGCCGAGTTCAAGGGCGGCAATGCTTTCGCCAAAGCGCGCAAAGAGTTTGCCCAGTTGGAGACCGCCAGCAAGAAGGCTGGTTTCGTGATGAAGAAAGCCCTCATTCCGGCTACTGCCGCGCTGGGGGCTGTCGCCACCGGGCTGTTTGACGCAACCAAAGCCGCTATTGAGGATTCAGCCGCACAGCAGTTGCTAGCCAAGAACCTGAAACGCACCACCAAAGCAACCGATACGCAGATCGCGGCGGTTGAGGATTACATCGCGTTACAGGGCAAGTTGTTGGGCGTTACCGATGATGAGTTGCGCCCCGCATTTGCGAAGTTGGCTCGCGCCACCAAGGACATCACCAAGGCTCAGAAACTGCTGAACCAAGCCCTCGACATCAGCGCGGCGACAGGCAAACCGCTTGCCACCGTCGTTACGGCCCTCGAACGTGCCTATGGCGGCAACCTGACCGCCTTAGGTCGTCTGGCCCCCGAGTATCGAGCATTGATCAAAGACGGTGCCACTTTTGAGCAGGTCATGGCGAAGTTGGCTAACACGACAAAGGGCGCAGCAAGCGACGCAGCGAACACCGCCGCAGGCAAGTTTCAACGCCTCAAAACCTCGCTCGATGAAACAAAAGAATCCATTGGTGCGGCTCTTCTCCCGGTAGTGGAAAAGGTGTTGCCATTTTTGGAACGGTTCGCAAACTGGGCAGCCGAGAACCCCGACGAGTTTCTTGCTATTGCGGCTGCAATCTCCGCTGTTGCTGCTGCAATCGTCGCTGTAAACATCGCTATGGCGGTCAACCCGTTCACCGCGTGGGCCTCTGCCATCGCCGTCGTTGTCGTTGGGCTTGTGTACCTCTACAACAAGTTCACATGGTTTAGCGACGCTGTAAAAACAGAAATCAACCGTTGGATTGGCTGGATTGAAACCGCCGCAAACGCTGTTGTTCTGCTGATCAACACCTTGATTCGAGGGTACAACGCTTTGCCATTCCTTGGCGACCTTGCCCTCATTCCCGATGTAAACATCCCGCGTGTCCGATCCGGTGGCCCTGACACCAGTGGGTTGTCCCCATCACGCGCGACCGCGCTCGCAGATGGCGGCATCGTCACCAAACCCACGTTTGCCCTCATCGGTGAAGGTGGCGAATCCGAAGCAGTCATCCCATTGTCGAAACTTGCTCAGATGGGTTACGGCGGCAACGGCGGTGTGAACATCACGGTGCAGGCTGGTGTTGGCGACCCGGTCGCTATTGGTCGTGAAGTGGCTCGCGTTATGGATGCCTACGGGCGGCGCAACGGTCGGGTGGCGTAATGCCATACCCCGCAGCAGTAGTCGAAATCGCATTTGACGACGGGCCATACGTTGTTAGCCCGACATGGACTGACGTCACCGCCTATGTGCGTGGTTTGACTGTTGATCGTGGAGTGCGTGACGATTGGGCACTGGTCGCGGATGGTTCAGCGACCGTGGTGCTGTCAAACCGTGACCGCAGGTTTGACCCGTTCTACACGTCGGGGCCGTACTACGGGAAACTGTTGCCGCGCCGTCAGATCAGGGTTCGAGCAACCCACGGCGGCACCACCTATGACGTGTTCCGTGGCTTCATCGCTGGGTGGCCTCCGACGTGGACTGACGCAGGGTACGACTCGACCGTGGAGTTGTCGTGTTTTGATTCGTTGCAATTGCTGGGGTCGTCGTCAATGCCCGCGGATTGGGCGCGCCCATACATTCTCAGCCTTTTACCTCGTCATTATTGGGAGATGGATGACCCGGTGCGGTTGTACCAGTCCAACATGGTGCTCAAAGACGCTGGCTCTGAGGTGTCGCAGGTCAACGCCTATTCGACGTACATCTATCAGGGCGGGCAGATTGCGGCTGGGTTGCCGTCTCATTCCATCGCCACCGACTTTCTGCAAGGCATCTCACAATTTGCAACCACAATTACCCCGAGCGTGTCGTCGTCGTTTACGGTGTCGTATTGGGCGCAAGCCACCACTAGCGGCGGTCTCGGGTGTTACATGGCTCTTGACTGTTTCGGGCACACCATCGAGATGTATTTTGACACCAACAGCAGTGGCGCAACCTACGGTCGATTCACCGCAACAGCCACCAACTCGGGTGGCAAAGGCACCTGGACTTCCACAACCAACTATGACCCGGCTGAACCGCACCACATAGCGTTCACCCACAACACAGGCACCGGGGTTGGCAAACTCTACATCGACGGGTTTGACGTGACCTCGGCGAAAACATCGGCTGGCGGGTCGGCGGCTGCCGCATGGGAAAACTTTATTTTCGACCGTGGACAGTTTCAACAGATTGCGTTGTTTCCGTCGGTGTTGACGCAGGCTCAGGTGCAGGAAATCGTACGCCTCGGCGAAGGGCAGTACCCCGAAACCACTTCGGCGCGTGTCACCCGCATCATTGCCAACACCCCGTATTCCGCGTCGCTGGTGTCCACCCCAGCCAGCCCAGCCTCCGACGTGCTCGACCTCACAGCAAACGCCCCGACCGCTGTCGCCGAACTAGGCCGCGTCGCATCATCCGAATACGCCCCACTGTTCGTCTCGAAGGCTGGCACCCTGACGCTCTACAGCCAGTCACAGATCCGCAGCCAAACCAAATCCATTGTTTCACAGGCCACCTACGGCAACGGCGGGCTGTCCATCGGCACCGAGGTGCAGTTGCAGTACGACGGCGACTCGCTACGCAACATCGCCAACGTGCAAATGTCAGCCCAAGGTGTTTACATCGACGAAAACACGACCAGTCAAACCGCCTACGGCGAATCCGAACAGTATGTCGAGACACAGTTGGCGACGTATGACGACGCGATTGCGGTGGGTGACATTGTGACCGGGTGGGGTGGGCAGGTGTACGCCAAGGCCAGCCCCGTTGACGTGGTGCTCGATCCGAGCGCGTCGTGGGCATCGACGCTGGGGTTGGAGTTGTGGGATCGCATCACGCTGGCGGTTGCCCCAAAAACAGGCAACACGATCACCACCCCAATGCTCGTGTCCCGCATCACCCACACTGTCACCCCTGAGCGTTGGTCAACCATGCTTGAAGGCTCGGCGCGGTGGGCAGCGGTTTTTATTCTCAACACTTCCACCCTCGGTGGCACAGACCTTTTAGGATAGGAGAGTTATGGCTTACCCAGTTTTTGCTAGTGGCGACGTGCTGAACGCGTCAGACATGAACGCGGTTGGTTTGTGGCTGGTCAAAACACAAACCGTGGGTAGTGGTGTCACCAGTGTTGCGGTTAGCAGCGCGTTTTCGAGCAGTTACGACAGTTACCTAGTGACTTATTCAGGTGGTGCAGCATCCACTAACCCTGTTCTGACTTTCAAGTTGGGGGCATCTGCCACTGGTTATTACAACTCAATGCCGTATGTGTCTTACGCGGGCACCACAGCGCAGGCTGTTTACGCCGCGAACGCCGCCAACTTCAACTGGGCTGGCTATTGCGGCCCGAACTACACCGGAATCCACGCAATCGTTTCAGACCCATTTCTGTCCAAGTACACCCGCATTAGTGCGTTTTATCAGGCTGAAAACGAAGCAGGCACGATGGGAGGAATTCACAAAGTTGCCAGTTCGTACACCGACTTTACCATTGGTGTTTCGGCGGGAACATTGACGGGCGGTACCATCCGCGTTTACGGGCTGAGGAACTAACCATGGCAAAACGACCACTTATCCAAATCGACGACACAGTGCGCGAAATGACCAAAGCCGAATACGAAGCACTGCTCGAAACAGGCTGGACACCCGGCGAGGAAACCCCCGATGCAACTGACGAACCCGCCTAAGGCTTTCATCGCCCTTGTGGGGCTTGTGTGCCTCACCGTACTGCTCGCCATTGACGCAATCGACAACGCCACCGGGACAGGCATGATCGGCACCATCCTCGGCTACGCAGTCGGCAACGGCATCGCCGCCAAATCAGGGAAACCAGCCGACCCCATCATCGGGCCGAAAGACCATGGCTAGGCCATACCCATACCAGCCCGGCACCTACACCGTCGCCACCCGTAAACAACCCGGACTCGAAGAGTTCTCATACCTGTGCCGTCGACGCTGGAAGTTCCGCAACCTCGGCACATGGGTCATCCGGCAGATGAACGGCAAACCGCTCCTGTCAGTTCACGCCACAGGGAACGCTTGTGACCTTGGCTACCCAGCCACCGCTAAGGGGCGTCAAACGGCGTTAGAGGCGTGTAGATGGCTCACCCGCCCCGACATAGCCCCCACCCTTGGAATCGTCGCTGTACACGACTACATGGCGAACCCGCCTAGAGCGTGGAAATGTGATCGAGACGGCTGGAAAGGCTTCACCGACGGCGAGTTAGGGGCTGGCGGGCACTGGCTCCACGTCGAGTTAGACCCTGCACACGGCAAACTGTCAGCCCGCGCCTACCGGGCATTGTGGAAATCGCTACCAAAGCAATAGTACGCGTCGACCGCTTGGACACGGCGACCGCGTAGGTGGTGGGGCTGCGTGTTTCTCCCCAGCCCCATCACCGCCCACCCGAAAGACTTGCAATGTGTTTACAAATCTGTTTACACTGTTGTCACGCCGCCAAGGGCGCACAACAAAGGAGAAACAAATGCTCGAAATGGATGAATTCCACTCAACCGTTTTGGAGGGCTATTGGTGGGGTCTGAACGCCTGCGAGATTGCCCACGACATGGGTGCTGACCCTGTTATCGTCGCCCGCATCATTGACGACTTTGAGACGCTGGGATACTGACATGGACAAGTTCAACGACCTGCCACTGTTTCGGTGCACCGATCCGCAAGGCTCGGTCAACGGTGCTCGACACATCAAACCCCGCCAAGGCTCACAAGCCATGACCATCCTTCGGGTGTACGTCGCACACACCGTCTACGGTTTGACCGATGAGGAAGCCGCGCAGTTGGCTGGGGTGCATCACGGCTGGAAACGCTGCGCCGACCTACGCCGACTTGGCTACATCGAGCAGACCGGGGCGCAACGCCCAACCCTTGCAGGTGTAAACGCAATGGTGTGCCGCATCACGCAGGCAGGTTTTGAGGCGCTGCAATCATGAGTTGGCTGTTTTTCGCCTTCGGGATCGTGTTTGGCTCAATGGTTATTGCCGCCCTTGTTTACGAGTGGTGGCAGGATTACAAAGACCTGTGACACGCATTATCGGCTGGCTTCCGTTATGGTCGGAAGATAGGAAACTACTGGTGCAGGTGTTTACATCTGCTGACGGCCTGATCGAGCGAGTGACAGTCAACCATCGACTGTCCACAACCTCGCCGTGGGGGCCATCTATCGAGGTCACAGAGGATTGCTCAAACGAATCATGTGCATAGCACTACTTTCCACAACTTTTGCCACAGCACCAGCACACGCCTACGGAGAGGAACTGGTAATGCCGTGGAAGTTTTACCGCCGCCTCGCCCAATGCGAGACCGGGGCAAACGTCAACCACTCCACCCCGCGCTACACCGGCATGTTCGGCATCGCCCGAGGGACATGGCAGGCGTGGTCTAACCGATCATCAGCCAAGGGTCTGACCGCCCTCGAACAGGCCCGCGTCGTTGACAACATCGCGTTCGAGGGGCACTGGACAAACGGTGTTTACAAACCGCCGGTAGGGCCGTGGGGTTGGGGTGTTGTAAAGTCCAACTGCATGGGTTTACAGCAGTTGTTGTGCGAGTCTCGACACAGGCTTGTGCAACGCTGGAAACGCAACTGCAAATAGAAACACATTGGGAGAAACAATGAAAACAAAAGTAATCGCTTTTCGGGTGACCGAAGAGCAGTACGACGCGCTGCGTTTACGCGCCGCCAAGAACGGGGCGAAAGTCAGCGACGTGCTCACCGACGGCCTCAGTTTGCATCTGCAAACGCTGGTCGACGACCTACGCAAAGAAGTAAAACGGCTTGAAGCGAAGGCTAAGCGCGACGCAAAAAAGGTGATTGCTGATGCACCTGCGTGACGATCAACTAGCCGAGCGTTTACGCAACATGGCAACCGACGCGCTCCTGTCCGGTGACGACGAAAAACACCGCATCCTCAGCCTTGCCGCTGTGCGTCTGATGCTGGTGGCTGACTGGTGGCATCCGAAACCCATCACATCGCCTGGTGTTGACGTGTCCGAATGGTTGAAGGCCGACTAATGGGCCGCGATTCATTCAGCCTCGAACAGTCCCTATGGATCAGGAACGCTATTGCGGTGATGCTGACCCAGCCGTGTGCCTGCTACATCTACAACGGCAGTTACGACTGTGTGCGCTGTGAGGACATCGCCCGCGCCGAGAAACTGTTTCCGATTCAGCACTCGCAGGCTGTAAACGCATGGAAGGCGCGCCATGGGCTTCAATCTTGACGATTATGAGCCAGTAGCGGCGCGTCACGCCCGCTGGCTGGCTGACCACCCCACAGGCCGTACCGTCACACATCTGCTCAGTGCACCCGGTGCAGACGTGTGCGTCATCCGAGCCGAACTATGGGTTGACGACCAACTCATGGCGACCGGACTTGCTGAAGAAATCCGCGGGCAAGGCAACGTGAACCGCACCAGCCACGTCGAGAACTGCGAAACATCTGCGGTTGGTCGAGCATTGGCGAACGCTGGCTACGCCGGGTCAGACGTGAGTAAACGCCCGAGCCGTGAGGAAATGGCTAAGGTACAGCGCATGACCACCCGCGTCGATGATGCCCGCCCCAACACCACGATCCGTGAACCCGCTGGTGTGGCATCAGAGAAACAGGTCAATTACGCCAAGAGTTTGCTGAAAGCCCAAGGGCATGACGTGCCAGCGCACATTGCCTCGATGAGCAAGGGCGACATTTCGAGCCTGATTGAGCACTTGAAAAATGGCACATACACGCCACCTGTAAATGATGAGGAGCCGTTCTGATGAAACCTTGGAATAGGACAGTTCAGAATCGCTACAAAGACCGTCACAATGGAAAAATGCCGTGGTCGCCTTGGCGTTTACGCACATTGCTCGCATTGGCTCATTATCAACTTGAAAACAGTCAAAATGGGTGGTCTAATACTTTTCAAGAGGTAAACAAGTTACGCGCCGAGGTTCGTGCGCTTGAAACTGAACGCGACGCATGGCAACGGCAGGCTGTCCGTGATTGACTTCATTCAGTTCTGCGCCACCATGACCCTCGTGTTCATTGTCGGGGTGTGGTTTGGGGCGAACGGGTCGCGCCGTGGCTAAACCGCTCGACGTGTCCGAGCGAGTGTTTCAGGATCAGGTTGAACACATTGCCAAGATGAACGGGTGGCAGGTGTTCCACCCGGCACCGCATCAGGTGCGGGCTGGGGTGTGGCGCACAGACGGCCAAGGTTTTCCCGACCTAGTACTAGCCCACCCGGATCGTGGCCTGATTTTCGCTGAGCTCAAGACCGAACGAGGCAACGTGAGCCCAGCACAGAAAGTTTGGGCGCGAGCGATCCTGCCTCACGCAGAGTGGTACCTTTGGCGACCATCACAACTCGAACTGATCGCGAAACGCCTCGGTTCGGGTAAACCGTAAACAACTGACAGTCGCATGGCCTCGTACCCGGTTGCAGGGTGCAGGTGTAACACACGGGAACGTGGGTAGACGAGGCTGACCCGAAACGGTCAACAGCCTCGAGCAGAGTACGAACTTCATAAACGCGACGGTGACGGCCCTCACAGGATCCAAACGGCGACCGGACAGAGACAATCTGCAAACGGCGGGAGGGACACCTCGCACAGACTTGACGTTGCACAGACAGCAAGCCCCCTGGGGGGCGCGCTAGCAAGGGCGGCAGCGTTACAGTCTAAGCATGTCCAGACGACCAACCCCCGAATTCAGCCGCAACCGCAAACACATCCTCGAAGGCAACCCCACCTGCCACTGGTGCAAACGCGCACCAGCCACAGACGCAGACCACCTCATCCCATACGACGCAGGCGGCTCAGACAACCTCGACAACCTCGTACCCGCATGCAAACCATGCAACAGCCGACGCGGAGCCTCCTATGTAAACAACAAACGCGCCATAGCCACACAAAAACGCAACGAGGCTTTAGGTTTTTTTGTAAACGAAAAACGCAAGCCA
>Ga0208783_10001338_pt1 | contig 14621 bp, 10 predicted proteins | sample DEB19_08_DNA_2_FD_184529 | JGI IMG/M metagenome (GOLD analysis project Ga0208783, IMG submission 184529) | Aqueous microbial communities from the Delaware River and Bay under freshwater to marine salinity gradient to study organic matter... | ecosystem: Environmental > Aquatic > Marine >... | reverse complement strand
GCATCGACGCGCCGTCGGTTGACGTCCGCGTTCTCGAATCGGCGGTACGCGACGCGGGTTACGGTCTCGAACACGAAGGGCGCACCGACGACCCGTCGATCGCCGAAGCACGACGCGCCGCCGCCGCCGTCGCGGTGGCGGTCGCGGCCTTCGCGGTCGACGTCGGGTGGTTGCCGTCGACGTCGATTCCGTGGATTCCGCTCGTCGCCCTTCTCGTATCGGCGCCGAGAATCGCTCGCGGTCTGCTCGCGCTCGTCCGCTTCCGGCCCGGGATGGAGAGTCTCGTGGCCGCTTCGGCGACGGCGACCGCCATCGTCGCGCTCTTCGGCATCGGTCCTCACTCCGGGCACGATTCGGGATCGACGACCGCCCATCTCTTGGCGGCGGTCGCGACGGGGGCCTGGCTCGAGACGCGCCTGCGTGCGCGTGCCGCGGCCGCCTTCGAGCGCACGGCGGCGGCGATCCCGCGGACGGCGACGCTGCCCGACGGGCGATGTGTCGATGCGACGACGCTCGTCGTCGGCGACGTCTTCGTGGTCGCGGTCGGCGAGCGCTGTGCGACCAACGCCGTCGTCGTCGACGGCGAAGGAGCGGCGGACGAATCGTTGCTTTCGGGAGAATCCGCTCCCGTTCCGAAGGTCGCGGGCGACACGGTCTGGGGGGGCACCGTCCTGATCGACGGTCCATTGCGTGTCGAATCTACGGCCGCACACGCCGACTCCCGCATCGTGCGCATGCGGCGGGCGCTCGAAGCGGCCCAAGCCACGCGTTCCCCCGGCCTTCGGTGGTCCGATGCGGTGCTCGCGCGCTTCGTTCCCGTGGTGTTTCTCGCGTCGATCGTCGCCGCCGTGATTCACGGCGTCGCGGGAGACTGGTGGGGAGGTCTCTCCGCGGCGGTCGCGACGCTCGCCGTCGCATGTCCCTGCGCGCTCGGACTGGCGGTGCCCGCCGCCCTCGCCGCCGCTTTTTCCGGGGCGATGAGTCGAGGCATCATCGTTCGGGATGCGGCGACGCTCGAACGACTGGCGGACGTCGATCTCGCCGCGTTCGACAAGACGGGGACTCTCACGGAGCGCGGTCTTCGCGTGGTCGATTTCCACGTCACCGAGGGCGACCCGCGTCGTGTCGCCGCGCTCGCGGCGGCGGTCTGTGCGGGATCGCGGCATCCGGCGGCGCAGGCGTTCGGCGCATGGGCGCGTACGCGGGATGCGACGTCGCTCGCGGCCGACGGATTTCTCAAAGTCCCGCGCGGCGGCGACGGGGCACGGGTCGACGGTATGCGCGTGCACGTCGGAAGTCGCGCCTTCATGGAGTCGCTCGGTTTCGCGGTTGCGGTCGCGGACGCCGCCGACGGCGGCATGTTCGTCGCTTGCGACGGGAACGTCGTCGGTCGGGCGACCTTCGGAGAAGTCCTGCGCGCCGAAGCGCGCGACGCCGTCGAGCATCTGAAGGCGAGAGGAGTTCGTATCGCCATTCTCTCGGGCGACGCGGAACCCGCCGTGCGCCGCGTGGCCGACGCGTTGAATCCCGACGTCGCCTTCGGTGCCCTCACTCCCGAGGGGAAGGCGGCGTACGTCTCCGCGCGTCGTGCCGAAGGGGCACGCGTCGCGATGATCGGAGACGGTTTGAACGACGGTGCCGCGTTCGCCGCCGCGGATGTGGGTGTCGCCGTCGGCGTCGACGCGGACTTCGCCGCGACGTCGGCTTCCGTCATCATCGCGGACGGAAGTCCCGCGAAGTTCGTCGCGCTGCTCGCGCTCGCCGCGAAGGCGCGGAGCGTGATGCGAAGGAACCTCGTCTTCGCCGTCGTCTACAACGCGGTGGCCGCGCCGCTCGCGATGGCGGGGGTGTTGCCGCCGGCCTTTTGTGCGGCGGCCATGGCGGCGTCGAGCGTTCTCGTGGTCGCGCACGCCGCAACCCTCGCCGAGGGGTGAAACGAAGCGTGTTCGAGAACGTCCGTAAAGCGTCGTAAGTCCTCATGTGTTCGAGTTTTAGCGCGATGTTTGTATGTTGGCGAGATTGTGGAAAACTCGCCTTTGGAAAGACGCCCTTTCGCGCTTAGGGTGCGTCCCGTGCCGGGTGATTCGTCGAGCGCGGGACCGCATCGGGAGCGGTGAACGCGCACGCGGCGAACCCCACAGGTGAGAAGGGGACGAAGATGCCGACCGAAGCGCGACGTGAAGCGGTGGCCGCCGTGATGGCGAGAAAGCCGGTGGCCGCGAAAACCGGATACCTCGAAGAGACGTTCAAGGATCTTTGGTGCAAGAACGTGTTCGGCGACGAGGAGATGCGCAAGCGTCTCCCCGAAGGCGCCTATCGTTCGCTGAAGGCGTGCGTGCAACACGGCACGTCCCTCGATCCCGCGCTCGCGGATCTCGTCGCGAACGCGATGAAGGATTGGGCGCTTTCCCACGGCGCGACTCACTTCACGCACTGGTTCCAGCCGATGACCGGCCTCACCGCCGAAAAGCACGATTCGTTCGTGAACTGGGACGAGAGCGGTCGCCTCATCATGGAGTTCTCCGGGAAGGCGCTGGTCAAGGGCGAACCCGACGCGTCGTCGTTCCCGTCGGGCGGCCTTCGCGCGACCTTCGAAGCGCGCGGCTACACCGCATGGGACCCGACGTCGCCGGCCTTCATCCGCGAAACCGAGAACGGCGCGACGCTCTGCATTCCGACCGCGTTCTGTTCGTGGACGGGTGAAGCCCTCGACAAGAAGACGCCGCTTCTCCGCAGCGCCGAAGCGTTGTCCGCCTCCGCGGTGCGCATGCTGAAACTCCTCGGCGACACGCACGTGCAGAGCGTCTACCCGACGCTCGGCGCCGAGCAGGAGTACTTCCTGATCGATCGCGCCTTCGCCGCCCTGCGCCCCGATCTCCTCGCGTCGGGCCGAACGCTGTTCGGCGCGAAGCCGCCGAAGGGACAGGAACTCGAAGACCACTACTTCGGAACGATTTCGCCGCGCGTCATCGCGTACATGCAGGAGGTCGACCGCGAGTTGTGGAAGTTGGGCGTGCCCGTCAAGACCCGCCACAACGAAGTGGCGCCCGCGCAGTTCGAACTCGCCCCGATCTTCGAGCGCACGACCGTCGCCGCCGACCACAACATGCTGACGATGGAAGTGCTGCGTCAGGTCGCGACGCGCCACGGGTTCACGTGCCTCCTGCACGAGAAGCCGTTCTCCGGGATCAACGGTTCCGGCAAGCACAACAACTTCTCGATGGCGACGGATTACGGCGACAACCTTCTCGAGCCGGGCAACACCCCCGCCGAAAACATGCGCTTCATCGTCTTCCTGACGGCGGTGCTGCGCGCGGTCGACGTCCATGCGGACCTCCTCCGCATCTCCGTGGCCCACGCGGGGAACGATCATCGCCTCGGTGCGAACGAAGCACCGCCCGCGATCATCTCGGTTTATCTCGGCGATCAGTTGACGGACATCGTCCAAGCGTTGGTGTCGGGGACCGCGGCCGCCGAAACCAAGAAGTCCTTCATGGCGCTCGGCGTTTCGGCGTTGCCGAAGCTCCCGCGCGACGCGACCGACCGCAACCGCACGTCGCCGTTCGCGTTCACCGGCAACAAGTTCGAATTCCGCGCCGTCGGTTCGAGCCAGTCGATCGGCACGCCGAACATCGTGCTGAATTCGATCCTCGCCGACGCCCTGCGTCATCTCGCCGACGGCATCGAGGCTCAACGTGCCGCGGGCGCGTCGTTGATCGATGCGGTGCAGAAGGTGGTGCAAGCCACCTTGCGCCAACATCAGCGGATCATCTTCAACGGCAACGGTTACTCGCAAGAGTGGCAGGACGAAGCCGCGAAGCGCGGACTGCCGAACTACCGCAACACGGTGGACGCGGTCGGTCAGTGGGATTCGGCGAAGAATCGGACGCTGTTCGCTTCGCTGAACGTGCTCACCGACAAGGAAGTCGAGTCGCGCGGTCACATCATGCACGAGGCGTACTGCAAGGCGGTCGCCATCGAAGCGCAGTCCACGCTCGGCATCGCGTCGTCGTCGATACTTCCGGCGGCGACTCGCCACTTGGCGACGATGGCGTCGGCCGTCGCCGCCGCGAAGCCGCTCGGACTGCCGACCTCGAAGCTCGAAGCGTCGACCCGCGCGTTGGCGAACGGCGTCGAGACTTTGGTCGGGGCGATCGCCGATCTCGAAGCCGCTTCCGCGAAGGCGGACGCGGACCACGGTTCGCTGACGCATCATGCGAAGGCCTATCGCGACGTCGTGATTCCCGCCATGAACGCCGTGCGTGCGGCGGCGGACGCCCTCGAGGACGTCGTCGACGACGATCTCTGGCCGTTGCCGAAGTACCGCGAAATCCTGTTCATGCACTGATCGCGGTGCGGTGCGCGGCGAAGGGGCGTTCTCCGAAAGGGGGGTGCCCCTTCGGCGTTTTCGGAGCCCGTCAGGCCGTTCCGGTGTAGATGACGTCGGTGTAGATGCGCCCCTTCATGGGATGCGCGGCGGCGTCTTTGAATCCGGCGAGCGTCATGAGTTCGAGTGCGCGCGCCCGCGGGAGGAACGTCAACGAACGCCCCGCGGTCAGACCGATGGTGGTCGTGATCCACTCCTGCGTCTTGGTCAGACGGTACTTCCACGCGGGGGACTGGTCCTGCGCCTTCCACACGAGTCGGCCGCCCGGCTTCAGGACGCGCCGGACACCTTCGAGAACCGCGGCTTGGCCGGGTTCGTCGAGCAGGTAGAGCACGTCGACGATCACGACCGCGTCGAAACTCGCATGCGGCAAAGCGAGAGCGTCACCGACTTCGAAGCGGACGCGTCCGTCGACGGTTCCCGCGCGACGCGCTTCTTCGACTTTCGGTGCATCGATGTCGACGCCGAGCACCGTTCGACCGGGGGCGGCGAGCGCGAGATAGAGACTGACGAGTCCGTGGCCCGAGCCGACTTCGAGGATGTTCCCCGATGCGGGGACCAGGGCTTCGACGTCTTCGAGACGCGACAAGAGACGGCGGATGCGGACGTGCCACTTCGCGGCGGAGGGGTGACCGTCGAACAATGCGACCGCCGCGGAAAGAGCGTCGCGGGTCATGGGCGCGGATCGAGGAGGAAGGAGGAGTGGGTACCGAAGACGTATCCCATCCCTTCGATATCGGCTTTCAGGTTCGGGGTGGTCAAGATCTCGAGTTCTTCGACACGGCGCGTCCGCAGCGGATCGGTGCCGCCCGCGTCCTCCCGTCCCGGGTGACACAGAATTTCGATGACTCCCGATCGCTCGGCGATGCGAGCCTTGAGCCACTCCGCGCTGCGGCCTTTGCGGGGTCCCGTGAGTTCGACGAACGCCTCCGGATGCGGAACGCCGTCGAAGGCGCGTCGTTGGGAACCCCAACGGAGAAGAACGCGTCGAATGAAATACACCGCACTGCCACCCAAATCTCCCCACAGGGGTTCGACCGGGCGTCGTACGGCGATGTGGTGCTTGCGCGCCAAGGTGAGCGTCGCATCAAGGACGCCACCGAAAAGATGAATGTGCTGATGGCCGTTCAGATGGCGAATCGGCAGTCCGAGATCCGCCATGCGACGCCACTGCGCATCGACTTCGCGATCGATATCGCCTCGCGAAACACGGCCCGTCGTGAGGGCGATCAACTGACCGTTCAGATCGCGGAAATTCCCGTCTTTGCCGCGAAGCGTCCGAGCGTCCGTCAGCGGTCGGCCTTCGGTGAGATTCACATGGAGGCCCGTTTCGAGATCGGGGTGCGCACGGGCCGCGGCGGCACCGGCTTCGGTCCCCGGCATGTTCGTCATGAAGGCCGTCGAGGTGACGATGCCCCGCGTGTGGGCATCGAGGATGCCGTGGGTCACGGCATCGCTGTATCCCAAGTCGTCGGCGTGGATGATGACGCCGCCACGGCGGCCCGAAGTGTTCATGACGTTCCAGAAGGGTAGGGGCGCGATTGTATCCGGCGCATCCCCTGATTCTCGAAACGAACTTTCACGGTGAGCTGCCGCTCGTCCCGCGTCGGGCGTGAAAACCGATAATTCCCTACGGCGTGAAAAGCCGCGCTTCAGCGCGTGTTTTGCACCGTCGTCAAAACCGCACGCGCGATGCGCGTCGCGCTGTCGGGCGTGGCGAGTCTGCGTGCTTTCGTCGACACGGCGGCACGTGCGGCGGGGTCGTTCAACCAACGGAGCACGGCCTCGGGCAATGCGCTCGCGGATGGAACGTAGTCGCCGATCCCCGCTTCGCGGACCAGTCCGATGTTTCCGAACTCCTGCCCCGGCAAATAGTCGTAGATGAGGATGGGAAGTCCGGCGAGACAGCCCTCCATGATCGAGCCGGGACCACCTTTCGTGACGAGCACGTCGGCCGCGGCCATCATTTCCGGCAGATTCCCCACGAAGCCATGGACGTCGACGGGGATCGCGAAGGTTTCGGCGGTCAACTCACGGCGGAGCGTTTCATTGCGTCCGCAGACCACGACGAGGCGCGCCGGGATCTTCGCGCGGGCGAGGGCGCGTACGCGACCTCCGAGGTCGCCCATGCCGTCTCCGCCGCCGACGCACAGAACGACCGGTTCGTTCCATCCGAAGGCGCGACGTGCGGCATCGCGATCGCCGACCGCGCGTCCTGCATCCGGGTGGAGAGGTTGTCCCGTGACGAGGACGCGTGCGGGATCGCACCCGCACGCGATCGCACGCGCGCGAGCCTCTTCGGTCGGCACCGTGACGAGGTCGGCGTCTTTTTCGTACCAGGTGGCGTGTCCGGTTACGAGATCGGTGACGACGATCGAAAAGGGGATACGGCGACCCGTGGCCCGAATCGCGCGCACGACCGATCGCGTCAGGAGCGGATGGACGCTGACGACGACGTCCGGGTTCTCGGTCGTGATCAGATCCACCATGCGCCGCTTCATGAGAGGCCAATTCACGTCGGCCATGAAGCGGGCGCGTCGCGGGCCGTTCATGAGATGGAACGAGCCTCCCCATACCCAACGCGCGTGTTTCATTCCCCAGTTGTAGATGGCTGGGGAGCGATTCACGGGCCACGGCGCGGCGTCGACCAACGCATCGCGGATCGAGGTGACGCACGACGGAAGGATCGTCTTCATGGCGGCTTCGACCGCGAGCGCACCCGCTCGGTGACCGCCGCCCGTATCCGAAATGAGGAAGAGGACCCGCATGAAGATCAGGGCGTCCGTCGTGCGGCGTGGATCGCGCGCGTCGCCAATCGGAGCAGACGGGCTTCGTCAACGACGGCGTCGTCGCGGCACCATGAGAAGGCGGCCGCCATCCAACGTCCGCGATCGTCCTTCCACATCCACGTCATGTTGAGCACGCCGGGTTCGGACCCGCCCTTGTAGGCGACGATCGGAAAACGCGATGAATCGACGCGAAAGGCCGGATTGATTCCGAGTAAAGAGACGGCGCGGCCTCCGTCGTCGATCTTGCGCAGCCCGTTCATGGTGCGCAGGAGATCGAGCGGAGAAGCGAACCACTCGATGTCGCGCGGGCGTACCGGGAGCGCGGGCGAGGCGACGTCGTCCATCGAAAGCCCCGCGAACGACGCGAGCAGGGCGCGGCGCTCTTCGGGGGTCGCGGCCATCCATCGATCGATGCGCGACGCGTCCGCCGAGAATTTGAGAAGGAAGAGTTCCCGCGTCGCGAGCAGCGGGACGTTGGCGGCGGGCGTCGCGTGTCCGATCTTGCGCATCCACGATTCGACCGTCGTCCGTCCGAGATGGAAGAGGAGGTGGTCGGTCGCGGTGTTGTCGCTCTCCGAAATCATCGCGCCCGCCAAGGTCGCGAGCGTGAAGGGCGTCCCCTCCGGCCATTGGTGGAGGCGCCCCGACGGGGCGGACATCCGCGACTTCGTCAGCGCGGTGGTTTCGTCCCAACGCCGCGACCCGTCTTCAACTCCTGCGGCCAAGGCTCCCAACACCCACAGTTTGAAGGTGGATCCCGTCGGGAGCAGGACGTCGGGAGCATGTCCGGCGATGAGTTCGACGTCGTCCCCGAGCGTCCCGATCGCCGCGGAGGTCGTTCCCGGAAATTTCGCGAAGTCCTTCAGAACGTCGTCGACGGTTTGACCGATCCGCAGAGGTTCTTGGAAGAGCAGTCCCGAGAGCGTGCGACCATCCGGGGCGAGGACGACGTCGCACCACATTTCCGAACCTTTTTCCAACGTGATCCAGAACGAACTGGAGCGAGCCTTCGGACCTCCCGCTCCCCACGAAAAGCCGGTGCCCCGTCCGTGGATCTTGGCCGTCGCGACGAGATGCGCGCGGATGCGCGGCCACGGGGCGGCGGCGAGGAGCGGTTCCGAGAGAACCACGCGCAGGGCGTCGCCCGGATCCTCGCGCACCGCATCGGTCACGAGCCGGGCCATCGCTTCGATCGCCGGGATCGGAGTTTCGGGGCGCGAGTCCGGACGCGACTCCTGTCCGACCGTGAAGCCGAGTCCGACGACGAGGAGCACGAAGAGGATTTTCATCGCGGCGTCAGATTTCCGTCTTCGTCGACCGCGTCATGAGGGCCGTGAGCGCATCCTGCGGATCTTTTCCTTCGAAGAGGATGTCGTGGACTTCACGCACGATCGGCATGTCGACGCGATGACGTCGCGCGAGTGCCAGCGTCGAACGCGTCGTGGCGACGCCTTCGGCGACACCTTCGAGATCGCCGAGGATCTTCTTCAGCGACTGACCCTTGCCGATTTTTTCGCCGACGGCACGGTTGCGTCCGTGGCGGGAGAACGCGGTGGTGATGAGATCGCCCATGCCCGCGAGCCCCGAGAACGTCCGCTCACGGGCTCCGAGGCGTTTCGCGAGGCGCGTCACTTCGACGAGTCCCCGCGTGACGAGCGCCGCCTTCGTGTTGTCGCCGAATCCCAATCCGTCGCAGATCCCCGCGGCGATCGCGATGATGTTCTTGAGGGCACCCGCCAGCTCGACCCCGACGGGGTCGGTGTTCGTGTAGACGCGGAAGCGACCGGTCGAGAGGGCGTTCTGCATGCGTCGCGCCAACAGGTGCGAGCGTGCACCGATGACGACCGATGCGGGCATCTTGCGGGCGATCTCTTCGGCGTGGCTCGGCCCGGAGAGGACGGCGACGGGAGACTTCGGAAGGAGTTCCCGCAAGACCTGCGACGGACGCAGCAGGGTGGTGACTTCGATGCCTTTCGACAACGAGAGGATGGGCGTTCGCGCCTTCACGTGGGGCGCGAGGAGTTCGAAGACCGAACGCACGTGTTGCGTCGGGACGGCGTTCACGATCACGGAAACGCCGGCGACGGCCTCTTCGGCGTCGGACGTGAGTTTCCAGTCGCGCGGCAGCGTGATGCCGGGGAGGTACTTCACGTTCTCCCGTTTCGTGCGCACGCGTTCGACGTAGTCGGCGTCGTGCCCCCACTGGATCGTGTCGAAACCTTGGTCTCTGAGGACGAGTCCGACGGCGGTGCCGAATCCGCCGTTGCCGATGATCGCGTATGTGGTCACTTGTTGTTCCCGCCGATGCGCGGCTCTTCGCCCGCGAGGAGCCGCTTCATGTTGGCACGGTGACGGACGATGACGAGCAGTCCGACGAGGATGAACAGGGCGAACGACCAACCCTCGGGGCCCGACGTCGGTCGGGGTTGGGTCAGGACGTAGTGGGCGACGGGAAGCGTCGCGGAGGCGAGAATGCTGCCGAGCGAAATCGTCCGCGACACCGCCACGCCGAGGCCGAAGGCGGCGCCGACCGCGGCGACGACGGGAAGCGAGGCCAAGCCGACGACGAGACCCGATCCCGTCGCGACTCCTTTCCCTCCGCGAAAACCGTGCCAGACCGGAAGGCAGTGGCCGACGAAGGCCGCGAGTCCGGCGAGCAGGGGAAGGGGCGGCCAACCGTCCGGCGTTCGGCAGTCCCGCATCGCTTGGGCGACCAAGACGGGGACGAGCCCTTTGAGGAAATCGAGGACGTAGATGGCGATGCCCCACGACCGTCCCAAGACGCGGGCGGCGTTCGTGGCGCCGAGGTTGCCGCTTCCGACGGTGCGGAGGTCGATGCCCTTGCGCCATTTCACGGCCCAAAAGGCGAACGAGACCGAACCCGCCGTGTACGCGAGGCCGAGCACCCATGCCGGATGCACCCCGGTCACGGCGTCGCTCCGCGAAGGAAAGACGCCTTGCGGCGTGCCGTCGCTTCGTCGACCACGGGTGCGGGTTCGACGCGGAAAGAGGGCGGCGCTCCGGTCGCGCGCACCGCCTTCTGCGTGACGCGACCGTCCGCGCTGCGCCACGTGACGGTGACGATGTCTCCCGGGCGATGCCGCGCGAGGACCTGCTCGACGCTCTCGGCGCCGCGCTCGCCGAGGACGGATGTGCCGATCCCGACCAGTCGATCGCCTTCCGAAGCCCCCGCGAGGCGGAGGGGGCTGTCGTCGTCGAATCCCGTGACGGTGAAGTCGCGGGTCGCGGCTCCGAGGCGGGCGGTCGTGCCGTTCGTCGACTCGAGTTCGAAGCCGATCGACGCGAGGAGCGGCTTCAGATCGACGGGTTCCGTCCCGTCGACGTGGCGTGCGAAGAAGTCGGCGGGAAGCGCTTTCGGCGCGATGCGGTCGAAGGCGGCGACGAGTCGACGGCGATCGAAGACCTTCGGTCCGTCGGCGTCGCGGAGGGCCCGAAGGAGGTCGGGAAGTCCCGGCGAGCCACCGGCGCGCACGTGAAGATCGAGCGCGAGGACGAGAAGGCCACCCCTCACCGCGAGGTCGTTGCCCGGAGCGTCGGCGCCGCGTCGTCCACGGTCGAACGCCAGTTCGGAGGCGCGCGCCGGCGGCAGCATCCGCGCTCGGGGCGAGGCGGCGTCGCGGCGCAGACGGTCGGCGAGGCATTCGGTGAAGCGTGAATCGGACTCGGAGGTCCCCGCGAGAAGGAGGTCGGCGAGATGTTCGGTCGCTCCTTCGAGGAACCACCGTTCGGACGACGTTTCCGCGCCCGGAACCGTCGGAAGGGCGCGCCGGCCGAGTCCGCGCGCCACGTCACGGAGGAGTCGATCGCGGTCCGTCGCGTCGCCGAATCGAGCGGGACCGCGGACTTCCACCGCTCCGGGGGCGACGTGGATCGACGCGGCACCCGCCTCCGGGCCGACGACGACGGCGATGAATGCGGGCGAAGGAACGCCGAAGCGACGTTCCGCTTCCGCGACCAGTTTGCCGACCGCGACGACGAAGGAAGTCGTCGCGTCGCCGGAAGCGCCCGCGCCGACGAGGTGAAACACCGTCGCGACGGTGTCGGGCGTCCATGTCTCCCCGGTACCTACGAGGAAGCGGGCGGCGGCGACTTCGTCGAACGACGTCGCGCGGGCACGCGTGGTTCCGTCCTTCGCGAGGGTGGTCGCCGTGGCCCAGGCGGTCGGCGCGGCGATTTCGACGACGACGGGGCCGTCGACGCCGTCGCAGGCCGGGAAAACCGCGCCGCCCAAGAACGACGCGTGTCCGGTGCCGACGTCGAACACGCTCCGTGCGTCGCGATCCAAGCGTCGGCGGAAGCGGAGGCGCACCGGGTCTTTCGCTCCGGTCGTCACCGCGATCGTGCCCAAAGCGGTCCGTCGCCACGGGAGCGGCGCGTCGCCGTCGTCGACCGAGACGTCGTCGATCCAAGCCCCGGGTTCGTCGCGGACGGTCCGACCGGGGAGAACGTCGGGGAACCGAAAGATCGTCTCACCCCGCGGGGCGTGGTGGATCACGACCTCGACGTCGATCCTTCGGAGATGCGGCTCGGGAATCGCCACGCGCAGGCGCGCGCCTTCGACGGCCTGAGCCGCGACGGAGGCCGCGGCGAGTACGACGGAGACGAGGAGGCGGGGAAGCGTCGGGAGGTGCATGGACGGCGCCCGTGAAGTTAACACCCGCGCCCCGAAACGTTGGGTCGATACGGGGCCTCCCGCTAGACTCGCGGGCACCATCGTGGATACCCGTCGCACCCCCGTGCCCCGCCAAGGGCCCCCCGTCAAACTCGTCGTCGCGCTCGTCATCGTCGCCATCGGCGGCTTGGCGGCGGCGGGCGTCGACGCATGGCTGCGCTTCAGGCGCGTGCCGGGGGATTTCGGCGGTGCGGCCGCGGAGCTTTTCGTCAAAGCGTTGACGGCGGCGGACGCTCCGTACGAAGACGGTTCTGGCACCTCGCGCACGGGGTACTCCGCCGCGTGGCACGCCCTGTCGAAAGAGGCGCGCGCGAGGCGACCGTTCGACGAGTTCTACGACGCGTGGTCGCGCCTGATCGAACTGCACGGGCCGATCGTCGACGATCGCATCGTTCCCGGCGGTGGTTCGCGCAGTCGCCCCCTTCTCGCGATACTGCGGATGGGGAAGAGCGCGCGCCACCCGGAAGATTTGACGGAAGTCAAAGTCGAAATGGACGTTCGCAGCGAAGGGGGCCGCCCGGTCGTGTCGGACTACGCCGTCACGACGGTCCCGCGGTCGGAGGCGCGCTGAATGGCCCCCGCCGGTCCCGATCGCATTCCGGATGTCGTGCCGTCGGGAAGTCTCGCCGCCCGTTTGCGATCGGATCGCGAGTTCTGGAATGCGGCCGCGCGGGAAGACGCCTACTTCGCCGTGCTCTCGTCTCCCGAGTCGCGCAATCCGTCGACGCGCGAAGCGTACTTCGACGCCACCGCGTCCGAGGACCTGCGTCGACTCGGTTGGTTTCTCCACGCGGATTCCCGCGTCCTCGATCTCGGTTGCGGCGTCGGCCGTCTCACCAAGGCGCTGGCGAACCGATGCGCGGAAGTGACGGGAGTCGACATCTCGGCCGAAATGGTCGCAATCGCCCGCGCGCGCACCGCGTCTTTCTCCAACGTGCGCATCGTCGAAACCGACGGAAGCAGCCTCGCGTGCGTCGGTACGGGTGCCGTCGATTTCGTCGTATCGCTGCTTTGCCTGATCCACGTGGATCGACGTGCGGCCTTGCGCTATTTCCATGAAATCCGACGCGTTCTCGCCCCGGGTGGGCGCGCGTGGTTGCAATTCCAGGACGAGGATCAGCCGGAAGGGGCCGCCGCCCTCGCCTCCGCGAACCGCGGCGGGTTTCCGATGGAAGGGTGGACCGAGCCGCGACTCGTCGCCGCACTGTCCGAAGCGGGGCTCGGAGTCCTCGGGGTCGAACGTTCCCGCGGATTCCTCGACGTCCAAGTGTGTGTCGGACCTTCGGCGGTGGAACGGCATCGGCTGACCGAGAGCCTCCTGTTCGAACCTCCCGCGGCGCTCGCCGACGGAATGTCGTTGTCGTTGTGCGAGCGTCAGACTTTCGCGATGCGCGTGCGGACCGATTCGTTCAGATCCGAAACGGCGGGCGCTCTCGTGGCGCTCGTCCCGCGAGGTGGAGGGATCACCGCGCCGGCATGGTGTTACGCCGACGTGCATCTGACGCTTCCGTCCGTGGGCGAATCGGAAGTGCGTTTTTCGTTCGGAGGACGACACCCGACGACGATCGACGTGGTCGGAGCCGTCGTTGCGGAGGAACGCTCCCATTCGGCCCCTGAATGGCCGGCGGGTGAGGCCACGTTGCACATCGGCGTCCTGCCCGCGGGTTTCGGTTGGAACGCGGAGTCCATTACACTGTTTCCCGGGTGCATCCGGTCGGTGTCCGTCCGCATCGCGCCCTGAGCGGCGTCGTTCATGTCGGTACGGTTCCTCTTCGCGGCGATTCTCTTCGTAGGCGTCACCCTCGCGCAGCAGGCGGGTTACGGCGTCAATTTCGAAGCGCCCGCCGTACATCCGATTCGGTTGAGCCCGTCCGGCGAGCGTCTCTTCGTCGTCGATACCGACACGCATCATCTCGAGGTGTGGTCGCTCGCCGATCGTGATCGTCCGATCCTCGTCGATCGCATTGCCGTCGGCGCATGCCCCGTCTCGGTGACGCCGCGAACCGACGACGAAGTGTGGGTCGCATGTTGGTTGTCGGATTGCGTCAGCGTCGTTTCGGTGTCGGCGGGACGGGAAGTCGCCGTCCTCCGGGTGAAGGACGAGCCCACGGATGTCGTCTTTGCGGGTGGACGCGCGTTCGTCGCGGCATCCGCTTCCGATGCGATCGCGGTTTTCGACGCGACCACGCGCGTCGAACTCGGCACGATCGCGATTCCCGCGAAGGACCCGCGTGCGCTCGCGACGGATCCGGCGGGGACGAAGGTCTACGCCCTTTCACTTCGGTCGGGCAATCGGACGACCGTGATTCCGGCGGCTCAGGCACCCGCGCCGCCCGCACCCACGAATGGGGCCCTTCCCGCGGCTCCCCAGCAGGGAATCATCGGCGTCGCGGGGGACCCCGCATTCCCGCAGATCGGTTGGACGCTTCCGGACGACGACCTGTTCGAAATCAATGCCGCGACGATGACGATCGCCCGTACCGCGAAGTCGGTCGGGACCATCAACACGAACATGGCCGTGCATCCCGTGACCGGCGAAATCTTCGTCGTGAACACCGAGGCCAAGAATCGGACACGATTCGAACCCGCGATCCGCGGTCATGCGATCGACTCGCGGATCACCCGCGTGACGCTCGGGGCGGCCACGAACGTCGTCCCGGTCGATCTGAATCCCGGGATGGTCTACGCACCGTTGCCGCATGCGCCGTCGCTCGCGACGGCGTTGGCGGAACCGTTCGACGTCGCGATCGAC
>Ga0208783_10001336_pt1 | contig 14625 bp, 11 predicted proteins | sample DEB19_08_DNA_2_FD_184529 | JGI IMG/M metagenome (GOLD analysis project Ga0208783, IMG submission 184529) | Aqueous microbial communities from the Delaware River and Bay under freshwater to marine salinity gradient to study organic matter... | ecosystem: Environmental > Aquatic > Marine >... | reverse complement strand
CTATCTCATCCTCCCCTCCGACCTCCCCTGACGCACCACCCCAGCCAAGGAGACCAGCCGATGTCCCGGATCCCCCGCCGCCGCGGCGCCATCGCCGCCCTCGCGACCGCCGTCCTCCTCGCCCTCCCGCTCCCGGTCCTTGCCGGGGACGGCGGAGCGGATCCGGGCAAGGGATACCCGCGCCCGAGCGGGGAGCCGGTCCTGCCGTCGCGCCCCGGCGCCTTCTTCGAGGAGCGGGTCTTCTTCGTCACCCATGCCGCGGTGACCACGAACCTCGTGAACCCCGCGTCGGACGGCCACCAGCTCGGCGATGTCCGGGTGAACGTGGCCACGCCCACCTACGACGAGAACGGCGAGCTCGCCGGCCGCTATGACGCGGTCCTCATCACGACGACGATCGACTACCCGAACCCGGGCGACGAGGTCCGGATGGTCCAGCTGAACTTCGTCTTTGGCGAGGCAGAGGACGCGCAGCTCGCCGGCTCCGCGGACCAGCTGATCGTGAGCGGGAGCGGCTACTACCCCGCCAAGGGGAGCACGCTCGCCGTGGGCACCTCGCTCATCCGCACGATCACCGGCGGATCCGGGGAGTTCGCGGGTGCCACCGGCTGGGCGGATAGCGAGCATCTCGAGGACGGCTCGTGGCGGCACACCTTCCACGTCCTCCTCCCCCGGGAGCGGGCCGGGATGCCGGACGAGCCGTACGCCCACGACGACGCCACCCACGCCGGGATGCACGGCGAGGCCGGCGAGGCGACCGCCGGCATGCCGGCGGGGAGCGTCCCGCTCGGCGGCGGCGAGTTCCTGCGCAAGCAGGTCGGCGCCTCGTCCCCGGCGGGCGCACCCGGGGAGGAGCTCTCCCTCTGGTACTACGAGATCCCGGCGGGCTTCCAGCTCCCGACGCACCACCACCCCGGCGACCAGATCGCCCAGGTCGTCCGCGGCGTCCTCACCTTCCATGTCGTGGAGGGGACGGCGGAGGTCGCGCGCGCGGACGGGAGCACGGAGACGCTCGTGGCGGGCGATGTCCGGCAGCTCTTCCCCGGCGACGCGGTGATCGAGAACCCGGGCCTCGTCCACTTCGGCGCGAACGAGGGGGACGAGATGGTCGTCCTCTACACGGCCACCCTCTTCACCGCGGGCTCGCCGGCCGCGATCCCCGTCCCCTCGCCGAGCCCGGCCGCGTGACGCTGCCGGATCCGGTCCTCGACCGGCTCTTCCGCCACGACGCCTGGGCGACGGAGCGGATGATCGCGCACCTCCTCACCCTCCCCGAGGAGCTCCTCGGGCGGACGGCGCCGGGGAGCTTCGGGACGATCGCGGAGACGGTCCACCACCTCGTGGCCGGGCACGCGGGCTACGTCGCCCGGGCCACGGGGCAGCCGCGGCCCGCGGATCCCGTGGAGGCGCCGACCCACGCCGCCCTCCGCGCGCTCGCCGCGGATGCGGCCGCGCACGGGGTCCGGCTCCGGGCGCTCGCCGCGGAGGGGGGCGAGCCGATCCTCCGCTACGACTACGGCTCCGGTCAACGCGTGGTGCCGCGCTCCGTCGTCCTCGCCCAGGCGATCCACCACGCCACGGAGCACCGGGCGCAGGTCTTCGCGATCCTCACCGCCCACGGGGTGGACGGCCTCACCCTGGATGACCTGGACGTCTGGTCGCACGACGACGCCGAGCGCGGGATCACCCCGGGGGGATGACGAAGCCCCGGCCGTCCGGCCGGGGCGATGGGGTGGCGGTCCGGCGGTCCTCCTAGAGGCCCGCGATCGTCTTCGCCGCCTCCAGGGTCCAGTCGAGCGCGGCGCCCGTCACGGCGGGGATGAGGCCGATCGCGATCGTGGCGGCTCCCGCCACGATGAGCCCCAGCCGGGTCCAGCCGCCCACGTCCACCGGCTTCGCGTTCTCCGCCGGGTCACGCATGTACATGACGACGACGACGCGCAGGTAGTAGAAGGCCGCCGCCGCCGCGTTGAGCATGATCACGACCGCGAGGAGGGTGAGGAGCCCGCCGCCCTCCACCGCCGCGATGACGATGACCGCCTTGCCGAAGAAGCCGGCGGTGGGCGGGATCCCCACGAGCGAGAGGAGGAAGAGGGTCATCGCGACCGCGAGGATCGGGGCGCGCCGGCCGAGCCCGGCGAACGAGGAGATCTGGCTCGTCACGCCGGGGCGGTGCTGGAGCGCCGCCACGACGGCGAAGGCACCGAGGTTCATCGCCGCGTACGCGAAGCCGTAGAAGAGGATCCCCTGGACGCCCGAGGCGGCGACCTCCGGGTCCGTGGCCCCGCCCGCCACCGCGAGCCCGACCATGATGTAGCCGGTGTGCGCGATCGAGCTGTACGCCAGCATCCGCTTGATGTTGTCCTGGCCGAGCGCCGCGAGGTTGCCCACGGTCATCGTGATCGCCGCGAGGACGCCGATGAGGACCCACCAGTCCGCGCGGACCGGGCCGAGCGCCTCCATGAAGAGGCGCAGGACGAGGGCGAAGGCCGCGACCTTGGGGCCCACGGAGAGGTAGCCGGTGACCGGCGTGGGGGAGCCCTGGTAGGCGTCCGGCGTCCAGTAGTGGAAGGGGACCGCCGCGATCTTGAAGGCGGCGCCGGTGAGGACGAGCGCCATCCCCATCCCGAGCGCCACGGGGAGCGGGGCGTCCCCGCTCGCGATCGCCGCGAGCCGGTCGCCGATCTCCGCCACGTTCGTGGTCCCGGTGTAGCCGAAGACGAAGACGAGGCCGAAGAGGAGGATCGCGCTGGAGAACGATCCGAGGAGGAAGTACTTGATCGCGCCCTCGGTGGAGAGCCCGTCGCGCTTGCTGAAGCCGGCGAGGAGGTAGCCGGGGAGGACGAGGAGCTCGAGGCCGAGGAAGAGGATGAGGAGATCCCGTCCGCCGCCGAGGAGCATCGCGCCCGCGACCGCGAAGAGGAGGACGGAGACGAACTCCGGCACCGGCAGCTTGCGGGGGATCAGGTAGTCCGGCGCGAAGAGGATCGTGAGGAGGGCGATGCCAAGGAAGAGGAGGTCGAGGAAGGCGGTCATGCCGTCCCGGACGTAGACGCCGCCGAAGAGCGCCATCCCCTCCGGAGGGAGGCCGCCGAGGCCGCCGATCGGGCCCGCGGCGATCGTGGCACCCATGGCCACGAGGACGCCGACCGCACCGATGACCGCGGCCAGGTGGTCCCGGCCCGGCCGGATCATGTCCACGACGACGATCAGGATCGCGAGCGTGGAGACGATGATGAAGGGGGCGAGCGCGAGCCACTCGTTCTGGGTCACGGCAGCATCCCCGTGGTGGCCGGTCCGAGCGCCGCGAGGAGCTCGTTCACCGGGCCGGTGATCAGGTCGAGGATGAGCGCCGGGTAGACGCCCATGACGATCGTGAGCGCCGCCAGCGGCGCGAGCGTGAGGACCTCCGTGGGGGTCATGTCCGTCAGGTGGTGCCCGAGCCCCTTGAGGAAGTCGGAGACCTCGCCGAAGGCCACCCGCTGGAACATCCAGAGCAGGTAGACGGCGCCGAGGACCATGACGAGGCTGGCGATCGCCGCAGCGAGCGGATCGACCGCGAAGGTCCCGAGGAAGACGAGGAACTCGCCCACGAAGCCCGCCAGGCCCGGCAGGCCGACGCTGGCCATGATGAAGAAGCCGAAGGCCGCGGCCCAGATGGGCGTCTTCGCGGCGAGGCCGCCCATCTTGGCGATCGTCCGGTCATGGGTCCGCTCGTAGATGATCCCGACGCACAGGAAGAGGCCGCCGGTGATCAGGCCGTGGTTGACCATCTGGAGGATCGCGCCCTGCATCGCCTGCTCCTGGAAGGCGAAGAGGCCGAGCGTGACGAAGCCCATATGGCTGACCGATGAGTAGGCGATCAGCTTCTTCACGTCCGGCTGGACGATCGCCACGATCGCGCCGTAGATGATCGCGATCAGGCTGAGCACGATGATCGGGCCGGCCAGGTCACGCGCCGCGTCCGGGAAGATCGGCATCGCGAAGCGGATGAAGCCGTAGCCGCCGAGCTTCAGGAGGACGCCCGCGAGGATCACCGAGCCCGCCGTGGGCGCTTCCACGTGCGCGTCCGGCAGCCAGGTGTGGAACGGGAACATCGGGACCTTGATCGCGAAGGCGAGGAAGAAGGCGAGGAAGGCGAAGAGCTGGAGCGTGGGGTCGAAGCCGAAGCCGACCAGCTTCTCCACCGAGAAGGCTCCGTCCCAGCTTCCCGTGGCCACCTGGTAGCTGAAGGCGGTCGCCACGAGCGCCACGAGCATGAGGAGCGAGCCGACGAGCGTGTAGAGGACGAACTTGACCGTGGCGTAGATCCGGTTCGCGCCGCCCCAGATCCCGATGATCAGGTACATCGGGACGAGGACGATCTCCCAGAAGATGTAGAAGAGGAAGAGGTCGAGGGAGAGGAAGACGCCGAGCATCCCGACCTCGAGGACGAGGAAGGAGATCATGTACTCCTTCACCCGGCTCTGGATCGGCCCGAAGCTGGCGAGGATCGAGATCCACGAGAGGAGCGTGGTGAGGACGACGAGGACGAGGCTGATCCCGTCCACGCCCAGGTCGTACTGGATGCCGAAGAAGGGGATCCAGGAGGTCGTCTCGCGGAGCTGGTAGCCGCTCTGCGCCGGGTCGAAGGCGAGGACCGCGGCGAGCGAGATGCCGAAGGTGACGAGCGCGATGAGGAGCGCGAGACGCCGGACCAGCTGCGGGCGGTCCCCGGGCACGAATGCAAGGAGGATCGCACCCACGAGCGGGACGGCGAGCAGGATCGAGAGGACCGGCACGCCGGTGAGGTCGAGCATCAGCGGGTCACCACGAAGAGGAGGACGATCGAGATGACGATCAGCCCGATCGCGATGCCGAGCGCGTAGTTCTGGACCTTGCCGGTCTGGATCCGGCGGATACGGTCGCCCGCGCCCTGGGTCACCTTCGCGGTCCCGTTCACGATCCCGTCGATCACCGCGCGGTCGAAGATCGCCGCGCTCTCCGCCACCACGCCGCCGAAGCGGACGAAGAGGAGGTGGTTGAGGTCATCGAAGTACCAGCGGTTGAAGGAGGCGCGGTAGAGCGCCGGGCCGAAGGGGATCCGCTGGGTGAGCGAGCGGACCGTCTCGCTCCGGCCGTCCTTCCGGCCGATCCCGAAGAGGGCCGCCGCGATGACGATGCCGAGCGTGGCGACCGAGACCGCGATGACGATGAGGATGCCGTCGATCCCGAAGAGCTGGACCTTGGGCAGCTCCCGTCCGAGGGTCACCTCGGCTTCGTGGAAGACCGGCTCGAGCCAGTGCTTGATCGTGCTGTCACCGAGCGGCCAGCCGAGCGCGAGGCCGATCCCGATCGAGGGGATCGCGAGGAGGATCAGCGGAAGGGTCATCGTCCACGGCGACTCGTGGATCTTCGGCTCCACGTGCGGATCGACCCGGCTCTTGCCGTAGAAGGTCTTGCCCATCAGGCGCCACATGTAGAAGGCGGTCATCCCGGCCACGATCATCCCGACCACGAAGAGGACGTAGAAGGCCTGCTCGTAGACGCCGAACTTGAAGGTCTCGCCGAGGATCTCGTCCTTGGAGAAGAAGCCCGCGAGGGGCGGGATGCCGGCGATCGCGATCGTGCCGATGAGCATCGTCAGGTGGGTGATCCTGATCTTCCCCGCCAGGCCGCCCATCCGGTCCATGTCCTGCTCCTCGTGGACGGCGTGGATCACGGAGCCCGAGCCGAGGAAGAGGAGGCCCTTGAAGAAGCCGTGCGTCACGAGGTGGAAGATCGCGGGGATCCAGGCGCCCACGCCGAGCGCGAGGAACATGTAGCCCAGCTGCGAGAGCGTGGAGTAGGCGAGGACGCGCTTGATGTCCTTCTGGGTGAGCGCGATCGAGGCCGCGAGGATCGCCGTGAAGGCGCCCAGGCAGGCGATGAGGAGGAGCGCGCCGGCCGACTGGGCGAAGACCGGAGAGCTGCGCGCGACGAGGTAGACGCCGGCGTTGACCATCGTGGCCGCGTGGATGAGCGCGGAGACCGGGGTGGGGCCCTCCATCGCGTCCGGAAGCCAGACGTGGAGGGGGAACTGGGCGCTCTTGCCCATCGCGCCCATGAAGAGGAGGAGGCAGATCCCGGCCATCAGGACCGGGCCGAGCTCGCCGCCCGCCACCTTCTCCGGGATGAGCGTGAAGACCTCGGTGAAGTTCAGCGTCCCCACCGTGGTCCAGAGGGCCATGATCCCGAGCGCGAAGCCGACGTCGCCCACGCGGTTCGTGATGAACGCCTTCTTGTTCGCGAGCGCCGCGGAGCGCTTGTGGTACCAGAAGCCGATGAGCAGGTAGGAGGAGAGGCCGACGAGCTCCCACGCGGCGAAGACGAGGAGGTAGTTCCCCGCCAGGACGAGGAGGAGCATGCTGAACATGAAGAGGTTCAGGTAGGCGAAGAAGCGCCACTTCGACGGGTCGTGGGACATGTACCCGATCGAGTAGACGTGGACGAGCATGCCGATCGTGGTGACCACGATGAGCATCACCGCGGTCAGGTTGTCCATGAGGAAGTTCGCGTCCACCCGGAACTGGCCGGCGGGGATCCACTCGTAGAGCGTGAAGGTGATCCCGTACTCGCCGTAGGCGCCCACGAAGAGCGTCTGCCAGACGAGGAACATGGCGATCAGCCAGGTGGCGATGATCGCGGGGACCGCGATCACCCACGGCCGCGAGCCGAGCCGGCGGCCGAGGATCACGCTGAGGGCGAAGCCCGCCAGCGGGATCGCCATGAGGAGCGTGATGAGGAGCTGGGCGGTGGGGTCGGCGAGCTCCGGCCCGTGCCCGGCGTGTCCGCCGGCCTCCGCGAAGAAGCTCACCGTGCCACCTCTGCGATGCGTCCCGTCGTCATCCCGCTACTCCCGCATCGAGGCGTACTCGTCCACGAGCGGGGTGCGGCGGTTCCGGTAGATCGCGATGACGATCGCGAGCCCCACCGTCGCCTCCGCGGCCGCGACCGCCATGACGAAGAGCGCGATGACCGACCCCTGCGCACCGAGCGAGGGGGTGAAGAGGGCGAAGGCGACGATCGCGAGGTTCACCGCGTTGAGCATCAGCTCGATCGACATGAGCATCGCGATCGCGTTCCGCTTCGCGAGGAAGCCGAAGGTGCCGATCGCGAAGAGCCCCGCCGCGAGGAGCAGGTACGCGTCCAGGGACTGGCTCACGCGCCCTCCTCGTCCGCGCTCTCGTCGCGGCGTGCGATGAAGATCCCGCCCACGACCGCCGCGAGCAGGAGGAGGCTGACGACCTCGAAGGCGAAGACGTTCGCGTCGAAGATCAGGAAGGCGACCTCCCGCGTCTCGTGGACGGTGGGGAGCGCCTCTGCGGCAGGGAAGTCGGTGAGCAGGATCGAGGCGCCGATCAGGCCGAGGAGGACGACCGAGGCGATCGCCGCGATCCACGCCTGGCGCTGGAAGACGAGCGCGGCCGGTCCGGCCTTGCTCTGGGTGAGCATGACCGCGAAGAGGATGAGGACGCTGATCGCGCCGATGTAGACGAGGACCTGGGCGGCCGCCACGATCGGCGACCCCGCGAGCGCGTAGATGCCCGCGAGCCCGAGGAACGAGAGGACCATGAAGAGGCCGGACCGGATGATGTTCCTGCTGAGGACGACGAGGAGCGCGGAGCCGAGCATCACGCCGGCGAGCGCGAGGAAGACAAGGTCATCCCAGCGCCAACCGGTGTAGGGCATCGTCTCGGGGAGGCTCATCCGTGCGTCCGGCTACTTCGCGTGGGCGTGGGTGCCGCCGCCACCGCCCGGGCGCGGCCCGTGGCCGTTCGCCGAGGTGCCGTTGCCGTTCCCGTTGGCGACGCCCGTGGGCAGCATCGGGAGGAGGCGGGTGGCGGGGATATCGCGCCCCTGGGCGCGGGCGCGGGCAAGCCAGTCGCGCTCGCGACGCACGTAGCTCAGCTCGCTGTCCCGCTCGATGGAGCTGATCGCGAGGAGGTCGATCATCGGCTCCTCGCGGCTCTCGTGAGCGAGCTCGAAGTCCGGGCCGCAGCGGAGCGCGTCGTACGGACAGGCGTCCACGCAGATCCCGCACAGGATGCAGCGGCTCTCGTCCACCTCGTACTTCTCGAGGACGCGCGGCTTGGGCATGAGCGCCCCCGTGGGGCAGGTCTCCGCACAGCGTCCGCAGGAGACGCAGGGCGTCGTGTTCAGGCTCATGTCCAGGGGCGTCGTCACGAGCGTGTCGAAGCCGGTGCGCATGAAGTCGTAGCAGGCGGCCCCCACGACCTCCTTGCACACGTTCGCGCAGCGGCCGCAGTCGATGCAGCGGGCCGGCTCCCGGAGGATGAAGGCGTGGCTGTCATCCCGGAGGTAGTCGTGGTTGATCCCCGTGAAGCGGTTCTCGTTCACGCTCCGGTACGAGGTGCCGTCCCGGCCGGGCTCCAGCTTGCGCAGCGTGGTCCCGTACTCGATCCCCTGGCGGCGCAGGTCGCAGTAGCCGATCGCCTCGCAGGTGCACTGGAGGCAGCGGCCCGATTCGGCCATCGCCTCTTCCTGCGTGTAGGGGATCTCGTACTCGACGTAGCTCGCCTTGCGGACCTCGATGGGCATCCCCTTGAGGCGGATCCGGGGCTGCTTCGTCTCGCCGGTGTAGGGGACGATGGAGAGGAACTCGGGCTGCGGCTCCGCGAGCGTCTGGCGCGTGCGGATCGCCTCCAGGTCCATCCCCTGGAGATAGGCGTCCACCGCGTAGGCGCAACGGCGGCCCTCCGCGACGGAGGCGACGACCGTGGCGGCACCCGTGCGCACGTCCCCCGTGCCGAAGACGCCGGGGCGTCCGGTGGAGAAGGTGATCGCATCCGCCGCGAGGCGCTTCTGCTTGCTCGCGTTGACGCCATCCGCGCCGCGCGAGGTCCAGGAGAGCTCCGGCCCCTGGCCGATCGCGAGGAGGACGCGGTCGCACTCGATGATGAACTCGGTCCCCGGGACCGGCTCCGGGCGGCGCCGGCCGGAGGCGTCCGGAGCGCCGAGCGCCATCCGGATGAACTCCATCCCGGTCACCTTGTTCGCGGCATCCGTCACGACGCGCACGGGCGCCGCCTGGAAGATCGCGCGGGCGCCCTCCTCGAGCATCTCGTGGACCTCGGAGGCCGCGGGCATGTCCTTCATGTCCCGGCGGTAGACGAGGGTGACCTCCGCGGCGCCCTGGCGGACCGAGGTGCGCGAGCAGTCCATCGAGGAGAAGCCGCCGCCCACGACGACGACGCGCGTCCCCGCGTGGCCCGGATAGGGGAGGCCGAGGGTGGCGATCCGGAGGTACTCGAGGCCGTCGATCACGCCATCCGCGTCCTCGCCGGGGATCCCGAGGCGGTTCGTGTCGTAGCAGCCGATCGCCACCACGACGGCATCGAAGCCCTGGTTCTGGAGGTCCGAGACGGTGAAGTCTTTGCCCAGCTCGGCGTTCGTGACGAGCTTCACGCCGAGGTCCCAGGCGCCCTGGTACTCGGCCTCGAGGACCTCGACCTTGGGGAGCCGGTACTGGGGGATGCCGTAGCGGAGCATCCCGCCCGGCGCGGGGTCGCGCTCGTAGACGGTGACGTCGTGGCCGGCGATCGCGAGGTAGTAGGCGCTGGACATCCCGGCCGGGCCGGAGCCGATGACCGCGACGCGCTTGCCCGAGGCGGGCTGGACCTCGAAGGGGACGGGCGCCTTCATGCCCGCCGCCTGCGCCTTCAGGACCTGGTCGCCGGCGTAGCGATGGCTGTCGCGGATCGCGATCGCCTCCTCGACCTCGTCCCGGCGGCAGTGCTCCTCGCACGGGGCGGGGCAGACGCGGCCGAGGACGGAGGGGAAGGGGATCGTGCGCTTGAAGATCCGCGCCGACTCGATGAAGTTGCCTTCCGTGTTCGCCTTCAGGAAGCCCGGGATATCGATGTGCGACGGGCAGCGGTTCTGGCAGGGCGGCAGGCAGTAGGCGTTGTGGTCGCTGAAGATCAGCTCCAGGTTCGTCTTCCGGATCTGGCGCAGGCGCGGGGTCTGCGTCTGCACCGTCATCCCCGGCTCCGCCTCGCGGGAGCAGGAGATCGGGGGGCTCGCCTCGCCCTCCACGTCCACGACGCACATCCGGCAGGCACCGAAGCCCGGGAGCTTGGGCTCGTAGCACAGGGTGGGGACCTCGATGCCGTTCTCGCGGCAGACCTCGAGGATCGTCTGGCCGGCGCGCGCGCTCAGGGTCCGGCCGTCGATCTCGACATCGAAGGCGGGCGTGACGAGCGGCCGCTGCGGGCTCTGCGTGGTCAGCAGGCGCTCGGTGACGGCGTCCAGGGAGGGGTCGGCCTTGGCGGGGAGCGTGTCGGTCATGGCGTCAGCAGTCCTCTGCGCGCGTCCCGGCGCTATGCAGGCGGTGGGTCCGGCTCACGCGGATACCCCCGGCCGAGCAGCGGCCGCGGGTGCCGAGCCCCCCGCCGAAGCGGCGGCGAACTCGTCCGCGAAGTATCGCATCCCGGAGAGGAGGGGGTTGGGAGCGCCGGCCTCCAGGCCGCACAGGGCGGCATCCCGGACGTCCGCGGAGAGGGAGCGGATGAGCGCCTCGTCCGTGGGCCGGCAGAGACCGGTGCACAGGCCATCCCCGAGCTCCGCAAGGCGGCGCAGGCCGATCCGGCAGGGGATCGACTTGCCGCACGATTCGTCCGAGAGGTAGCGGGTGAGGAGGGTGGCGAGCTCCACGATGCTCGTCTCCGACCCGACCGCGAGGATCGACCCGGAGCCGACGAGCGCGCCCGCCTCGGTGAGCGTCCCGTAGCCGAGCGGAAGGTCGAGCGACGCCGCCGGGAGGAAGCCGCCGGTGGGCCCGCCGACGAGGAGCGCCTTCAGGGTGCCGGTGGCGCCGCCCGCGAGGTCGAGGAGGTCGCGCAGGGTCGTCCCCATGGGGGCCTCCACGATCCCCGGCCGGCCGAGCGCGCCGGAGAGGGAGAGGAGGATCGTCCCCGGCGCGTCCGGGGTCCCCGTGGCGGCGAAGGCCTCTGCACCGTGGGTCACGATCCACGGGACGGCGGCGAGCGTCTGGACGTTCTGGACGAGGGTGGGGCGGCCCCAGAGGCCCTTGGTGGCGGGGTAGGGCGGCCGCTGGTCCGGCTGGGCGCGGCGGTCCTCCAGCGCGCGGAGGAGGACGGTCTCCTCGCCGGTCACGAAGGAGCCCGCGAGCTCGCGGACGGTGACGGAGAGGCGGATGCTCGTGCCGAGGACGGCGCTCCCGAGGTAGCCCTTCTCCTCCGCGGCGGCGAGCGCGGCACGCAGACGTGCGGCGGCGGATCCGGAGCCGGCCCGGACGACGATCGTGGCCTCCGTGGCACCCACGGCATAGGCGGCGAGGGCGAGACCTTCCAGGACGCCGTGCGGGTCACGCTCCAGGAGGAGCCGCTCCGCGTGCGCGCCGGGGTCCGCGCCGAAGCCGTTGGCGACCAGGTAGCGCTGGCCGCGGTCCGCGTTCGCGACCGCGCGCCACTTCCGGCCGGCCGGGAAGCCGGCGCCTCCGCGGCCGCGGAGGCCGGAGCGCTCCACCGAGGCGATGAGCGCATCCGGGGCGATCGAGGCGACGGCGTTCTTCCAGGCGCTCCAGGCGCCGGCTGCTTCCGCGGCCTCGATGCCCGCGTCCGGGGCGAGGGTGGCCGCGCGGCCGAGGAGGATGGACGGCCAGCCCGACCGTCCGGCGAGGAGCTCCATCAGGCGACCCGTCCCTGCGCCACGGTGGCGCGCACCTGGGCGGCGATCGTCGCCGCGTCCTTCTCGTCGATCCGGGGGAGGACGTTCCCGTCCACGCGCACCCACGGGACGCCGCGTGCGGCGCCGCCGCAGTCCGCGGAGTCCAGGCGCACTGCGCCATCCGGGCTCACGCCGCCGATCTCCGTCCCCAGGTGGGCCTGGAAGGCGGCGAGGACGCGCCCGCCACCCGCGAGGAGGCAGGCGGTGCAGCGGCAGAGCTCCACCGTGTGCGTGGTGGGGGGCTCGAATCGGAGGTGCGGGTAGCTGGTGGCGATCCCGTAGAGCTCGCTGTACCAGGCGCCGGTGTGGTGGGCGATGTGCTGGAGGGCGGCGACGGGGAGGTAGCCATAGGCCGCCTGCGCCTTCTCGAGGATCCGGAGCGCGTGGCGGGGCCGGTGCTCCTCCTCCTCGAGGATCGCGTCCAGGGGGGCGAGGTCGATGGCATCGAAGGCCGAGAAGGTCCGGTCCGGGACCGGGCGGCCGGAGCGCCGGAGGGCGGATTCCTCGCGCCGCTCCGCGTACTGCTCGGCGGGGCCCCAGTGGACGTGGAAGCGGTTCTTCGTGTCCACACCGCCCATGTCGATGCACTCGATCGGGCAAGCGGCCGCGCACTGGAAGCAGGTCTCGCACTTCAGCGTGCCGTACTCGTCGTAGAGGAGGATCAGCCGGCCGCGGTGGCGCGGCGCGATCTCCTGGACGACCTCGGGGTACTGGACGGTGTACTTCGGCTTCAGCGCCTGGCGGAAGGCGAAGACAAGGCCGCGGACGACGCCGAGGCCGGGGATCCGGTCGGTCCTCACAGGCCGCCCTCCATCGACTTCACGACGATCAGCGCCGCGGCCGTCACGAAGATGTTGATCAGCGCGGCAGGGGTGAGCCACTTCCAGGCGAAGCCCATCAGCTCGTCCACGCGGACGCGCGGCAGGGTGGCGCGGAGGAGGACGAAGAAGGCGGAGAGGCCGATCGCCTTGATGAGGAACCAGAGGAGGCCGAGGACCCAGTCGAGGTTGATCGCCAGCCAGCCGAGGAGGAGCCCCACGACGAGCATGTTCAGGAGGACGAAGGCGACGACGAGCGAGCGGAGGAAGCCCCAGGTGGGGATGAGCATCCGGATCGCGACGGCGAGGATGAGCGTGATGACCGGCGGCACGATCGCGATGACGCCGAGGAGGCCGAAGCCGAGGCTCCCCGGGTCGAGGACCACGGTCACCGGGGTGGCGATGCCGAAGAAGTTCAGCAGCGGGTCGATATCCAGCGGCGCGTTCCAGCCGCCGAGGAAGAGGACCGTGGTCATCGCCGAGAGGATGAAGACGTTCACGTACTCGGCGAAGAAGAGGAAGCCGAAGCGCATCCCCGAGTACTCCGTGGCGAAGCCCGCCACGATCTCGCTGTCCGCCTCCGTGAGGTCGAACGGGGTGCGGCTCCCCTCCGCGGTGGCGGCGATGAAGAAGATCATCGCGCCGAGCGGCTGGCGGAAGATGTTCCAGTCCAGGAAGCTCCCCGACTGGTCCTCCACGATCGTGGTCAGGTTGAGCGAGCCGGTGAGGAGGACGATCCCCACGACCGAGAGGATGAGCGGCAGCTCGTAGCTGATCATCCCCGCCGCGGCACGCAGGCCGCCGAGGAGCGAGTACTTGTTGAAGCTCGCCCAGCCGGCCATCATCAGGCCGATCACGGAGAGGCCGCCGACCGCGAAGAAGTAGATCAGCCCGATCTCCATGTCGAAGGCGAAGAGGCCGGGCGCGAAGGGGACGACGAGGAGCGTCATCACCGCCGCGAGGAAGATCACCGCGGGGGCGAGGGTGAAGACCGGGACATCCGCGCCGGTGGGCGTGAAGTCCTCCTTGGCGAGCACCTTCAGGCCGTGGACCACGGAGGCCAGCGTCCCCCACGGGCCGGTCCGGTTGGGGCCCACCCGCAGGTTGACGAAGGCGATGATCTTCATCTCGAAGAAGATGTTCAGGAAGGCGATCGGGACGGTGATGAGCAGGATCACCGTGGTCGCGATGAGGAAGCGGACGATCCCGATGTTCGCGCCGAGCGTGTCCAGGAGCCACTGGATGAGCCACGGGCCGAAGCCGGAGAGCCAGACCGCGGCGAGCGCGATCGTGACGCCGATGAGGGCGATGACGAGCGGGACGATCACCTTCCCCGCGAGGGTCAGGCGGTTCCAGGGGTTGCTCAGCGAGGTCACTTGTCGATCCCGCCCATGATCGGGTCCAGGCTGGACATGATCGCCATCGTGTCCGCGATCAGGTGGCCGGGCATCATCAGGCCGACGGTCTGCAGGTTGAAGTAGGACGGGTCATGGATGCGCAGCCGGAAGGGCTGGTCCGTGCCGTCGCTGATGCCGTAGGCGCCGTACTGGCCGCGCGGGCTCTCGAAGGCGACCCAGGCGCGCCCGGGCGGCACGCGCAGGAGGCGCGGCAGCTTCGTCATCACCGGGCCGTCCGGCATCCGGTGGAGGACCTGGTCGATGATCCGGAGGCTCTGCTTGATCTCCTCGAGGTGGAGCCAGTAGCGCGCCCAGCTGTCCCCCTCCGTCCGGGTGGGGATGTCGAACTCGAGCTCGGGGTAGACGCTGTACGGGTGCGCGCGGCGGACGTCGTAGGGGATCCCGGTGGCGCGCAGCGGCGGGCCGGAGAGGCACATCTTCAGCGCCATCTCGCGGTCGATCACACCCAGGCCGCGGGTGCGGCGGATGAAGATCTCGTTCTCGTTGATGAGCGTCTGCTGGTCCTCGATCCGCTGCGCCGCGTGGCTCATCCAGGTACCGAGCCGGCTGAGGAACTCGTGGTTCAGGTCCCCGTTGACGCCACCGATCCGGAGGTAGTTGAAGAGGAGCTTCTGGCCGGTGAGCGCCGCCAGCATCTCCACGATCTCGTCGCGCTCGAT
>Ga0208783_10001330_pt1 | contig 14643 bp, 11 predicted proteins | sample DEB19_08_DNA_2_FD_184529 | JGI IMG/M metagenome (GOLD analysis project Ga0208783, IMG submission 184529) | Aqueous microbial communities from the Delaware River and Bay under freshwater to marine salinity gradient to study organic matter... | ecosystem: Environmental > Aquatic > Marine >... | reverse complement strand
GCGAAGACGGCGGCGAGCAACCTGTTTCCGCGTTCCGAGTTCTGCGTTCCGAGTTTGAATGAAGCCTCGTTCCCACGGCTGCTGCCGAGGTGCTGGTGCCACAGCGCCCATACCGGGTCGGCGCGCTTCCGCGCTTGCTCCAAATATGCCTGGCAGCGGCGGACGGTGGCGGGGATGAGATCGTTGTCGGTGAGGATTTGGTCGAAGCCTTCCTCGGGATACTTGTGCAACTCGAACTGCGCGAGCAGGTAGTCCGTCACGCGGGCGCGGGCGCGGGCGGCGGTCTCGGCGCGGCGCGCGGCCAAGGTGGAGTTCAGCTTGTCGAGGCGGGCTTGATACTCCTTCTCGAAGGCGGCCTGCGTGTCCGTCTTTTCCGGAAACTCGATTTGCACCAACTCGTCCGCGCTCGCCTGGAATACGCCGTAGAGCGAGTAGTAGTCGGCCGTGGGGATGGGGTCGTATTTGTGGTCGTGGCAGCGGGCGCACTGAACGGTCAGGCCCATCGTGCCGCGTGTCACCACGTCGATGCGGTCGTCGATGATCTCGTGCGTCACGCCGATGAAGCGGCGACCGGTCGTCAGGAAGCCAAGGGCAGCCAGGTCGCTGCGCGACGGTTGAGGGCTGAAAGTTGAAAGTTGAGAGCCGGCCTTGGCGGTTTGCGCCCCCTCGGCGACTTTGAACTCTGGCACGAGTTGATCGCCCGCGATCTGGAGCATCAGAAAGCGATCGTAAGGCAGGTCGTTGTTCAGTGCGCGGACAACCCAGTCACGGTAGGCGTAGGAATGCGCGTAGAAACGCTCTTCACGGGCATAGACATAACCCTTCGTGTCCGCGTAGCGCGCCACATCGAGCCAGTGCCGCGCCCAACGCTCGCCGTAGTGCGGGGAAACGAGGAGACGGTCGGCGAGATTTGCGATTGCCGCCTGGCGATTGCCGATGGAGGAACACTCGCGAACGAACGCCTCGACCTCTTCCGCGCTAGGCGGCAGGCCAGTGAGGTCGTAAGTCATGCGGCGAATTAACGTGCGCGGGTCGGCGGGCGGCGAGGGCTTCAGACCGCTGGCCTCCAGCTTCGCGAGAATGAAGTGATCAATCGGCGACTGCGGCCAAGCCTTGTCCTTCACCTTGGGCAGCGGCTGATCCTTCGGTGGAACGAATGCCCAGTGTGGCTTCGCTGACCGTTGGTTGCCGGCCGTGGCAGGTTTGCCCTCACGCGGGTCCGGCGCACCGGCGCGAATCCACTGCTCGAAGTCGGCGATTTGCTGGGCCGAAAGCTTCTTCTTCGGCGGCATCTGCAAGTCCACGCTCAAGTGGCGGATGGCCGCGATCAACCGGCTGCGGTCCGGTTCGCCGGGCACGACCGCCGGCTCGCCCGAGTTGCCGCCGCGTCCCAAGCCGTCACGCGTGTCCACATGCAGGCCGCCCTTGAGTGATTTGCTTCCGGCGCTGTGACACTCGTAGCAATGCTGCGCCAGCACCGGCCGGATGCGGCGCTCGAAGAAATCGAACTCCGCCGAAGAAGCTCCAAAGCCCAAGCTCCAAGCTCCAAAGAAACACCCAGCACCAAGCATCAAAGTGACCACTGTGCGCCAACCTTGGAGCTTGAGGTTGGGAGCTTGTCCGGAGCTTGGAGCTTGGAGCTTGGAGGTGTTTTCCGCGTCGGGCATCACGGTGTCAGACGCAGCGCAGGCCGCCGGATTCGCCTTGGGAAGCCACGAACCGGCTACAGGGAATCCCGGCTTGAGTTGGGGCGACGCTTCCTCGACGCTTGCCACCCAAGCAGCATGAGCCAGCGCGCCCTTGTCATTGTGCCGACCTACAACGAGCGGGAAAACCTTCCCCCGCTCGCCGCGCACATTCTCAAGCTGCCGGTCCCGGTGGACCTGCTCGTGGTGGATGACAACTCGCCGGACGGCACCGGCAAGCTCGCCGACGAACTCGCCGCCAAGCATCCGTCCATCCACGTTTTGCACCGCGCGGAGAAGAACGGCTTGGGCCGCGCCTACATCGCCGGCTTCAAGTGGGCGCTCGCCCGCGACTACGAGCTCATCATGGAGATGGACGGCGACTTCTCGCACAACCCGGACGACATCCCCAAGTTCCTCGCCGCCGCAGAAGGTGCCGACCTCGTCATCGGCTCGCGCTACTGCAACGGCATCCGCGTGATCAATTGGCCGCTTAACCGCCTCGTGCTCTCACTGGGCGCGGCGAAGTATGTGCGCGTCATCACCGGCTTGCCCCTGAGCGACCCGACCGGCGGCTTCAAGTGCTTCCGCCGCGCCACGCTGCAATCGCTGGACCTTGATGCCGTGCAATCCAACGGCTACAGCTTCCAGATTGAGATGTCGCACAAGATCTGGCGGCAGGGCCTGCGGATTGCCGAGGTGCCGATCATTTTCACCGACCGCTTCCAGGGCAACTCGAAGATGTCCAAGGGCATCGTGAAGGAAGCGCTCTTCATGGTGTGGCGGCTGTGGTTTCAGAATGGGCTGAGAAGGTCGCCGAGGAAGAAATCCTAGTAGAACTTCCGCATGAAAAGCGTCGCGCTGCTCCTTGGCTGGCTGGCGCTTATCGCTTTTCCACGGTTTGCAATCGGACGCGTCATTCCTGTCAACACCTGCGTCGCCAACCTCACGCAGATTGATGGCGCAGTTCAACAATGGGTGTTGGAAAGCAAACTAAGTGCAACCAACACATACAGCTTCGCGGATCCAACGCTCATGCCTTATTTCAAAGGCTCGAAGTTACCCATCTGTCCAAGCGGTGGAAAATACCACCCCGCAGCCACGGTGGCTGGGGCTCCAAAGTGTTCTATTCACGGACGCCGAGACCACCCAATTGACGCAGAGCGTGCCCTGCAGAGGGATGCTGACCGGAGCAATACAGCATTGGCCATGGTGGTTGCGCTTTGTTCTTTGTTCACCTTGCTACTTGCAACGCAAGCATCCGAACGGACTCGATTGGCGTGTAGTCTGGCGGTTGGTCTGCTTTCCGTAGGTTTGGTGTTCCGGTGCTTGAACGAAACTGTTGGCGATTCGCAGCATAAAATTCCGGCCGCCGCGATGCTTCTCTACGCGGCAACTGGGACCTTTGCTTTCGTCCTGCTTCGTCACGAACGGACACCTTGGGTGCGAGTGCTAGCATTCGCCGGAACGGGATTGCTGGGAGCATTCAGCTTGCTGCTCTTGTTGATCGTAGGGCTGACTAGATTTTCCAAGATGGACTGAAGGCCGCCGAAAGATTTCGGGGCTCTTGATTTGCTAAAACAGCGCTTGCCAAGCGGGTGGCCATTAGTATCCTGCCCGACCTTTGACATGAAAACGGACATCCATCCGAAATACGAAGCCGCCGAGTTCCGCTGCGCCTGTGGCAACGTGATCGCCACCCGTTCCACCCGCAAGACCGTCCTGCTGGGCATCTGCAACGTCTGCCACCCGTTCTACACGGGCCAGCAGAAGTTCGTTGATACCGCCGGCCGCGTGGACAAATTCCAACAGCGCCTGGCCAAGACGCAGGCCGCTCAGGCCGCCGCTGCGGCCACCGGCAAGAAAAAGAAGTAGCTTTCCGAACCGCCATCGCCCGCCGGGTCCACGCCCGGCGGGCGATTGCTTTTTGCCGGCCACATCCCGCCCGCTGAGCCCGTGCCCGGCGGGCTAAGTTCAGCCAGGCCGCCGAACCGGAAATCCGCGCTCCCATGAACCTGCGCCCGCACATCGAGAAGTTCAGCCGCCGCTTCGCCGAGGTGGAGGCGTCGTTGAGCGATCCGAAGGTCTTCGATAATCCGGCCCGCGCGCAGGATCTCTCCCGGGAATACGCCCGCCTGAAGGAGCTCGTCGCCACGGGGACGGCCTACCTGAAGGTGGAGCGTGAACTCACGGAGAATCAGGCCCTCATCAACAGCGAACCGGCGGATTCCGAACTCGCCGCCATGGCGAAGGAGGAGCTGCCCCGGCTCGAAAGCGAGCTGAAGCGCCTCACGCTGGAAGTCCAGCGGGGCGTCGTGCCCCCCGAGCCCACCGACTCGCGCAACACGATTGTGGAAATCCGCGCCGGCGCGGGCGGGGCGGAGTCCGCGCTCTTCGCCGCCGACCTCTACCGCATGTTCACCCGCTACGCCGAAACCAAGGGCTGGAAGGTGGAACCCATGGATTCCAGCCCGTCGGATCTCGGCGGCTTCAAGGAAGTCATCTTCGGCGTGAACGGCCAGGACGTTTACAAGAACCTCAAATACGAGAGCGGGGTCCATCGCGTGCAGCGCGTGCCGGCCACCGAGGCCCAAGGCCGCGTCCACACCAGCACCTGCACCGTGGCCGTGCTGCCCGAAGCCGAGGAAGTGGACGTCGAAATCCGCCCAGAGGATCTGGACATCCAGGTCTGCCGCGCCGGCGGCCACGGCGGCCAGGGCGTGAACACCACCGACTCCGCCGTCCGAATCTTCCACAAGCCCACCGGCACCGAGGTCCGCTGCCAGGACGAGCGCTCGCAGCTCAAGAACAAGGCCAAGGCGATGAAGGTGCTGCGCTCCCGCCTGCTGGAGCGCAAGATCGCCGATGAGAAGGCCAAGTATGACTTGCAGCGCAGCTCGCAGGTCGGCACGGGCGAGCGCAGCGAAAAAATCCGCACCTACAATTTCCCGCAAAACCGGGTGACCGATCACCGCATCGAGCTCACGCTCTACAACCTCTCGAATGTGATCGAGGGCGACATGGACGACCTCGTCGTGCCGCTCATGAACGACGACCTCGAAAAGAAACTCGCCGCGTTGCAGACGTGAACTCAAAGCTTGGACGGAGAGTGATTGGTAATTAGTGCTTGGTCACCACCGTCCCTGCTCATCACTACTTACTAATCACTTTCCCCATGTCCCCCCGCGCCCTCATCTTCGACTGCGACGGCACGCTGGCCGACACGATGCCCCTGCACTGGCACGCCTGGCGGGTGATTTCCGAGCGGCACGGCATCCACTTCACCGAGGAGCGGTTTTACGCGCTGGGCGGCGTGCCCTCCCGCGACATTCTCAAGATGCTCCGTGAGGAACAGGGCTTGAACTACGACCATCATGAGGTGTCCGTGGAGAAAGAGCATGCCTTCCTGCCCTTCATCCCCACGGTCCAAGGCATTCCCGAAGTGGTGGCCATCGCGCGAGAGCATCACGGCAAACTGCCCATGGCCGTGGCGAGCGGTGGCAAGAAGCGCGTCGTGGAACAAGTGCTGCACCACCTGGGGATTCACCACTGGTTCGGCGCCATCGTCACGAGCGAGGACGTGACGCGGCAGAAGCCGGACCCCGACATCTTCCTGGAGGCTGCGCGGCGGCTCGGCGTGGAGCCGCAGTTTTGCCGGGGCTACGAGGACACGGACCTGGGCATGACGTCCATCCGCTCGGCGGGCATGGAGGCGGTGGACGTGCGGACCTTCATCACTTTGGTCCGCTGAGCATCTGCCGAGCGCGCTCCACGCGCTGCTCCAAGGCCGCGCGGCGTGAGGGGAACATCTGCTGCATCCGCTGGTAGATGAGAATCGCGCCGGCCCAGTCCTGCTGCTCCTCGCGCAACCGGGCGAGTTGACGGCCGGCCTCCTGCACCTGCCGCAAATCCGGGGTTTCCTCGGGACGCAGTTGCTTCTGATAAAACACGTTGCCCCAGTTCTCCGCCGCCTCCTTGACGCGGCCCTGCTTCTCCCGCACGACGCCCAAGGCCACTTCCGCCAGCGTGCGCGCCGCCGCCTCTGCCCTCGGCCAGCTCATCGCCCGCAGGTATGCATCAGCGGCCAGCTCCAGGTGCTTCGGGTCCTTGAGCTTCTCCGCGCGTTGCAAATGGCAGTTGCCGATGGCCCCCATGGCCACGGCAGCTAGCCGATTGGTGGGGAAATTGTTCGTGATGCGGCTGTAGGCGATGATCGCGTCGCCATAAGGATCGGTGGCGATGGGCACGCCGTCCTGACCGGCGTTGAGGTAGGTGTCGCCCAAGGCGAAGAAACACTCGGCCTGCAATGACCGGGGCACCCGCTCGTCGTTGATCAGCGAGATGAAATAGTTGGTCGCGCTCTTGTAGTCCTGCCGGTAAAAGGCCGCCCGGCCGGCGGACAGGTGGGCCTGATACTTGAGGTCGGGCACCAGCCAGTTCGTGTTCTGGAACAGCCGCTGGTAGCTCTCCTCCGCCTTGTCAAACTGGCCTTGGTTGAAGAAGAAATCCCCCACCCAGAGCTGGGCCAGCGGGGCGTTGCTGTGCGCGGGGAAGGTGGCCACGAAATTGGTGAACAACTGCAGGGCGTTCGTGACCCCGGCCTGATAGTTGGACCAGGCGCGCTCGAACTCGACATCCGCCCGCGCGCTGTTGGTGGGGAACCGCCGCACCCAATCGTCGTAGGTGCGGGCCGCGTTCACCGTGTCATATTCCTCCCGGTAAGTGCGCGCGATGGACAGTTGAACTTGGGGGGCCAGCGGGGAACGCGGGAACTGTTTGAGCAACCGCTCATACTCCCGGCGGGCTTCGGTGCGCTTCCCCTGCCGGTTCAGCTCGGAACCAAACAGCAACGCCGCCCGATCCCCCAGGCTGCCCTGGGGAAACAATTCTGCGACCTGGCGCACAGCCCGCTCCGCGACCGGCAGGTTGCTGATGGCCAGGGCTGAGCGGACCAATTGATAGAGGGCCTGCTCCAGATACGCCGCGCGCACCCGGGGATAATCGGCATACTGCTCCACCATCCAGGTGAAATTTTGCAGCGCGTTGGTGTGGTCCTGCAACTGCGCCTGGGCCTCGGCGAGCTTGAACCGCGCGAGCGCCTGCTCCTCGGAGCGGGGCAGCCGGCGCGTCGCCTCGGTGAAGTCCACCGCCGCCTCGGCAAACCGCCCCTGATGCCAGAAACACCAGCCGCGCTGGTAATACGCCCGGTCCAAAAAAGTGCTGTTCGTGGGGCCCAGCAGCACGCGGTTGAGATTGGTCACGGCCGACTGCAGCAGGTTGGTCAGGCCGGCGGGATCATTCGAGAACCCCGCAAGCCGATGGTATTCCTTCACCCGCAGTTCACCGATGGTGAGCTGGACAAAGTCGATCGCCGGATCGGCGGGATACAGCGAGGAGAACCAGTCCAGCATGGCGATGGTTTCCGGCTCCCGGTTCGTCTGCGCGAGGCCCAGCTCCACCGCCTTGCTCAAGGCCCGCCGCCGCAGCTCCACCGGCGTGTTCGTGGTGAAATTGTTGGTGAACGAAGTCACCGCGGCGGCCAGCCGCCCGAGTTTCTCCAGCACCGTGCCCTGCAGGGCATACGACTCGGCCTGGAGCAGCGGCTGCTTCAACGTGACGGCCAGTTGCACGAGATTGGTCACCACCGGCAGCGCATCCGCGTGACGGCCCGCCGCCGCCAGCACCCGGCCGAGCAGGAAACGCCGCTGCCAGTCCACCTCGGGAGGCAGCGTCCGCTTGTCGAGTGTCCGCACCGCCTGCTCAGCCGCCGCCAGTTCATTGCCCGTCAGCAACACCTCGGTCAGCAGCAAGGTGCCGCTGATCACCAGCGTGTTGGTCGGGGCCGCGCGCGCTGCCCGTTGAAACGCACCGTCGGGCGCACGCAGGAGCGTGACCACTTTCTCCCGTTGCTCACCCAGCCGGTGGCGGGCCAGAGCCTCGTTGTGCGCGGCGGCGAGGAAGTGCGGCGAGTTCGGGAAATCCCGCACGAGCAAGGCGTAGGTGTTCGCCGCCGCCGCATACTTGCCCGCCTGAAATTGGGCCTCGGCCAGCCAAAACTGAAACTGCTCCGCGAGCGGACCGGACTGCGGCAACCCGGCCGTGAGCAGTTCCATGGCCCCGACTGAATTGGTCAGGAAAAACCGCGCCTGTGCCTGCCGCAGAATCGCCTCCGCCTTGAAGGCCGAGTTGGCCCACGTCTTGACGAAGGCGCCAAACTCGCGCTCGGCCCGATCGTAACCCCGGTCCTGAAAGGCGCGCGCTGCCGCGGTGAAGTCCCGCTCCTCCAAGGGGTCGGCAAATTCGGCAGCCCGAAGCGACCAGCCGAGCAGGCAACCGCCCAGCACGAGGAGCAGCCACACGCGGCGCACGAGAGTCCTGCCCGTGGCGACACGGCTGGCAAGTGTGCATGGTGAATCAGGCTGCTTCACTTCGTTGCAGTATTCGTCACTCCGCCGAGGATTCGATTCAAAAATTCGCCCGTGTGACTACCCGGCGTGGCTGCGACGGTCTCGGGCGTGCCTTCCGCCACGATGCGCCCGCCGCCGGTGCCGCCTTCGGGGCCGAGGTCGAGAATCCAGTCGGCGCACTTGATGACATCGAGGTTGTGCTCGATGACGAGGAGCGTGTTGCCCGGCGCGCGGAGCTTGAAGAAGACTTCCAGCAGCTTCGCCACATCGTGGAAGTGCAGGCCGGTCGTGGGCTCGTCGAGGATGTAGAGTGTCTTCCCGGTCTGGCGGCGCGAGAGTTCGGACGCCAGCTTCACGCGCTGCGCTTCGCCGCCGGAGAGGGTCGTGGCCTGCTGGCCGAGCCGCAGGTAGCCGAGGCCCACTTCGGCCAGCGTCAGGCACGGCTCGTAAATTTTCGGCACGGCGCGGAAGACGTTCACCGCGTCGTCCACGGTGAGGTCGAGCACGTCGGCGATGTTCATGCCCTTGAAGTTGATTTCCAGCGTCTCGCGGTTGTAGCGCCGGCCTGCGCAGCTTTCGCAAGTCACATACACCGGCGGCAGGAAGTGCATCTCAATCTTCAGCAGGCCGTCGCCCTGGCACTTCTCGCAGCGGCCGCCCTTCACGTTGAAGCTGAAGCGGCCCGCATCGTAGCCGCGAATCTTCGCCGCCGGGAGCTGCGCGAAGAGGTCGCGGATGGCGTTGAAGATGCCGGTGTAGGTCGCCGGGTTGCTGCGCGGCGTGCGGCCGATGGGCGCCTGGTCAATGACGACAACCTTGTCGAGCAGCTCGGTGCCGGTGAGCGTGCGATGCGCACCGGGCCGCTCCTTCGACCCGAAGAAAGTGCGGAAGAGCTGTCGCTGAAGGATGTCGCAGACCAGCGTGCTCTTGCCCGAGCCGCTCACGCCGGTGACGCAGGTGAGCGTGCCCAGCGGAATGCGCGCGGTGACGTTCTGCAAGTTGTTCTCCCGCGCGCCGGTGATTTCCAGCCAGCCCGCTTTGCCTACGGGGGAAATGCGCTTCTTCGGGACGGGAATGCTAAGGTCACCGCTCAGATAACGGCCCGTGAGCGAACGCGGGTTGGCCATCACTTCGGCGACGGTGCCTTGCGCGACGACTTCGCCGCCGTGCGTGCCCGCGCCGGGGCCGAGGTCAATCACGTGGTCGGCGCGGCGGATGGTGTCCTCGTCATGCTCGACGACCAGGACAGAATTGCCGAGGTCACGGAGGCCTTCGAGGGTCGCAAGCAGGCGCTCGTTGTCGCGCTGGTGCAGGCCGATGCTCGGCTCGTCGAGGATGTAGATGACGCCGACGAGCCCCGCGCCAATCTGCGTCGCGAGCCGGATGCGCTGCGCCTCGCCGCCGGAGAGCGTGCCGGACTCGCGGTCCAGCGTGAGGTAGCCGAGACCGACGTTCTTGAGGAAGCCCAAGCGGGCGCGAATCTCCTTCACCAGCTCACCGGCGATTTTGCGCTGAAAGTCCGTGAGCGGCAGCGAGGCGAAGAAAAGGTCGGCAGTGTCCACGGAGAGCGCGCAGACATCGGCGATGGAGAGGCCGGGGATTTTGGAATGCGGAGTGCGGAATTCGGAGTGCGGAATGGGGGCGTCGGCCTTCGATTCCGCACTCCGCACTCCGCATTCCGCATTTCCGAGCGTCACCGCCAACACCTCCGGCCTCAACCGCCTCCCCCCGCACGCATCACAAAACTCCGGGGCCATGAAGGCCTTCAGGCGGTTCTTCGTGAACTCGCTTTCGCTCTCGGCGTAGAGGCGTTCGAGATTCTTCAGCACGCCCTCGAAGGGGCGCGAGATTTTGCTGGCCTTGCCGGCGCGCATGAAGTTGAAGCTCACCTCCACGTCGCCCGAACCGTGCAGCAGCACGCGGCGGAAATCCTCCGGCAGCGATTTCCACGGCGCGTCCATGCTCTGGTCGAAGTCTGCGCAGAGGCCGCGCAGCAGCGCCTTGTAATAGACAATCATCCGCTTGCCGCCGCGCCGCCACGGCAGCACCGCGCCGGATTCCAGCGACTTCTCGACGTCCGGCACGATGAGCGCGGGGTCGAACACCATCTTTTGCCCGAGGCCGTGGCAGACCGGACACGCGCCGAACGGCGAGTTGAATGAGAAGTGCTTCGGCTCCGGCGGGTCGAATGTCTGGCCCGTGGCGGGGGAATACATGCGGTTGGAAAGCAGAGCCTCCTGCCAGGTTGCCGATTGCCGATTGCCGATTGCCGATGGTTCCGCTGCGCCGCCAGCCCGCGCCGACTGGCCACCGATAGCTGAAGACTGATGACTAACCGCCTCGGGCGCTTGCGATAGCACGAGCAGCTTTCCGCTTCCCCATTTCAGTGCCGTCTCCACCGAGTCCGCCAGCCGCACGCGGACTTTGTCGTCAATCACCAACCGGTCCACGACCACCTCGATGGTGTGCTCCTGTTTGGGGTCGAGCTTGATGCGGACGTTGGCGGCCAGCTCGACCAGTTCGCCGTCCACACGCGCACGCACAAAGCCATCGCGGGCGAGCCGCTCAATCACATCGCGGAACTCCCCCTTCTGCTTCTCCACCACCGGCGCGAGCAGCATCACCCGCGTGCGCGGCGGCAGCTTGAGGATGGTGTCCACGATGTCGCTGGTAGTCTGGCGCGAAATGGGCTGGCCGCTAGTGGGACAGTGCGGCTGCCCAACGTGCGCGAAAAGCAGGCGCAGGTAATCGTAAATCTCCGTCGTCGTCGCGATGATAGAGCGCGGATTCGAGCCGGAGCTGCGCTGTTCGATGGCGATGGTCGGCGAAAGCCCCTCGATGTAATCCGCCTCCGGCTTCTGGAGCTGGTCGAGAAACTGCCGCGCGTAGGCGGAGAGGCTTTCCACATACTTGCGCTGGCCCTCGGCGTAGATGGTGTCAAAGGCGAGCGAGGATTTACCTGAGCCAGAGAGGCCGGTGAGCACCACCAGCTTGCCGCGCGGAATGGCGAGCGTGACAGCCTTGAGATTGTGCTGTCGCGCGCCGCCAATGCGGATGAAGTCCGTCGCCATGTCGCTGAATTTCGCTTTGCGAGTAAGGGGCGAGCATACCGGCCCTGCCTGCTGAAGCAAAGCCGGGAGCGGAAATTTCCCTCGCTTTGGCTGAAATCACGCTGCTAGGTTCGCCGAATTCGCGTCCGGTCCGTTCCAGACGCACAAGACAAAATCGCAATGAAAGCCATCACCACCGCCGCCCTCGCGCTCGGCCTTCTGGCCGGCTCCGCGTCCGCTGCCGATCCCAAAATGACCCTGAAAGACAACAAGGACAAAGTCAGCTACAGCATTGGCCTCAACATCGGCAAGAGCATGAAGCAGGAAGGGCTGGACATCAATCCAGACGCCCTCGCCGCCGCGATGAAGGATGTCTTTTCCGGGGCCAAGCCGCAGCTCACCGATGAGGAAGTGCAGGCGGTGATGCAGGAATTTCAGAAGGAGATGATGGCCAAGCGGATGAAGGGACAACAGGAGGGCCTCACCAAGAACAAGGCCGAAGGCGAGAAGTTCCTGGCGGAAAACAAGAAGAAGGAAGGCATCAAGACCACCGCCAGCGGCCTGCAATACAAGGTCATCAAGGACGGCACCGGCAAGACGCCCAAGGCTACCGACACGGTGAGCACGCACTACCGCGGCACCTTGATCAGCGGCAAGGAGTTTGACAGCTCCTACAAGCGCGGTGAGCCGGCCGAATTCCCCGTAAACGGGGTCATCAAGGGCTGGACCGAGGCGCTCCAACTGATGAAGGAAGGCGCCAAGTGGCAGCTCTTCATCCCATCGGAGCTGGCTTACGGCGAGCGCGGCGCGGGGCAGGACATCGGCCCGAACTCCACGCTGATTTTCGACATCGAGCTGCTGTCGGTGAAAGCCGGCAACTAAGGCAATTTCGCTGAGGCCAAGCAGACTGATTTGAGCCGCACCTGGCAACGGGTGCGGCTCTTTCGTTGTCCACTGAAGGATCCACGCCGGGCTTGAATTAGCCACGAGGCAAGCCGACACTGCGGGCATGGGCGAAACCACCTTGCGGCAGCGTCCGCGCGGACCCGTGAAGCAGTTTTCGGTGTTCACTCCCAACCGGCTCGGCCGGTTGCACACCCTGACCACGTTGCTGGCGTCGCGCAACGTCCACATCCTCGCGCTCACGGTGCTCGACACCACGGACAGCGCCATCATCCGGCTCGTCGTGGATGATCCCGATGCCGGGCGCGACCTGCTCAAGGAGCACGCTTTTCCCTTCAGTGAAAGCGAGCTGCTGGTGGTGGAGATTGCCTCGGAAACCCAGCTGAAGGACGTGCTGGCGGCGCTGCTCGAAGCAGAAATCAACATCCACTACATCTACTCCTTCATGACCCGATCTCAGGATCGCACGGCGCTGGCCTTGCATCTGGAAGATCGCGATGTGGCGGAGGACGCGTTGCGCAATCACCAGTTCAACGTGCTCGGGCAGGCGGACATCTCACGCTGACTGCGAACACGCGCACGGTCTCAGGCAGGGTGCTCGCCGAGGGTAATTCCGCTCCGCCCGGCCACCAGCCGACGCAGCCGCGTGCCCAATTCATGGGCCAGAGCGATCATCTCGGCCGCCTCCCGTGCCGGCAGGGAGCGATGGCAGTTGAACTCCCACAATTCCAACCAGTGCGAGAAATGCCCGGCCTCAATGCCGAGGCGCAAATGCGCGGCCCCAAAGCCGCCCCGATAAGCAGAGGAACCGCCGGTTTGCAACACCCAGAACTCCCCAATGTTGGCCAGATGTGCCGGCCAGTCCTGAATGTGGGCGTTGAAGATCGGCCCGAGCATGGCGTGCTGCCGCACGTCGGCGTAGAACGATTTGAGCAACTGCTGGAGGCCCACGTGCCCACCAAGCCGATCGTAGAGGGATGCGGTCATGCCTTGGATGATGCCCGCCGTTGCAGCAAGAAGACTCCTTCATCCGCCGCCGCGTTCAGCCACTGCTCTCGCAGGATCAAGTCCTGGGCGGCAAAGAGCTTTTGCACCTGGAGCGGCGTGTGGCGATACGAATAAAACAGGCCAAACCGATCGCCCGCCATAAACCGATGCTCCTCGCCGGCATGCCAAACGGAACACTCGCGGGCGAATGTGAAGTTACCCTCAATCCGCAACAGCCCGGAATTCTGCGGACAGTGCACCACTTGAAACGCCATGCACCCGTCGTCACGAGCCACCCCGAGATCCGCCAAGACGCAAAACAACCAATCGGCGGTCAGAGCATTATCGTAGAGCGGCAGGACTTGGTGGACGCCAGCCCCATAGTCCGCACCGGGAGCCAGATTCGCGCTCACGAGCAGGACATCTCCATCATCCAGCAAGCCAGCGGGCCGCGGCAGCACCTCGCCGGGAAGGAAATTGGGCATCATGCCAAAGAACGTGACCACCCGGCGCACAGCGGGCCGCAGCCCCTCTGCCAGCGCCTGACGCCAGTTCGCCGTTTCAGCCAAATCGAGCACCCATGGGACACAGTCCTCTGCCTTTACCACCCCAGCAGAAAGGGCAGCCGCACGCGCCATCAAGGTGAGACTTGGGCTGACATCGGTCATCAGATAGCTGGTTGGGCGGGCGGGCTGCACGCCACGCAATTCCTTCAACAAGGTCAGTTCCTTTTGCCCACCACCGCAGCCCAAGCTCACGACTTGGACAGCGTCGGCACCACAGAACGCCGCAGCCGCAGCCGCAGCCTGCTGATAGGCAGCCTGGCACGAGGGATCCTGCCGGGCGGGTGAAAATGCCTCATGCACCCGAAGCCACCGGAGCGCCTGCTTGGGCGTGTCGTAGTGGAACTTGTGGTTCATCCGGCGCATCCGCAGTGACTGGCTGAACGCGGCCTCAATGGCAGCCGGAAACTGGCTGGGATGAATGCGGACGGCCACCGAGGGATCCGCTTCGGGTGAGACGCCAAGGTTCATCGCTTTAAGACATTCACGCGCGACGTTGAACCAGGCAGCGGTGCGTTGGCCAGCTTGCGCTGCGCCCATTTTCGGCCGGCCGCCAATGCGGCCAGCGTCTCGTTGAGGCGACGACGACGCGTTTCAGGCAGCTTCGCCGTGGAAAGCCAGACGATATATTCCCGCTGACACGATGGGGCGAGGGAGTGAAAGCGTTGGGCGGCAATCCGGTTCCGGCTTTGCGCCAGTGCTTGCGCAAAAAAGGCCGGCAGCGGCAGCGGAGCGCGCTTGATTTTCAGGGCTGGCGGTATGGTTGGATCAGTGTCCAACGCCACTGCGGCGTGTAGCAACTCGCGAAGCCCAGCGCGGTTGAATCCCGCCAGCGACGTCACACGAATGGAACGGATGTTTGTGTTCCCCGCCCCGGCAGGCGCGAAGAGACCGGCTGGATCTGCTAGTTCGGTGCCACGAAAAAAAGCGATGCCCAGATGGGCGCGGCAGGCGCTCAAGCCGACGATCAGCTTTCGCCCAGAAAAGCACAGCATGTTCCACTTGATGGACTCGGTGAGATCCGGCTCCCAGGCTAAAAACCATTCAA
>Ga0208783_10001329_pt1 | contig 14649 bp, 9 predicted proteins | sample DEB19_08_DNA_2_FD_184529 | JGI IMG/M metagenome (GOLD analysis project Ga0208783, IMG submission 184529) | Aqueous microbial communities from the Delaware River and Bay under freshwater to marine salinity gradient to study organic matter... | ecosystem: Environmental > Aquatic > Marine > Coastal... | reverse complement strand
CGTGGCCAAGGGGGTGCGGCGGAGCGGCAGCCGGTTCGGCGCCCGCCTCGAACCGCCGACGAACCTCGCCGTGCAGTGCTACCGCGGCCGCGACCTCGACGTCGTCACCCAGGTCGAGGTCATCGACGTCCTGCGGGGCATCCGGGAGGACTACACGAACCTCACCCGGGCCGCCGCCATCCTCGAGGTCGTCGACCAACTGTCCCCGGACCGCGAGCCGAACCCCGCCCTGCATCGCATGCTGGTCGGCGCGCTGCGCACGCTCGATGCGACGCCGTCGCCGGTGATCACGCCGGCGTTCTTCTGGAAGGCGCTGTCGCTCGAGGGGTTCCGCCCGTTCCTCGAGGCCTGCGTGCGCTGTGGCGAACCGGCCCCGGAGTACCCGGCGATCGACCTCGCCGAGGGCGGCGTGCTGTGTGCGGGGTGCGGGCGCGTCGGCGGCACGCGCATCACGCCCGAGGGTCTCGCCCTGCTGGATCTGCTGGTCTCCGGCGGGTTGCACCGGGCGATGGCCGAGCCCCCGGCACCCGAGGTCATCGCCGAGGTCGAACGCCTCGGCATCGCCGCACTCGAACACCACTCGGAGCGCCGACTCCGCAGCGCCGCCCTGCTGTAGCGGCCGGGGTACGGGCGGACCGGCCGGCTTCACTAGCCTGTGCCGACCATGGCCAAGTCCGACCTCATGGATCGTGTCGTCAACCTCGCCAAGCGACGCGGTCTGGTCTTCCCCTCATCCGACATCTACGGCGGGTTCCGGTCCACCTGGGACTACGGACCCCTTGGCGTGCTGCTCAAGCGGAACGTCAAGGACGCCTGGTGGCGCACGATGGTCCAGCTCCGTGACGACGTGGTCGGCCTCGACGCCGCGATCCTCATGGCCCCGCGGGTCTGGGAGGCGAGCGGACACCTCGCGACCTTCACCGATCCGCTCGTCGACTGCAAGCAGTGCAACGAGCGCTTCCGGGCCGACCAGCTCCCGGAATCGGGTGCCTGCCCGAACTGCGGCACGAAGGACTCCTTCACGGAGGCCCGCAACTTCAACCTCATGTTCAAGACCTTCGTCGGGCCCGTCGAGGACGACGCCTCGGTCGCCTACCTCCGGCCCGAGACGGCTCAGGGCATCTTCGTGAACTACGCGAACGTGCAGACCACGATGCGGCGCAAGCCGCCGTTCGGCATCGCGCAGGTCGGCAAGTCGTTCCGCAACGAGATCACGCCCGGGAACTTCGTGTACCGGACCCGTGAGTTCGAGCAGATGGAGATGGAGTACTTCGTGCCGCCCGAGGAGGGTGCGAAGTGGTTCCAGTACTGGTGCGACGCCCGCCTGTCCTGGTACACCGATCTGGGCATCCCCGCCGAGATGCTCCGGCTCCGTCAGCACGAGACCGACGAGCTGTCGCACTACTCGGCCGGCACCGCCGACGTGGAGTTCATGTACCCGTGGGGTTGGGGCGAGCTCGAGGGCATCGCCAACCGCACCGACTTCGACCTCAAACAGCACGCCGAGTTCTCGGGTCAGGATCTCTCCTACTTCGATCAGGAGCAGGACCGGCGCTACGTGCCGCACGTGATCGAGCCGGCGGCGGGTGCGGACCGCGCCACCCTCGCCTTCCTGCTCGCGGCGTACGCCGAGGAGCAGGTCGAGACCGCCTCCGGCAAGACCGAGACCCGGACGGTGCTGCGTCTCGATCCCCGCCTCGCGCCGATCAAGGCCGCCGTGCTGCCCCTCTCCAAGAACGAGAACCTCGTCCCGGTCTCGGACGAGATCGCGGCCATGCTGCGCCCGCACTGGATGATCGACGTCGACGTCGCCGGATCGATCGGGCGTCGGTACCGCCGGCAGGACGAGGTCGGGACCCCGGTGTGCGTCACCATCGACTTCGACACGGTCGAGGATCGCGCGGTGACGGTGCGGGACCGTGACTCGATGGCCCAGGAACGCATCCCGATCGACGCGCTCGTCTCCCACCTCCACGAACGGCTGCCGCGCTGACATGGACCACTACGAATTGCTCGGGGTCGCGCCGGACGCGTCCAAGGACGTGATCCGCGACGCCTACCGGACCCGGCTCGACGCCCTCAGCGCGGCCGACGAGGGCGCCAAGGACGAGCAGCGCGCGGCGAACCGGGCCGAGCGGGCCCGGCTCAACGACGCATGGAACGTGCTCTCCGACCCGTCGCAGCGGGCTCGCTACGACGAGTCGCGCACGGAGGTCGATGCCGATGCGGTGACCCCCGAGGTCGTGGTCGCCGCGCCGACGCCCCCGCCGGCGGGCGCCACCCGCGTGGTCGGGGGCGGACCGCTGTCCCAGCGATCCCGACGCCCGGTGATCCCGTTGCCCGCGGGCACGTCGCTCGCCGACACCCGGCCGCGTGTCCTCGGCATGGTCTTCGACCTGACCGTGATCATCCTCCTCGTGTTCGTCTGCCAGATCGGCGGCCAGCGCATCATCGAGTCGCAGTACCCGGCCGAGACGGCGCGCATCGACGCGGCCCGGGAGGCTCGGGTCGACGCCTCCGAGGCCCTGTCCGAGGCTGAGGACGCGCGCCGGGCGGCCGAACGTGATCTCGCCCGGGCCCGGGGGAGCGCGGCGAAGGCCGAGGCCCGGGCCGAACTCGCCGATGCGAAGGACGCCGAGCGCGCGGCCGAGCGGGCCGACGAGCGGGCCGCCGATGCGCTCGCCACCGCGCAGGAGGACCTGCGCGGTCCGGGCACGATGATCCTCGTGCTCAGCGCGCTCATCGGCCTCGCCTACCTCGTGCCGTCCACGGCGATCACCGGACGCACGCTCGGTATGCGCCTCCGGGGCACCAAGGTGGTCCGGGTCGACGGGTCGCCGGCCACCTGGGGTGCCGCCTTCGTGCGGTTCCTCATCCCGGTGGCGATCACGACGGCGCTCTTCTACTCCCTGCCCGGGCTGCTGCTGGGCCTCGGAGCCGTGCTGTTCTGGCTCTGGGACCCGAACCGGCAGGGCCTCCACGACCGGCTGGCCCGGACGCTCGTCGTCGCCGCCCCGGTATCGAAGCGCCGCTGAGCGCGCGCTTCCTCTAACCTTCCCCGTCTACCCGAGACCGTGAGGATCCACGACACCATGAAGTACGTCTACGCGTTCGCAGAGGGCTCGAAGGAGCAGAAGTTCCTCCTCGGTGGCAAGGGCGCGAACCTGGCCGAGATGACCAAGATGGGTCTCCCGGTACCCCCCGGCTTCACGATCACGACCGATGCCTGCAAGGCCTACATGGCCGGTGGCGACACCATTCCGGCGGGCCTCATGGACGAGGTGGCGGGCGCGCTCGGCGCGCTCGAGGCCGACATGGGCAAGCGGCTCGGCGACGCCGAGGACCCGCTGCTCGTCTCGGTGCGCTCCGGTGCGGCCTTCTCGATGCCGGGCATGATGGACACCGTCCTCAACCTTGGGCTCAACGACGCCTCGGTGCGCGGGCTCGCGAAGCAGACCGGCAACGAGCGGTTCGCGTTCGACTCCTACCGCCGCTTCGTGCAGATGTTCGGCAAGATCGTGCTCGACGTCCCGGCCGACCTCTTCGAGGAGGCACTCCACGACCTCATGGAGGCCAAGGGCGTCGCGGTCGACACCGCGCTGAGCGCCGAGGACCTCGAGGGTCTCGTCACGACGTTCAAGGGCATCGTCAAGGCGCGGGCGGGCATCGACTTCCCGGACACGCCGCAGGAGCAGCTCGCCCATGCGGTCGAGGCCGTGTTCCGCTCGTGGAACGGTCGCCGGGCCAAGGACTACCGCAAGATGGAGGGCATCGCCGACGACCTCGGCACCGCCGTGAACGTCCAGACCATGGTGTTCGTGAACAAGGGCGACGACTCCGGTACCGGCGTGGCCTTCACCCGGAACCCGTCCACGGGCGAGAACGTGGGGTACGGCGACTTCCTCAAGAACGCCCAGGGCGAGGACGTCGTGGCCGGCATCCGGATCACCGAGCCGCTGGAGGCCATGCGCAACGAGTTCCCCGAGTGCCGGGAGCAGTTGCTCGGGATCATGGACACCCTCGAGCAGCACTACCGCGACATGTGCGACATCGAGTTCACCATCGAGCAGGGTCGCCTCTTCATCCTCCAGACCCGGGTCGGGAAGCGGACCGCCCTGGCGGCGCTGCGCATGGCGGTGGAGATGGAGGCCGAGGGCATGATCGACAAGCGGGAGGCCGTCCTGCGGGTCCAGCCGGCCCAGCTCGACCAGCTGCTGCACCCGCAGTTCGACCCGAACGCGTCCTACGTGTCGCTCGCCAAGGGCCTCAACGCGTCCCCCGGTGCGGCGGTCGGCCGGGTGTACTTCACCGCGGACGACGCCGAGGCGGCGGCCGCGGCGGGCGAGCGCGTCATCCTCGTGCGCCCCGAGACCTCCCCGGACGACCTCCACGGCATGATCGCCGCCGAGGGCATCCTCACCTCCCGCGGCGGGCTCGTGAGCCACGCGGCGGTGGTGGCCCGCGGCATGGGCAAGCCGGCGATCTGCGGCGCCGATGCACTCCAGATCGACCTCGGGCGCAAGTCCTTCGCGGTCGAGCAGCCCGGAGCCGACGGCACGCCGACGCAGACCACGGTGCGCGAGGGCGACCTCATCTCCATCAACGGCACCACCGGCGAGGTCGTCGTCGGCGAGGTGGCCGTCGTCACCCCGGAGCCGAGCGGTCCGTTCGGGATCGTGCTCGGGTGGGCCGACGAGTTCCGCACGCTGAAGGTACGCACGAACGCCGACCTCCCCGAGGACTGCGAGAAGGCGATCGAGTTCGGGGCCGAGGGCGTCGGGCTCTGCCGCACCGAGCACATGTTCCTCGGGGACCGGCTGCCGATCGTGCAGGCGATGATCCTCGCCGACTCGCCGGAGGCCGAGGCCTCGGCCATGGCGGCCCTGCTCGACCAGCAGCGCACCGACTTCGAGGGCATCCTCGAGGCCATGGACGGCAAGCCGGTGACGGTGCGTCTCCTCGACCCGCCGCTGCACGAGTTCCTCCCGCACCACGACGAGCTCCAGGCCCGTCGGGCCGCCGCGTTCATCCGCGGATCGGCCGATCCCGAGGCCGAGCACCTCTGGGCGGCGGTGAAGCGCTGGGAGGAGGCGAACCCGATGCTCGGGATCCGCGGCTGCCGTCTCGGCATCCTCAAGCCCGCGCTGTACCGCATGCAGGTCCGCGCCCTCCTCGAGGCCGCCGTCACGCGCAAGCGGGCCGGCGGCGACCCGCAGGTCGAGATCATGGTGCCGCTCACCGTGATCCGCACCGAGATGGAGCTGCTCGACGGCTGGATCCGCACCGAGGCCGAGGCGGTGTTCGCCGAGCAGGGCGTGCGGGTGGACTACCTCGTCGGCACGATGGTCGAGACGCCCCGGGCCGCGATCACGGCCGGCGAGATCGCCGAGACCGCCCAGTTCTTCTCCTTCGGCACGAACGACCTCACCCAGATGACGTTCGGCTTCAGCCGGGACGACGTCGAGGGCCGGATGATGCCGGTGTACCTCGAGGGCAAGATCCTCGGCGTCAGCCCGTTCGAGCAGCTCGACCGGACCGGCGTCGGCGAGCTCATCCGGTGGGCGAAGGAGAAGGGCCGCGCCGTGCGACCCGACCTCAAGCTCGGGATCTGCGGCGAGCACGGTGGTGACCCGACCTCGGTGCACTTCTGCCACGAGGTCGGTCTCGACTACGTGTCGGCCTCGCCGTACCGCGTGCCCCTGGCCCGCCTCGCCGCGGCCCACGCCGCGCTCGAGGCGACCGGGCCCGGTACGACGGCCTGACCGCAGGGCGCGCCGAGCGCCCCACCGCACGACACCGACGCCCCCGGAGCTCCTGCCCCGGGGGCGTCGTCCGACCCCGTCGCTACCATCGGCCCCGATGGACCAGCCGACCGCCCCGCCCGAACCCGGACCCGGGTCCTCGTCCGGTTCCGCCGTGGGCGACGCACACCTCACCGAGCGCGCCCGGGCCTGGGCGGCGACGATGCACGGCCACGATGAGGTGGGCGCGGTGGTCCTCGCGCACGCCGACTCCGGGGCGGCGATCGATCGGCCCGCGGCCGTCGGGCGTGCGGCCCGCGAGGAGGCCGAGGCCCGTTGGCTCGCCGGGGGTGCCACGCTGGCCGTCGGGGCCGGTCACCGGGCCCTCGCCGAGGAGCCCGATCCGGAACGCACCTGCTTCGAGCGCGACCGCGACCGGATCCTGCACCGGGCGACGGCCTTCCGGCGCCTCGCCGGCAAGACCCAGGTGTTCATCTTCCCGGAGGACCACCAGCGGACCCGCCTGACGCACGCGCTCGAGGTCGCCCAGGTCGCCACCGGCATCGCCCGGGCGGTGCGGCTCAACGTCGCGCTCGCCGAGGCGATCGCGCTCGGGCACGACTGCGGGCACGGCCCGTTCGGCCACGCGAGCGAGGACGCCTTCGGCCCGTACCTGCCGGGCGGCTACGACCATGCGGTCTGGGGCGCCGACGTCGTGCTCGCGCCGCTCAACCTCTGCGTCGAGACCCTCGATGGCATCCGCAACCACTCGTGGTCCCGGCCCGCCCCGATGACCCCGGAGGGTGAGGTCGTGTCCTGGGCGGACCGCATCGCCTACGTCTGCCACGACTTCGAGGATGCCGTGGACGCCGGCATCGTGACCCCGGCGATGCTCCCCGAGCTCGTCCGGGAGCGGTGCGGGTCCACCCGGTCCCAGCAGTTGCACACCTTCATCGGTGCGGTGGTCGAGGCCGTGCGGACGACGGGCCGGATCGGCATGGCCGCCCCGGTGGCCGAGGCCCTCGCCGCCTTCCGGGCCTTCAACTACGAGCGCATCTACATGCGCCCGGCCTCGGTGGCCCAAGGGGATGCGGTCATCCGGCTCCTGCGGGCCCTCGTCGACTTCTACGCCGATCGCCCGAACGTCCTTCCCTTCGGCGAACTCGGAGCCCTCGGTCGGGCCGGGGTGGCGGCCGGGAGTGAGGACGCCGTGCGCGAGGCGGTCACCTACGTGGCCGGGATGACCGATCGGTTCGCGTTCGCGCAGGCGCGGGCGCACCTCGGGTGGGACCCCGACGCCGTGCCGGCCGGGGTGGATCTCGGGCGCTGACGCGCGGATCCGTCACGTCCCCGACCCTTCCGTGCGCGTCGGTGGGGGTGCGGGAGCGGGGTGCCGACGATCGGCCTATCCTCCGAACCGATGGGGATCGTCGCCGAGGACATCGCACGGGTTCGGGAATCGACCGACATCGTCGGGCTGATCTCCGAGCGTGTCGCGCTCAAGCGCGTCGGTCGCCGCTACCAGGGTCTCTGCCCGTTCCACAACGAGAAGAGCGCCTCGTTCTCGGTGAACCCCGAACTCGGCGTGTACCACTGCTTCGGGTGTCAGGCGAGCGGGGACTCGATCACCTTCCTGCGCGAACTCGACCACATCGACTTCATCGACGCGGTCGAGCGGCTCGCGGCGCGGGCCGGCATCACGCTCCGGTACGACGACGCGAAGGCGAACCAGGATCGTCAGAAGCGCAGTCGGCTCGTCGAGGCGATGCGGGCCGCGGTGGCGGTCTACCACGATCGGCTCCTCACCTCGCCGGACGCCGGACCGGCCCGGGCCTACCTGCGGTCCCGTGGTTTCGATGGCGATGCGGCACGACGGTTCGAGCTGGGCTGGGCGCCCGACGGCTACGACGTCCTCACCCGGACCCTGCTCGACCAGAGGTTCTCCCGGGACGACCTCGCGGCGGTCGGCCTCACCTTCACGAACCGGGCCAACCGGATGCAGGACCAGTTCCGCAACCGGCTCATGTTCCCGATCTTCGATCGTCAGGGCGATCCCGTGGGGTTCGGCGGCCGGACGCTCACCGGTGACGGTCCGAAGTACAAGAACTCGCCCGAGACGCCGCTGTACCACAAGAGCCGGATCCTCTACGGGCTCAACTGGGCGAAGGCGGAGGTGAGCGCGCGCGACGCGGTCGTGATCTGTGAAGGCTACACCGACGTGATGGCCTTCGCGCTCGCCGGCGTGCCGAACGCCGTCGCGACCTGTGGCACCGCGCTCACCGAGGACCACGTGCAGGTGCTCAAGAACTTCACCCGCCACATCGTGCTCGCGTACGACGCGGACAACGCGGGCCAGACCGCAGCCGAGAAGTGGTACACGTGGGAGCAGCGCTTCGAGATCGACGTGCGGGTCGCCGCGCTGCCGACCGGGGGCGACCCGGCCGACCTCTTCAAGGCCGATCCCGACGCGCTCGGTCGCGCGGTCGAGGGCGCGCGGTCGTTCATGCAGTTCAAGCTCGACCGTGTCCTCGGTGCGGCGGACCTCACCACGCCGGAGGGCCGGGCCCGGGCGGCGGAGGCCTCGGTGCGCGTGCTGCGCGAGCACACGAACGAACTCGTGCGCGAGGGCTACATCCAACAGGTGGCCGGCGTGACCGGCTTCGACCACGCCTGGTTCAAGGACGCGATCGCCCGACCGGCGCCCCGACGGGGCGAGGAGCCGGAGCCGACCACGGCCGAGCGTCCCGTGGTGCGGGTCGACCCGAGCGCCCGGGTGGACCGCCGTGAGATCGAGGCGCTGCGGTGGGCGATCCACGAGCCGGCCCAGGTGGCATCCTGGATCGACGTCTCCCTGTTCGGCGACCCGTTGGCCATCGAGGCCTTCGAGCTCCTCGCGGCCTCGGCCTCGTTCCACGAGGCCCTCACCCAGGCCACGGGCCCGGTGCTGGCCCTGCTCGAGCAGTTGGCCGTGGAGGAGCCCGTCGTCGACGGCGAGCCGGAGACCCTCCACGCCCGGCTCGTGGTGAGCCTCGTGGAGCCGGCGGGGGAGCGCTGGCTGGCGGACCTGCTCCGGCGGGGGGACGAACGGGCCATGGCGGTCAAGCCCCTGCTGGACCGCATCGCGCACGCCCGGAACTCGGACTGGGCGGTGGGGGAGCAGGCGGCCCTTCAGTTGGTCGGGATGCTGGCCGATGCTCAGGCACCCGTCGACGACGGGTCCGCTCCGGCGGCCGAGCCGAACACCGAGGTGCCCGTGGGGTCCGAGGCATGACCGAGCACGAGGTCGAGCACACCGACGACGCCCGCCGTCGTCATCCCGCCGCGCCGGACCCCGGTGCGGCGCTGGTCGACGAGGCGATCCGCACGGCGAGCGCCGACCCGGTCGTCGCGCCGACCGACGAGGCCGTCGACGCGCTGCTCTTCCGCGCGCGGGACAAGGACCGGCTCTACGTGACCACGGGCGAGATCTTCGCCGCGTTCCCGGGATTCGAGCCCTCCACCGACGAGCTCGCGGCGATCCACGCGCGGGTCGAGGCCGCCGGCCTGCAGATCGTCGACGAGATCACCGACGAGCTGCAGCGCGAGGACGAGGCCAACCGGCGCAAGGGCGCGGAGCCCGCGCTGCCGGCGCGCAGCGCGGACGAACGGCGGATCCTGCGGCCCCGACGCAGCGCCGGCGGCGCCGACGGCGGTTCCTTCGACCCGGTCCGCATCTACCTGCGCGAGATCGGGCAGGTGCCGCTGCTCACCGCGCCCCAGGAGGTGCGCCTCGCCCAGCGCCTCGAGGCCGGGGTGGACGCCCGGGAGCGACTCGAGGCCGCAGCGGGCTTCGGCGTGCCCGACCTCCTCGATGACGAGGAGCGTGCCAGCCTCGAGGCGGTCGCCGCCGACGGGGCACTCGCCCGACAGCAGCTCACCGAGGCGAACCTCCGTCTCGTCGTCTCCATCGCCAAGCGGTACGTCGGACGTGGGATGGCCCTGCTCGACCTCGTGCAGGAGGGCAACATCGGCCTCATGCGTGCGGTCGAGAAGTTCGACTACACGAAGGGCTTCAAGTTCTCCACCTACGCGACGTGGTGGATCCGTCAGGCGATCACGCGCTCGATCGCGGATCAGGCGCGTACGATCCGCATCCCGGTGCACATGGTCGAGACCATGAACAAGGTCCAGCGGATGCAGCGCCAACTCCTCTCCGAACTCAACCGCGAGCCGACGCTCGAGGAGATCGCCGAGAAGGTCGAGATGACGCCGGAGCGGGTCCAGGAGATCCTTCGGCTCGGCCAGGACCCGTTGTCGCTCGAGGCGCCGCTCGGTGAGGAGGACGGGTCCTCGATCGGGGACTTCGTCGCCGACCCGAACGCGGTCGCCCCGGCGGCGGCCGCGGATCTGGCCCAGTTGCAGGCCGACATCCGGGAGGCCCTCGAGGAGCTCAACCCGCGTGAGCGCGAGGTGGTGATGCTGCGCTTCGGCCTCGCCGACGGGCAGGTCCGCACCCTCGAGGAGGTGGGGAAGGCCTTCGGTGTGACGCGGGAACGGATCCGTCAGATCGAGTCGAAGACACTCGCGAAGTTGCGGCACCCGACCCGGCGCAGCGCGCGCCTGCGCGAGTACCTGCCGGAACTCTGATCGGAGGGGCGCAGTCCGCCCCGGTCGATCGCGGTCAGCCGACCGAGTCGGCCACGCGCTCCTCGTCGAGCACGATGACCCGCAGCCTCGGACCGTCCTCGGCGCGCAGCCGCTCGACCCCGAGCTCGACCGCGGCCTGGAGCCGTTCGAACAGTCGGCTGTCGCTCAGGTGCTCGAGGCGACGTCGGATCTGTTCGTACCGCGCCCTCCCGGCCTTGGCGCCGAGGTAGTACCCGGCGGCGAATCCGACCACGAGACCGATGCGCAACTTCATGGACCCCTTACCTATCGCGGATGAGGGGTCGCATGCGGTATCGCGCGCCATCTCCAGCCCGTGCCGGGTCCGCGTCGGGTCGGGCACGGGGCTGCGAGGCCCACTCCGCCGGGCTGGTACCCTTCGTTCCTCGCACCGCTCGCGGTGCGGTTTCCGGGGTAGCTCAACCGGCAGAGCAAGCGGCTGTTAACCGCTAGGTTGAGAGTTCGAGTCTCTCCCCCGGAGCCCACGTGCGCCCGACCCGGCCCGGGTCGGGCGTCGTCGCGTCCGGGGGGTCCGGTGCCCCTCCGGCCCGTGCGAGGATGGGGCCATGTCCACGGCCCTGGGGTCCACGGTCCAGCGCCGGCTCGACGAGCGCGCCGAGCGGTGGTGGGACCGCGTCGTCCCGCCGAGCGCGTTGGTCGGCCGCCTCGACGCCGCGCTGCGCCTCGCCGTCGTGGTCTCCATCGTCGCCGCGGTGGTGCAGGGGGTCGCGCACCTCGTCGACGTCGTCCTGCTCGACACGCGCTGGATCTACCTCGACGCCGGGGCCGACGTCGGGGTGTTCATGTGGGCCAGCAGCGTGGCCACCTTCGCCGCCGGGGTCGCCCTGCTCTGGTGCGCCGTCATCGCCCGCTCGGGTCGGATCCTCGCGGTCATGGGCGCGTTCGTGGTGTTCCTCTCGCTCGACGACGCGGTGCAGATCCACGAGCGCGCCGGTGGTCTGGCGCAGCGGCTCGTGTCCTCCGGCGACGTGGGCCGGCTCGCCTGGCCCGTGATCTACCTGCCGCTCGTGGTCCTCCTCGCCCTCGGTCTCGTCGCGTTCACCCGCCGGGCGCCGGGCCGCATCGGTCCGATCACCGTGGCCTCGCTCGTCGCGCTCGCCATCGCGATCCTGCTCGAACTCTCCTCCTACGGGCTGCTGCGGGCCGGACTCGACTACGGCGGCTGGGTCTACGAGCTCGAGGTCGCGCTCGAGGAGGGCCTCGAACTCGCGGGATGGATGCTCATCGCCGCCACCGTCGGAGCGTGCTCGCTCCTCATCGCGGCCGGGTCGGGCTCGCCGCCCGAGGTCTGAGCGGCGGCTCCGGACCGAGCCGCCGCCCTACGATGCCGCCCGGAGCCACCGGAGGGTCGGCACCACTCGTCCACGGGGGAGCGCACCATGAGCGACGATCACGGACACCACGGCGCGCCGGCGGTCGAGGAGGTGCCCCGGGCGCCGCGCCCCCTCCTCGAGGCCGCAGGCCTCGTCCTCGTGCTCGTCCTGACCGTGGCCCTCGCGCTGTTCGTGAACCGAGCCGCGCCGGCACCCGCGCCCGAGGCGGCGGCGGGGGCCGACGTCGCCGACTGGGGCTGGGAGCAGGTCGCCGATGATCAGCCGTGGCAGGGCCGGGCCGGTCTCCACGTGGTGGAACTCGACGGAGCGTTCCTCCTCATGGGCGGGCGCACGCCGAAGCAGTCCACGGTGCCGGGGGCGGGGACGATCTGGGGTGACGTGTGGCGCAGCACCGACCGCGGCGCGAGCTGGCGCAATGTGCGGGCGCAGGATCGTCCGGGTGCATGGGCACCGCGCGCCTACTTCCAGGCCGTGGCGCACGACGGGTACGCGTACGTGCTCGGTGGGCAGGATTTCCGCGTCGTGCCGTCGGGCTGCCCAGCCGGCATCCCGGGCTGCCCGGCCGAGGTGCCGAGCTCGACGTTCTTCAACGACGTGTGGCGCTCGGCGGACGGCGTCGAGTGGGAGCGCATGACGGAGGCCGCGCCGTGGGCCGGTCGGTCCGGACTCCGGGCGGTCTCCTTCGACGGGTACATCTGGATCTTCGGCGGCTCCCGCAACGACGATGCAGCAGTGGTCGGCGCACAGGGCCCCGTGCGCGAGTACTTCAACGACGTGTGGCGTTCGCGGGACGGATCGGAGTGGGAGGAGGTCACGGCCGACGCGCCGTGGGCGCCGCGAGCCGGTGCGGTCGTGGTCGCGCGCGACGGCGAGCTGTACCTCCTCGGCGGTGAGGCCGGCTTCGCCTGCTCGCCGCTGCCCGACTGTGAACCGCCGTACTTCAACGACGTGTGGCGTTCCGCCGACGGCGCCGACTGGGAGCTCGTCACGGAGTCCGCCGGATGGTCGCCCCGACCCGGCCACCAATGTGTCGTCACCGACGAGTTCATCTGCTTCGGCGGGTTCGGTCTGCGGGAGAACCCGTCCGACGTCTGGACGAGTGAGGACGGCGAGCAGTGGCGGAGGGTGAGCGATGCACCGTGGAACGTGACCGACCCGACCGGCGTCCGGTACGACTTCGAGGCGTTCGCGAGCCGGAGCGGTGAGGAGTGGGAGGTCTTCACCTTCGGTGGGGACCGGGAGACCTTCGACTTCACCGACGCCGGGAACTACCTGCGGGTCGACGATGACGTCTGGCGCTTCGGGCCCGCGCGATCGTCGGCGGAGTGAACCCCACTGCGTCACGGGCTTAGGCTGCGGAGCTCGCGGGGCCGTAGCTCAGTGGTCAGAGCAAGGGACTCATAATCCCCAGGTCGAAGGTTCGATCCCTTCCGGCCCCACCGCGCACCCGGCGCCGGCGCGGTCAAGCGCCCGGCCGGAGCCGCCGATACCTCCCGGGTCGGGCGGTCCGTCCGGACGGCGCCCTCCGACCGGGTCCGGCGTCGTACCGTCGGGACACTCGACGGGACCCCGGCGGGGCTGACCGGCGGGCACGAGGAGGGATCCGAACGGTGCGAGGGAGGCGGCGCCACCGGCGCGTCGTGGCGGGACGTTCTGCGGCGATGGTCGCGCTCCTCGTCGCGCTCCTCGCCGTCCCGCTCCCGGCCTCCGCGACCGCGGACGTGGCACCCGGTGTGGATGCGGCGCTCGATCGGATCGCGGGTCGGATCGAGCGTGACCCGGACGGCACGGTGCCGGTCATCGTCCGCTACGCCGCCGACGCCACCTCGTCGGTCGTCGACGAGGCGTTCGACGGCACCGACTCCGAGGTGACCCGCCGGTACCGAACCGTCGACGCGCTCGCCGCCGACCTCGACCGGGACGGCGTCGAGGCGCTGCGGTCGACTCCCGGGGTGCTCGGGGTCGAACCGGACCGTGCGTCGCGGATCGCGGCGTCGACGAACCTGACCCAGATCGGCGCGGCCGCCGCGCAGGACGCGGGGGCGACCGGGCGGGGTGCGACGGTCGCGATCCTCGACACCGGCGTCGACGCGTCCCACCCGATGCTCGCCGGCCGGGTCGTGGGCGAGGCCTGCTTCTCGCGCAGCGGGAACTGCCCGAACGGCCAGACGACGATGTTCGGCACCGGCTCGGCCGCGCCGTGCACGTACTCGACGAACGCCTGCGGGCACGGCACCCACGTCGCGGGGATCGCGGCCGGGAACGATGGGGTCCGATCCGGTGTGGCCTCCGAGGCGACGATCCTCGCGGTCCAGGTGTTCTCGCGTTCCGGCAACTCGGCGATCTCGTGGACCAGCGACCAGATGGCCGGGCTCGACTGGGTGTACGCCCAGCGCTCGACCTTCACGATCGCCGCGGCGAACCTCAGCCTCGGCTTCTCCCTCTACACCGACCGCGCGACCTGCGACGCGGACGGCATCGGGATCGGGTACCGCACGGTCACGGATCGGCTGCGATCGGCCGGGATCGCTACCGTCGCAGCCACCGGGAACGACGGCAGCACGACCGGCATCTCGTTCCCGGCCTGCATGACCGGGGTCTACGGCGTCGGGTCGGTGGGCGACACGGACGCGGTGTCGTCCTTCTCGAACCGCAACGACCTCATGTCGTACTGGGCTCCGGGGGAGGGGATCCTGTCCTCGGTCCCCGGCGGGTACGCCTACGAGACCGGATCCTCGATGGCGACGCCGCACGTCGCGGGGGCCTTCGCCGTCTTGGACGCGGCGTACCCGACGGCGACCCTCGATGCGACCGCGGCCCGCCTGAGTGCCACCGGCACGGTGCCGGCCGGCGACGCCCACGGCAAGCCCGAGATCGACCTGTGGGCGGCGATCGGCAACGACGTGTTA
>Ga0208783_10001328_pt1 | contig 14652 bp, 11 predicted proteins | sample DEB19_08_DNA_2_FD_184529 | JGI IMG/M metagenome (GOLD analysis project Ga0208783, IMG submission 184529) | Aqueous microbial communities from the Delaware River and Bay under freshwater to marine salinity gradient to study organic matter... | ecosystem: Environmental > Aquatic > Marine >... | reverse complement strand
CACGGGCGGAGATGACGACGTGGGGACGCTCGTGGAGATGCTGGCGGGCAGCGACCAGACCGCCGACGAACACATGGAGGGTGAGGAAGCAAGGGAGTGGGTGCGCGCGGCGGTCGATGACCTCCCGGACTCGCTCCGGAGCGCTCTCGTCCTCGTCTACCATCAGGGGATGAAGTATCGCGAAGCGGCGGATGCGCTGGGCGTTCCGGTCGGGACCGTGAAAAGCCGGCTGCACTCCGCGATCCTCAAACTCAACGAATCCTGGCAGCGAAGCGGCAATGAGCGGTGATCCTTGAAGAACGTTCCATGACGATGTCAACGAACCTGACGCCCCACCGAAGGTTCGTCGTGCAGCACGAATGACGTGAGTGTTTCCATGCGAGAAGATCTAGTCGGCCACATCCTCGGTGCCCTGGAGCCCGGGGAGACGCAGCGGATCGAAGCCGCCCTGGCCGATCCGCAGGTTGGCCCGTCACTGCGGCGTGACCTGGAGCGATTGCGGCTGGCAACCAAGCCTCTGGCCCGCGATCGCGGCGTGCTGGCCCCGCCTCCCGGGCTGGCAGGCCGCACCCTACAGTTCATCGCGGCGCACCAAGCCACGCTTCCCGAGACCACCCCGCGCGGCCGCTGGGGGGAGGAGGGGGCGGAGCCACGCCCGTCACGATCCGGAAGCTGGCGGAGTCGGCAATGGATCGACCGGGCACTCATCGCGGGCGCGGCTCTCGCGGCCTGCCTGCTCGTCGCGCCGCTGTTGCTCGACTCGATCGCCCAGGCACGGGCCCGACGGGTCGAGCGAAACCTCATGCGCACGTCGACGGCGCTGCAGGGCTACGCCGACGCCCACGGCATGTTTCCCACGCCACCGGATTCCGGGCCGCTCTCGCGCGCCGGCATCTACGCGCCGACGCTCGTGTCGGAGCAGCGGCTCGTTGCCGACGACGGCACCCTTGTCCATCCCGATACGGAACTGGCCAGGAGCGGCACGTTCCGCGTGCCGACGCTCGAAGAGCTCAAGGCGGCGGTCGGCACGCCACGGTTCGAGGAATTGGTGCGGACGATGGGGGGCGACTACGGGTACACGCTCGGCCATCGTGACGCGAATGGCTCGCTGCAACGCAACGTGAACCGCCGGCGACAGCACCATCCGATCATGGCCGACGCCCCTGATGACGGAGGAGAGCGCAGCAGCAACCACCCCGAGGGCCTGCACCACGTCCTCTACGAGGACGGCAGGGTGAAGCGACTGCTTCCTAGCGAACTGCACGACGACGACCACCTCTACAAGAACCATCACGGAAAGGTCGCTGCCGGCGTCGACGACGAAGACGCGGTGATCGGCGATTCCCAGGACCAGCCGTGACGCATCGACGGTGACGGCGTCGCGTCACCGGGCCATGAAACGCCGGTATTCCTCGTCGAGTTCGTCGTAGCTTTTCCGGCACAGCCGTGCGAGCGTGTCGGGATCGACCGTGCCGGTGTAGATGCGGGTGAGGTATTCGACGAAAGCTCCGCGATAACGGCCGCCCGCGCCGTTCATGAAAAAATTGGCCAGTCCGGAGATCTCGCTGTAGATCTGCGGCAGGCGTTCGTCGGCCTGGAAGGCCCGCCGCCCGAGGCCCGTGAGTTCCGCCAGCGGCACGTGGAAGGAATCGTCCAGCAGCCGTTCCCGGGCCATCGCCGCACGTCCCGCGTCGCGCCCTCCCACCGTCCAGCCGAAGTCGGTGCGCTCCAGACTCTCGAGATAACAGGCGGACGCCTCGATCGCCCAGAAGCCGCAGCGCTCCCCGGCGAGCGGGCTGGTCCGCCGCATCTCTGCGAACAACTGGTGCGTCGCCTCGTGGTGCACCGTCGTGGGCTCCTGTCCTTCGCCCACGAAGAACCAGGCCGTGTGCGTCGGCGTCCAGTAGATGCCGAGCGTGCGGGCGATCGTCGGCTCGAGGCGTTCCAGTGCCGCGACGTATTGACGCCTGTCGGCGACCAGCGTGGCCGCGAAGGCCGCTCGGCGCTCGTCAGACGCGGGGCGGCCGCGGCCCGCAAGACGTTGCTCCCATTCAGCGGGCTCGTGCTGGAAGCCGCCGAACACCTGCCGCCAGACCACGTAGGCGTCTTCCAGCTGCGCGGCGAGCAGCGCCGTGGCGTTTGCGTCGGCCGTCGAGGTTATCCGCCAGTGGTCCGAGGAAAACCTCCAGCCGCGGGCGGGGTCGGTCGGCACGGCCGCCGCCTCGGCACGGATCCAGCGGCCGCGCTCGTACCGTTCTCCGGCGCGGTAGCGTTCCTGTCGTCCCCGCGGCAGCCAGCCGAACTCGGCGGAGTGCTCTTCGTTTTGGTCGAGCCGTCGCGCGGCGTCCGGCCACATCCATTCGCCTCGCCGTCGTACCCAGCCGCCGGCTTCACGAGCCCGCTCGTTCTCCGGGTCGTCGCGCAGGGCGATGTAGAGGAGGCGGATGGCCTCGGCAGTGCCTGCCAGTGCGGGCTGGGGCTGGCCTGCGCGCGGGGCGGGATCGCCGTCGGACCGGGCGGCGGCCGCCGCCAGCGCGAGCATGCCGGCCGCCCGCGTCCGTCGGGCGGCGCGGAAATCGTCCCAAATCTGCCGCTCATCCGGGGTGTCGATCCAGTCCGGACGCGTCGTGTGCGAGGGAATGGCGAACACGAATTGCCGACCCTCCTCCGCGGGGAGCCGCCAGCCGCGGATGAGCGTCGCCAACTCCGCGTGGCCAGCGGCATCGCACCGCCGCACGAGGGTCGCCGCGGCCGCGTCCCACTCCTCGTCGAGCACCGCCGCCGGCTTGGGCGCGGAGGGCTCGGCGGCACTCGTCCGCGCGGGCAGGACTGTCGCCAGCAGTGACAGAAGCGCGGCTGCCATCGCAGCGGCGTTGACGGCCGGCCACATCGTCGTCGTCGGCATGGTGGCGGCCTCTCGTGCGGGTGTCCGTGGCTGCCGCGACACCGCAGCGGAATCAGCTCTCTTCGGCGAAGGCCGAGTCGAACGGACGCCCGCTGGGGGCGAAATCGAGCTGCTGCACGAACGTGCATGCTTCGGCCGCGCCGTGCTCGCGATCCATCCCGCAATCCTCCCACTCCACCGAGAGCGGTCCGTCGTAGGCGATGTGGTTCAAGGCGCGGATGATCTCCTCGAAGTCGACGCCGCCCCTGCCCGGCGAGCGGAAGTCCCAGCCGCGGCGCGGATCGCCGAAGGCCAGATGGCTGCCGAGGATGCCTGCACGACCGTCGAGGAGCGTGACGGCGTCCTTCACGTGCACGTGGTAGATACGGTCCGGGAACGTGCGGATAAATTCCACCGGATCGACGCCCTGCCAGTGCAGGTGGCTGGGGTCGAAGTTGAAGCCGAACTCCTCACGCCGGCCCAACGCGTCGAGTGCACGCCGTGCCGTCACCGTGTCGAAGGCGATCTCGGTGGGATGCACCTCCAACGCGAACCGCACCCCGCATTCGGCGAAGACGTCGAGGATCGGATGCCAACGAGCCGCGAACTGTTCGAAGCCTTCGTCGAGCATCGACGCGGGCACCGGAGGGAACGAATAGAGCAGGTGCCAGATCCCGGAGCCGGTGAACCCGTTGACCACCGACACGCCGAGCTTCTGTGCGGCGCGGGCGGTGCGCTTCATCTCCTCTGCGGCCCGCTCGTTGACGCCGTCCGGGTCGCCGTCGCCCCAGACGTGGGGGGGCAGGATCGCCTGGTGCCGCTGATCGATCCGGTCGCACACAGCCTGGCCCACGAGGTGGTTGGAAATGGCGTACACGGCCAGATCGTGCCGCTCGAGCACGTCCCGCTTGGCCGCGCAGTAGCCGCTCTCCTCCACGGCCCTCGTGACGTCGAAGTGATCGCCCCAGCAGGCGAGTTCCAGGCCTCCGTAGCCGAAGTCGCGGGCCTTGCGGGCGAGATCCTCCAGCGGCAGGTCGGCCCATTGGCCGGTGAACAGCGTGACCGGGCGGGGCATGCGGGGCTCCTTCGAGGGCCGGTGACGACTCGGGCCCGCGGAGGGGCGGTCGAGCCGGGAAAGAGTCTAGAGAAGTGCCGCCGAAAGCGGAACGCCATCGTCACGTGCGGATCACGCGGCGGAGCAGCCAGACGCCCCACATGGCGATGAGCACGTTCGCCATCCAGACGGCCGGGGCGGGGAGCGTGCCGGCCTTGGCCCGCGACACGCCCAGCATGAACAACGGGTAATAGACGATCAGGATCGGCAGGAAGCAGAGGAAGAAGCTGGTGAGGAAGTCGGCGTTGCGCATCCGGATCGCCATGGGCGCCCCGACGAGCACGAAGCAGAGGCAGCTGAAGCCGTTGGCCCAGCGTCGCCACGGCTCCATGATGATGCGATTGAGCCGCGATCGGGCGGCAGCCGCCTGTTCGCGGTCGGCGGCGACGGCCGCCGGAGTCGTCTGCTCCATGCGGCCCGTGAGGATTCCCAGGGCCGTCTTGCCGGCCGCGATCTGCTCGAGCTGGTCGATCTTGGCCAGTTGGTCGGCACGCGCCTTGGGAAAATTGGCCATCGCGATTTCGGACGGACTCTCGGATCCGCCCCCCTTGCGGCTGACGGCGTCGAGCGGCACCACCCGCTCGATCGTGTCCGGAAACACCGCCTTGACGTCACCCACGTGCACCGTGCCGTCCCGGCAGGTGATCGTCAGCGTGCCGGCCGCCGCGTCGGCACGCAACGCCGCCTCGGCTGCCGACACCGTGACCGGCGGGCTCGAGCCGCCCGGCTGGAACGACAGCGTCGGGCGAATGAGCCGCCGGCCGTCGACGCCTTTGACGTTGATCGACAGCTGCGAAGTGCTGTAGGACCGCTGCTGTCGCAGCCGACCGTAGATGATCTCCTCGACGCTCCCCACGACGACCCGGCGCACGCCGTCGCGGCCCCAGGAAACGGCGACGTCGTTGAGCCATACCGACACGAAGCTCACCACGACCGCCAGCGTCGCCGCAGGCCAGATGGCGGCCATGGGCGTGATGCCCGCCGCCTTGAGCGCCGTGATCTCGTTGGCCGCCGACATGCGACCGAAGACGCTCGCCACGGCGAAGAGCATGGTGCCCGGGACGGCGAAACGCATCGCCTCCGGCAGCACGTAGGGCACCAGCGCGAGGATCTGCATCAGCCCCAGTCCCTGCTGCTGCGCCTCCTTGACGAGGCCGACGACCAGCATGAAGAGCGTGAGCGCCGACAGCGCCACCAGGAAGACCTGGAGCAGTTCGCCGAGCACGTAGCGGGAGAGGATCCTCATGGCGGTCGTTCAGTCGGAGCTGGGCTCGGGGGGCCGTTCGCTGCGGGTCGTCTCGTCCCGTCGCGAGCCTTCGATCGCAGCCATGTGGACGGCGATGGCCTCGGCCACGGCCGTGACGGCCTCGTGGAACGCGCCGGCGGCGGCGTGCTGCCGGGCCCGCGTCAGCATGGGGACGGTTCGCGCGCGGTCGTCGGCCGAAATCGCCTCTGTCGAGCCTTCGAGGCTCGCCACCAGGCCCTCGACGAGCGGCTGGCTCGGCGTGCAGTCGTAGCGGCGGTAGGGGCCCTTGCCGAGAACATCCCCGGGATGGAGCAGGCGGCCCCGGGCTCCGGTCGTCAGGATGCTGACCATGCCGAAGATGCCGCCGCCGACGGCGGCCAGGCCGCCGGCCAGACTCAAGGCGGTGCAGATGGCTTGTGTCGCGGGGGCGCGATTTGCGACAAGCGTGCTCCACGGATTGGCGATCAGGGCGACGAGCAACCCGACGGCCGCCACGGCGAGGGCGACCCAGGCCTGGTACCCTTGCCGCTGCGACGATGTCGCCTCCTCGCTCAGCGGCCACGGCGCGTCGTTCCGCGACTTGCGCGATACCTCGTCCTGGCCGGCGCGGGCGGCGATGACGGTGACGTTGTCGGGAGCGCCTCTGATCAGCGCGAGTCCGATGAGCGCCGCCACCGCCTCCTGCGGCTGCAGTTCGGCGGCGAGCAGCCCGATCTCCTCGTCGCCGACGATGCCCGAGAGGCCGTCGCTGCAGAGCACGAACACGTCGTCGGCCTCGACGGGGAAGGGGCCTTCCAGGTCGATGTCGAGCTGTGAGTGCGGCCCCATCGACCGCGTGATGATGTTCTTGGGGGCCGCGTCGGCGGCCTGTTCGCGGGACATGCCGCCCGCCGACTCGAGCTCCCAAACGAGCGAGTGGTCGCGGGAGAGCTGCTCGATGACGCGTCCGCGCACCCGGTAGGCACGGCTGTCGCCGACGTGGCCGAGGAGCACGCCGCGGGGATGAAGCACCAACGCGGTGCACGTCGTGCCCATGCCGTGGCAGTTCGCGTTGCGCGTGCCCTTCTTGTTGATCGCGGCGTTGACGCGCTCGAGGCTCCGGCGCAGCGCCAGGGGCGGGGAGAATTCCGAGTATTCCTCGTAGGTCTTCGGGACGCCTTCCGCCGCCATGCTGCTGGCCAGCTCGCCGGCGGCATGCGCGCCCATGCCGTCGGCCACCAGAAACAGCCAGCCGCGGCTGCGGTACTGCGGGGGGCTCTCGGCCGGGAGGACGGCCTTGGCATCCTGGTTGCTCGTGCGCCGGCGACCGATGTCGGAGCGGTCGCAGTAGACCAGCGTCGTCGTTTTACGCACGGATGCCACGCCTCGGACGACGGGGAACAGGGCGGAAAGACGCGGATTCTAGCCGAGTGGCGCCGCCCAGGCGAGACACGATCGGCCGGGCAGGATGCGTGAAGCGGCTCTGCTCTGGCGACGGGCGGGCACGATCCCTATGGTTCCCGACGTTTTTGCGGGTCGAGGCCACCGGAGTTCCACATGCACACCAGGAATCCCTCGCCACCGCCAGGCCAGCGGAGATGGCTCGCCGCAGCCATCGCGTGCGCCGGCTGCGGCCTGCTGCTCCTTGGCGGCGGCTGCGTCCAGCGCCGGATGACGATCCGCAGCAGCCCGCCGGGCGCGCTGGTGTATGTGGACGACTACCAAATCGGCACCACGCCAGTGTCGACCGACTTCATCTATTACGGCACGCGCAAGATCCGTCTGGTGAAGGATGGCTACGAGACGTTGACCGTGCGGCAGCCGTTTCCGGCCCCGTGGTACGAATACTTTCCGCTCGACTTCGTCACGGAAAATCTCTGGCCCTGGGAGATCCGCGACGAGCGGGTGGTCGACCTGGCCATGGCGAACGCGGCCTCGACTCCTCCGGAGTCCGTCGTCGCCCGGGCCGAGCAGGCGCGGCTCTCAGCCGGCAGCCTGCCGGCTCCGCCTCCCGCGCCGGTCGCGCCGCGGCCGACCCTTCCGCAGCCGATTCCGGCGCCCCCGCCACAGTCGCTGCCACCGTCGGACGGCGGGCTCACGTTGCCTCCACCGTCGCCCATGCAGGGATTGCAGCCCCCGCTGCAGAACGCGCCGGCGCAGGGCGTGCCCGGCCTCGTGCCCCGGCCGTAGCGACCGCGCGGGCTGCTTGCAGGCGTCGCGGGTAGCGTCCGCCTCCGCGGATGCCATAATCCTCCGCATGCGCGACACCGACACCTCCGCAGCGGTCTTGAGCCGGGCGGCACTCGACGCGGTCAAGCTGCGCCGGCTTCGCGGCCTGCTGGCGGAGATCCTGCCGCACAGCCGCTTCTATGCCGAAAAGCTCGCCCGGGTTCCGTGCGACATCGGCGCGATCGACGACCTGGCCGCGTTTCCCTTCACCACGAAGGAAGAACTCGTCGCCGTCGCGGGGCATGACACGCCGGGGAACCTGACCTGGTCCGCGGACCGCTATGTGCGGTTTCACCGCACGAGCGGCACGCACGGCCGGCCGCTGCCGGTGTTCGATACCGCGGCGGACTGGGGCTGGTGGATGGAATGCTGGGAGTCGATCCTCGACCGCGGCGGCGTGGGGCCCGGCGATCGCGTGCTCGTGGCCTCCTCGTTCGGTCCCTACGCCGGCTTCTGGAGCGGCTTCGACGGAGTCGTGTCGCGGCGGGCGATGGCGATCCCCACGGGGGGCATGTCGACGCTGGCACGTTTGGAGCTGGCGCGATCGGCGGCAGCCACCGTGCTGCTGGCGACGCCCAGCTATGCGCTGCATCTCGCCGAAGTGGCGGCGGACCACAAGATTGACACCGCGGGGCTGCCGATCCGGCTCGTCATCGTGGCTGGCGAGCCGGGGGGGTCGATTCCTGCCGTGCGGTCCCGGCTGTGCGCGGCCTGGGGGGCCGACGTGCTCGATCATGCCGGGGCGACCGAAGTCGGCCCGTGGGGCATCGGCGACCTCGGGGGACGTGGGCTCGACGTGCTCGAGCCCTGGTTCCACCCGGAGTTTCTCGGCGTTGAGACCGGTCGGCCCGCGGCGGCGGGAGAACTGTCGGAACTGGTGCTGACCACGCTCGGCCGCGCCGGCGCGCCCGTCATCCGCTATCGCACCGGCGACCTCGTCAGGCCGCACTGGCCGGAGCAGGCCGTGGGCCCCGGAGGCTCCTGCTGGGTGCGGCTGGAGGGGGGGATCCTCGGCCGCACCGACGACATGCTCGTCGTCCGTGGCGTAAACGTCTTCCCATCCGCGATCGATGGGATCGTCCGCAGCTTTCCCGAGGTCGTGGAGTATCGAGTGACGGTGTCGCAGCGGGAAAGCCTCGACCAAGTGCTCGTCGAGATCGAGGACCGCCTCGCCGCTCCCGAGCGCGTTGCCGACGACCTGCAGCTGCGGCTCGGCCTCCGCGTCGACGTCGTCGCGGTGCCGATCGGCAGCCTGCCGCGATTCGAAGGGAAGGGCCGCCGCATCGTCGACCAGCGCCGTGTCGCGAGGGGGCAGCCATGAACGGACCGCTGCCGGTCTCCATCGGCCGCGTGGCCGGCGGAGGCGTCGAGATCGCGTGGAGTGACGGCTTCCGCGGCGGCTACACGCCACGTCTGCTGCGCGATGCCTGCCCCTGCGCCACGTGCCGCGAACGGCGGGCCCAGCCGACGCCGCCGGCGCTGCTGCCGGTACTCACCCCCGAGGAGGTCGCGCCGCTGACGATCGTGGGTATGAAGCCCGTCGGCCAGTACGCCTATTCAATCGAGTTCTCCGACGGCCATTCGAGCGGCATCTACGCGATCGAGTACCTACGGGAGCTCGCCGCCACGGAACCGCCGCGGTCGCACGGCCGCTGACCAGCTCGATGCCCGGTGGCGAGGCCGGCCGGCGGTGGCGATGCCCGGGGCCGATCGGTAAGCTGCCCGCAGGCTCGGTCAGCCGTGCGGCGTCGACGCCGCATGTCGGCCAGCTTGAGTGGACCGCGACGACGGAGGGAGCAGATGGATGGGGCACTGTGGTCGGCCCGGGGAACGCGTCCCGGTCTGACGGCGGCGGATCGGGTGGCCATCGTCCTCTCCGTCGGACTGGCGATCTCGATGCCGCGGGCCTCGGCTGCGGCCGAACCGCCGGCCGTGACCGCGCCGCGGCAGACCAGTGGCGACCGGGCGGTCGAGCCGGAGTGGGAGGAAAGGCTGACGATCACCGTCGGCAATCGCGATGCCGACATCGTCGGTGCCGATCAGCGGGCGATCCAGGGGGCTCTGGATCAGGTGGCCCGCCTCGGCGGCGGCACGGTGCGGGTGCTGGCGGGGGACTATCGGCTGCGGAACGCCATCGTCCTGCCGAGCGGCGTGCGGCTCGTGGGCGCCGGCGCCGGCACGGTGCTGGTGAAGGAGCCCTCCAGCACGTCGGCGCTCGAGGCGGACAGCGACTGGTACGACCAGGAGATCACGCTCCGAGATGCCGCGGGATTCCGCCTGGGAGACGGCGTCTGCCTGCGGGCCAAGGACCCGAAGACGGGCCGCGAGGTGGTGCTCAAGCGGACCCTCACCGCCGCCAGCGGCCGTCGCTTCAAGCTCGACCGGCCGCTCCGCGAAAATCTCTGGCAGTTGCACGACGCCAGCTGCTCGACGCTCTTCCCGCTGCTCGAGGGCGACCACGTCGAGGACGTGCGGATCGAGAACCTCGTCCTCGACGGCAACCGCTCGCACAACGCCGAACTCGACGGCAACTACGCGGGCTGCATTTTCCTCCAAGACTGCAGCCGAGTGGTGATCCGCGGCGTGACCGCCCGCAATTACCAGGGGGACGGAATCTCCTGGCAGATCAGCCACGACGTCGTCGTCGAGAACTGCCTCGTGGAGAACAACAAGAGCCTCGCCCTCCATCCGGGCTCGGGGTCGCAACGGCCCATCATCCGCGACAACACGCTGCGCGGCTGCGACATCGGCATCTTCTTCTGCTGGGGCGTGAAGTACGGCCTGGCGGAGCACAACCGGATCGAGGGCAACCGGATCGGCATTTCGATCGGCCACCGCGACACCGACAACCTGGTCGTCGGCAACACGATTCAGGGGAGCACGCTCCACGGCCTGCTCTTCCGTCCCGAACGCGGGCCGAGCTTCGCGGGACACCGCAATCGGATTGCCGGCAATACGTTCGTCGACAACGGACCGAACGAGGGATTCGTCGTCGACGTGCAGGGAGGCACGCAGGACATCGAACTGCGAGACAACGCGTTCATCGAGAATCGCCCGGGGGTTGTCGTCAGTTCGGTGCGGGCCGGGCCCGAGACGAGGAACATCACCGTCGCGGGCAGCCGTCTGCAGGGGGGCGCGGCGCCGCGCCCTCCGGCTGCGCCATGAGCCGGTCATGAGCCGCGCTGTGACAGTTCACAGCGACAGCAGGTAGGCGACGAGATCCTCGATCTCGCCCGACGAGAAGGGCTCGAGCCCGCTGACCGCGGCCGGTCCGTGCGGCCCCGCCAGCAGGTCCGCCAGCGACTTCGCGCGTCCGTCGTGCAGGTACATGGTCTTGCGGTGCAGGCCGCGGAGCGTCGGCGGGCTGAACTCCCGCCAGCGGTCGTCCGGCCCGGACGATCCCACGTCGTGCACCGTCGACGTCGTGAAGTCGGAGCCGGCGTGGCAGGAGCTGCAGGCGGCCCGCGGGCTGGCGAACAGCGTCCGGCCGCGGTCCGCCGCCGCCGTCAGGCCGCCGTCGGCGGCGACGAAGGGGCTCGGCGGCGGTTCGAGAGACGCGAGGAAGGCGGCGAGGGCGGCCAGGTCGTCGCGGCTCGGCCGCGGACCCTGCATCGAGTCGACGAGCGACTTCTCGAGTGCCGCCGTCAGATCGCCCTGCCAGCCGTGCCACGTCCACGGGCCGGTGCGGGGCAGGCCCCACAGCGGCAGCACCGTCTTGTATGTTCCCGTCGAACCGTCGTTGAGCGTGTCGAACGTCACCGTGTTGCCGCCCCCCTCGTAGTGGCAGGTGTGGCAGCTGTACCACTGATCGAAGCTGCGGCGTGCGTCATGGAAGATCGCTTCGCCGGCGCGGGCCAGCCGGGCGGCGGCGGAGGGCGGGGCGTCGGGACCGACAGGGATCGTCCGCAGCACGGCGGGACCGGCCAGGCCGATCTCATGGAGGGCGTCGCCGAGGCCGTCGGCGACGAAGGCGGTGCGGCCGTCCGAGGCGAGGCACAGGCCGAGCGGCCGGCCACCGAGATCGAGCCTGACGAACCGTCCCGGGTCGGAGGCCAGGCTCCGGTCCATCACCTCGGAACCGCTGATCTGCGTCCATGGCAGCCCGTCGGCGGCGAGTGCGAGCAGTTCATGCGTGCCGCCGGCGGTGACGAGCAGCCCGCCGTCGGCCGCGACCGCCAGCCCGAAGACGTCGCCCACCGCGCGGCCGGCCACGTCGAGGCTCAAGCCCTCGAGCGTGCCGGTGTCGATGTCCAGGCGGCCCAGCCGGCTGCCGGTCACCCAGCCGCGGCGGATGTTGCCTCGGGATGGATGGCTGCCGCCGTCGTAGGTGAACGCGACATACAGTTGCCTGTCGTGCGGCCCGAAGGAGATCTGGCCAGGATTGAAGCCCTGAAAGCGGTGTCGGGAGCGGATGCGGCCCGTGGCGGTCTCGGCGAGCACGAGCTGCATGGGTGCTGCACACGCCGCGCCGATCAGCCGGCCGTCGCCCGACACGGCGAGGCCCGCCGGACGCCCGCCGACCTCGATGAACCCAGTGACGCGCAGCGGGTCGATCTCGACCGTCGCCACCGTGTGTGACGCCGACAGCGACACGAACGCGAGCCTCCCGTCGGGGCTGACGACGACGTCCCGCGGCTCCCCGTCCAGCCGCAGCCGCGACGTCTCGACGAGGCGGCCGTCCACGACGTCGAGCGCCACGAGACAGCCGTCTTCGAGCGTCGCCACCAGGAATCCTCCGCCGCGCCGCCGCGCGATCGCCACTGGCCGGCGGCCGACCTGGATCTCGTCGACGCGGGCGCCGGCGTCGCGATCGACGAGCGCGGCCGTGCCCGCCGCGTTCGCCACCACGAGCCAGCGGCCGTCCTCCGAGATGGCGACGTCGACAGGCGTCGAGTACGCCCGCGGTTCCGCACCGCGGGCAGGGATCGCACCGGCCGACACCCCGGCGAGCACCGCGCCGGCGATCACGGCCGCCCGGAGCCGGGGCGGGCGGCCCCCGCGCCGCCGCGAGCCGACTGCCGCCTCCGATCCGATGCGCGTGCGCACGACGTGCCTGGGAGCGACGGGCATGGCGGTCAGGCCCCGGGAAGGCCGCAGGCGGCGGCGTTCACCACGGCGGCGATGCGGACGGCGTCGTGGCAGGCCTCCTCGCTCACGCCCAAGTGCAGCAGGCTCGCCTCGTGGTTCTTTAGGCAGAATTCGCAGCCGGCCAGCGCCGCGCAGCCGAGGCTCATCAGCTCGAAGTCGGCCTTGCTCGTGGCTGGCTGTGCCATCCGGCTCATCCGCAGCCGGGGTGGCCGGGCGGCGTAGCTGTCCTTGCCGATCATGTGGCGAAACCGGTAATAGACGGTGTTCATCGCCATCAGGCCCGCGGCCGCGACCGCGTCCGAGATCACGGCCGCCGCCGTCGCCTCGCCGGCCCGCAGGTCGGTTTCGAGCGCCCGCACGAGCGGCCGGCAGCGGACGAACGCCGCCGCGGCCAGGGCGACTCCGCAGGCCTGCGGCGGAGCGAGGTTCTCCCCCGCGAGCACGCTGCCGAGGTTGAGCCGGATGTCCTTGAGCTCCTCCGGAAGGGCGTCGCGGAGGGCGTCGAGCGCGGGGGTGGCGATGGTCATGCTCTCGCTCACGGAGGAGTCGTGACGGATGAAGGGACGCCGCCGGTCGCGGGGATTGTAGCTGTTCGTTGAAGGCCGGGCGGCCCGGATGCTAATCTCTGGAAGTTTTGCGCGCACCGAGGACTTCCATGCCCCGCCGCGACGATCTCCACACGATCCTCCTCATCGGCTCCGGGCCCATCGTCATCGGGCAGGCCTGTGAATTCGACTATTCAGGCACGCAGGCCTGCAAGGCGCTTCGCGAGGACGGCTACCGGGTCGTGCTCGTGAATTCGAACCCGGCCACGATCATGACCGATCCGGGCACGGCCGACCGGACCTACATCGAGCCGCTCACCTGGCAGATGCTGGAGAAGGTGATCGAGGCCGAGAAGCCCGATGCCGTGCTCCCCACGCTCGGCGGCCAGACGGCGCTCAACCTGGCCATGGAACTCGACCGCCACGGTGTGCTCGCGAAGCACGGCGTGGAAATGATCGGCGCCCGGGCGGAGGCGATCCGCCGCGGTGAGGACCGCGAGATCTTCAAGAAGACGATGCAGGCCATCGGCCTCGACACCTGCCGGGGCCGGATCGTGAAGTCGCTCGCCGAGGCCCGCGAGGTGCTCACCGAGATCGGCCTGCCCGCCGTCATCCGGCCGAGCTTCACGCTCGGCGGCTCGGGATCGGGCGTGGCCTTCAACCGCGACGAGTTCGACCAGAAGGTGCAGCGCGGCCTCGACCTCTCCCCGGTGGGCGAGGTGCTCGTCGAGGAGTCGATCCTCGGCTGGAAGGAATACGAGATGGAGGTGATGCGCGACGCGGACGACAACGCCGTCGTGATCTGCTCCATCGAGAACTTCGACCCCTGCGGAGTGCACACGGGCGACTCGATCACCGTGGCGCCGGCGATGACGCTCACCGACCGGCAGTACCAGCGGATGCGCGACGCCAGCTTTGCCGTGATCCGGGCGATCGGCGTCGAGACCGGCGGGTCCAACATCCAGTTCGCCGTGCACCCGCAGACCGGCCGGATGATCGTCATCGAGATGAATCCGCGGGTCAGCCGGTCGAGTGCGCTGGCGAGCAAGGCCACAGGCTTTCCCATCGCCAAGATCGCCGCCAAGCTCGCCGTCGGCTGGCGGCTCCACGAGCTGCCCAACGACATCACCCGGCGGACGAAGGCCTGCTTCGAGCCCTCGATCGATTACGTCGTGGTGAAGGTGCCGCGGTTCGCATTCGAGAAGTTTCCCGAGGCCGACAGCCGGCTCACCACGCAGATGAAGAGCGTGGGCGAAACGATGGCGATCGGCCGCACCTTCAAGGAGGCGTTCCAGAAAGCGCTGCGGGGCCTGGAGGTGGGCAGCTTCGGCTTCGGCTGCGACGGCAAGGATCTGTGGGGCACCGCCGCCGAGCCGTCGCTCGACGACATCCGCGCCCGCGTCGCGACCGCCGATCCGGACCGCGTCTGGTGCCTGCGATATGCCCTCAAGGCGGGGGTCTCGGTCGAGGAGCTGCACGAACTCACCGCCATCGACCGCTGGTTCCTCGATCAGCTCCAGCAGATCGTGGAGATCGAGAGCCTCGTGCGCGAGTCCGGCACGCTCAA
>Ga0208783_10001327_pt1 | contig 14657 bp, 7 predicted proteins | sample DEB19_08_DNA_2_FD_184529 | JGI IMG/M metagenome (GOLD analysis project Ga0208783, IMG submission 184529) | Aqueous microbial communities from the Delaware River and Bay under freshwater to marine salinity gradient to study organic matter... | ecosystem: Environmental > Aquatic > Marine > Coastal... | reverse complement strand
GTCGCCGAACCGGCCGATCCGCATCTGGAACGTGGCCAGCCGCTGGCGCAGGGCATCGTCGTCGGGGTTGCGCCGCACGGCCGTTTCGAGCGTGTTAAAGGCGCGGGCGACATCGTTGCGGGTCGCTCCCGGTGCTTCGGCCCGGTCGAGCACGAGGCCGGCGAACTCGGAATATGCCTCCTTGTCGTCCGGACGGTAGGCGACGTAGCGGCCGAGCAGGTTGAGGGCCTCGACGTTCTTGCCTTCGGCGAGCTTGGCCCGGGCGAGCTTGGCCAGGCTGCCGGCGTTGCGCGAGACCTGAAAGCGGTGCAGGAAAAAGATGCCGCCGACGCCGCCGACGACGAGGGCGAAGAGGATCAGGACGAACCGCAGATTGACCTTTTTCATGGATGAGTTTCCTGCCGTCGAAGACCGTTCCTCATGGTACCCGAAGCCCCGGGCCTTCGCCGTTCGGCCCGCGGCCGTCTCGCCCGGCAGCGGCCATGGAAACCTAGGGAAGACGGGGGAGGAGCGTGCTGGCGGCTGCAACCGGGCGGCGGAAAAATCCACCGAAGATTACCGGCCTGCCCTGTCGATACCCCTTCCCGAGAGAAAAAACCGGTTGTGCCGACTTTGACGGCTCGAATCTCCGAAGACCACCCCCACCGAATCATGACACTTCCGCGGTTTGCCATTCCGAGTCTTGCGAGTCGGCTCAGGGCCGTCGCGTGCCTGATCGTCGCGGGGGCAGCGGGGCTGGGGGTTCCGACGCTGGCGAGCGAGGTGATTTCCGCAATTCCCGGCAAGGCTCAGCCCCCGATCACTCCGTCGATGGTGGTCGACACGATCGAAGCCGGCACTCGAGGCCCCGGGCCGGCCCCGCAGCATGGCTGCGCCGAGCGGTGCCGTGGCGGAACGTGTGCCCACGGGCACTGCGGTCACGCCGGCTGTCGTCATGGATCATGCGGCGTTCCCGGCTGCCCGGCACACTGCCCGGTGCGTCCCGCGAGCTTCGGCTTCTACGGCACGCAGTGGCGAACATGGCCGGGGCAGGAGGTCGTCCAGGCGGCGCACGTCGAACCCGCCGCGCCGGTCATGCCACCGAAGTCGGAAGTGCCGACCGCCGACGAAGAGTCGCCCGTGCAGGGATTCGAGTTGCCGGCCCCCGAGCCGGAAGGCACGCCGGCGCAACCATCGAGCGACATGCCCCCCGAACCTGCGCGCACGGAATCCGCCCCTGCCGAACCGGCTCCGCTGCCAGCGCCCGAAGATCGGCCGAAGGCCAACAAGCCGGCGGCTCCTGCCGAAGACAATCTGTTCGATGAGGCCGCCCTCCGCCGCCGCAGCCAGGAGCGTCTTGCCGTGCTCAGGCAGGAGGCGGTGCATCAGGAACGCCTGCGAACCGAGGCCCTGCGTCAGCATGCCCAACGCCTGGTGAGGCTCCCGTCTGCGACGGGCACATCCCTGAACGCCGCTCCGTCCGCCGGGGCTGTGCTGGCGGTCGATCGCCTGGTCGGGGCCGCGCCCCTTCCGGCGCCGGAGTTGGAGCAGGAGGGACGCCCGACGCTGAAGCAGGCGCTGCATGCCGAACCCGAAGCGCGCGGCCTGCGCGATGCCGTGCGGAAACCGCTTCCGGGGAATCCGCTGCGGTAGCCGAGCGGTGCTGTGGGATGCGAGAGGCGGGAGTCGAACCCGCACGCCTTGCGGCACTGGAACCTAAATCCAGCGCGTCTGCCAGTTTCGCCACTCTCGCGATGGAGCCCTGTCGCTCGCCATCCAGTGTGCCACCGGTCGCCGGGTGGGACAATCACGGGGCGGCATGCTCGCGCAGCCAGCGGTCGAGGTTCCCGACCCCCGATCGGTCGCGCACCGGCCAGGCGGCAAGCAGCAATTCATGCCGCGTTTCCGCCACCGGATACGCGCCCAGGCGAACGGCCCGGAGCTCGAGTGCGGTGAGCCGCTCGGCTGCGCCATGCCGGCGGTTCCAGTCGTGGGCGAGCGCCGCCGCGACGTGCGGAGAGAAGATGCGATATTCGGGATTCGGCAGTTCCCAAAACAACTTGTGCCAGCGATGGTGCGGCAGCGAGGTGAAGCCGCCCGCGGGCAGCGTGTCCTCGACCGGCCGGCCGCCCCGCAGGACGTCGATCTCGCGGCCATCCGCCAGGGTTCCGCGGCCGTAGACCCATTGGCGTTGCCGGGGCACCTCGCCAAACATCCCCCAGCTCTGGCCGAGGCACGTGGCCCGCACGGCGGCGCGCAGCCATGCCGGCGTCGGCTGAGACCGCCAGGCCGTGGTCTCGTGCAGAAAGCTCAGGGTCGCGATGCCGAGTGTGATCGCCACGAGACCGCGCTCCCAGAGGGCCGCGGCAGGCTGCGGCACGGCGGCCCGCTCGATCGAGAGCGCGCCGCCGGTGCGCAGGCGTCGCGCTGTGAATTCCCAGACAGCGGATGGCACGAGTGCGATCCAGGCGGCGAGACCGACGTAGGCGAAGAGCCCGAGTGACATCAGCGCGGCCGTGGCGGCGTGAAAGCCGCTGAACAGGACGACGAGCGCGAGGCGCACGGCCGGCCGGCCCGTGGCCACCAGCACCACGGAGCCGACGAGTTCGAGGCCGAGGACGAACCACGTCAGGAATCGGCACACGAGTTCCTGGCGGGCCAGCAGGTCTCCCCACGACGTGCCGTGGTCGAAGGTCGAGAGCGCGGTCGACACGGCGGCGCCCGAGAGCCAGGCCGGATTGCACTTGGAGATGCCGGCCCCGAGGTAGACCGCTGCGATCTGGAGCACGAGGGCGATCGTGGCCGCGGAGCGAATCGTCGGAAATGGCTGCGGCGCGCCACGACGCCGCGCATCGATCGACCAGGCCGCCCCCAGCGGCAGAAACATCCCCCACCACAGCAGGCAGCAGAGCCATTCGTCGCCGGCATTGGTGGCGGGGGCGGTCCGCCGCACGATGCTGACCACGGCCACCCATGCGGCAAGCGTGGCCGCCCGGGTTCCGATTCCGGCGGCCAGGGCGGCGCCGGCCAGGCCTTCGAGGGCGAGCACGGCCGTTCCCCACCACGTCGCATCGACGAGGAATGCGAGCGACCACATCCAGCGATCACCGCAGAACCCACGCAGGGCCGAGAGCGGGAACATGCCGTCGGGGGCGAGCATCAGCGGGATGTCGCGCGTGCGGAGCAGCGCGTCGGCGACCACGACGGCGCCGATGGCCATCCGAAAACAGGCCAGGCTCCGCACGTCGAGCGTGAACGGGCCCGGGATCCGCGACGAAGGCGACCATGCCATGGGGCACCGGTAAAACGCACGACCCGGCCGGGGCGGTTGGCCGTTTCTTGTCCGAACTCGTCGGCGAAACTACAACATCGCGGCGACTTCCGGCGACCCCGTCCCTGCCGCCGACCCGCTGCCCTCCTTCCCACACGCATCACAGGTGATCACAACGATGGCAACGCACGCTCCGCTCGTGGTGCTCGGAGGCGGCCCGGGCGGCTATGCCGCAGCCTTTTTGGCGGCCGACCTCGGGTTGCAGGTGACGCTCGTCGAACGCGACGAGCGCCTGGGGGGCACATGCCTGCTCCGCGGATGCATTCCGTCGAAGGCGCTCCTCCACGTGGGGCGGGTGCTGGCGGAGGCCCGCGAAATGGAGGCCTGGGGCATCCATTTCGAGCGGCCGAAGATCGACATCGACGTGCTGCGCGGCCGCAAGGAGAAGGTGATCGCCACGCTCACGGGCGGCCTGGGGCAGCTGGCGAAGCGGCGAAACGTGACCGTGATCCACGGCAACGCCCGGTTCACGAACTCGAAGACGCTCGAAATCACGGCGGCCGGTAGTCCCACCCAGACGCTCACGTTCGACCACTGCATCCTCGCCAGTGGCTCCCGGCCCGCGAAGATTCCCGCCTTCGATCTGCCGACGCCGCGGGTGATGGATTCGACGAAGGCCCTCGAGATGGCCGACGTGCCCGCCTCCCTCCTCGTGATCGGCGGCGGCTACATCGGCCTCGAGATGGGCACTGTGTACGCCGAACTCGGCTCGCGGGTGTCGGTCGTCGAACTCACCGACACGCTCCTGCCCGGTGCCGACCGTGATCTCGTCAAACCGCTCCAGCAGCGGCTGGAAAAGCTGTTCGAGAAGATCCACCTGCGGACGAAGGTCACGAAGCTCGAGGATCGCGGGGAGTCGATCCGCGTGCACTTCGAGGGGCCGGAAGGCCCGAGCACGCACGAATTTTCCCGGGTGCTCGTCGCCGTCGGGCGGCGGCCGAATTCCGACGGGATCGGGCTCGAAAACACGAAGGTGGTCGTCAGCCCCAAGGGCTTCGTCGAGGTCGACGGCCAGCAGCGCACGGCCGATCCGCACATCCTTGCGATCGGCGACGTGTGTGGCGAGCCGATGCTCGCCCACCGGGCGAGCCACCAGGGCAAGGTGGCCGTCGAGGCGATCCACGGCGAGCCGGCGCTCTTCGCGCCGCGGGCGATTCCTGCCGTCGTGTTCACCGATCCCGAGATCGCGTGGGCCGGTCTCACCGAAAGCGAAGCGGCGGCGCAGGGCCGCACCGTTGAAATCAGCCGCTACCCATGGGCGGCGAGCGGCCGCGCCCAGGCGCTCGGCCGCACGGAGGGCATGACGAAGATCCTCGTCGATCCGGAAACCGACATGGTGCTGGGCGTGGGCATGGTCGGACCGGGCGCCGGCGAGCTCGTCGCGGAAGGCACGCTCGCGATCGAGATGGGCTGCTCGGCCCGCGACCTCTCCGAGACGATCCATCCGCATCCGACGCTCGGTGAGACGGTGGCGTTCTCGGCCGAGAACTATTTCGGTCTGGCGACGGAAATCTACCGGCCGCGCAGCGACGCCACGGCGAAGTAGGGCGGGCTTCCGCCTCACGCTGCGGGGCTAGTCAATCGGCCTAGACGCCCCCCGGAATCCCCGGAATAATGGGAAAAGTCCGCGCATTTTCCCGGAGCACACCATGGCCAGCCCTGATACCGAGCAGTCCGGAAGCGACGTCGTCGACGAGGTTTCGGGTCTTCCACGGGGGGCCCACGCGCCGATGTCGATCGGCCAGATGGGCGACACCGCCTCCGGGCAGCCGGAACTCGCCGATGGCGTGTCGGCGGTCGATGCCGACCCGACGGAAACCCGCGAGTGGCTCGATTCGCTGCGCTACGTGATCAACAGCCGCGGGGGTGACCGCGCCGCCTACCTCCTGCACGCCATCGAGCAGGAGGCGTATCGGCTCGGAGTGGCGATCCCATTCTCGGCGACCACGCCCTACATCAACACGATCCCGGCCGACCGCCAGCCCCCATACCCTGGCAACCGTGAGATCGAGCGGCGCATCAAGAGCATCATCCGCTGGAACGCCATGGCGATGGTGGTGCGGGCCAACCGCGAAGACAAAAGCATCGGCGGCCACATCTCCACGTTCGCCTCGTCGGCCACGCTCGTCGAAGTGGCCATGAACCACTTCATCCGCGGCCGTGGCGGCGACTACTCCGGCGACCAGGTCTACTTTCAGGGCCATGCCTCGCCGGGCATCTACTCGAGGGCCTTCTTAGAGGGAAGGATCAGCGAAAAACACCTGGAAAACTTCCGGCGCGAACTCGCGCCCGGCGGGGGCCTGTCGAGCTACCCGCACCCGTGGCTGATGCCGGAGTTCTGGGAGTTTCCCACGGTGTCGATGGGCCTCGGGCCGATCATGTCGATCTACCAGGCTCGGTTCAACAAGTATCTGCAGGATCGTGGCATCAAGGACACGAGCAAGCAGCACGTGTGGTGCTTCATCGGCGACGGCGAAACCGACGAGCCCGAGACGCTGGGGGCGATTTCGCTCGCCGCCCGGGAGAAGCTCGACAACCTCGTGTTCGTCATCAATTGCAACCTGCAGCGGCTCGACGGGCCCGTCCGCGGCAACGGCAAGATCATCCAGGAGCTCGAGGGCGTCTTCCGGGGCGCCGGCTGGAACGTCATCAAGGTGATCTGGGGAGAAGACTGGGATCCGCTGCTGGCGAAGGACGACAAGGGGCTGCTCGTCAAGCGCATGAACGAGGTGGTCGACGGGCAGTATCAGAAATACGTCGTCATGCCGGGCGGCTACATCCGCGAGCACTTCTTCGGCGTCGATCCCGAGCTCACGGAGATGATCGCGCACCTCTCCGACGAGAAGCTCAAGAAGCTGAAGCGGGGCGGCCACGACCCCGAGAAGGTGTTCGCCGCCTACGACGCGGCGATGAAGTGCCACGGCAAGCCGACGGTGATCATCGCCAAGACGATCAAGGGCTACGGCCTCGGCGAGGTGGGTGAGGGCCGCAACGTCACGCACCAGCAGAAGAAGCTCAACGAAGACGAATTGCGGGCCTTCCGCTCGCGGTTCGGGATTCCGATCTCCGACGACGAGGTGGCCAAGGCGCCGTTCTACCGCCCGCCCGAGGATTCGGAGGAGATGCGGTATCTCCGCGAGCGTCGCGAGGCGCTCGGCGGCTACGTGCCGAGCCGCCCGAAGCAGGGCCCGCTCCTCAAGACACCCACGCTCGACGAGTATCGCTCGTTCATCGAGAAGAGCGCGGGCCGCGAGGTCTCCACGACGACCGGCGCGGTCACGCTGATGGCGTCGCTGCTCAAGGACAAGCAGGTCGGCAAGTACATCGTGCCGATCGTGCCCGACGAGTCGCGCACCTTCGGCATGGATCCGCTCTTCAAGCAGTGTGGCATCTACGCCCACACCGGGCAGTTGTACGAGCCGGTCGATTCCGATCAGCTCCTTTACTACCGCGAGGCGAAGGACGGCCAGATCCTCGAGGAGGGCATCACCGAAGCGGGCAGCATGTCGAGCTTCGTCGCCGCCGGCACGGCCTACGCCAGCCATGGCGTGCCGATGATCCCGATCTTCATCTACTACTCGATGTTCGGCTTCCAGCGGATCGGCGACCTGATCTGGGCGGCGTGCGACTGCCGGGCCCGCGGCTTCCTGCTCGGCGGCACGGCCGGCCGGACCACGCTCAACGGCGAGGGGCTGCAGCATCAGGACGGCCACAGCCACCTGTTCGCGATGGCCTATCCGACGGTCAAGGCCTACGACCCGGCGTTCGTCTACGAGACGACCGTGATCATGCTCGACGGCATGGAACGGATGTATGCCAAGGGCGAGGACTGGATCTACTACATCACGGTCTACAACGAAAACTACGAGATGCCCCCGATGCCTGCGGGTTGCGAGGAGGGGATTCTCAAGGGGGCCTACAAGCTCCGCGACGTCCCCGCCAAGGCGGCGAAGGGCAAGGGCAAGGCGAAGCTTCCGCCGGTGCAGCTCCTCGGCTCGGGCACGATCCTCCGCGAGGTGATCCGGGCCGCCGACATCCTGGCCGAGGAGTGGGGCGTGTCGAGCACGGTGTGGAGCGTCACGAGCTGGAAGGAACTGCGGCGCGAGGCGCAGGAGTGCCGCCGCTGGAACATGCTGCACCCCACGGCCGCGCCGCGGCGCAGTTATCTCGAGGAGACGATCGCCGCCGCCGACGGCGTGTTCGTGGCCGCGAGCGACCATGTGCGGGCCGTGCCGGAACAGCTCGATCCGTGGATTCCCGGCGGCCTGTTCGTGATGGGCACCGACGGCTTCGGCCGCAGCGAGACGCGCGGCCCACTGCGGCGGCACTTCGAGGTGGACGCCGAGTGCATCGCGATCGGAACCCTCTCGCGGCTGGCGGCGGAGGGTGCCATCGGCAACGACGTGGTCGCCGAGGCGATTTCGCGCCTCGGTGTGAATCCCGACAAGATAGACGCCGCCCTCGCGTGATTCGAACTCTGTTCGCTCCCTCCCTGGAATCAACTGCTGCACCCCATGGCCACAGAATTCAAGCTGCCTGATCTCGGTGAAAACATCGCGTCTGGCGACGTCGTGACGGTGTTCGTGTCGCCGGGCGACGTCGTGAAGCCCGGTCAGCCGCTCCTCGAGGTGGAGACGGACAAGGCCGTGATCGAGGTGCCATGCCCGCCGGGCGGACGGGTGGCGAGCGTGCTCGTCAAGAAGGGAGACACCGTCAAGGTCGGGCAGACGCTCGTCACGCTCGAGCCTGCCGCGGGAGGTGCCGCCGCGGCGCCTGCCCCCGCGAAGCCTGCCCCCGCGGCAGCCTCGCCCGCACCCAAGCCTGCCGCTCCCCCTGCGCCGGCCCCTGTCGCGCCACCGGCTCCCGTGGCCGCCGCGCCGAAGGCCGCGCCTGCGCCGGTGGCAGCGGTGGCCTCCGAGCCCGAAGAGCGTGGTGGCGCCGCGACGGCCGTCGAGCCTGCCGGCCCCGCGGTGCGGCGACTGGCCCGGGAGCTGGGGGTCGATCTCGCCCGCGTGCGCGGCAGCGGCCCCGGGGGGCGGATCGTGCGGGAGGATGTCGTGGCCGCCGTCCGGCAGGCGAGCGCCTCCGGGCCGACGCTCCGGCCGCGGGCCGACACGGGTGCCACGGAGCGCGACGACTGGGGGCCGATCCGCCGTGAGCAGATGTCGCGGATGCGCAAGACGATCGCGGCCAACATGGTGCGGAGCGTGCAGACGATCCCGCACCTCACGAACTTCGACGACGCCGACGTGACCGAGCTCGAGCACCTGCGCAAGGCGAGCGCCGCCGAGTATGCCAAGAACAATCTCAAACTCACGGCGCTCTCCTTCGTGATCAAGGCCGTCAGCCTCTCGCTCCGGCAGCACCCGAGCGTCAACGCGACGATCGACACCGAGAAGGGCGAGATCGTCTACAAGGACTACGTCAACGTCGGCCTCGCGGTCGACACGCCGCGCGGGCTGGTGGTGCCGGTGCTGAGAAACTGCGACCAGCTCTCCATTCCGCAGATCGCCCAGGCGATCGCCGACACGGCCGAGAAGGCGAAGAACGCACAATATGGCCTCGAGGACCTCAAGGGTGGCACGTTCACCATCTCGAACCTCGGCGCGGTCGGCGGAGCGTATTCGACGCCGATCATCAATTGGCCGGAGGTGGCGATCCTGCTCCTCGGTCGGTCGCGGAAGATGCCGGTGGTTCACGACGACAAGATCGAGCCGCGGCTGATGATGCCGTTGTCGCTGTCCTACGACCATCGCATCATCGACGGCGCGATGGCGGCGCGATTTCTAAACGAGGTGATCGGGTATCTCGAAAGCCCGGGCCGCCTGCTGTTGGCGATGTGATCGAGGTGACACAAGCGAGATCATGAGCACACCCGAGAATCCCGGCCCTGCCGGTGACGTCGATCTGGCGGGAACAGCCAACCTGGCGTTCCTGGAGGAACTGTTCGAGCGATTCCAGCACGACCCCGCGAGCGTGGGTCCGGAGTGGCGGGCCTCGTTCGAGGCGTTGGCGGCCGAGGGTGGCCTGGTGGTGGCGCCCGAGCGATCGACGCGCTCGGGAGCAGACAACGGCGCGGCCGCGTCCGCGGTGCTTTCCGTCAACGGGCACGTGAAGCCGGTGGCCCAACTCGTGGCGCCCGACGGCATCGCGACGGCCCACGCCGTGGCGATTTCCAACGGCGATGTGCGGCTGCCGGTGGCGCCGGCGGGCGAGGCGATGCCCTTGCCGTTGCCGCCCGTGGCGACCGGCACCAAGGGAGAGGAGCGGGTCGCGTTCCTCCAGGATCGCGTCGATCAGCTCGTGCGGGCCTACCGCGTGCGGGGTCACCTGATGGCCGAGATCGATCCGCTCGGCCGTCCGCGGCCCGGGCTGCCCGAACTCGACCCGCAGTTCTACCACCTCACCGAGGAGGACATGGACCGGGTCTTCTCGACCGACACGATCGAGGGCCCGCAGTCGATGTCGCTCCGGCAGATCATCAAGCGGCTGCGCAACACGTACTGCCGCGCGATCGGTGTGCAGTTCATGCACATGGACGACCTCCGCGTGCGGCAGTGGCTGCAGGTGCGCATGGAGGGCTGCGAGAACCGCATCCAGCTCGACCGGCGGCAGCAGTTGCGGATCTACCGGCAGATGACCACCGCCGCCGTGTTCGAGGAGTTCATCCAGAAGCGGTTCCTGGGTGCGAAGAGCTTCTCGCTCGAGGGGTCGGAGAGCCTGATTCCGCTGCTCGAGATGGCGATCGAGCGGGCCGCGGGCCAGGAGATCGGCGACGTCGTGCTCGCGATGGCACATCGTGGCCGGCTCAACGTCCTCGCCAACATCATGGGCAAGAGCCCGCAGCGGATCTTCCGCGAGTTCGCCGACATGGACCCCGAGCTGCACGTGGGCCGCGGCGACGTGAAGTATCACCTCGGCCACTCCACCGACTACCGGGCGGCGAACGGCCGCAACGTGCATCTCACGCTGTGCTTCAATCCCAGCCACCTCGAGTTCGTCAACCCGGTCGCCATCGGGCGGATGCGGTCGCGGCAGGACCGGAATGCCGACGTGCTGCGGCAGCAGGGAATGGTGATCCTCGTCCACGGCGACGCGGCGTTCGCGGGCGAGGGGATCATCCAGGAAACGCTCAACCTGAGCGAGCTCGACGCCTACCGCATCGGCGGCACGCTCCACGTGATCGTCAACAACCAGATCGGGTTCACGACCGGGCCGCGCGAGGCCCGCAGCTGCACCTACGCCACCGACGTGGCGAAGATGCTGCAGATTCCGATCTTCCACGTCAACGGGGAGGATCCCGAGGCGGTCGCCCAGGCCGTGAATCTGGCGATGGATTTCCGGCGCGAGTTCCAGCGCGACGTCGTCATCGACATGTACTGCTTCCGGCGCCGCGGGCACAACGAGGCCGACGAGCCGGCGTTCACCCAGCCGGCCCTGTATCGCGTGATCGAGCGGCGGCCGAGTGTGCACGAGAGCTACCTCGAAAAGCTTCTCAAGCTCGGCGATGTGAGCCGTGCGGAGGCGGTGGTGATCGCCGACGAGCACCGGGCCAAGCTTGACGCCGAGCTCTCGGTCGCCAAGAGCGACGACTATGTCCACAAGAGCGACCTCACTGGCGTGTGGTCGTTTTACGTGGGCGGGCGGGAGCGCGAGGCCGCCGACGTCGACACGGGCGCGAGGCACGACGTGCTCGTGCACCTGCTGGGGCGGCTCGTGTCGCTGCCGGAGGGATTCCAGCCCCATCCGAAGATCCAGAAGTTTCTCGAGGCGCGTCAGGCGATGGCCGAGGGCAAGCAGCCGCTCGACTGGTCGGCCGCCGAGGCTCTGGCGCTCGCCACCCTGGCCACGCAGGGCATGCGGGTGCGCCTCTCCGGCCAGGACAGCCAGCGGGGCACGTTCAGCCACCGGCACGCCGTGATCCACGACGTGGTGACCGACGAGACGTATTGCGCGCTCGAGCATCTGGCCAGTGATCAGGCGCCAGTCGAGATCTACAACAGTCCGCTCTCGGAGGCGGGGGTGCTCGGCTTCGAGTATGGCTACAGCCTCGACTGCCCCGATGGGCTCGTGATGTGGGAGGCGCAGTTCGGGGATTTCGTGAACGCGGCCCAGGTCGTGATCGACCAGTTCATCGTCAGCGCCGAGGACAAGTGGAACAGGCTCTCCGGCATCGTGATGCTTCTGCCGCACGGCTTCGAGGGGCAGGGCCCCGAGCACTCGAGCGCCCGGCTCGAGCGGTTTCTCGCGCTGTCGGCCAAGGACAACATCCAGGTCGTTACGCCGACCACACCCGCGCAGATGTTCCACTGCCTGCGCCGGCAGGTGCTCCGCGTGTGGCGGAAGCCGCTCATCGTCATGACCCCGAAGAGCCTGTTGCGCAATCCCGCCTGCGTGTCGGCGATGGAGGATCTCGAGAAGGGCACCTTTCAACGGGTCATCGCCGATGCATCGGGCGTGCCGGCCCGCGACGTGCGGCGCATCCTGCTCTGTTCGGGCAAGATCGCCTACGAGCTCGAGAAGCGGCGGCAGGAGCTCGGCCGCCGCGACGTGGCGATCGTGCGCGTGGAACAGCTCTACCCGCTGCCGCGCCGTGATCTCGAGACGGTGCTCGCCGACTACGCGCCGGGTACGCCCGCCGTGTGGGTGCAGGAGGAGCCCGAGAACATGGGGGCATGGAGGTTCTTCCGCATCCACTTCGGCGAGAAACTGCTCGACCGATTTCCGTTCTCCGGCGTGTGCCGGCAGAGCGCGGCCAGCCCCGCCACCGGCTCGAAGAAGAGCCACGACCTGGAGCAGAACGAGCTGCTCACCACCGCATTCCACAGTTAACCCACAGGGCAGTTCACGATGGCACTCGAGCTCAAGGTTCCGGAAGTTGGCGAGTCGATCACCGAGGTGATGATCGGCGTCTGGAAGAAGCGCGAGGGCGACGCCGTCGCGACGGACGACGCGATCGTCGAGATCGAGAGCGACAAGGCCACGGTCGAGCTCCCCGCCCCGACGCACGGCACGATCTCGCGGGTGCTCAAGGGATCCGGGGAGAAGGCCGTGGTGGGCGAGGTGATCGGCTACATGGAGCCCGCCGCGGCCGGCGCCCATCCATCTGCCGCTTCATCCCAGCCGGTCGTCGACGTGACCCGCAAGGATGGCCGCACCGACATCGGCTCCGTTCAGATACCGGCTGCCGCACCGGCAGGCCAGCCGCGCGTCATGCCCGCGGCCGCCCGCGTGCTCGGCGAGGCCGGGGTTCCGGCGACCGCGGTTGCCGGCACTGGTCCCGGCGGCCGGGTCACGAAGGCCGACGCCGTCGCGGCGGTGTCGCGCCCGGCGGCGCCCGCGAAGCCGGCCCCGCCTGCGGTGAAGCCGGCGCCCGTCGCGGTGCCCGCGGCGGCAGGTGGCGGCCGCGAGGAACGCTACGTGCTCATCAGCCCCATTCGCCGCAAGATCGCCGAGCGGCTCGTCGAGGCCCAGCACCAGGCGGCGCTCCTCACGACGTTCAACGAGGTCGACATGTCGGCCGTGATGGCCCTGCGGGCCAAGTTCAAGGACACGTTTCAGGAGCGCTATGGCGTGAAGCTGGGCTTCATGTCGTTCTTCGTGCGGGCGGCGGTCGAGGCCCTGCGGGCGGTACCGCAGGTGAACGCCGAGTTTCGCGATCCGCACATCGTGTTTCGCGACTACTGCGACATCGGAATCGCGGTGGGAGGCGGCAAGGGCCTCGTGGTGCCCGTGTTGCGGAATGCCGAGCTGCTCTCGTTCGCCCAGATCGAGCAGGCGATCGGCGATTTCGCCAGGCGCGCAGCCGACAACAAGCTCAAGCTCGAGGAGCTTCAGGGCGGCACGTTCACGATCTCCAACGGCGGCGTATACGGCTCGATGATGAGCACGCCGATCATCAATCCGCCGCAGAGCGGCATCCTCGGCCTGCACGCGATCCAGGACCGGCCGATGGCGGTGAACGGCCAGGTGGTGATCCGCCCGATGATGTACCTCGCGCTTACCTACGACCACCGGCTCGTCGACGGCCGCGAGGCGGTGACGTTCCTGAAGCGGGTCAAGGACACGATCGAAGATCCCACCCGACTGATGCTGGAGGTGTAGCCGCCGATGCAGTACGACCTGGTGGTGATCGGCGGCGGCCCGGGTGGCTACGTGGCGGCGATTCGCGCGGCGCAGCTCGGCATGAAGGCGGCGGTCGTCGAGAAGGAGGAGAAGCTCGGCGGGACCTGCCTTCGCGTCGGCTGCATTCCCTCGAAGGCGCTGCTCGAGTCGAGCCATAAGTACGAGGAGGCGGGCCACGAGTTCGCCCAGCACGGGATTCGCGTCGGCGGAGTATCGTTCGACCTCGCCACCATGATGAAGCGGAAGGACGATGTCGTCTCGACGCTCGCGAAGGGCATCGAGGCCCTGCTCGCCAAGAACAAGGTCGCGCGGGTCCGCGGCATGGGCCGGCTCGCCGGCCCCGGCCGGGTGGACGTCACCGCCGCCGACGGATCGAAGTCAGCCCTGGAGGCCGCCCGCATCATCCTGGCAGTCGGCAGCAAGAGCGTCGTGCTGCCCGGCATCGAGATCGATGGCCGGCTCGTCGGCACGAGCACCGAGGCGCTCGCCTTCGACGCGGTGCCTGGGCATCTGGTCGTCATCGGCGGCGGCTACATCGGGCTCGAACTCGGCAGCGTATGGCGGAGGTTGGGCGCGAAGGTGACCGTGCTCGAGTATTCCGACCGCATCCTCACGGGGCTCGATGGCGACATCGCCGCCGAAGCACTGCCCCTGTTTCGCAAGCAGGGGCTCGACATCCGCCTCGGTGCGAAGGTGAAGCGGGCCCGGGCCGTCGGTGCGACGTGCGTCGTCGAGTGCGAGGGGCAGGAGCCGATCGAGTGCGACCGGGTGCTGGCGGCGACGGGCCGTCGCCCGGCGACCGAGGATCTCGGGCTGGAGACGGTCGGCATCGCCGTCGACAAGCGTGGTTGCATCCCTGTCGACGGCCAGTTTCGCTCCGCCGCCGCCGGAGTGTATGCGATCGGCGACTGCATTCCCGGGCCGATGCTCGCCCACAAGGCGGAGGAAGACGGCGTGGCCTGCGTCGAGGCGATGCACAGCGGCTGGGCGCACATCGACTACGATCTCGTGCCGGCCGTCGTGTTCACGCATCCCGAGATTGCCGCCGTCGGCAAGACGGAGGAGCAGCTCGTGGCAGCCGGCGTGGCCTTCAAGAAGGGCGTGTTTCCGTTTCGGGCGAACGGTCGGGCCCGCACGATCAACGACACGACCGGCAAGGTGAAGGTGCTCGCCGATGCCGCGACCGACCGCGTGCTCGGCGTGCACATCATCGGTCCGGCGG
>Ga0208783_10001324_pt1 | contig 14708 bp, 17 predicted proteins | sample DEB19_08_DNA_2_FD_184529 | JGI IMG/M metagenome (GOLD analysis project Ga0208783, IMG submission 184529) | Aqueous microbial communities from the Delaware River and Bay under freshwater to marine salinity gradient to study organic matter... | ecosystem: Environmental > Aquatic > Marine >... | reverse complement strand
TTTGGGTAAATCAATAAATACCCTTTTTATATTTTTGCTTTCGCAAACTGCTACTTCTTTATCATTTTGATTACTAGAAGATCTATCGCCACTATTAAAGAATAGTATTTCACAATTATCATGCGGCAAGGTAGTTGTAATATTATCTAAAGTTTGTGCGACAGAAGAATCATTATCTATTGCAACTAAAGCCTTGTCAATAGCTTTTATATTGTTCATAATATCAAGCCTATGTTGTTCATCCATAAAGATTAAAGAGCCTTTTAGTCTTACTTGATCATCATTATTAACAATGCAAACTAAATAATCACATTGCTTTTTAGCGGCATTTATATATTCTAAATGTCCTCTATGTATTGGATTAAAGTATCCAGAGATAATTCCAACTTTTAAATTATTCATTGATTATTTTTGATCCATCTCTAGAGATATTAAAATTAATATAATTTTTATTAAATGTTGATAGTATTTTCTTCTTATGTGCTGGACTTTTAGTTATTCCAAATATAAAACCAGAGCCACCACTGCCAATTAGTTTTCCGCCAATCATTCCTTGATTTTCTAATTTATCCATCATATCTTGTATATCTGGTGGACAAATCAAACTAGATATTTTTCTTTTAGATTCCCAAGAATGCTTTAATAGTTTTCCAACAGTAGTTATATTTTCAGAGCAAAAAGCATCATAACCATCAATTGCTAATGAAGCTATGTTTTGTTTGTTTTCGTCTGAGCTTCCAGTATCATGAGATGAAGCTATTTTAAATGACTGTCTGTGCTTACCAGTATAAATTAAAATAGAATGATTTAGAAAATCAGTTATAAAATCATCTGATACTGGCAATGGTCTAACATTAAAATCGCCTTCTTTAGTTATGCTAATAGAATTTAATCCACCATATGCTGCCCATATTTGATCTTGTATACCACCAGCCTCTTTTAATAAAATTCTTTCTATATGGATGGCATATTTTGCTAATTGTTTTGCAGAATATTTTTCTTTATATTTTAATCCATTAATTAATCCAACAACGAACGATGATGAAGAACCTATTCCTGTTTGTGCTGGTAAATCACTGAAGGAAGATATCTCTAGATTTTCATCTAGTAAATCAAAGTGCTCAAGAACGCCTCTAACTCCATCGTGTTTTATATCTCTATTATCATTTACCATTTCTACAAATGAATAGGATATTTTAGATTTATAATCAAATATACTGGGATTGTTTCTAACAGTTATATAGCAATATTTATCTATAGCAAAGCCAACTAGTAATGATCCATGCTTAGAATAAAACGACTCGTAATCAGTTGAGCCGCCAAATAATGAGATTCTAAATGGAGTTTTTGATATTATCATTAGTAATTCTTACATATTTTCATAAATTCTGGATCATTAAAATTATTCCATAAATCATTACAAACTGTAATCATTTCTTTAATCCCATAATCAAGATTATAAATAGTTTGAAATCCTGTATTATATAGTTTTTGACTGCTTACAACATAATCTCTTTTATCTGGATCTGTTTTATCTTGAACGACTGAGTATGATGCACCAGTATATTCACATATCTTTTTAACTAAATCCATTTTAGTCATATTAACAGAATCGTTTCCAAGATTATATACATTATTTTTCATTGATTCAAAATTCTTCATGGCATGAATAAATGCATTTACTATATCGTCAACATGAATATAATTTCTTCTAAAATGTCCATCAAAGATTTCTAGATTTTTATTTTTTAGTGCATTATATACTAGATTATTTACTAATAAATCCATTCTTTGACGATAGCTTTTACCATAAACTGTAGCCAAACGAAAACAAACCGCATTATTGTAGTTTTCTAATAATATTCTTTCAGCTTCAGCTTTGGTTGTACCGTAAAGAGAAAGTGGATTGCATGGAGTAGATTCAGTGCATATATCATTTCCAGTACTACCATAACCAGAATTAGTATTAGGATAAATTATCTTTTGATCAGTAGTATAATTTAATAAAGTTTTAAACCATTCTTGATTAAGCTTTATAGTTTTTTCTGGATATTTTTCACATAATGGTGCCCCAACCAATGCGGCCAATGGTATGATAATATCAGAATTATCAATAGCACTTTTTAAATTATCAGACCAATCTGTAACATCTTCATGGTAATGCAAACAATTTGGCTGGCAAAAAACATCAGATAGTAATTGCTGTTGATTATAAAAATAATTATCAAATACAGTAACGCTATGTCCAGTACTTAATAATCTTTCAGTTAATTTACCACCAATATATCCGGCAGCACCAGTTATTAAAATTCTCATATAATGCCTAATTATTAACTATCATATGTAAAAAAATTTGATGAACACACTCTACAACTCCATAGCTTTTAGAATCTACCCAATAATCAATCGCAGCATAATCCTTAAAATCTTTTCTTACTAAATTGTCCTGATTGAAGCCGGTTAGAATAACAAAATTAATATTATTATTTTTGCAATAATTAGCAGCATTATAGATATTTTTTGAATTACCAGAAGAGGATATTAATATTACTAATGATCCATTATCATGCATGTCAACAATATATTGCTTATAAGCTTCTTCTACAGAATAATCATTCATATATGCTGTAAGCATACTGGAGTCAGAAAAAGCAAATGACTTTTTATTTAAAAACTTTACATAATCTACTGCTATATGAGATGCTATAGCATTGCTTCCACCATTGCCAATGAGTATAACCTGCGTAGCCTCATTTACTAGTTGCTCTAATTTGGAAAGATCATCCTCGGATATATTGTCTAAATTATTTTTTACATCTTCAATTTTCATGATAATCCTTCCTTAATAGCATTACAGATTCTATCGACGTTTTCTTCAGTTAGATACTGATGACATCCGATATGAACTCCATTAGTTCCTACCCATTCGGCGTTTGGAAAATCTCCAAACTTATAACCCATATCGGCAAAGGCACCGTGTTGAGTTGGGATACAACCAAAGTTTCTCTTGTGGTGAATCTTATACTTATCAAACGTGGCTTTTACTTTTTCTATTTTCAACTCTTGTTTACACGTTATACTAAAGCCGTGTGGACAATTAGTATTACCTTCATCTTCTTCTGAAAACCAAGCAACATCCTCAAATCCCTTTGCTGCTTCTCTCATTCTTTTCATAGAGGCATGTCTAGTCCAGAATGTATCCCAAAATACGCTAATAGCTTCCAGACCAATAGATGCTTCAAGATCATTCATTTTTGAATTTAGACCCATTCGCTGGTGATCAAAATATAAAGAATGTGCTGGTCTACCGTGTGACCTAGTAGAATATAGAATATCAGCAATATATTCATCATTAGTTGAAACCATGCCGCCTTCTCCACAGCACACTAAGTGTGCAATATAATAACTATATATTGACATATCTCCCCAATGACCAACATATCTTTTATTTGTTCCATCACTATATACAGCACCGTGAGCTTCGCAAGAGTCCTCAATAACTGCTAAGTTATATTTACTAGCTAAATCACATATTGTTTTCATATCTGCCATTCTGCCCATAGTATGTACTGGCATAATAGCAACTGTATTTTCATTAATAGCATCTTCTATTTTTGATTCATCGATATTTAGTGTTTCTTTCTTAACATCAACAAATTTTGGAATTAGACCAGCGGCACGAACACCATTAGAAGTTGCGATAAAAGACAGTGCGGGCACTATTACTTCGCTTACGTTTCTTTTTGCTTTTTTAAGATCATATAAAGAAAGGCACGCATTAATAACGCCATCAGTTCCAGAACTCATGGCAACATTGTGTCTATAGGAAAATAACTTTCCCCATTCTTTTTCAAATAGTTTTACTTTTGGACCACCGCTAGCCCAATTAGCATCACATACTTCTGCTAGATTTTTTCTAGCTATATCTCCAATACGCAGTTCACCAAATTCTATTTTTTCCATTTTAGTTCATCCTGGAATACACTTTGTAATATTCTATTATTTAATTTATGATGATAATATTTTTTCTGATATAGTACATGACTTAATAGTGGCCATTCTCGTCTATTAGAATCACTGATTGGTCTTTCAGTTTGAACGTAGTCATCATCATAATTGCCCTTTTGTACTGATATTTGTTTCGTTTTTATTTTATCTGATAAATCTATTACAGATGGTATATTAGTAGATGAAAACATACTTGCAACAAAAATATCAGCACCTTGAGATGATATTTCCATTGGTGCAATGCCATTAAAAATTTCCAAACAAGGTCTAGTTAATATTATCCATGAACAATAATCAAAACCAACTGTTGTTAATTTTTCTTCTTTAGGCCAATCATCATCAATTCTAATTTGAAAATAATTATGTTTATATTTTAATTGATTCTCTTTTACTGACTCTTCCATTATTATATCATAATTTACAGTATCTATAATAGTATCATTACACAAACCAAAAATAATATCTCCAGAAGTTTGCATAGCTATTGGATTCCAATAATCTCTATGCATATTTCTATATAGATATTCTTGATCTGAATTAAACTTTTTTACAAAATACTTAAATTTAAGACCACTATCTTTGCAAAATTTACTATAAAAACTTAAAATATATAGCATTTCACTATCAGTTTCATCACAAACAACTATATGCTCAATATTATTAATATTAGAAGCTTGTTGCCAAATACTATTAAATGATGAGATAGTTACATCTGGCCTCCCTTTTACGGCACTAATCACTGAAAGCATACAGTTTTTCCTTAATATATTTTATTATATCGTCAGATGACGGAGGAAGATTATCTAAATGCTTAGCAAAGCCAGCAGATTTATTTTTTAAACCAAGGGTATATACAGATGACTTAGTTCTTAACATTAATTCATGGGCTAAATTTGAGGCTATACCATCGGGATAATCATCGTCTAAAACTAGTCCACGACCACATCTTTCCAGATAGTACAAAGAGTTGTTTGCTGGACTAAAAGGTTTTAATATTTTTTGATGATAAACTGAAACGCTTATGCCTTGTTCTGCTAGTTTTTTTGAGGCTTCCATAGCGGCAAATCTAGTAATAGATATTGGAAATAAAACAAAATCTGGATTTTTATATTCAATATCTTGCAGTTCTTCAGAATTATTGTATGATCCTCTGTGTTCTGACACATAGAAAACATCATCGCTATTCATAAAATCTTCATAACATTTTTTATATTCTAATGGGGTCATTGGAGAATATATCTTGACTCCAGGCATTCTGTAGTATAAAGAATGATGGGAGCTTCCAGCGACGGGGCCGATAGAGCCTTCCATGGCAATGCTTCTTATGAGTATTGGGCATGGGATTTTCCACATCTCTTTACTCTTACATGCATAATTTAATATACTAATACAATTATACCAATTAAATCCTTGGTATCTAATTATATAAATTGGTCTTTTTTTCATAAGACCAGCACCAACAACAAAAGCACCGCCAGCAACATCGGCCATAGACAATTCTATCATGCCTTGATCTTCATACATTTCTGGAAGTGTGCCACCTACCCAGCCAACTGCGGTTAAGCATTGACCAAAGGCAAGAAATCCAGAATTTAAATGTTGAGCGACTGTATCTTTTATAGTTTCTCTAAGCGTAGCTGCCATAATTTTTCAAATTCGTTTAATTGTTGTGTTATATCTTCTCCCTCAAGAAGATCGATAGTATCGCCATCTTTTCCAGCACCAGAATGCCAAAACATTCTATTAGTATTAATATTTAAAAGTCTAGGCGAATCAAAAACATATCCATCTAGTGCTAATAATATATCTGTTGGATTATCTGTAATATTAAATGATTGTATTCCCATCGATCTGGATACATCATGAATTTCCCATGATCTTCTTACTTTTTTCTCAGTTAAAATAGATAGGTTGTTGTCCTCAATAATAAAGAGTATGGGTAAATTTTTAGTTGCTGCCCATCCATATGCTGCTAATGCATAATCTTCTTCTGCCGCAGCATCTCCAACAAAAACAATCGTAGGTTTTTTGCTAGCAAAACAGGCACCAACTCCAATAGGAACATTGCTTCCCATTAAGCCATCATGACCAAACATATTAATTTCTGGACAATGTATAGAGGCTGACCCACCCATGCCATTAGCACAGCCTGTTTCCAATCCTAATATTTCATCAATAAGTTCCACAGGATCTCCACCAAAAGATAAATAAATTGAATGTGCCCTGTGCTGACCAAATATCATTGGCTTAATATTTAAACTATCATAATATGTACTAATAGTTGCTGATATTGTTTCTTGTCCAGCAGATAAATAAACAGGTATCTTGATATTACCTTTAGTTACTTGATTATATGTAGATACTTCAAATGCTCTACAAAATTTAGCTTTATCTAATATTTGCTTTAGCATGTTTTAACCGCGATTCCTTCTATATTAGCTTGAATACTAAATTTTTCTATTAATTTTTTAAGATTATTATAACTTATGATATCTCCAGGACCGGCAATATTGTAATCATTATGTGAAACATTACCGCTCGTAATCATAAAATTATCAAAATCATTTTTATATACTTCAAAATAATCTTCATTGATAGTCATAAATTTTACTTTACATCTACCAACGTGCCCATCTTTAATATCTAATTCTTTAATATAGAAACCATCTGGACCCATTGATGTTGAACCTGCACGACCATAATTATCTTCAAGTCTAACTATATCTTCTTTATTTACTGGAGTTTCTATTTCTAGTAGTTGTAAAGTAGTATCTGTCATAGATTTAGTTTTATGAAAAACTCCATGACGTATCATAATTTTTTCACCATAGAACAACTTAGTATCGTTATCTAAGAATGAAACTTTAGCAGCACCGTTAAGAACTATTAAGCCGGTCTTTTTATTTGGATGACTATGTAAAGAAGTTTCCTGATAGGCATCAATATATAAGTGCCATATAGCTACATTATCATTTTGATATAGTAGATATTCACAGCCCCATGGCTTAATTACTGTCTTTACCATAAAAATGGTCCAATGCTGTTCTCATCCACTCTCCCATATCGTCATAATGGGCACATGAAACTAAATTTCCATCAACGACAACATTCCTAGAATATTCGGCACCGGCATTTACAATGTCTGGCTCAATTGAATAATAACCAGAACATTTTCTATTTCTCAATACATTGGCGGTAATAAGTAATTGAGCACCATTGCATACGCATAAAGTTGGTTTATTTTGACTAAACCATTCTTGAACAAACTTTACCGCATGTTTCTCTAGTCTTAGTTTTTCTAGACATTTGACGCCGCCTGGAATTACTAATAGATCAAAGTCTTCAACTCTATACTTACTACCATCCCATAAATCATCCACATGTATATTTGATACCATATGAACGCCTAGACTACCAAAGACACGTTCGTTTCTTTTATTAGCGGCTAACACAACATCAAAACCATGTTCTTTCAATGAATAGTATGGATATACTGTCTCATGATCTTGAAATTTTTCCCACGTTAAAATCAATGCCTTTTTCATATTACTGCTCCAAAATCTTTCTTTTGAGTTTAATCGATGTCATCTTCTTTATATTATCTACAGCAATTTGTCCATATTTCTTTTGCATATTGTGTAGTACGCATGGATTAGTAAAATACGCATCGAAGAAATAATCACGAAATTCTAAAACATCTCTAGATGATAATTCGTCTGTGCTGTCTGGTATATGATCATAACTTAAGAATCCAAATTCAGAATATTTAGATGGCAGTATTCTACCAGAATTTTTAGCATTTAAATATAATGGACTACCAGGAAGTGCAGTGGAGCAATAAACATTCATATTAGCCAAATCTAATTCTAAAGCTAAACTCATGGTTTGCTGCATTGTTTTATAATTGTCTGTTGGTAATCCAACTATAAAGTTACCACCAACACCAATATCATGTTTAACAATTTCATCTACAACCTCTCTGATATTGACTTCTTTGAATCTTCCTTTATCTATTTCTTGTCTTACCACTTGATTAGCAGATTCTATTCCTAGTGCTAAATGACGAACTCCAGCTTTTCTTAGTGTTTCAAGATAATGAGGCTTGGCTGTATCTACTCTACTGTAGGCCCATATGTTAAAGTCTAATCCGCGTTGTATGATTAATTCACATAAAGTAAGGAAGTGCTTTGGACGATATACAAACATCTCATCAGCAATTTTTAAATGTCTGACACCCTTATCATGTAAATACTCAAGCTGATTGATAGTGAATTCTGGATTCCAGTATCTAAATATATTAAATGCATCAGAGGCTAAATTAGCATCATTTGATGTGCGATTTATAATATTAATCATACAGAAAGAACATTTTGAAAAACATCCAAGACTAGTATATATGCTAGCGAATGGCGACGTATCTCCATGAAAATTTGTGTGCCATGTGCTAGTTCTATACTTGTCTAATGATGGCATTAAATCATATGCAATACCTGGAAGTTCATGCTCCAATAGTTCTTGTGGAACTATTCTCTCTGGTGGGTTTAATTTTATATTTTTATTATCATCTCTATATGCAATTCCATTTATACCAGAAAGATCGGAATCTGTCAAGTTACTCTTTAATAAATTTTTAAGTGCATAGACTCCTTCATTAGTTAAAACAATATCTATTTCATTATGTTTTTCTAATGTTTCTATTGGCAGTGCATTGACATGAGGACCAACGAACGCTATTTTAAATTCATCGCCAAGAACGCTAGATGCTTCTGTGGCACCGGCCATAGCGGCTGTTGAAGCGTTTGGATTCTGCCCAGTTACAACAAATAAAACTAGTTTTGGATTTAATTCTTTCACTTTATTATAAAATGCGTTTGCGTCTGGACGCTCTATTTCCATGTCATAAATTAATACGCTATGACTTTTTCTAACAGCGTTTGCTAAAAGACCAGCCCAAATATTTGTTTCTTTGGCTGAAAAATCTTTCTTAAGTTCTTGATATAAACTAGCAGAACTTGGACTGATTAATAATAAATCTATCATAAAATTTTATTCTTCAATTCTTTTAGCGATCCAGAATTTTTGTCCCTATCAGATATTATATCGTGAAAGTCCTGTATCCAATCTGGAGAAATATCTGGATCATTATAGTTTACGCTCCACTGATCCGATGGAGAAGTGTAAAACTCACTCCATTTATAATGAAAAATACAATGAGAACTTAAACACTGATGTGCATTTAAAGTTCTTGGAGCTATCAAAACAGAAATAGATTTTTTATCATCACCATCTAATATATAACTATTTTTAATATCGGTATCAATATTGTAAGTAACAAGTTTAATTTTACCATACAGGCATGTTATCAACTTCCATGTTGAATTATCACCATGAAATCCTCTTATAACTCCTTGATTAGATTTAGATATTTTGTCTTGAACAAAATTGATACCGATATTTCTTTGATCATAAATAGTATAAATTGATCCTCGATTTTCAAAATTTTTACTATTCGTATATATTATATCGTTCATCTTGATAGTCTATATTTATCTGCATATGAAATTTTTGTAACGTCTGGATTTCTATATTTTTCTAGCTTTGATTCTGTTATAACAAAATATTTTTTTCCTATATTCATCCAAGTATCAACATCAAGATAATTTTCATCTCTGATTGAATTATGATATATGTCTGATTTTAGTTTTTGTTTTGGCACAAATGGAAAACTTAATATTGCTCTAAAGCTTGGATCTCCAAATTTTGTTTTATGAATAAGAAAAGAGTCAAGCATATAAGCCTTGCCTATCTCCATATCCATATCTCGATGTTTAATATCTTTAGTTAATTCATGAGCATCATCATAGTCCCGTAAATGTGAAACGTATGTGGGATAGAATCCATCTTGAGACTCTGCTATTAATATTCCATTGTTTTTAAAGTCTCCAAAAATTGGTATATGAAGTATTATATTTTCTGATGACTCTCCAGCCCAAATATCAGAATGCCATTTGGTTGATGCGTATGGTCTAGATAATGTATAATCATCTGGATTGCCCCATCTAAGTCTTACATTAACCGGAAAATGAATTGACATGACATTATTAATAATTCCTAAATATTCAATAATATTAGCAGCAACTTTTAGAATTTTATTATAGGAACATGAGGTTTCTTCTTTAGATAATACAAGTCCATTTGGAGTTATATTTGGTAAAACCTTGATATCTTCTTCATACTGTTTAATAAAATTATCTATATTATTTGAATCATCATACTCTTTTTGAAAGTATTCAGAAAGACATTCATGAAAAAACATTTTTGTTGCTAGTCTTAGATCATTTATAAGCTTATCCGTTAGATTAAACGATAAGCACATATCATTAATTGATGATGGCTTTAGATTAGTTAAAGATCTTAGTCTTTTATTTCTTTCATCATATACATTATTCATATTCTAATTCCAGTATTGTGAAGCCTTCATTGTATGTATTCCCAAAGCAGGTTCTTTCATAGAATTTTAATTGATCTAAATTTTTAATATAGTCAAAAAATCCAGATAAGTATCCTCTCTTCTTATGATATTTGATAGCTAAGTTATCTATTATATTTTCTGGATCATATAATTCAAGAATTGGTTCTATATGTATAGACTTTTTAGGTTTAAAGCTTAGTATAAAATTGAAAAAATTATTCCAATTGCTTCCAATCTGTTCCATAGAACCAATAGTCATGAAACAAACATTGCTATGATTATATATTTCATTAGGAAGTGGAGAATCACATTTGGTCATATCAAAATTCCATGAAGGTATATTATTTTGATTTAATATTTCCTGTGATGATCCTGCCCAATCTGAACCATATACTTTAATATCTGGGTTTCTATTTCTAATTTTTTGTAAGTTATGTCCAGTTCCACATCCAAACTCTATCACACAATCAATATCATTTAAAAATCTATTTTGAATAGATTCTAACAATCTATCGTGAAACACGCCTTCAAGATTATTAAAATTACTTTTTATATATTGACACTTATATCTATACACTCCGCAATCATCTATGGCAAGTCTTGGCTTAAAATATTTAGGTGCATTGCAATTCGCTATATCGCTCCATGCAGAGTTCCATTGTGATTGACTTGGAGTTTTGCCAACATTATTTATATGATCTTCTATATGCTTAATCGTTAATTCTAATTCAGCATCATTTAGATATGAATAATCGTTAGTAATATCATCTAAATTAATTAATGTATTCGTGTTCGATATTATCATAATCAAGTTCTTCTTTCTTAAGAAATAAATTATCTTTAATAAAGTATTTTAGATCATCATTAATACAATGATAGTTCTCATCAAATTGTGATGGATCGTGCATAAGGATATTTCTACATTCCTCATATCCAAAGCCAGCTTTTACTGCCCTAGATGTTAAAACTCTTTCTAAGATAGAATTAATCTTATATGGATGATCAAATGTTGGTCTATTTTTATTATAGATCCATTCTGCTGGATTGAAACCACTACTTTGCCCGTCCATGCTTATATTATGAGGCAATATAAAATCTTTTACTAAAAGCCATTGTTTCTTTAGTGCGGCATTAATAAAGCTAAATGTTGATTCTGTGCAATGGCCAGCGAAAATATCTGGATATATTTTTCCATAAAACTCCCTCAAGTCATTGCTAATCATATTTGTATGAGTACCCATTCCTTTTCCAAGCGGAATAACATAATCTCCATCTTTAAAAAGAATAGATCTAGCATATGCATCATCTCCGCGATATCTGCCAACTCCTAATCCAGCAAAATATTCTGTATCATTTTCTGGTTGTGCAGTAACCATTCCATATTTCTTTGTTTTCATTCTTTCATATAAGCCAGATAATAGTCCAGGAACAAATGTTGTCCCAGAATCTACATACATATATGACTCATATTCGCCATTCTTTTCAATAGTTTTTTCTATGCTATGATTGAATGTAACATTCACTGGATGTTTTTCATTTATAAAATTAAATTTTACAATATTTCTAAATGCTGCAAGTAAATTATTTTTGGTTATTTGAGAATTCAAACAGCTTGAAACTACAACATCAAAGCTATCAAAGTCTTGAGATAATATAGACTTTAATGACTCAATATAATATTGAGAGTTTTCTTTTCCAGATATTCCACAAGTATTATAAACAACAAGAATTTTTTTTGACATTATAAAATCTCACATGCTATATTATTATAATTAAATTTATTTTTGGCTAGATATAAATTATTTTTTATATATTCTTTTAATTCACTATTGATACAAAAATTATTACTATCAAATTGACTAGGATCATGCATTACAATACCGGCACACTCTTCGTAGCCAATTCCAATTGATCTCGCATATTCATTTTCAAAAATTGGCATTATGCTTTCACCAGTAAACGAATGGTCGTATGCTCCTGTTTTTGGATTTTCTATTTTATATTTTTCTGGATCAAAACCACAACTTGGACCATCAAGTGATGGATAATGCTTTATGCAATAATCTTTACAGATTACCCAATGTTTTTGTATTGCTGAAACAACGAATGTAAAAATAGATTCTGTGCAATAGCTTGCAAAAATATCTGGACAGCATCTTGCATAAAATTTAAAAAGATCATTGCTATACATATTAACATGTGCGGCACAAGCTCTACCAACTGGCACTATGTAATCATTACCATCTTTAAACATTTCATATCTGGCACGTTCATCGTCTATGATATGCCTTCCTCCCCCAAGCTTTAATCCATAAGCATAGCAATTATCTTGATCGATTTGTGCCGAGTACATGCCTATGTTTTTATTATTGAGCATATTATTTGTCATTTCCTCTATAGCATTGTCTTGCTCAATCAATGCGTCTGCTGCTATATAGGTATAGTTATCAAACTCTCCATATTTTTGAACAGATTTTAAAATTGCATTATTAAATGTTATATTAACAGTAAGATTATCACTAACGTGAATATAGTCAAATTCTGGAAATTGCTTCTTTAGTGTAGACATGGTATTTTTTCTCATTCTACAGCCAGACACAATTGTTCTTAATTCTCCATTAAAATTTTTATATTGATTTCTAATAGCATTCATGAAGAACGGATAGATATCTGTGTTATCTTTTTTAATGCCACAAATATTATAAACTAATAATGATTTCTTACTCATGAATAACACTCTTAATTTGATTGATATATTCACTATAATCAAAAGTAAATGGATTAAATACTTGATTGCTCATTTGTCTTTCAAGATAATCAAGTTGTGTTTGATCTTTTGTATTGCAGGCTTCGACACTATTGTGAGTAACATGATCAAAAACTATTTCACGAAGATCTATAATTCTTCTTACAGATGCGTAAACTGTCCATGTTGCAACATCTGCACCAACTGAAATAAAATGAGGATGAATAAGATAACCTAATTTATCTCTACCATCTTTTGTTAAAATTGGTGCATCACAATACCAGCCATAATGCAAACACTTGTCTACACTTGTTGACTCTACTGCACCAAGCCATACACCATCGCTACGCAAAGCATATGCTTGTTCAAATTTATTTTTAGCTATAGCGTCCCAATGCTTAGTGATTATATGACAATCATCACCAAGTGCCCAGATGTACTTTCCTTTTGCCATAAATGCCATCTTATTGACATTCACATGGATATTTTGTTCTCTCTTATTAACGATACCATTAAAGAATTTAAATCTTGTGTTTAAATCAGGTAAAGAGGAAAGTGATTCATTATCATCATCATCGAAGTTTACGATAACCTCAACTTTACTGATATCATGTGTATTTTCTTGAATGCACTCAAGCATTCTTGTTAACATTTTTACTCTAGCACGAGAATTAAATATAATACTAAAATCTATATCATTCATCTGTATTCGCTTCTCTTAAAGACTAAAAGCTCAGAAAAAATAAAATTTTTAAAAATAAAAAAACTTGAAGGGATAACACGAATAATTAATCTCCTGCGAGATGCTAAAAAGCTATTCGTGCCGTTGGAGGTTCTTTAGCTATTATTTCGCCTACGCCCAACAAGCTGATGATTTTCAACTGCAAACAGGTGCTGTAAGCTGGTAAATCAACAACCAGCCATTGCATTATAGCCTCTATGTATCGGAATACCACAGCCTAAAATTAAATTTTTCATCTACCGAAGTGTTACCGAGACTTTTGGGATATAATGACTTGTTGGTTTGCCAAATAATTTGAGGAGAAAAATATGAATCAATATGAGTTTTTACAGGCACTTTCAAGTGTAATTAATCAGTATGATTGGGATTATGTAAATAATAGAATTACTGGAGTTGCTCGTCGTGGCAAGGCCAAGGGTCTTGTTTTTAATCCAGTAACTGCTGTTGCAAATAGCTTTGGTTTTGGTGTATATCCATCAACAAAGCGTGGAACAGAAAGAGCGGCCAGGGTTCTTGGTCTTACTCAGGAATTAGCCAATGCTGTGTATTCTCAGTCAAATAGAGGACATGCACAGATTGTTAGAGGAAAGATGCTAAATACTTTATTCTGGTGATTTTTTTGCTTGGGGCTAGTTTTTCTAGCCCCATTTTTTATAAGGTGATAAGATGTCATTAAATAATGAAATACGTTTAATTGGTAATATTGTTAAAGATCCTGATGTATATGAGTCTGATCATGG
>Ga0208783_10001323_pt1 | contig 14709 bp, 30 predicted proteins | sample DEB19_08_DNA_2_FD_184529 | JGI IMG/M metagenome (GOLD analysis project Ga0208783, IMG submission 184529) | Aqueous microbial communities from the Delaware River and Bay under freshwater to marine salinity gradient to study organic matter... | ecosystem: Environmental > Aquatic > Marine >... | reverse complement strand
GATTCCGACGACGACGTGACGATGAAATCGCCGTCGTTCACTGTGACATCAGCCATACCGAGTCCCCCTGATTACGCTTTCTTTGGATGCAGATACTTGCCGAGGTTCTGGTGCCGGTTCGGGTGTCCAGGTTCCCGACCGGCATTGAGTTTCTTGGCTGGCGCATGTTTCACGCCTGCGGCTTTGTCTTCAGCGGGAGCCTTGGGTGCATCTACCCGACCGCTGAATTCCTTGAGTTGCGCCAGCGTCATGGACTGCCGCAGTTGCTTGGCCTTAGCAAAGTCAGCCCCGTGGGCCGCTGCCGCCATCAGTTTGCGCTGCGTCTCACTCTTCGCGGGCATCGGTATCCTCCGACTGGGTCGCGGCGTTGGCGTGGTCCCGCATCTGCGACCGCTCATCGTGGTCGTGCTGCGTCAAGTCGCGGTTCATCTCATGCTGCCGCGTCATGGCTGACTCATGCGCGTCATGCAGCAGCGACAGTCTCTCGACTTCCAGCGTCGATTCGACCTGCTTCAACTTCAGCGAGGCTTGCAGTTCCACTGCCGCCAACTGGGCTTCGTTCCGCAGGCGCTGGACTTCGATGTCCTTCTGCGCGGCCAACCGAGCTTCTTCCAGCCGCGCCTCGTTGTCCATCTGCGCCTTCTGAAGCATGGCCTGCTGCTTGACCGTGTCCATCTGCAACTGCTGTTGCGCCTGCTGCAATTGTTGGCCGACAGTCGCAAGAATCTGCGCCTGCTGGGCCAACTGCTGCTGGAGCGCCTGCAGAGACTGGTTCTGGTCAGTGTCCTGCAACTGCGGCGGGCGCATCTTCTTGAGGTCAGCCGCCACTTCGTCGTGGCCCGGCCAATCTTGAAACTTGGCCCAGTAGTAGGACAGCACGGGCACCAGCGCCGGTTCGGCCTGCATCAACTGGCTCAATTGGTCGCTGCCCGCCTGCAGGCGCGTCTGATACGACTTGCCCACATTGACCGTGACCGCATACCGGCCCTTGTTCAGGTCGTAATGCTTGACCATCGGCTTGGGCGGCGGGGCCATCATGGCTCCGGGCGGCGCTTCGGGCATCCCCGGCGGCAGTCCCGGTGGCAGCGCCTGCGGCATCGACGGCTGGAGTGCGGCCATCGGCGTTCCCGGCTTGAGCGGCATGGGCCGACCCGTCTGCGGGTGTTCAACGTAGGGCTGGTTGAGCATGACCTGCGTGGTCACGTCATCCTTGCCGCGAATCTGCACCACACGGCCTGGGCGGTCATAGACGCGAGGAATCAGGTCAAGGATGACCTTGGCCTCATACGTCATCGAAATCTGCGTCAGGTTGTCGAGATACCCGCCGTTGCCCATGTCCGACTGCTGTTGCAGTGCCAACACGGCTTTGCCCGACCGCTGACTGGACGTTTGGCCGAGCGTCGGCTCAAAGGCAAACGTGGACGTGTGGACGTAGTCCCGCGCCTCATGGATGATGGCGATGGCCGACGAGATGTCCGCACTCGCCGCAATGCGCTGCGGCGGGGCGACCGGCTGGCCGTTCAGGGTCGTGGGCTTGTAGCGGAGATACGGGAAATTGCGGGTTGAAGACTGCAGGAATTCCTGCTCGTGGCCCTCTTCCTGCCCTTCGGCAATGAGCCACGGCTGACGAGGCGCAAGGGCGGCGGTCTCCACCGCTGACGACACGCCGTAGTTGAACAGGCGGGCCGCATCCTTGGCGGGCGTAATGACGCCGGTCCACCGCCGCAGACCGTCAATGTTGGCTTCGCGGCCAATCACCGGGACAATCGGGATGTATTGCCCGTCCCAGTCCTGCTGGTCGAGGATTTCCAGCCCGTTGAGCTTGAACCACTCAACGGTGCGGTCTTCGACCTCGCGCTCAAAGACGATGTCCACGCCCTCCGGCGTCTCATCCTTCCAGCCGGTGCGTTCAGCCCCCGTCTCGTCGCGATACAGGCATTTCACGCGCTTGGTCGTGACGACGCGCCAGTATTCCATAACGCGTACGGACCGCTCGCCCTCATCGTCACTGGCAATCCACTTCTGGAAGGAGTCTCCCAGACTCGAGAACTCCTGGTCGTCGTAGGACGCCATCTTGGCGTCGGGAAACTCGCGCTGAAACTGCGAAAACGGCATGAACCCGCCGACAAACGCGTACTGCATGTCGGAAAAATCGGGCTGCTGGGCCATCGGGTCAAAGTACACCGCGCCTTGGTTCAGAATGCGGTTGATGACGATCTTCTGGTCGGCCAGACCGGGGCCATCCGTGTCTTCGTCGGCCCACACCTTGTCAATACGGTAGGCTCCGCGCCCACATTTGACCGCCCGTTCAAACGCCCAGTCTCGCGCCAGTTGGGCACGGGACTTGGTTTCAATGTCGCGGTAGAGATCCTGGAGGACTTCCGCCGTCGCATCGGACGCGTCTTCGGTGATCGGGTGAATCTGAACGCCGAGATGCGAGGCTTTCTGCTGGTTGATGAGCAGTTGGACGGGCTGGTCGAGCGTCGGAATGGTCAGCATGGGACGCGGGGGAATCGGCACCCCGTTGATGGTGACGCCGCCGCGCTGCTTCTTGACTTCTTCGGGCCACGGGTCGAACTCAAACTTGAGGTCGTCCAATTCCCGCTTCATCTGGTCATTGAACAGGTCCACGGTCTGCTTAAACCGCGCCCGTGCCTCGTTCAACACCGCTGTTGCTGTGCGTCCCGTCATAGCCATCCTGTTAGCTGCTCAACCAGCCGCCGCTGGTGTCCAACCCGCCCGAAAAGATGGGCTGTGGCGCATAGTCTAGCACCTTCGCCACACGCATGTGGGACCGGCCCGAGACGATGAGATACCGAGTCGCATCCATCAAGTGGTCGTGCGCCTTTACAATCCGGCCTTTTTCGTCCCGATGATACTTTCGAAACTCGGAGCGCCAGTTATGCAAATGCGCCTGCACCTTCAGCCGCCCGGACACCAACAGATTCCACACTTCCGTGAGGCCCGCTTCCACCGCATTGACCGCCGGGTCGAGCTTGAGGCCCATTTTGGCGTAGACCTCCATCAACTGCCGCCCGTCAATCTGCGATGACCCGAGGCTGGCGGGGTCAATCACGCCGCGCATCCACTCGCCGCGTGCTTTCACCGCTGCCGCGTGACTCGCCGGTTCCCCCTGCGACTGATAATGCTCGTCGTAGAGCGTCACAATGCCCGTCGCCGGATTCATCGCGCCCCAGACGACCGCTGTGCGGTTCCAGCCCACGTCCATGCCGTAGGCTTTGGGCCACTCGTCGGGAATGGGCGCGGTCGGCACCACGATGTCGGACTCGCCAATGGGGTAAATCGCGCCGGACCCGAGCGCCGGTTCACCTTTGGTGCGGGCGGCAATCTGGTACAGCGGCGTCGTCGCCAGCAGGGCTTTCTGCTCATCACCATCAAGGTGCGGCACATCCTCCCAGCCCGCCTGGATGAACGTCTGCATCTGGTAGGCAATGTCGGATTCCGGCTCCAGATACCCGCGCACGACATCGCTCATGCCTTGCAGCGGCGTGAACGTCACAATCACGATGCCCTTGGTCGTAATCGTGCGGTACATCAGTTCCGTGTACACGTCCTGGGGCGGCTCTTCGTCGCACCACACCACATGCTTGGCCGTGCCTTCAAACGACGACCGGCCCTGCTCGTAGGACTTGAACGCCAGCACGGACATCCCGCCCGACACATGCTTGATGTAGGCGGTTTCAATGGCTCCCGGCAGACCTCGCGCCGTGGTCGTGTCTGTAATCACGTGGCTGGGAATCGTTCCGCTGCCCAGATTCCACGACGGTCCCAGCAGTTTGGCCTGCACAATGTCGCGGGTCGTCTGACTGTTGGTGCCACAGGCCCAGACTTCAACCGGATGGTCAAACCGACGCCCGGTCCACCAATGCGGATACTGCCCCGTCAGGTGACACGTCACTTCATACGCACCCGCTTCGCTTTTGCCGACGCGGTTCGCCGCCATGAACAGGCGGTTCTTGTAGGTGGACCCCGCCGCGAAGAACTCAATGTGCTTGGGATACAGTTCCCGGCGCAATGGGCCGGTGTCGGGAAAGAATGTGGCAAACTTGGATGCCCGTCGCTTCTCCAGTTCCGCGACGATGCGGGCCGCTTCAGCGGCGATCTCAGGATTCATCACCGATCCCCCTCCCGCCACACTACCACAGGAGCCACCATGCCCATTGACCGCGATGTCCCCCTCGACTGGGATGCCCTGCCAGACCCCGTACCACCCCCGCCACCCTCACGGCTCTCACCCCCGCCCCATGTCTCGCCCGTGGCCCTGAACGCCCAGGAACGCATTGAACTGGACACCCTCCGCTACAACCGGGACCACTTCAACACCATCGCCCTGAAGCTCAAAGCCGACCTAGACGACGCCCTGAAGCGTCTCGCCGCCTGCACCTGTGGGCGCAAAGCCCCCAAAAAATAGCCCGCGTCGTCGACGGAAGTTACGCTGCGCTGCTTCCGTCTCGGTCTGTCTTACGACCGCGATGTCGCTGTCACGTTATATACAGCGGCAAGCGTTTTGGCAAGGGTGCCGTGGTGTTATCAACGGTAATCGGTCGGTCACGCCGACTGCGTGGTGGGACTCCGGGCACCCCCACCCCCCCCCACCCCAGGCCCTGGCGATTCGAGTTGCACGCTGGCCGGATTTCATTCCTCCCCCACATCGGTTTCGGTTTCGGCAGCTTCACCCTGTAGCACGTCAACCACGGGGAGTGCAGCGACTAGCTCGCGCAGCCGATGCTGGAGCGAGTCAGTGTCTATGCTGGAGACATCATCCACGCGTAGTTCTTTCGGGACTGACCCATATGCCCTATCCCATAGCATCATCTCTACGGCCGGTGACAAGCGCCTAGCACATGCATCTTCGAAGAGTTTCGTCCTGTACTCCGGCGAGTCAATGACTGTGCGACAGAACGCCCGTATCTCAAGCGTAGCTTGAGCGATAGAACCTTTCGGCCGTCCCGGTCCCGGTTTGCCACCTTTGACGAATGACCGTTCAGGCGTGTTTGATGTATCCATAAGCCTAGACTACCGCCCACACAAAAAAAATGCGAGAGACTGCTGATTCCCTATTGCGCCGAGGATAGATGTATGTATAATGGACGCATGACAAACGAAACTGTCAAAGCTGAATGGCGCGCCGAGTTTGAGCGAGCCGCGGTTGTGCCAGACATCTGCGACAACTGCGGGGATTACGTGGCGGAGTATCGGTCCGGTTCCGGTTTCTTGTGCGAACTGTGCGCAGATTCCGCTATTGCATACGGACGCCTGCACGTTCCTGAAGCGTACGAAGATTAACCATTTACCGAGGGATTGCACGATGTACACACTTCAACCGCGCGCACATTACCGCACCACGTTCGACGGATCCGATCGTCTGTTCCGTGCGGCCTGGACACAGTACCGCAGCTATCTGGCCGATAGCATCGACAATCCGACGTGCGACGCGGACGTGCTTGATTGGCTGGATTCGATTGCGAGTGAAATGGTGAACGACGGCGATTCACCGTTCTACATCTACGGCTAGCATCCCGAAACCGGCTCACGCCGGTCTAGGCGTGTGACGCCTACTGACGAGGGATTCTTCCGGCACAACGCCGGTATTTTTGAGGGATTGCACGATGCGGAAAATTACAAGCGGAATTGTCTACGAGGGTCCGTCAATGCTTGACGGCGCGCCGATTGTCGCGGTCATTACCGACCTTGACGGCAGTAGTGCTAATCCGAAAACGGCGGGACTCGCGCAACTCTGGATCATGCGGTCGGACGTGGCACCAATGGACGCGCTGAGAACAGGCAAAGACGGCAGTGTGTGCGGAGTCGGCGAACACGCGTGCAAACACTCGTCGGTTGCCAACGGCGGGGTAGCTGGATGCTACGTCGCTGTATTCTTCGGCCCGCGTTCTGTCTACGAGTGTTACCGCAAGGGAGGGTATACGACACTCTCACCCCGCGACGCGTCCGACATTGCACGCAGCTACGGCGTGTCCGTGCGTCTTGGCGCATACGGCGATCCGGCAGCATTACCGGAATCCGTTGTCTACGGCCTGACCATCGGTGTTCGGCACACGGGTTATACGCATCAATGGCGGAATCCGTTGGCTAGCTGGCTGCGTTCGTACGTCATGGCGTCGGTTGATACGCCGGAAGAGTACGTGACGGCCCAAGCGTCCGACTGGCGGACCTTCCGCGTGAAATTGCCCGACGAGCCGACCACGAGCGTAGAGGCTAGCTGCCCCGCGTCGGCTGAGTCTGGATACCGGACGACGTGCGATGAATGCCTGTTGTGCGACGGCACGTATCCTGGCGACAAACGCCGGTCGATTGCGATCAACGTTCACGGGAGCGGATCCAAAAAATACATCGCCCTTCGCGCCACGATGTAGCGTTCGATGCTCGTTTCTGTCCCTGAGCGCAGGTTCAGGGACAGACTAGGACTATCGAACCGTTAACCACATTGGAGGCTTTGCACTATGTACACGCTCACATTGTCGGACGTTCTGGATTGGCGCTATTCCGCCGTTGAACAAGCCGCATGTCTCGGCACGATTTCGCCGCGTGACTGGCAGCGGTACCGGATGGTATGGCGCTATGCATCGCCGCGATTTTCTGACCTTGTGGACGCGCCGTGCGTCCGGTACGTCAATGCGCTACTGGATGGCGACGCGCATCCTGGCATCGTGGAAACACTCGCGTACTACTACAACGGGTGGACACGTCCAGACGTGTACCTGACTGCCGAAGAACACACAATCAACGATGATGCCGCGCGCGTCCTGCGTCGATACCTGATGCGCGATACTCGCGTATCGGAGCATGAATACTCTGGCGCGCTAGTGGTTGGAGGCCGTCGGCCTCGGCTGGTCGATTAGATTCGATGTTCGTACCTACCGACAGGCCGATGGTTTGTCGGTAGTCTAGGAACATCGAACCGTTAACCCCATTGGAGGCTTTGCACAATGACACTGACGGATACCGACATTCACGCGATCCGCGATTACGCGGAAACCGTAGGCGACAGCCTGACAATTACGCTGTGCGATATTGCGCTAGCGGACGGACTCGCGGACATGGTCGATCCTGGCGAGTATCGCAGCACGCTGGAGAGAATGGGAGTGTGCCCCGAGCACGTCGACGCAGACGTTAACGCGCGGCGCGTTCTTGCGGAGATTGCGCAGTGACGCCCGCACACATCTACGCGTGTCCGTATACAGGCGACGTACAACTATTCCTGCCTAGTCGGCGTGAATGGCTGTTGGTTGATTGGGCCTGGCTGCTGGCATCCTTGTCCGCTGATCGGCAATGGATCATTCACCACGATCCGACGTTTGCCAACGCGGCGGTAGCGTCCCTGTAGCACAATCCGGGCGTACGCGTGACGTACGCCCATTTCCGAGGGTTTCACGATGCCGAATGTCCCAACGATTCACCGTGCGATCGCACTACTCAAATCCAACGGCTACGCCGTCCGACGCACACAAGTACGCGTGAATGACCAGACGGCGTACCGCCTGCAGTTTCCCGGGGAGCCGTACGAGCGGTTCGCGTGGTATACCGGGTCGGATCTGCTGCTGCTGGCGTTTTCGCCAGACGCGGAGATGTCCCGCTAATGCCGTGCCTCGATTGCTCTCGCCTGTCCTACGCGTACGCGCTGTGGGGCATACTCGCGGGCGGGTTTGTGCTGATCTGCCTGGTCGGTGCGTATTTGGAAAGGAAACGCTGATGACGCGCTACATGTGCGGGTATGTGTGCTGGCAGGAACGCGACGGTGCTGCATGGATTGACCGGCGCCAGTTCCTGTACGGCGTCCCGTGTACTGACCTGCTGACGCTATACGCGCAGGCGCAAGTCGAGCATGTGCTACGCGAGTTGTACGGCCTGCTGGCGCGAGAAGAACACCACACAGACGACACGGGCCTAGAGGAACCCTGGGCGGAGATATGCGTACAAGATAGCTGGCCTGACGCGTGATATACTCGCGCAATGCTCAGGTCTGACGCGAACAGGGCAGCGACTACCGCCGCACATGACGCATACGTGCGGCTACATGCCGCCATTGACAGTCTCGCGAAAGCGCGGGCGCTATTACCTGGTCACGACGCGGACGCAGCCGACCGTGCATTGGCGCACGTCCATCGCGCATTGACACACGTTGAATCCATGCGCGTACTCGAAACAACGAACACAGATTGGGGTATCTGAATGGCAGTGACCGGCTACACGTTTATGATGAAACACTTCGACGCGGACGCGCTGGCGATCATGCGGGACGCGCAAGCGAAGGCGAAGGGCGAAGGCCGGGCGATGAAGTTTGTGGTGCTGCAACTCCTCAAGGGGTGGGTCGCGGGCTATTACCAGCTTGGCGCAGCGAAAAAGTGACGATCACAAACGCGGACGCGGTACGCGCACAGCTAGAATACCTGTCGCGCCGGTACGCGTCTCAGCGGATGCTGGCGCGGGCGCTCGGCGTCTCGCAGGGGCTGGTGTCGCTGATCCTGGCCGGTAAGCGTGGCGTCACCGACGACATTGCGGCGAAGGTCGAAAAAGTCTACATCGACGCACTATAGAGGGTTGACGCGGATGGTATACGCGTGTATGCTGGTTCTTGTCCTCGCGATTTACGCGGGGCTGCGGCGTCCGATACGACGGTATCGCGCACGGCGGGCGATGCGTCGAGAGCTTCGGCTCATAAAACGGTAGCACCGGGCGGCTGGAGTCCACCCGGTACTACCTGGCCCCTGCGACTGCAGGGGTAACAGCCACAAGGGTTAGCAAGGGATTGTAGCGCCATCTGGCGCGGAAGGGGTTTCCATGATTCTCAGCGAACAGACCGACAAGATCGCACCGGCCCTGGTGTACGTGCAGACACACGCGGGCGCGGCCCTGAAGCAGGCATCGAACCCGGCGTTCAAGAGCAAGTACGCGGATCTCTCAGCCTGCTGGGACGCGGTGCGCGATCCTCTCGCGCAGGCCAAGATCGCGGTCATTCAGGAAGCAGTGCTAACCGAGGTCGGGGTTGCGGTCACCACACGCCTGATGCATGAGTCCGGTCAGTGGTTGCAGACCGAGCCGCTGGTGATTCCGCTGGGCGCAAAGCGGGACGCACACGCGGTGGGAAGCTGCGTGTCGTACGGGAAGCGTTATTCCCTGAGCGCTGCCCTTGGCATCGTGGCGGATGACGACGACGGGAACGCGGCGACGGGTCGCCCTGCGGTCACTGCGCCGGTCGTGCGGACGCCGGACGCCGAGGCGTACGGACAGTGGAAGGACGACTTGGCCGCTGTCGCGGGCGAGGGGCTGGAGGCGCTTAAGGAAGCTTGGCAGTCCTCGCCGCTGGAGTTCCGTACGCACGTCATGCAGGCCGATAAAGCGTGGTGGACGGCGCTCAAAGCGAAAGCGGAGGCCCAGTAATGCTGCGCCACATTGACGTGCCGCAGGGGTCACCGGAGTGGCTTGCGGCCCGCCTGGGCCGTGTGACGGCCAGCGAGGCGGCGTCGGTCCTCGCGCAGGGGCGAGGCAAGGCGGAAGCCGTGACCCGTCGCGACTACCGCACCAGACTCGTCTGCGAACGGCTGACTGGCACGATGGTCGAAGAGCCGTTCACCAATACCGCGATGGAACACGGCACCACATACGAGCCGATGGCCCGCGAACGCTTCGCCGCCACCATTGGCGAGACGGTCCATGAGTCTGGCTTTTGGCTGCGGGACGACCTGATGGTCGGGGCCAGTTTGGACGGCTACATCAGCCGGGGCCCGCTGTCGGCAGTGGTGGAAATCAAATGCCCGTTCAAGACGGCTGTCCATCTCCAGACGCTGCGCGAGGGCACCGTGCCGTCGAACTACGTGCCGCAGGTCACGCATCAACTCTGGCTGACCGGCGCGGACGGGGTGCATTTTGTGTCCTTCGACCCGCGTCTGCCGGAGGCGCTGCAACTGGCGTGGATTTATACGCCCCGGTCAGTGTTTGACGTGGACGGCTATGCCGCAGCCGTCGAGCAGTTTCTGAAGGAAGTCGACGACGATGTGGCCGAATGGACGGCCCGTATCAAGGCAGGAGTCTAGCAATGCAGTCTGAAAACCGTGTGATCCTGGTGGGCAACCTGGGCAGCGATGCCGAACTTCGTACCAACCTCTCGACCCCGATGGCGCTGATGAACGTGGCGACCAGCGAGCAGTGGACGAAGGACGGCGAGAAGCAGCAGAAGACCGAGTGGCACCGCGTCGTCGTCTGGGGCAAGACTGCCGAGACGCTGGCCCCGTTCCTGCTCAAGGGCCGCGCCGTGTACGTCACCGGCAAGATTTCCTACCGCGAGTACGAGAAGGACGGCGACAAGCGGTACATGACCGAGATCCGGGCTGACCGGATCATCTTGCTGGGGCACAAGGCGCAGGAGGAAGCGGACGGCGGCAAGCTGCCGCAGCGGAAGCCTGCCGGGAACCCGGCGGCGACCGACGACGTGCCGTTCTAGCGCCTGTGGGGGCGGCGAGGGGCCGTCCCCAGTTTGCGAGGGATTCCTATGATTGATGATGCGCAGGCCGTCCGAGCCGCGACGGTGGACTTGCTGAGAGAACTGAAAGACGCGCAGATTGAACTGCGACTGAGCGACCGCATCCGCATTGCGGCGTTCATGGTCGCTGCGACGGCCATCGTGCGCGAGTCATCTGAGGACGACCATCAGGCATCGGAAGTGATCGACACCCTAGTGGAATTGGGGTTCACATTTCCGGTGCATCGAGAATGGCTGGTGCGGCATTGACGGACGTGCTGAGAGCCTACGAGCGTTACCAGGCGATGGTGGCCCTGTTGGCGCTGCCAGACCCACCAGACATTCGGCGCGGGTCGGTGCTGCGCTACCCCGGAGACGACGCACGGCGCGACCGCTACGCCGATCTGCCGATGCGTCATTACGCGCACAAACAGGTGGGCCGCTGGGAGTACGACCATGACCTATGAATTTCACCGCGAACTGAAGAAGCTGGAAAAGTCGATCGAGGAGACACGCCGCGAGTGCGAGACGGTCGAACACCTGGAGTGGCTGCGGACGGAAATCCGCAAGGTCATCTCACGCCTGACCGACATCGCCAACGACGAACTGCTGCTGGAGCCGCCGGTAGAGTGGCCTGACGAGCCTGAACCGGCCCCGCTGGGGACATCGACGTGCGGACTGTGCGGACGCACGTCCGCTGTTTACGAGTACTGGCCGACGTGCCGGGACTGCCATGCACGCACCTGTCCTGACTGCGAGGTATCGAGTCACCGCCGCGACGACCATCCGGCTGGCCGCACAACTACGTGCTGTAAGCAGTGCGCAGACGCTGTCACGGGTGAGGAACTGCTGGAAGACAGCCAGCGCAAGGCACTGACGAGACTGATGGCCGTGCTTGGCTAGAGACACCCCTGATGCGCCAGGGTGCGTCGGGCAACCTAGGGGGTAGCCAATCCGCCCGAGGCTAGCGACCGACGCAGATAGAAACCGAGGCACGGCGATGACGCGCATGTGGACGGGTCTGGAGATCGCCGTCGACGCAGCGTGGTGGGGCGACTGCGTCATAGACAAGAGGGGTAGCATGAACATCACTAGCAAGCCCGCAATGAAGTACTTCGGACGGTTCTCAGACCGGCGCAACGTGGCGGCTGAGTTCTACAACGGCATGTATAGCCAGAACTTTGCGCCGCCTGAGGGATTCCCGTCTGACGACGAAATTCTGTTCGCGTCGTACGGCGGCGGCAGCTACGACGGAGACGCGGTGGTCATTTACGAGCGCGATGGCACGCTGTACGAGGTGCATGGCTCGCACTGCTCCTGCTACGGGCTCGAGGGTCAGTGGGAGCCTGAAGCGACGACGTGGGCCGCGCTGGCCATGCGTCAGCGCCCCGAGGAGGGCGAATACTACTACTACATGCACGATCAGGAATCGGAAGCGATTACGGCGTATTGGGCACTCGTGGAAGCCCACAAGCCAGACGCCGTGGTATCGTAGCGGAGCAATCTTCGGTGGGCTAGGGTATGCAGCCCGAACGGTCGTCTAGTCAACGACCTGCCCACCGAGTCTCTCCCTGACTGCTGAGAAGGACTACTCAGTTATGGCGCGGACGCGTCTCTTAAAGCCCGATTTCTTTACCGACGAAGACCTGGCAGAACTGCCCTATGAGGCGCGGTTGCTGTTCGCAGGGCTGTGGACGATTGCCGACCGGGACGGCAGGCTGGAAGACCGGCCTAAGCGCATCAAGGCGCACCTGTTCCCCTACGACGACGTGAACGTCGATTACCTGTTGCAACGACTGGCATCCGCGAGGTTCATCAGCCGGTATGTCGAGGACAGCATCGCCGTCATCCAGATTCGCACGTTTGCGAAGCATCAGAACCCGCACCATCGAGAGCCTGCGTCGGTTTTGCCCAAAAACCTGAGCAAAAACGAAAAGCCGCGGCTAGGTAGGGGCAACGCCTCGAAACGTCAGGGCGCAGCCTCTACCCAGCCCCAACCTGGCCCTGCGGTATTTGATACGGTTATTGATACGGTGAGTGATCCGGTACGTGATACGGAGACGGTGAGTGATCCGGTGACCCGCGTTGCGGGCGACGACGGCTTTGAGCGGTTCTGGATGGCCTACCCCAAAAAGAAGGCCAAGCCGGATGCGCTGAAGGCGTGGCGCAAACTGAACCCATCACCGGCTTTGCAGCAGACCATTTTGGACGCCATCGAGGCGCAGCGGCAGTCCGACGATTGGACCCGCTCAAGTGGGCAGTTCATCCCCTACCCTGCAAGCTGGCTCAACGGTAAACGCTGGCTGGACGAAGGCGTTGAGGTGTCGGCGCTGTCTGACACGGCCCGCCACAACATTGCCGCCGCCGAAGAATCTGAACGCATCATCCGCGCATGGGAGGCCGAGCGTGACGAGTAGTGAACATCCCCAGTTTGTCCAACGCCTGACGGCGCTGGCTGAAGTGTTTGACGCCAAGGTGTCTGCGGCCCGCATGGCGCTGTATTTCGAGACGCTGCGCGAGTTTCCGCTACGGGAGGTCGTCGGGGCGCTGAACCACGCCGCGAAGACATGCAAGTTCTTTCCCCGGCCTGCGGAACTGCGCGAGTTCCTTGTCGGGGACTCCGAGGACGCCGTCGAAGCCGCGTGGATGGCATTTCGGAGCGCCATGAGCCGGTTGGGCTACATGAGTTCTGTCCTGGTGCAGGACGCCGCGTTAGGCGAAGCCATTACGGCGGTGTTTGGCGGCTGGGATGCCGCGTGCGGGGCGGACCTGTCGCCGGAAATGTGGGCCAGCCGTCGCAAAGAGTTTGGCCGGGTCTACCGTGTCATGCGGCAGCGGCGGGTGTCGGGGACGCGGTATCTGACCGGAGCCGCCGAGCGCATGAACGGCGGGCGACTGGACTACATGCCGTGGGTGCCGCTGGGCGTGATTGGCACGAACGGCGAGGTGCGGGCGCTCAACAGCGCGGAAGCGGCGGCGACCCGACTGCAACTCCGCGAGGCAACCCCAGAAACCTCGCTAGAGGCGCTGGCATGGCCTACGGAGCCACAACGGGCGCTGCGAGAGGGGAACCCCCACGACGACGACGAACTGCGCTCAGAGGGGGCCGTATGACGCCGGAACCGCCGGTCTGGGGCGAACTCTCTCCGCTGAGAGGGCCGAATACCCAAGAACTGAAGGTATGGCGGGCGCTCAGTTTGGACGTGTGGCAGACCGAGGCGCGGTTGCTTCGGAAGACCGGACTCAATTTTCGTGCGCTGCGTAAGACGATTGATGCCATGTACGGCATCGACCGCATTTTGATTGAAACCGTGCAGCACAAAAGTAAACAGATGCGGATTTACAAGAAGCCTGCGTGGTACAAATACAGGCCGAAATGGGATTGACATGAGTATACCAACTGGGCATACTGAGGTGGCGTCTGGGCAGACGCAGGGCGACAGGGTTTATACCTACACGGTCAGTGTGACCGAGGACGAAGCGGTAGCGATGGCGCGAGGCGAGATGCCTGCCGCCGTGCAAAACAGCCTGATTTCGCTGCTCATCAGTGTGCAGGAACCCCCGGCAGTCGCCGTGCGGTCGATGACCCGGCGACGAGCGAGGACGCGATGATCGTGCGGATGGACTACCAGGAATCCGAGCATGGTGGGCGTCGAGCGGTCGTGCGCCGACTGGTGAACGGGACGTGGTCAATCGAGCGCATCCAGGATCCGCGTGAAGTGTTGCGCCACGTGCCCGAGATTGAAAGCCGCGACCGGATTGAGGCGCTGCAAATCGCTCGACGCTGGCTGGAGGTGGGGGAGTAATGGGCTACCTGAGACGGTTCTACGTGGTCGAGACGAAAGACGGCAACAGCTGGAACGTCGCCACCATCAAGATGAGCCAGACCGATGCCCGCGCCTACATCCGGCGCGAGGTGCAGATGGGGGAGAACCCGCAGTGGTATCGCATCATCTCATTCACGCGAGACACTATCGAGGGCGGCGATGAACAGGTGTCGTAGGTGCAATGCACCGCATACCAGAAAGAGCGCGTTCTGTTCGCAGTCCTGTTCGCACCAGCGCCCCAAGGTGGCGGTGACGTGTCCCACCTGTAAGAAGGTGAACCTCAAACCGGCGTGGAAAGCGAACCGGCCCTACTGCGGGAACGCCTGCGCGAAGACCAAGGCCAAGGTGCCGGTGGTCTGCCGCCAGTGCAAGAAGACGCGCTGG